>NICF_comb_assmDRAFT_10000266_pt1 | contig 43780 bp, 49 predicted proteins | sample NewIslPassag4_SG_FD_11279 | JGI IMG/M metagenome (IMG submission 11279)
CCCCCGCAATCTCCCATCCGGCTTGCTTAAAGCCTAGTCCCATTCCCCCGCAACCGCAGAAGAAGTCATTGACTCTATACATTTTATCCTCTCCCTTTAATGTTTAATGCATTATCATTATAATGTCTAACGGAAAAAAGTACAAGACCCAATCCGCTGTACAAGATATAGTCGCACATAATGCATCATATGCTCCTAACAAAAGGAGGGTGTCAGTATGAATGTGTCCGACAAGTTGAGGAAGGGGCCGTCGATGATCGACATGGCTCCCGAAGTGAAGTTCACCAACATGTGGCAGGTGGTCGTGTACTGGATTTTCAGCTTTTGGCTCCTCAGTCATGTGGGCGGCATTTTCGGTATCAACGTGCTGTATGAAATGTTTGGTTGGATTCCGTTCATAGGGAGGTTGTTCGGATGATTGTGGAATCAACAGCCGCTAAATTGGTGTTGGCAGCAGGTTCATTGGCAACAGCTTGGACCCCGTTCAGGTGGACGAATCTCAAAGCACCGCCGGAAATTGAAGTAATAATCAGCCCGACTTGGGAGTGAAGTCGGGCTTTGTTGTTTATGCTGCTTCTGCCCAGTTCGTGCTGGTACGGTCGAATCCAACAGCAACCGGAACGAACATCCAGTCGCAATCCTCCATGATTTTTACGATGTGTTCTTTAATCCATTCCTCACCTTTGTACTTCTTGAACTGGATTTCGTCGTGGATGTTCGCCATCATCTTTGTTTTGCAGCCATGCTTATCAAGAAACTCCTGAATCTTAATCATCGCCCATTTCAGGAAGTCAGCCGACGAGCCTTGCACAAGGTAGTTGCCAACCTTGTAGGCAAAACTCCAGTTCGACAGGTAGTAGCGACGACCGTACATGTTGGTCGCATAGCCGTAATTCCGCACCTTCTGGATAACCATGTCCTGATAGTGCGCGACCTGCGGGAACGATGCAGACCAACCGCTGACCAACGCTTCCGCAACTTCCATCGGAATGTCCAGCATTTCAGCCGCTTTCTTCGCACCGCCGCCGTAGTTCCTCATGAAGTTGAAGCCCTTCCCGATCTTGCGCCAGTATTTCTTGAACGTGTCAGCGTCAACTGGAGAGCGTTCGGGATGCTCGTACTTCTTGTACTTCTCGATGCAGGTGTAGCCAAGCCCTATCGTAAGCGCGTTGTGGGCCGTTTCTGAGTGTACGTCGGTCGGTTTCCAAGGCGTACCGTCCTCCAGTACCCAAACACTCCATCCCTGCTCCAACAACTTCTCAGTGGAACCTTCCGGCGCTCCTTCCCTCAGTTCAGTCCAACGTGCCCGTTGCTTCGGGTCTTTGTAGTTGTATTCCTCCCCGGTCAGATAATGTTTGCAGTATAGTGGCATGTAAGCACGACACAGGTTGATGTCCGGCTTGCCAAGCAAGATCGTGTAATTAGCTTGCACGCGCAACTCAATCTGAGAGTAGTCGAAGTACCACAGTTCGTCGTAATCGCCGCCCTCCGGGATGAATGCCCGGCGCGGGTAAAACAACTCCATTTCCTGCGGAGCCGAAAATTCGCCATGCTCCTGTTCGTAGGCTTCGCCTTCTTCCGTCAGGATGCGCTCTTTGGGGAACTGCTGCGCGTCGGAACCTGACCTGCCGGATACTGCGGTATATGGATTGAATTGCGTGTAGAAATGACCGTCGTACTCTGCCACTTCCAAGATGCGGCTGATGTATGTCGATTGCCATTTCTCCAGTCGCCGGAGACGGGTAATCAGCTTGGCGATGCGGCTGTCCTTTTGCTTTTTGAGGAAAGCCTTGTTGGTCGTGTCAGGTCGGTATCCCAACACTTCCTCAAAGATGTCCATGATCTCTTTGTCTTGGGATACCGTAAAGAATTTGCCTGACAGCTTCCACAGTTCCTTGTAGCAACGGTCGATCTCTGCTTCAAGTTTTTGATAGCTTAACTTCAAATAGTCAATGTCAACTCGGAATCCGGTACGCTCTTGATTGTACAGGATGGGCAGCAGCTTTTGTTCCATATCCAGAATCGGCTTCTGTTCGCGTGCGATAAGCCGGGGGAGCGCTCCTTCTGCCAGTTCCAGCGCATAAATACCGTCAGAATGGATGTACTCAATGAGAACATCCCTTGGGATGTCGGCGTAGGTAGCTGCCGGATATTCTTCAATCCATGTCTTGTAGATTTCGTACACTTCCTCCGGCACTTCAACCCATCGCTGCTTGCGCTCCAGTGTGTAGATGTCAATCGGGCCGCGCTTCTTCACCCGGAACACGTCTTTGATTCGACCGATTCCCCATCCCTTGTAAGGTTTCAACAGGGCTTTCAGAACAGCACGCTTTTCATCGTTGACCTTTTTCAATTCTTCCTTTACCGCATTTTCAAAATCCTTGGCCTGATGATCAACGTATTTGGCAGCAAGGTATTTCAGCCCCAAGCGGTCGCCGCCGTCGCGGTCAGATACGGCTTCCAGTACCAGCCGGGAGATTCCCATAACATCGACGACGTTACCCAACCGCTTGATTACATCTTTCCATCCGGTTGCGTTTTCCAGCATGTGAAAGTCGAATTTGATGTTGTTACCAATCACCATTTTCACTTGCTTCGCCAGAATCAACACTTCCCGGAGAACAGCCGGATTGTGTTCAAACGAGAACATGCGACCCTTTTTACCGAATGGACGCTTCTCTACTGGAATCTGCCAGCCAAAAACCCACATGAAGGGCTTCGCTTTTTTGATGTGAAGCCCGTCAGTTTCGGAGTCCAGTGTCACCATTTTTGGTTGATCTTTTTGAAACATTTCTTTCAAAAACCAAAGAGTTTCCGGCGTGATATGGTATTTGTCGTATCGGCTGGTAACTGGAGTCTCTAAGCGTGGTTTGATCTGAGTCGCTTCCATGCTCATAACCCTCCCGTACTAAGCGGTTGTAGGTATGTGGTTCGGTTGGCTTCCAGCGCCGCATCAACGGCTTTTCGGAAACGCTGTGTCGGAACAATTCTGTCCCTTTGCATTTCGATCAAATGGTACAGGTATAGCTTACTCATCAATTGCTCGTATTGATTTTTCTCCAGTCCAGCTACTGCTTGCAGGTTCCGGTTGCTGGTGTCCGGCGTTTCGTACAGGTGGCGAAGCACTTGTGGAAACTGACGAATCAATGTGGCGACGATCTTATTCACGTTTTCGTCAGTTTCGTTTTGCTGCCGTTCCTTTTCCACGACCTGCTTAATGCGAAAAACTTTGTTGTCGTAACAGTCAACCATGAAACGGCAAGCAAAGTCAACGTGATCTTTCTTGACGACGATCTTCTCTCCAGTTTCGTCGCAACTGAACAGCCGGGCAGCGACGGCAACGGAAAGACGAGCGATCTTTTTCCACGCTTCGGGGCCGAACAGTTTCAGGCTGAGTTTGTACTTTTGGTTGAGCAACGTCGCACGATCAACGATCAATTCCTCAATACCCTCATCAAACACGACCTGATCGGCTCTCCGGCTCCAAACCCAATACACCAAGTTACGATAGGCTTCTTGATCGTACGGTTCTACGTCAACTTTTGCCAATGGGGATATGTATTCCCCGGTATCTGCTGCTAAGTACACCAAGTCGAATCGTGCAATATCTTCATATGTTCCGAATAATTCCTCCAGTACGACCACACCTGACGGATACTTGGACAATGGATAACTTGCGCCGTTTTCCTGCGGTCGTGGGTTACTAATCCACAACAGCCGGGTGTATGCCGGAGCCGTACCCTTGGCGATCTTTTCAATGTGGGCTTCCTGAGAGGAGCGAACCGATGTCAGTTTGCCCATCATGTCTTTTGAGATGCCGGAAAACTCATCCAATACGACAAGCCCCCGGTGATTCAAGACGATGGTTCCCCATGTGATTTTGTAGGTTCCTTTCGTAATCTGTTCAGCACCGCCGATCAGACCTGCAACAGAAGCGTTTTTCACGTCTGTATAGGTTCCCACGCCATAGAACGCACCAAGCGCTGTCGCTACATCCGTTTTACCTGTACGGGTGTCACCCACAATGGCGATCTCCGGGTAGCCTTTCTTCATCAGCTTGCCACCAAAGTAAAACTGCAACGGCGAATGATACATGATGTCGGTACAATATACCAGTTCCGGTCGAATGTGTGGCCCGACGATCTTACGAGCCATTTCAGCCAACAGCGGCATCTTTGTTTTCGCTTCACCTTGGAACACTTTCAATTGCTCTTTAATTTCAGGAGTCATACGGAAGGATTCAACGGGGGAATCAGATTGCTCAACGTGGTGTACGACGGCTACCAGTTTCGCACCCTGATTTGGATGAGGGTAACGCTTGTAATTCATGCGGTAACGCTCCCCGTCTACAATATCAATTCCGTTATCTTGTTCCAAAATGTAAGCGATCAACTCAGCCGTTTTGAATTTCGCCATTGGGTCGTCTTTCAGTATACGCTGTGCATCTGGAATTAGAACAGCTTTCGTAACAGATTTTCTCGCACGTACCGCCTTTGAATAGCCGGGGCATTCATCAGGTATCCCGGCAAAATTACGCAGTGTCTTGTTGATCTGCGCTTCTTTCAAACTACCGTCAACCAACTTCAACAAGTCGTCGGAGTTTTCTTCTGTCAGCGTCCAGAAGTAAGGGCCTTCACCATGCCGAGCGAAAAACGGGCAGGTCAAACAAGTTTCCGACTCAGGATTACGACCTGTACAATTCCATTCGACAACAGAAGGCACTTCCATCGGCTGATCGAATCGACCTGAGAGAATCACCCGGCTTGACAGCACCTTGCCGGAATATTGTCCTTTCGGAGCATCCCACAGGTCAACCAGTGGATACAGGCGCTCCTTCTCTTGCTGGTAGTCCTCCGGTGTGAATGGACGTGCATTCTGCATTAACTGGAATAGATCGTCAGCAGAGCGCTTATACTTGATAAAGAAGTCGTGGATGTCCTCTTTATCTTCCAGTCCCAAGTCCACGATGAAGATGTTTTTGGCAACTCCATGCAGATGATAAGCGACTACTCTTGCACCGGAGCGTCCAGCATCATCGCAGTCGTAAGCAATATACACGTCTTTGCCTTTGAAGCTGTTGCGGAGGATTTTCGGGAATGACCCGGCCCCTCCAGTTATGGTAATCGCGTTGAAGCCCATCTGCCGGGCAATCGCGGTATCTTTCTCACCCTCACAAAGCAGCGTTGGTCGATCATCGTTTATCCACAAGTCAAACGGGAAGATCAACGGCTTGCTGCCTTTCTCACCTTTCACCTTTGGCGTTGCTTCCGGGTGGTAGGTGCGAATATCCAGCAGTTCTCCGTAAATAAATACAGGAAACTGAATACCGTCACCGACTTGTCCCAACTGGAGAGTCTTGACGGTTTCTTCGGTCAACCCCATATTACGAATCATCTGCATCCAAACATCGGATTCCAGCAGATTCTTTACGTTTTGCTCCCAATTATGGGTCTTACTCTTGGTAAACAGATCAAACATTTGCAGCGCATCCATATAAGACACGCCGTTGATCTTTGCATAAAAATCAATTTCCGACAGACCGCCATCGTTGAAACGTCCCAAGCCCCGGCAGACCTTACAATGGAACACACCACGACTTAGGTTAACGTGTGCTGACGGCACTTTTTCCATATATTCAGTACCATCTTCTCGACGATGGGGAAATGGACAGCAAACTGGAATCTCCCCGGCTGCATTTTCTTCCCCAAGGTCTTTGAAGTACATGCGGAAAAAGTCTCCAGTTCTCATAGCATGTACTCACTCCGTTTCCCCTCTATTGGTACTTTTAAGTCTAAACGCTAAACGTGAATTTTACAATATAGCAGATTTAGTGCCAGTCAAAGGAAAGGGACACAAGATATTGTGCCCCTTACTTTTTACCTTTTGGGAGGGAGAATACAACGATTCCTCCTACCAATATGGTCGCTCCGATAAGAAGCGCATACTTTTGATTGTTCAGTTCAACCAACCTTTGCTGTTTGAATTCTCTCTGCCCGTCCCTGTTAAACTCAAAACCTTTTGTTGGCGGTCGATAACTCAGCATCAGGTAGGCTTCAACTGCCACAATCAATGCCAGTAGGATTGCGGCAATAGCACGCATTCGTTTTCACCCCCTCCCATTTATGATTTTAGAACTTTGTGATTTTAGAACGGCAGGTCGTCGTCGGAAATGTCAATCGGAGTCTCAACACCAGCGAACGGATTGACATTGGATTCAGGAGCCGGGCCAGTACCGCCAACTTTGGACTGTTTGAAGTATCTGACTGCTTCTCGTACTTTCGGAGTGCCGTCGTTGGCAGTATATGATTCATGGTCGATTCCAATGATAAGAGGTTTCGATTGGATGAATCTCATAAAATCCTCAACGGTCGCAAACTCTTGGCCTTTCGGTGCGCCGCACGCAACTGCCAGATTGTTGAAACGCCACATAGCTGCATCGCTAATCCACAGGCGGTCAAAGATTTTGCGACGACCGAATTTCTGACCGGAAATGTCGTCCCGGATGGTGAAAGTGATAGCCACGCCGGGAGTACCTTTTTGTTTGGAAGTCTCCTGCTTCACTTCGGAAACAAAGACTTCATACTCGCCTTTATCGACAGGTTGAAAATCGCCAGTAGTGGCTTTATCAGGGTCAGCTTTCAGAAACGACATACTCAATCTCTCCTTTTTGAATATTAATTTTCAATTTATAGGAAGGGGGCTTATTTTGCCCCCGATTCCTCAACATCTTTTTGGGGCTGCTTCATCAATTGTACTTGCTCAGCACGCAGCGTTTCCAGCATGTTGATAATGCGTCGGATAGTCGCATCTTTCATCGCAGGTGGCAACTTATGCACAACTTCCTTGTAGATGCGAACCTTGGCGTGAATCGTTTTGCCGTCGATTTGCACAGGCTTCATCCACAAGATGTATTGGGCTTCCGGCTTTGCATCTTCCTGACCTTGTTTCTCTTTGGGGATGCGGTGCATGACGGTTTGGAAGCCAACAAAGTCAACAACTGAGCCAACCACGTCGCCAGTGTCGCGGCCTTGCAGGTTGATCTTGTGTTCAATGATGCCGGACACCTCATCTTTGACTTCCTGTGTATGCCCGATGAATACGACATACAGCGGTTTCTTATTGTTGCGGAGTTTGGTCAGTTCGTGGAACCGCTTGATCGTCTCTTTGAACAGGCGCGGGAAGTGGTTCCAGTCAGCTTGTGCCGGGACGCCTTCTGCCATACGTTTGACCTGCGGCGTGATCGCCAATGCGTGTTGCATCGCCAGTTCAAACGCTCGGCCCAGCCCATCCAAGACCACGACATCGAACTGAGCGCGGTTATCAGGCGACGCTTCCAACCATTCCAAGGTGTCGGTAATGTCCTGCCAGCGCATTACGCCCGTACCGTTGTCGTAGACGATGATGTTTTCCCGGTCGGGGAGGACAGCTTCCCCGGATTCGATTGGCAGGTACAGGATGCGGTACTCCGGGTCGTCCACGATGGTCGTTTTCCCTGTACCATGAGGGCCGACGATCAAAATGGAATAACCTTGCTTGACGGTACTTTTCGGTTTCAAACGACTCATAAAGTCTTGTGACATTAGTGTTTCACTCCTTCATTCGTTGTAGGTTCAAGACTGGACATCAATTCGTGCGCCATTGTAATCATCGCAAGATCACCAACAGCTTCAACAAACTCTCTTTGTACGGGAGTAAGGTCATCTGCATGACCTATATAGTCCGATGCTAATGCCATCGCCGCATTGAACACTTGACCAGCCATGTTAGGCCCATTCTTTTGCTCTGTGTTATACTTTTTGTTTATACCGTAAATGACCAGTAAGGATGTAAGTTTTTTCTCGTTGCTCGTTGCCGATTCGATTCTGTTTATGATTTCTTTTACCAATTCAGCACTTACATGAATGAACCTTTTTGTTGCAGCGATACCTTGCTGCTCCAGATTTTCGATCATCCCTCAAGCCCCTCCTTGGTAATCGGTTCAAGCAATTCGTTCTCCAGATAGGTGACATCTGAGCCGTCCATGCCAGCCTTGCAAATGTCCTTCACCGGGCAATCCCATGAGCAGTCTTTCGTGATATTCCGGTAGATCGGGTGGCGGTAGTCTTTGATGCCCGGGTACTTCGCCATAAATTTCCGAATCTGCCTGATCGCGTGCGCGACCTGCAACAATTCGTTCATGGCATTGTTCAGTTCCGCATCGTTGCGCTTGACTGGCAAGCGGTACAGATAGTCGTTGCCTAACTTATGTTCCCTTGCAGCAAGTGACTGGAGAACTTCCATGTGCGCTGCATCAGTTGCGATTTTGCCGCCTTCATCATTCAAGTCGATAGTTGCCAGTCCCAACTCGATCAGCTTGTTCAGGTATAGGGTGTAAGTCGTGCGCTGGTCTTTTGCCTTGGACAGACCGCCTTTCTTCAACACCGCTGGCTCATGCGGCAGTTCCTTCTTGATGAGATTGTAGATCAAGCCGCCAATCTCTTCCTCCGGGTAAACTGCATTCAGCGCAAAGATGTAACGACTAATTTGTCTATCCATTTCAGCGTTTTTGATGAAGTAGTCAAGATTGTTCGTCGTTTTGTGGTCAACCAACCACAGCTTACCGTCAACTCGAACCACAAGGTCAAGTGTGCATTCATACCATATGGTTTCCAGATCGGTTTCCATTTCCTCAGTTGCTTCTTCCCGAACCTCCAACGTAGTCATGTTGATATAGTATGTCTTTTCAGTTGCGATTACTTCCCAAGGCTTCTCCTGTTTCTGACTCCAGTATTCGTGATACCATTTCGCCAGCTTTTCAAGGAAGTCCCACATTTCGCCAGCTTCCACAGCATCGTATGCACCAGTTTCAATCTTTGCTACAATGTCTTGTTCATACATTTCGTGCATGGCTTTGATGGAGAATTGAAGCTGTTCCTCAGTTCGTAAGATCGTTGGTGTGTAGTAATTCTCCAGAAACTTGTGGAACAGTGTACCAATGACCAGCTTCATGGACTTGCGTTTTGGCTCCAGCTTGCGGTTCCAGCGGTAATCCCATTTCAGTCGGCATCTGAGGAAGTCCTGCGCTTCGGAATTGCGGATAATCATTTGCCGATCACCTGCCCGAAAATGACCGCTTGATGAAAGTCGTCCAGTTCAACTTCACGAACGAACTTCACTTTGTCGTCCCTACCGCAGTTCGGACAGAACGCTGGAGGGTCGAAGGTTGGAGCGAACCGCGTCATGAATACTCCGCATATGCCGTACCCGTCCTTACGGTACGACTTGTCGTGGCAAATGTACACGTACCAAACATTGTTTCCCACTTTCATTTCCTCCTTTGGTTGGTTGGTTGATTTTACCTTGCATGTTTAATATTAAAGGCTTTCGATTCGGTTGTCAAGCATTATTTTTACACCGAATCTTCTTCCATGTATTCGTCACATTCGCCGCACTTCAAGCGGTATTCCTTCGTAATGCGTGCAATATTTCCACAGACCGGGCATACCATTTTGATAGAGGATTTACCTTTTTTCGGCTTCTTCGGGTCAAGCGATTCACCCAACCGGGCCAACTTGAATGCTTCCGGGTCAATGTCCCATTTCTCAATGATTGCTCTCGTATCTGGAGCGAGATCAGTGATCGCCCATCCAAGCAGCGGGTCATACTGCACGATAAGCCCACGTTTTTCGGCTTCCGCTTTGAAGCGCTTGTTATGGTAGACAGTTCCCCGACTGGTGTCCTTCACCCCTGCCCGGATGTTATACAGGTGAACCATTTCGTGGAGCAGGGTTTGCATCGTGTCCACCCAATTGCGGTTCAGGTACTCAGCGGTAATGTTGATCTCCCACTGTTCGACCTTACCCTCTTTGTCTTTCCAGACCGGATAGACAGTACACCAGCCAAGCACTCCCCGGCGCTTGCCTTGGTTCTGAATTGTGATAACAGGTGTATCCAGTTCCTCCCCTTTGAAGAAATGTTCGTTCAACAACCGGAAACCCTTATGCAGTTCTTCAACGGCTCTTTCCATATACGACATTTTACAAAACCTCCCCTCTCCTTTGTGGGTTAAGCTTCAAACAATAGGTAAAATTTTCAGCGCCCAAGTAGGCGCATGATCGCGTCTCTTGCGCCAGAATTAATCACTTCCGTCAGGTTCGTTTTTGTCTCCAGAATCTTCTCAATCTTTTCATCAACCGTATCAGCAATCGGGAAAGTGATAATGTTGATTGCGTGATTCCGGGATTCGTCAACTGGAATAATCCTGTCCTCCGCTTGTTGTTGGTCTGTCGGATTCCAAGCCTTATCAGTGAAGATCGCCGTATCCGCCCGGTCAAGCGTGAATCCTACGCCAGCCGATATGATGTTACAGAGCAAGATGTCCAGCTTGCCGTCTTGGAAGTCCCGCGCCGCTTGAAACTTTGCATCGTTAGCCATTTCTCCATGTATTGTCCCGACGCTGTAGCCTTTCTCTTGCAAGATCGTTTGCAGCCTATGTAAGTAAGAAGTGAACATGGACATAATCACCACAGGCTGCTTGTTGTCCTCCAGCCACTCCATGATTGCATCAGTTTTAGCTGAAGGAGCGTCAATTCCCAACAGAGCCGGGTCAAGGCACAACTGCCGAAGTCGGGTTAACTGAGCCAACGCTGTCGGCGCGTCAATTGCTTCATCTTCATCCACTTTGACCATAAACGTGTTGAGCATTTCATTGTAGACTTTACGCTGCTTGGCATCCATCTCAACCGGGATGGGGATATACGTCTTGTCAGGTAGCCAAGCCATGACATCTTTCCGCTTACGCTGCACCGATATGAAGCCAATCAATTCTTGCAGTTCCGCTTTGGTTTCTGGCTTGTAGTCACCAATCACCGTATTTCCCCAATAGTCCTCATAGATGGTGAAGTAGCGCTTCACAAACTTCCAATAACTGGTGTACTTCTCCGGGAACAGCCAACTGAGGATACCAAAGATGTCAGTTCCGTCCTTAACAGTCGGCGTACCTGTCAGCGCATATTTTCGGTGAGCCTTCAACTGAAACAAGGCTTGGGATTGCTTGGTATCTCGGTTTCGCAATCGGTGGGCTTCATCCACGATCACACTGTCGAAAACGTGCGTCGAGATAGCGGAAATATCGTTTCGTAGCGTTTCGTAGCTGACGATCAGGTAGTTCGGCAGGTTGCTGTACAGTTGGAGTCTCTTTTGCTTTGTACCTTTTGACACCACGCAGGTAACGTGGTTTCCTACCCATGTTTTGATCTCACTCTCCCAATTTCGCAGTAGTGAAGCAGGGCAAACAATCAGTACCTTATCCAATTCCAACTCTTTGCAAACGGTCAAGATGGTCGGCGTTTTCCCTGTCCGTTGTTCATTGAACACGCCAGCAGCCGTTAGACGTTTCAGGTACTGAACATCCACCCGCTGGTATGGTCGGAGTCGTGGGTCGCCGGGAGCATCTTCCTGCGCTTTGATGGACAAAAGCGCATCCATTTGCGCTTTTATCTTTTTACCCTCATTGATGAAATACTGATTATTCATCAGGGCAGGGAATGTTTTCAGTAAACTACGCATCATGTAAATGTTGTTAACAAACTTCCACATTTTGCGTGACTGGTTCCATTCCCCGCCTAACCCTTTGGCTAGTTCCTTTTGTGAATAAGGAACCTTCACAAAAATATAGTTTGGTTGGATTTCGACCTGCACCGGATTCACCCCTTCTGCAAGTCTGCATCCCGGTATTCGTCCGGTACTTTCCGATGCAAGGTTTTCAAGTCATTCAGCAAGTCTTTGGCGACTTCCAATTCATGTGACGGTACACTCAGCGGAGAATGGATGAAACTCTCCAGTCGCGCAATCGAGCGTCGCAGGTCTTGAGATGTTCGCACGAATGGATGATGTTTCATGTGCATATGACTCACTCCTTTATGTTGATGTTTAATATTAAACCAAAGTTTGGCAAAAAGTTGTCCCTTACCGGGACGAAAAGTGCGGGCTTCACATGAAGGGAACCACCCCCACATGTGATATTCAATTGGTGCTGGTTGAAACCAGCGTTCAGGATTGACGCGATGGTACGGCATGACCGGGAGAGCGTACCTACCCATAGTCCAATCCTGAACGCTGCCCCCAACCACAAGGGCAGCTTACCAACCAACCACAACCAACCAAAGGGCTATCTTTAAGATAACATGTTGCATGTTGGATGTCAACGCTAATTCGTAAATCCTGCGCCACAACGAACACACGCCCATACATGCGTGTCGATCTCCCTTAACTGACCGACCGTACAGGCCGGGCATTGGTCGTTGTGTCCTTCTTCCAGTTTTCCGCAGTCAAACAAACCGTATTTGTCCATCAGTTTGCCAACCTGTCGCTCCCCTATGCGTTCCTTTTGGTAGCGAAGTGCTGGTTGGATTCCCAAAAGTCCAGCCGGGTCGCGCTCTACAAGGTAGGTGTACTTTTCATCGTGCCACAAGGCATCTGCCAATTTATCAACTTCAATGTACCGGGCATAGTACATGAGTTTTCGCAAGATCGACTGGATTGGCGGCAAGTCGCCTTGCTTCCAGTCAAAATGACGCTGCCAGTCATAGTAGTGCAGGTTCGTTGTCTTGCTCATGTCAGGCATTGGTTGGCTGAATAAACTGAATGGATGCACGCCAGCGCCCAAGTCATTCGCAAACTCCGGGTCAATAGCATGGATGTCCAATACACCATGCAGAATATCGCCAATCAGACCGACAAAATTCAACTGAGGATGGAATTGTCTCGGCAGTTCATGCCAGCCGTTTGCGACAGCGTGTTCCATCATGATTACAAACGTCCCAATCACTTCCTGTGCAAGTTTTGGGTTTTCATTCATAAGCTGTTTCAGGTGTGGCTTGCTGTCGTCAACACGAATCTTAAATTCTCTGTCCATCTGCCACCTCTCCCTTAGAATGTCCACTCATCATCGTCCGGGTTCACGACAGTCGGCTCCACACGTTTAACTGTAACAGGTGTGGGTTCCTTTTTCGCTACAGGTTCAAATGCTTCCGCAGGCGGGATGTCGTCCGGTAACTCTTGAGCCATAAAGTTCGGGTCAAGGTTATGCTTTCGTTCAAAGGCTGTAAGCGCGGTATCAATCAGCGCACGCATCGCATCGCTGATACTGTCAAGATTGTTGACTTCCATGTACCGGGCAAACCGGGTCATGAGTCTGCTGTCCATCTTGGTTCCCATCGCCTTGCCAGTGTTCTCGCGCAGAAACTTGGCGATGAACGGCTGGTCGTGTTTCTCCAGATACTTTTCAATACGCCGTTCTAACTCATTCGCTGCTTCTTTGTAAGACAACAGTTCAAAAATATTTCCACGTTTTGCCACATTGACCAAACTGTTTGGATGATCTTCCATGCACTCATATGGATTCGCGCAATACGCTGCTAAAGTCTCCGGGTGGTATTGCAAGTTTTTGAATTTCCGTCCTTTCCCACAAACGCTGCATATCGTACCCAGTCTCATGTGTTTTCATCCACCTTTCTAAAGTTTCAGTGTTTTCCCTATACCGGGATGTCGTAATTTTGACAACTGACACGCTGTTCGGTTTGATGCCCAATAGATCAGCAATCTGTTTGGGTGTCTTGCCTTTTGCTGTCAGGTACAGTATCCACTCCCATTGATGAATGTGGTTGTACTTGACCAGCCAACCTATCCATGCGACGTTCGTGTCGGCAGCAATACCAAAGCGTTGCTGCCATCTCATGAAGTCGTCGCTGACAAAAGTGTGCGCTGCAATTGTACCAACCACAGGTTCCAATGCTTTGACCTGAGACTGAATGTACAGCCATAGGTCTAATTCCTTGATGCGTTCGGGAGAGAGCGTCATACGCTCTCCCCTCCGTCAGCAGTCCAAGCCTTTGCCAACGTTTCCAGCGCTCCTCTGTTTGTGGTCTTACCTCCAAACAATGTGACTTTCAACGTGTTTGGGTATTGCCGCAATTCCCAAACATAAACGTTATACCATTCATCTTCATCGTCCAGCTTGGTTGTGCGGATGTTTGTCGGATAGCCATAGTCCCGGCTCATGGCGTTTAAGATGTCCAGTTCAGACGTACCGGGTTGGACAAATAAATCCACAAACCCACCAACGGCATCAATAAGGCCAGCCAACCTGTCAACAGAAAAATCCTGCTTTGTCATATTTAACACTCTCCCTTTGATATTTAATATAGCCATAGTTTACACGTTTTAACACTCGTTGTCAACATCATTTTTAACAAACATTCTAAAACCACGTACACCTACAATATTTTCTGCTTCATCACGTGCCGCTGTATGATCGGTCAAAGGTGCAATCACGTCAGGCCGCTGCGCTATCTGAGCAACCAGTGTCGATACAATGTAGATTACTCCCTCCTGTGGTTCCGGTAGCCCTTCTATTCGGGTGTTTTCAGATATTTGCACATTTATTTCCATTTCGATTCCCTCAGACAGTTCAAATTTCATTGTCCCATCTGTCCGATTATGCACTACCCTTGCAACGGTTCCTGAATTTTGAATTGTAATTTTCAATCCTCCATCGCTAATAATCGTAATGGGATGCGGTGTCAAGTTGATGAGTCGCATAAATACCCTCCCTTAATTATGTTTAAAGGCTCAGGATAGTATCTGAGCCAATTCCAACGCGCAACGAGAGCATACTTTCGATTCGCCTTTCTCCACAATGTTTGACAGGTATACGTCACGTAAGCAGTTGTCACATACCACAATATCATCAAATAGGCATCTCTCACAGTAGTAGTATCCGTCATCCTCGATCATTTCAGATAGGTCATAGATTTCGCCACAGCTATCGCAATAGCCGACTGTATCTTTTGATGAATAGTAACGTGTCCACGACACATTATATTTATCCTCAAACTCAGGAAACTTGTGTTGTTCGATATTGTCCAAGGCAGTCAACACCCATCGGACGGTACGCTTCAGTTCGTTGACTTTGATATATTCGTCTTTCGTGTGGGCGTGGTAGTAGCCAGCCGACAGGTTCACACCGTTGATACCCAATTCGGCAAAGATCATGGTGTCTGAGATGGTTCCATCGGCTCGTTGCGCTTTGAAGCCCACTTTCTCAGCCATGTCTAGCCAGAATTGGGTGTACTCATCGGAGCAGAATGGCATCCAGCTTCCACCATCCACTACGTCGTTGCCACCACGCCGATCAATAACGATGCAAGCGTCTATGTCGGCAAAGAATCCCGGACTGTACGCTACCGCCTTCTCAGCGCCTACGCAGCCAATTTCTTCTTGTCGGCTGAAACAGACTTTGATCGTGCCTTTGAAGTTCGTTTGCTTATTCATCTCCCGGATGATTGCCAAATGTGCAGCCAAGCCACATTTATCGTCACCGCCAAGCGCCGAATTAGACCGGGTGGCAATGACCGTTCTCTGCTTGTTTTTCCAGTATGGAATCGGCTGCTCCCTTGCGACCGTATCCATGTGGGCAGACAGTAAGACGGTGTAGCCGCTGTCGCCATACCGCCTTTCGCCCAAGATGTTACCATAGTCGTCGAACCATATCCTGTCCAGCAGGGAGCGCAGGTGGGCGAACAGGTATGCCGCCACCTTTTGCTCCTTTCCAGATGGGCTATGCAGGTTCAGCAGTTGCCAAAGTTGATTCACCAATTGTTTCATATTGCAACCTCCAATTCTCGATGTTGATGCACAGGTTCCAGCGCGTCAGTAGGTTCGATGTTCCAATTCAGGATGTAAAGTGGGACTTCAAAGCTGATATAGTTACAATAGAAGCTAATCCATTCGCCATGATCGTTGTACGGCTCGCATTCAACATCATCTTCTTCAAGATAACCTTCACCGCAGCAGTATTCGCAGTCGGCGTCCCATTCTCCGCGACCGTCACAATGGTGGCATTCGTCCTCAAAAAATTCCCATGCTTTACCGATGCCGTCGCAATTGTAGCAGAGATTGCCGTCCTCATCGTGTCCCTCACCGCCGCAATCCGGGCAGGTAACCAATTCTTCATGCTCCAGCCAGCCGCTGCCACCGCATTCATCGCAGACGTGGGTGTACTCACCGCGCCCATCGCACTCGGGGCAGGAGTATCTGTTTACACCATAGACAACTACAGGCTCGTCGATGTGGAATTTTATCGTCGCAAAGCCCTCAAATTGGACGCCATGCTTGTTTTCGCCGCTGTGAAACTCTTTTTTGGACTTTTCATACAGTTTGATCACATGCCAGTTGTCCGGCAGCATTTTCTCCCATGCGTCAATAGACGCTTGGATATAGTTGTTGTAAGGGTTGTATCCATAGATGCGATGCAGATATACGATCACGCGCCCGTCCTCCAGTTCCAAGATGCGAATAAGGGAGCGAGCCAGCATGTCTTGTACGTTAGTGTTGTCTACGGTCGGCTCCTCATCGCCTTTGCGACGGATAAATGCTACGCCTACCGTCGGGTCAAGCAAGTTTGCCCATGCCTGATGCGTGTAGGAATGGTATTCGCGTCCCTCCGACTTGGCAATCCAGTCTTGGCAGGATGTGTAGACACCGAAGGCAGACATGCCCACAATGCGATGCTGTTCAGTCGTGATCACAAATTCGTATTCGTCCAGTTGGGACGTGCCACGATCATTGAACATTTTGGTCAAGTCATGCTTTTCCGGGTCGTAGCCATTATATTTGAGCAGGGACGCCAGCAGGTTCGACCACTTGGGACTGGATTTTTTGATCAGTTCAAAGCGGTCGGGGTCGCCGCTCGGACGACGTTGCTCCTCAATCGCCTTTTTCAGACGGTCGAATAAGTCTTTGCGAATGATGTTTTTTGCCACGTCGTCAGAACTGGAGCGGTCGAACAGGTTGTGCAGCGCCCATACTACGCCTTGACACATTCTCCAGCTAGTCATGTTACGCATTTCGGCAAGGATTTGCTTAGACTTGTCATTGTAGACAGGGTACACGCCTTCAATGACTTGGAAACTGGAGACTTTTTGTACCGGGTCAATGTAGTGGACATTCGGGCAGCAGCTGGATGCGTGGTTGTTCCAAGCNGCTTTCAGAATGTTCATACCTTTCAGATGGGATTTGCACATAGNACATACACTCCTTTGGTTGGTTGGTTGTGGTTTTGGTTGATTGGCAACCAAGCCAGCCGCCTATCAGATGCAGGATAGGCAGCCGAATCGTTGTCAATCAGTACACGCCAGCGGCACGCATAGCCCGCAACAGCTTATTTGTACGCTCCCGGACATAGGCCGGAATTCGATACGGATTGTCATAGGCTACGGTATCTGAATCAGGATACAGGATGGGCGTATCGGTAAACGTGTCGCCTTCCACTGTCAAGCGGGCGCGGTCATTCTTCCAGTTCCGCAGGATAGACCATTTTCTGTTTGGCGATTCCCATACAACGGTTTCCCGATGCCGAACAGACAAAGAATCGTTAACCGCTTTTTCAAACGGTAACGTGTCTGTTCCAGGTTTAACAACGATAACACTATACAGCAAACCATCGTTGTCCATATGTTCGGTATACATGTCAACTACTTTGCCTTTCAGATGAGTGTTAACCAGTTCATGCAGACGGACAGCGTTATTCGTAACAACTTTGATTTTCATACTTTCATTCCTCCTATTGGTTGGTTGGTTGGTTGGCGGTTGGTTGTACCGCTTATCTGTCGTCCAACTGGAGCAGTTGGGCGACATGTAAACTTTACAACCATTCGTGTTTCAGCTTGTAGCCGTCTTGGTACAGTTTCAGGGAAACGCGATACACAAGGTCAAAGCCTACGTCAAAGCCGCATCCCCGGACGGTGATTCCATCGTAGCGGTCAATGTTGCGGTCGAGCAAGTTTGCCACATAGCGCGTGATGTTAATAATCCGACCAGCCTCCGGCACGACATACAGCTTGACAGACCGCTGCATACCAGACTTTGCGACATGCGCCAGTTGCGTATAGATACGGAATTGACCTGCGGGAAGCAGTCTGTCGGTCAAGGTTTGTACAGCGTCCTCATACAGATGGGTTTTCAGTTCTTTTTGATTCATGTTCATTCCTCCTATTGGTTGTGGTTGTGGTTGTGGTTGTAAACACCATGGACGAACTGAGGGAATTCTCAGTTCGCCTAGCTGTTTACAGTGTGCTGATGCGATCTAGATATTTCTGGTCTCGACTTTCCTCATACCATGATTGTAGCGTTTCGCGGACATATTCCTTATCAAATTCGGATTCGCCGCGCTCAATTTCATCGTACCATTCCATCCAGCTGCCGTTTCTATCCTCTTTTTGCATGAATCGAAGTAAATCTTTTATTTGAAGTAAATCTTTCACTTTTGCATTCCTCCTTATTTTTATTTTTAGTTACAGTTGCAGACCAGTTCTAACATCTGCACGCCTTCATATATCCCGCAGTCGCCTATAGGCCGCCACCGCACTTGTTACAAGCCAAGGATATACAGGCTACCTTGCCCATCGACTATTGTCGCTTGGGTGTTGGTGTTGCGTTGTATCGCTCGCCAGCGCCGGGCTAGAATCCGGTACTATCGTCCGACCACGCGCCCTTGTTAGGGTTGCGCCCGATGTCTCCCCATCGGGTGGGTTTGTTGCTTGCTTGTTGATTGTAGTTTAACATTTAATGTTTAATTTGTCAAGCGACTTTTTTGCCTTTGCTTTGCTTTGCTTTGGGGAGCCAGCCTACTGACCGCCTGAACCGACTGAGCGCGACGTATCACCACGCCAGCTTTGTTCCCCTTTGGTCTTTTAGGTTTGGGTTTGTGTCGCTTGCTTGTTGATTGTAGTTTACCATGATGGTTTTTTGTTGTCAACTACATTTTTTCCGTTTGGTGTGAGTTTTATTCGTGGTGTTGTTGTTGGATATAGAATATCATGATTGGTGAGATGATGTCAACTACATTTTTTGCTGATTGGTTCGCGGTGTTGTTGACGGTTTGATAATAACATGGAGAGGGGAACGCTGTCAACGGGTATTTTTAGGGTGGAGTAAATTGGATTTGGGATTAATGTTGAAGTGTTGACGGCGTTTGGAGAGTATGGCGTAAATGTGAAGATGGGGAAATGCATCTTGGAATAATGTGCGTTGACGTATGGTTTTTTGCGTAAAGTTGACGAAACGCGGTTCGCACATTTGGATTGGAGAGGGTAAACGCTGTGGGTTAATCCGTTTTTGTTGTAAAGTTATATTTTACGGATGGAATGTGCGTTAATTTTACTTGATTTTCGTGGGTAAACGGAGGGTGCTGTCTTCACACTGCTCATCGCCTCAGAATGTGTTTTTTAAAATGAAATTTTTACATATATTTTATTATTCCATATTTTACCATGTTATATATTTATTATGTAATAATTTATTTAAAAAAAAGGCTTATATAAAAATATAAAAATAAAAAGAGGGGAAACCGTTCTGTTAACGGCCTTTTTGTTAACTTTAGTAAAAATATGGAAGTTAACCGCCACGAAATGGAACTCAATAAGACCAGATCGCATGCATCTTATGGATGTTTATTCCTATACGTGCGTATGCGCGTATGTGTGCGGATGCGTGTACGCGCGTTTAGATGAAGCGATGGGGGTGGGGCTGGAAAATGGATGTTACGGCAACCGCTGCGTGCGTGAGGGAGGGTGTATTAGCAACCCCTCTCCAGATTTTTCCCACGTCGTTTATAATACGGTTAACCGGGGGCATATCCAAAAACGATTAACCTCCTTTTACTACCAAACACATACTAGACAAATATTAAATCCGTAATGTATAATGTATGTAGAAGGAGGGCATATTATACCATGACAGAAATCAATTCGTATGACGACTTGACATATATCCTCAATCAAAACGAGAAGTTTCAAACTTTGCCGCCGCCGACCAAAACGGCATTCCTCAGTCTCGCTCAAAAGTTTCAGAACCATCCCGGTTCCCACTTCTTCTCCCCCGCAGAATTGCAAGAGCAATTGGGCGGTTCGGAAAAGACGTGGCGAGCCTTTTTAAACCTAAAACCCGTCCGGGATTACATCATCCGCCGCACACAAGAAGACGTGGAAATCATGTATCGTCAGGCTCTTGCCAAGCAAGCCATAAAAGCCGCCACCAGCGGCGACAACCAAGCGGCGAAGTTCATCAAGGAACTGCACGATCTCAACCGGGAACAAAACAACAACACCCATATCATTTTGCATTTTATCCCCCGGCCCGATCAAACCAATTCGGAATAGCAATCGCACCCGAATCCAGAACACAATTTCCTCCAGTTCCATGCACCCCTTCGACGAACAAGGCATATTTTATAACAAATGCCAGTTCACATATCTTGTACAACAAGGGGAAAACGCCGTTTGAGACTTAATTTTCAAAAAGAAAGGAGTCGTTGTAATGGGGCTTCATGATTGTCAGGAATGTTTGGAATGGTTTACGACGTGTCCCTGTTGCGGTACAGAATTTTGTCCAAAATGCGGTAAACTTGCAGATGAGGAAGAGGAGGAATAAAACATGGTTCAGGTATGTCAGTCGTGTCATTCAGCAGAATTGGTGAAGCCGAAAGACAACCACCCATCTTATCTTGTCTGTCCAAACTGTCGCGCTATCCAACTGACATACCAACCACTGCCACACCAAGAAGCATTTCACCGCGACCCGGCGAAATACCGGGGCTTTTTCGGAGGGTAAAAATCCCATGCCCTCCTTAAACCGCTCAAATTCGGGGGAACTCTAAGGGCGTAAGCCTATGACAATCCCGAGCCAAGCTAGACATGGTGGATGTGATACCATCCACTCACGCGCCTAAACGTGTCGGTCAGTTCACAGTATACGCATGGCGCTATGTCTAGAGGGTGTAACGACTAGACGGGCGGCTTCCCGAAAGGGAATGAAGGTATAGTCTACTCCCCTACGAAATATCGGGAAACCGAGGGTACTTGCCTGTAAGATGGGTCAGGTAAGACGCGCACAACGGTTCAGGAAGCGTTCATTCTGGCGCTGGAGAATCCCGGTGTGCAGGGTGTCATGACGGCAGCCACCTTACCACAACTACGTGAAACGTCGATGGCGACATTCTACAAGGATGTCTGCCCGCCACCGTTGATCAAAGACATCCGGCAGCAGGAGAACAAGACCATCTTGATTAACGGGTCAGAATTTCTCTGGCGTCCGGCAGATGAGGAAGGGAAGCTGCGCTCCCTGAACTTGGGCTTTTTCCACATCGAAGAAGCGTCTGAGGTCAAATATGAGATTTTCGTCCAGTTACAATCCCGGCTTCGCTCAGATCGGATGAAGCATCATCGGGGATTACTCTCCAGTAACCCGGATTTGGGGTGGATTAAGACGCATTTTCTGCTCCATTCCGCTACAATCTATGGTTCCCCGGTCGATTACAGCTTACACATGGTCGCCCGAAATCCGAATTTTTCATCGCACATCGTTCAAACGGAGTTGAACATCTACCTGCCGCCCGGCTATATTGACGATTTGATGCGAAACAAGCCGGAATGGTGGATAAATCGCTACTTGAAAGGCTCGTTTGAGCATACAGAGGGCGCGGTTTACCCGAATTTCAGTAAAACGGTGATTGAACCGTTCCCGATTCCGAAGCATTGGAACCATTATCGTATCGGATTAGACCACGGTTTGCGGAATCCTACGGCTTGCCTGTTTGCCGCGATCAATCCGTTTCTGACTGCTGACGACTTCAAGCTGCCGAAAGTCGTAATTTACGACGAACATTATCAAGCGGGTAAACTGGTTCCGTATCACGCCAAGGTAATCCGAGAAAAGATCGAAAAAATCCCATATGGAGCGTTGCAAGCGATGAGAATTGACCCGTCCGCACGCAACAAAGACCCAATTACCGGGAAGTCGGTTCAGGCGTACTATCAAGAGCATGGTCTGTTCTTCCTTCCAGCCAATAATTCGTTAGACTACGGCTTGGCGAAGGTTAACACATACATCGAAACGGACTCCTTGAAGATTTTCAACACATGTGTTAACACCATTGAGGAAGGATTGAATTACAAGTACCCTGAACAGGAGGAAACCGACGAGAAAAACCCGGATGAGAAGCCGAAAAAGTACAAAGACCATGCGATGGACGCGCTGCGCTACATCATAGTTGATCTTCCAGATGACCCGAATGCCTTATTTAACGCATCATTCGACCCAACACCTGACCATTTGAGCCGCATCGTCCGTACTGTTACGAGAGAAGGCGAGTTGATTACGACGAAACTACCTTATGCGTTGGAGGATGATGAGGAATATGGCGCAGATTGGACATCATACATCTGACACAAGACTGCTGGTAATGTGCCCGGAATGTCAGCATTTTTGGTTCTTTGCCCCAGATGCGGAGGTTGTTTTTGCAGCACACTCCCATTGGGCATGTGTTTGCGGCAGAGTTTGGAAGATTCCAGACGAGATTGACCAGTACATTAACGTGACGGATGAAGAAGTGTACGCCTATTGGGAAGCCCTTGCCCGACAAGCCGAACAAAAGCCCAAACGCAAGAGAAATCGGAGGGGAAAACGAAATGACAAGGACAAGATGTAAAAGGCTCACTGTACATGCTATGGGAATTGACAGGTCGGGTAACGTAGCTTGTGCTACCAACTACAACGAAACGGAGTGCAAAAATATCCCCGGCGCGTGTGGTTGCATCCATGCGGAGATCGCGTTGCTCCAGATCATGCCGCACCCGGCGCGTGTCGTCGTCAGTCACGCTCCCTGTTTAGACTGCGCCAAGGCTTTACATAAAGCCGGGGTAGAAGCGGTTTACTACGCCAACGATTATCGTTTACGCGATGGTTTGGAATATTTAGAACGTCATGTGCCAAAAGTTTACAGGATTTAAGGAGGATAGTATAATGTTGGGAGAAATTTTTGTTTACCTTCTCATGTTTGTCGCTATGTATCAGACTTTTGAGATTTACACATTGAGAAAGAAAGTTCGATCTTTGGAGGATTTTCAAGATCGGGCTTCAAAAGAAATATCCCTTTTGAAACTTAAACAGCAAGAAGAACCTGTTTACAACACCGCAATCGACCCCAACCCGGAAACGCCAGAGGAACACGATTACATTCTCAAAGTTTTGGGCAGAAAGGGTGATAATTAATGGCAGAGGAAATGGAGATCGTGACCAGCCAGTCTGACCCGGAGCGTGTCAAGTCTGTTCTCCAGCGTTATGAACAGGCGCGGTCGGCAAAGGCAGCGATCATGGAAAAGTTCATTGAATTGGACAAATTCGACCGGGGCGATCAATGGCAGGGTGAAGTACCGCCTTGGGTTCCGAAACCTGTTACCAACTACATTCACTTGGTTAAAACGACGCAGCGTGCCAACCTTGCGCTCCAGAACCAAGTTGCCATACTACGTCCTAACAATCCGCTGGACGTGGATGCAGTCGCTCAGTTGCAAAAGGTTCTGGACTGTGTATGGGACAAAACAGGCTCACGTTATGTTGTCCGGGATTGCATCGAAACGGCGTTACTGCTTGGTACGGCGATTGCGATGGTTTATTGGGACGCAACGGAAGTTTCCACCCGGCCCGGTATGTCTTACGTGGGTGACGTGAAGGTGAAAATGATCGACCCGGCAAACTTCTTCCCTGACCCGAACGCTTATCGTTTGCAAGACTGCCAGTACGTTGACGTGACGGAGTTGGTTCCCCTCAGTTGGGTACAGAATGACCCGCTGTTTTTGCAATACGCCGGGCCAGCGCTGTTGGAGATCAGGTCGAATACCAACCGGGCATCGGACTCCGAAATTTACAACCGTCCATACGTGCCGGACAGTATGAATGGCGATCTCGTACTCATGCACAACTTCTTTGAAAAGGTTCGGCTGCCCAACGGTCAATATCGCATCGACGTAACATACGTGGTGGGCGACGTGGAAGTGTATCGGATTGAGGGTATTGAGCCGAACATTTACCCGTTTGCTGTTCTGTACGATTATCCGCAACGGAAGTCGTTTTGGGCGAAATCGACCTGCGAATTGATACTTGAAAATCAAAAAATTGTCAACAAGGTCGAACAGGTTATGGCGATCATTGCTACCCTGTTGCAAAACCCGCAGAAGGAAGTCGTGAAAGAATCCGGTATCAATCCGAAAGATGTGGCGTTGAAAGGGAACAAAGCCGGGATGGTCTGGACATCCAATATCCCGAACGGTATCCGCAACATCGAGCCGCCGAAAGTGCCGGACTATCTCATCCAGTTCGCGGAGTACAGTAAGCAAAATATCCGGGAGCAGACTGGAATGAATGAAGCCTACACCGGGGAATCGGTTGGTTCGTTGACGACATCCACCGGGGTTAACGCCCTGATCGAACGGGCGACGGTGCGCGACCGCGACAAGATGGTGGAAATCGAAATTTTCATCAAAGACCTTGTAAGCATTCTGCTCCAGTACGTGTTGAGTTACTACAAAGAAGATCGCTGGCTTCGCATCGTGGGTGAAGATGGTACAGTTGAGTTTTTTGAGTTCCAAGCACGTAACTTCCAAGACGTGATGTACGACATCCATGTAGATGTATCCGCATCTATGCCGACGACGAAAGCGCTATTGCAAAACCAAGCCCGCGATCTGCTGAATATGCAAGGGCAGTACGGCTTCGACCCGGCAGTTATCGAACCGGAAGAAGCACTCGACATGATGGATATTCGCAACAAGGAGCAGATCAAAGCCCGGATGCGCGAACAACGTATCAACAACCAAGCAGAGGATGCAGTCAAGGTAGCGTCCATGCTGGCCCCGGCGATGATCGACGGCGTACCAGCCGAAATGCTGCATCAAATGGCGCTCCAGATGCTTGCCGACTTGGAGCAGCAACGTAAGCAACAACCGCCCGGAAGTCGCGGCGGCGCAGGAAATACGGCTCAACCTAGCAATCTTCCCCCGGCTGATGGACTTGCTATGAACAATATGTTGTCCGGCAGGTAAATTCTTTAAGATTAAGTGTTGCAAAGATTGACAATCTTTGTTAATATTATCTTGACAAGGTGACGACAACCTGCGTAGCAAAAGGTCGTTGACACTCTCCCATAATCGGGGTCTACCGACCCCGCCCTTTCTCAAAAACAGCGACGACGGCTACATACGGTCGATTACCGCGACGACGGCAAACGGTCGAAGGAGGAACAGGATATGTTTGAAGATGGTCAACAACAAGTACCTGTTGACGGTGGACAACAAATTGACCCGGTAGTTGACGGTGGACAACAGCAACAAGTACCTGTTGACGGTGGGAAGCAGCCGCAAGCACCTGTTGATGGTGGGCAACAACCGCAGCAACAACAGCCGAACAACGACAGCGCGTTTGCTCGTATGCGCCGGGCGATGGAACAGCAATTCCAAAACAGTCATGAGTACAAACTGGCCCAAAAGATCGCGCAGCGTTACGGTATGACACCGGAACAACTTATCCAACGGCTGGAGGAAGAAGAAATTGCGCAACAGGCGCAGCAAATGCAGGTCAGCCCTGAGTTCCTGCGGCAACAACAAGCCCTGCAAGCACGACTTGAAGCGATGGAGCGCGAACGTGCGGTAGAGCGAATCAAGTCTGAAATCGCTCAGTTTAAGGCAAAACCGATGTATGCGAATGTAACGGATGAACAACTTGGTTCGGCGTTACAGTTCTTGGGACAAATGCACAGATCGGGTATGACCGATTTTACGCTGGAGCAAGCCTTCAAGGTGATGAATCCAGACTACGAAAACATTCTTCGGGAGCAAATTCGGAATGAAGTGGTTCAGGAGTACGCCCAAAACGGTAAAGCCCCTCTCCCTCCACGTGGCGGCGCGGCTCCAACCAACGTGAAATCCGCATTTGATCTCCCTGACGATAAGTTTGAAGAAATCCTTAAACGTGTCAAAGCGGGTGAGGAAATCACAAAATTCTAAGGTAGTCCGAGTAAATAGTGAAAAGCTACGGAGTTATCACTAAGGGAGTGTGAAACACAATGGCAATCCATACCACGACAACGCCTTCGATTGCACCTGAGTTTCAGACCTTCTACAATCGCACTCTTTTGAAGCGTCTGAGACAAAACTACGTGCATCGTCAGTTCTCTCAAAAGAAACCGATGCCGAAAAATAACGGTAAGACCGTTCAGTTCCGTCGTTTTGGCGATCTGGCCCCGGCTACTACGCCGCTGACTGAGGGTGTAACCCCGGCAGGTAACAGCGCAGCCGTAACGGAAATCTTCGCAACGGTCGCTCAATACGGCGACTATCTGGAGTTTTCCGACATGGTTTCGCTGACTGCACTCGACCCTGAATTGGTCAGCTACGCAGAAGTGCTTGGCGATCAAGCTGGCGAAACGTTGGACATACTGACCCGCGATGAGTTGGCTTCCGGCACGAACGTTATCTATGCTGGTACTGCTACCAGCCGGGACACCGTTAAGGTTGACGATAAGCTGACCAGCTTGGAAATCCGTAAGGCACGCCGCTTCCTGAAAAAGCACAAAGTAAAGCCTGTTTCCGGTGGTTTTTACGTCGCTTTCGTACACCCGGACGCCGTATTCGACCTGCAAGCTGACCCGCTGTGGCAAGAAGCAGAGAAGTACGGTAACAACGCTGGCGGTCTGTTCGATGGTGAAATCGGACGCCTGTTCGGTGTACGTTTCATCGAAACGCCGAACGCCAAAATTTTTGAAGGTGCTGGTGCTAATGGTGCAGATGTGTACGCAACCATCGTACTCGGTGCAGATGCCTACGGCGAAGTAGACATCGAAGGTTCCGGCAATGTGAAAAACATCATCAAACCGCTTGGCTCCAGCGGTACGAATGACCCCCTCGATCAGCGTCAAACGACCGGGTGGAAAGTCCAAGCGTGGACGGTAAAACGTCTGCAAGAGTTAGCAATCGTTCGCATTGAACACGGCGCATCCCTGTAATGAAGCAAAAGACCCTGCAAAATCAGGGTCTTTTGCGTTGACAAGACATGGCAGTTAAATATACAATATGTAATGAGAAGGAAAATTATGAATCGGAGGTTAAAGCATGGCAACGAATACAACCGAAAACATTGGCAAACCGAAAGTGACGGACGAACAGCTTGATAAATTGGTTCGGGACTTTGCAAAGTACCTTGAAGATCAGCCCAAAGTTCCGCTGTTCCTGCCGGATGGCGCTGGAATCCAAGACCCGCTGCCTGTTGGATACAACGGTGTCGTTTACCTGCTGCCAGTCGGCGTAGAAATTGAAGTTCCGAAACCGATCTACAATTTGGTTGTAAACGAGTCCAACGTCTTGAAGAAAAACTACGGCAAAACTGTTCGCAACGGTGAAACCGTAGAAGCCAAAGCACGTCGCAAAGGCGCACAACAGTAAAGCAACAAAGCCACAGGGCAGGACGCAAACGTGTCCTGCCCTATTTAGCGAAAGGAGGGTTTATGGTGAAATTGAAAGATATTATTCAACAGACGAACATTCTGCTGGATGAGAATTTTACGAACAGTGAAGTTATCGGCTGGCTCAACCTTGGCCTGAATGATCTGGCGGCAACCGTCGGCGCAAACTTCCCGGAATTGACGATCTCCGATATGGAAAACTCTCCAGTTATCCCGGCGAAATATCATCGACTGTTGGTTTTGTATGCCGCTGCCAAAGGGAAAGAAAAAGATTCGGCAATTGCAGAAGCACAGAATTTCTTGGCGCAGTATGAAGCTGGAAAAGCGCAATTTGCTTCCACATATACGGTTCCAGATCAGTACAAAGACCCGGACGCTCCCGGTTCAGCCGTTGACCCTAGCGAATTGAATGGAGGATACAGCAACGGTAACTTCCCTCCGAATCCGTATCCTACGTTGTGGAGTTGGTAATCCATGAGACAACGATTCAAACCGAATCCGACTGTTAAGCATTTTGAAGGATACAACGACTTTTCTGGCGGTTGGAATACAGAAACGTCCAACGAACGGCTGCTGGACAGTGAATTTGTCATGATGGACAATGTTGACTTGTCGTGGCGCGGTTCTATTCGTCGGCGCACCGGGCGCGTTGAGATTCCGACCGGGATTCCGGCAGGTAACGCGCAGGGCATGTGGTTCTATTACCGGGAAGGTCAAGTTGCTCCAGATAAAATCTTCGCTGTTAGCGGCAAGTTGTACAAGATGGGGCCGAACGATCAGGTAGCCGTAGAGTTGCCGATCACCAACCTTGCTTCCGGGTTCCAAACCGAATTACCGATTGAAGCTGTCCAGTACAACCAAACCATGTTCTTTGCGACCGGGACAAAGTTGGTGGAATACGACGGCACGACGGCAAAGGTTGTGGAGCCATACAAACCGACTCCGCAGGAAGCCATTTTCATCGGCACGAATGCGCTGGCAGATAACCCGGCTGCATGGATTGAGGATGGCGTAGATACGGTGCTGGTTGCCACAGGTATGAATCCGTCCAAGCCGACAGGTGTGGTTAATGAGGAGTTGACCTTTGTAGGCTATATTGCAAAGCCGGATTCAATCACGTCGGTCGATTACAAGTGGGAGTGGAAGTTGTCCAAAGACGAGAATTTTACAGTGGGACGTGACTGGACGAATGGTGCGGCAGGTAAGACATGGACGTTTAAGCCGGAGAAAGATGAGGAATACGACTTTAAGCTGACCGTCAGAGATGCCAATGACACGACCGTAACATCGTCATACACATTGTCGAAGTATAAGGTTAACAAGACGGAGGACAAGGAGAAAAACGTCCAGTACGATGTATCCGGGATTCATACTTGCCGTCGAATCCTGCTGCATTGGGACAGACTTATCATGTCCGGCGACAACAAGAATCCTCAGTTGCTTTATATTGGCGATCTCCGCAATCCACGCTACTTCCCGACAACGAACGTACTGGACTTCTCATCGAACAAAGGGGAACCGATCACCGCGCAAGTTCGGTACAAGAATATGCTTGTTGTATTCACCCGGACGACGGTGCAAACCATGACAGGGAAATCGCCGGACGATTACACCCGGAATCTTGTGCATGACGGTATCGGTTGTATTGCTGAACGGTCGGCAAAGGTCATTGGTGACATCGTGGTATTCCTGTCCAATGAGGGTTTGAAATATCTCGTCCACTCTGTTTTCACGCTGGAAACGCTGAATGTCAAACCAATCGACACGCCCATTCGTTCTCAGGTTCCACGCGACGCCAACGCTTGTGCAATGGTATACGACGATCAATACTGGATTTGTTTCCCGGACAGAAACTTCATCCTCCGCTATTATTACACCGGGAAAGTTTGGACACGTGACATATCGAGCAAGTTGAACATCGTCCAGTTCGCAGTAGAAGGGTCGAACGTTTACAACTTAACCAAAGATGGCAAACTTTACAAACACGATAATACGGTTTACAATGATGTTGGAGAAGCGTATACCATGTTGGTTGAGTCGAAGTTCTACGATCTTTCGATGATGTTTAACCGCAAAAAATTGCGTCGCTTCTATGTTTTGGCAAAGCATTACAGCACACATGTTAACTTGAAAGTAAAAGTGTTTGCTGACGGTTCAGTTGTTCTTACGCCGGATGTAGGGGAAGCGCTGGTCGATGAAAATGGAAATGTGTTCTGGATTGAACGGACAGAACCGAATCTGCACTTTTACTCCGGCACAGTGGTCGGAACATGGGTACTTGGCGGTAGTCCTCTCGGTGACCCGGACATTTCCGTACAGAGAGCGTCGATCAGTGGTAAATGCCGCAGAGTAAAGGTTCAGTTTTCGCATAGTGAAAATGTTCCATGCGAAATCTTTGCATACGGTTTTGAATTTAAGGAATCGAAAATTTAGAAAGGAGTGGGAATATGGCGAAAATTCAACCGGGCACGCTGCATGACTTTGTAAACGGCGAAATCGTTACCGAAGAAATTTTGGACAGCAACTTTGAAATTATTCGGGTAGCGATTAATGATACCGATTCCAGAGTGGATAACACTTACACCAAAGCTGAAGTTGATATTAAGATCAACCAAGCAACAGCAACAAAGAACGTGGCGGCAGGTACGCAATTCCCTGACCCTCCTAACACTGATGGTCAAGAATTTTTCCGTACTGACATCGGGAACGGTACGCTGTATGTTTACTATTCTGGCTATGATAACCCTGACCCCAATTTCGGTCATTGGAAAAAGATCGGTGAGGTTACGCCAGCTTCTACAACAGCACTTGGCGGTGTAGTGGTTGGGGAACACTTTAATGTTGATGCAAACGGTAAGATTACCCTGAAACCTGCCACACTTGGTCAGATCGGTGGTGTGCGTCCATCCGGCAGTCGATTCACCGTTGCAGGTGATGGTACGCTTGACATCATCATGGGTGCAGGCAGTAACTTAGATGCTGACAAGGTTCACAACGTAGAAGGAAAATACGTCGCATTAGCGGCCCGGTTCTTTAAATACCTGCTCAGTGGACGGGACGGCGACCTTATAGTGTCCGATCATACGGAAATGCCGAAGCATGTCATGGCATACAACAATCTGACGATCAACGCTTCTCAGTTGTTTTATCACCCTGCTGTAACAGATGCATCTGTAAAAGGGCCAATTTTCATCGGTGTTGCTGGTACGCTCACATTGAATGGTGCGATTACCGTTGAAAATGCAGGTGCAAAGGGTGGCGATGCTCTTGAAACTGGCGTCGGCGCTGGCGGTGATGGTGGTGGAGTTATCGTTATCGTAGCGAATCAGATTGTCGGCAACGGGACGATTACGGCAAATGGGCAAAATGGGCCAAACTCCACAAAGTCCAGTCCCGGATATATAACTTCGGGCAATCCCGGTAGTGCAGGTAAAGTGTTCGGTGTACCTATTCCGGGCGCTCCTGCTGCGACAGGGAAAGATGGTGGCGGCGCTGGCGGGACAAGGAATATCGTGGCTACCAACCTGATGGAAGCCTTCATTTCCGGTATGGTTTCCATTCAGGGTGACGACATCGGCGGTGGCGGCGGTGCTAGTGCGCCTACTAACTACAGTTATGGTGTAGACGGCCCCGGTGGTGGTGCTGGCGTAGGCGGTTCAGGTGGTAAAGGCGGCGACATCAACACATCTACACAAAGCAACAAAGGGGCACCGGGCGGTGGCGGTGGTGGTGGTGGACTCATTATAATCGTTTCACCTAACCCTGTCCCGGCGATTCAGTTGAATGCGAAAGGCGGAAACGGTGGTACTGGTGTCGGATACGCGGGCGGCGCTGGTGGCGGGGGCGGCGGTGCAGTCTTCATTTATGCGCCAAGTTCGTCTGCGGTTATCAACGTAGCAGGTGGTACGGGTGCCGCTGGCACAAGCGGTGGTACGGCTGGTGCTAACGGTAGCGCTGGTGTGTCGAAGTTCATTCCAATTTAAAGGAGGAGTGAAAGGTGAAAGTATTTGTTGAACTAAGAGAGAACGGCGAAATCATTCAGGTGGCAGACGGCTTCCCGGAAGCCCCTTTTGAGAATGCGGTTGAAGTGCCAGAAGAATTTGCCAAGGCGGTTGCAAGATCGCCCGAAGATTGGCAATTCGTCAATGGCGCATTCATTCAGTTGAAAAAAGAAAAGGTGCCGATTGAACGGCCCGACGATGAAGTTTTGAAACTTAAAAATCAAGTCAGTGAATTGCAGCAAGAGTTGGGGAAAAAGAACCAAGAAATCGCAGTAATCCTTCTGGAATTGGCGCAACTAAAAGGAGGAACGGCGTAATGTGGTACGAGATCATCAAAAATTACGCTCATTTCTATACGCTGGAACAAATGAAGGCGTTTGTCAGAGCAGGTTGGATTACGCCGGAGCAGTACGAAGAATTGACCAGTACGGTTTATGAGCCGTAAGGAAGGGGTGAAACAGAGTGGCACTTTTGGATAAAATCGTTGGCGGTGTAAAAGATTTTGTTGACAAATATCTTGGCGGCGGCAGCAAAAGTGGCGGCTCTGACCGCGACAGAGGTGGCGGTGGTTCCTCCAGTTCCAAAAGCAGCGGCAAGTTGACCGGAGACCCTACCATAGACCGCTATCTCCGGGAGTTGGGTCGGGCGCAACGTGCTTACTATGAATACAATGACCCAAGGTTGAAAGAAGGAGCGCACAACTACGCTAACAGGCTTCGTGCTGAAGCAGCCGCACAAGGTATTGATTTGTCGAAGTACGGTGTACGCAACCAGTATGGCATTGACTACCGCCAATACTACACCGACCCCGGCCCTGCTGGAAAATACCAAGACAACTCCAAGGCTCCAGACTGGTTGAATCTTGGTACTCCAGTCGGCGGTGATTATGATACTCAAAGGCGTAGCGGTGGCGGCGGTGGCGGCGGTGGCGGCGGTAACATCTACGATCTACTCAATAACTACTACAGCAGCTACCAAAACAGCCTGAACAGATCGCTTGAAGGTCTGGACGAATTGGCTGCCCAACGTGCAAATGCGTACATTAACTCGCAATTGATGGCTTATCGTTCGGCAATTCCGATGCTGGAACGGCAACGTGAAAATGCAATCAACCGGATTCTGTCGAATCTGGAGTCAAGTAAAAAGGCATTGGACGATGAATACTTCCAGCGTTATCTTCAGTCCCGTCAGGCGCTTGCGAATCGTGGCCTGAATGCCGGGTTTGAATCCGACATGAACACTCGACTTGGCTTGGCGAAGATGGGCGAAATCGGTGAGTTGCAGCGTCAAGCAAGTCAGAGCCAAGCTGATGCAGAGTTGCAATACGCCGCACAGATCGCTCAGATTCAAGACCGCATCGCATCCATTCAGGCACAGGCTCCGATGCTGGAAGCGCAATATCTTGCCGAAATGCAAGCTGCCGCACGTCAGCAAGCCTTGCAAGAGTATCAGGCGCAGATGGATGCTCTCAAATTTGCGGCTCCGTACATGTTCATGACGGCTGGCGATCAAGCACGACTTGCTTACGATATGCAGAAGGATGTTAACGACGCTTTGCTCCAGCGTTATCTGCATGATACGCCGTCCGGCAACACGTTGGCAAACCTGCAATGGCAGCAATACATGTTCAACAACGTGTCGGCAGCAGATCAAGCACGTATGATGCTCCAGCGGTACATGTTCGATAATGTGTCCGGCAACGCTGCTTTGAACGCGAATACGCAACTCCAGATCGCTCAGATGAACAACGCTGTACGCTTGCAGATCGCTCAAGCGAACAATACCCTGAGAGCATATCTTGCAACACGCGACGAAACGAAGCCAGTACCGCCAGAGGTAGTCGAAGCATACGGCGCAACCATCGACCCGACAGGCGCGACGAACGAAAACGGTCAGCCGGATACAAGGCAAAGCGTGCAACGTGATTTACAGGAGAAGTTGCTTAATAAGTACATTACACCGCAAGAATACCGGGCATTCATGGAAGAAGCTGACCGGGTGTTTGACCAGTGGGAAGCACAGCAAAAACTCAAGCAGGAGCAGGAAGCCAAGAATCGCGCACAACGTCGGCAACAAATACAAGATACTATCGTCAACTGGACTCCACTGTTCCCGACAGGTCTACCAATTCTCCCTTTCAGGTAACCCCTACTCCTCAAGCAGCAGGTTCCAAAACAGGGTCACTCAGCGCCGCGCCAGCTAACGTCCAAGCTGCAATTAGAAGCGCGGCGCAGCAAGTAGGGGTGGACGTTGGCTTGGTAGCTGCGGTTGCGCGTGCTGAGTCCGACTTCAACCCGAAAGCAAAGAGCCGCGCCGGAGCGATGGGACTCATGCAACTCATGCCCGGTACGGCAAGGGGGTTAGGGGTAAAAGACCCTTGGAACGTCAATCAAAACGCTCTTGGTGGAGCGAAGTACCTGTCTCAGATGTTGAAAAAGTACAACGGTAACGTACAGTTGGCGTTGGCGGCTTACAACGCCGGGCCGGGGAACGTGGATAAGGCGATCAGCCGGGCAAAATCGCGCAGTTGGTCACTGGTATCCAAGTATCTGCCAAAAGAGACACAAAACTACGTGCCAAAGGTATTGAGATATTATTACGGTTAAGGGAGTGAATACTGATGGCGTTTGATTTTAGTAAACGCGCTGGCAGTTCGGGTAGAAATGTCAGCAATTCCATAAAAAACGCTGAAAGACGTATTCGGGCGGTTGGGGGAAACCCTAACCCCGACTCCCGAAACTGGTTTGAGAAGGCAACAAACCTGCCCAAAGACCAAAACTGGTTTTTCGATATTCTGGACTTGATCGGTCGTCCTCTCAACGCAGCGAATACAGCGATTGACGACTGGTTCAACATGCGTAACACTACGCTTGGAGACTCGCTGTATCGCGGCTTTGCAGGTAGAACACGCACGTCCGGCTCCGACATCGTGCGTGACTTTGGCGTAGACAATCCGACGGCTCAGTTTTGGGCAGGTCTTGGTTGGGACATTTTCACTGACCCAACCAACCTTATCCCCGGTAAGGCCGTAGTAGGGGCAGTTGGGGCCGCTGGTAAGGGAGCCAAGGCAGTCGGCAAGGGAGCCTATAATCTGCTTCCAGATGCAGCGAAATCCGGTATTGACAGTGTGACGCAAGGTTTGAACCGTATTTTTGGTGGTCGTTACGCCGGGATGGATGCACAGCTTGCGAAGATGTTGGAGGACACGAACAATGCGATGGATTATTACCGTCAGCGTATTTTTGATGAAGTTACTGGCGCGATGAAAGACTTGCCGAACGCTGGCCCTGAAATCGCAAGGCTTATGGAGCGTGATCTGCGGATTCAATACGACCCGACAGAAATACTTAACAACCTGTTCAAGCGTGAACCATTCCAGTTGCGTATGACCGGGCAACAATTGGACGACTTCATGAAGGAGTTGAATCTTAGAATTCAACAAACTCCACAGGTACAGGATTACCTGAACCGTAGGCTGATGCAGCAACAAGACATCGCCCGGCGCATAAGCGATATGTTGTCCAATAACAACATGCGCGACCTGTACCAACGCAGACTCCAAGGAGCGCCGCTGACGGCGGCAGAGAGCCGGGTACTGAACCGTATGGACAGGTTGATTCGCGGCAAGACAGCAGTAGCAAGAGACTTGCGCGAAACGCAGCGCGGCATTCGCTTTGAACCGATCAAAACGGGTGGCAAGGGTGTTCAGGCGATCAATCCCAAACCGCAACTGTTCAGGGAAGCGGTTGGCGATTTTGAGCAGTTCGTTCGGGATATGAGTCCTACAAAGACGTTTGACGACATGGCCCAATCTCCAGCTTCGCGTCAGGCAGCGGAAACTTTGCTTCGGGAAGGGAAGGTGACGCTACAAAAAGGTGACCCGGTGATTGATGATCTGACGCGCATCTTCGGCAGCGATGTAACAACTAAGACCCGGAAAAACGTCACAGTACGTTTGAAACCTGACTCTCAATATCATGGTGAACGCCTTGATGATCTCCAGTTCGTTGATCGCATGGGGCCGATCAATATTGAGCGTCCACAACGTCAATACTCCACTGACCCAAGGGTAGCAATCCGGGCAAACCGCTTCATGGAAATGAACAAAGAAATCCTCCAGTTGGCGCAGCAGAATGGTATCAGTATCAATGAATTTAACGGTTACATGACCCACATTCTGAGTGAAGCGGAAAAAGCTGCACGTCCAAGAGTTACAACGTCCGGCACAGCGAAGTACGGCGGTAACAAAGCGGTTGTAAGCGGTCGGAAAATTCCCGGCTCCGTTGAGGACATTAATGAATTGTTTGGTAAGGAGTTCTTCAACCCGGATGCTTACTTTGCAACGGCAATCGGTCAGAAGCGGTTGGTTGAGTACGTGTTGGCAGAAGGGTTCAAACGTCAGGTTTTGTCCAATCCTGACTTTGCACGTCCATACACTGGCGGGCCGATTGGCAAGGATGAGGTCGTTATCAGACCGGACGACTACAACTTCTTCCGCAACGACGACGGCTCTCTCGGCGCAAGGAAAGGTCAGGAGTATGTCGTTCATAAATCTGTAGAACGTGCGCTCAATAACTTCAAGAGTCGGATTCAGGATGAGAGTATCAGCGCCTTTGTCAAAGGGTATGATGCTGTTCTGAATGCGTGGAAGAAGCTGACCCTGTTTTCCCCGGCATATCATGTCCGTAACGTACTTGGTTCTAACTGGAACATGTACATCGCTGGTATGAGCGTGCCGGACATCGCAAAATACGTCGCTCAGTCGATCTCCGATTTGCGGAAGCCTTACGACCCGCTGGTTGATGCCTTTAAGCGGCAAGGTCTTGGCGGTTCCAGTTTTGCTTACGCCGACTTCAAATACGGCGGTGCTGAATCTGAGGAAGCCCTGCGTCGGGCACTACAACGTCAGCAAATGACTCCCGGACAAAAGGCAGTAGACAGCGTGAAGAACATCCTCAACACCAGCTTGGACATCGCCCATCAAGCCGACGTAATGAACCGCTATGCGATGTTCAAATGGGCAGTAGAGAAGAAAGGTATGTCGGTTGAAGAAGCAGCCCGGAAGGTGAAGGAAGTCCTGTTTGACTACCAAGACCTGTCGGAAGTAGAGCGTAAGGTGTTCCGTCGAATCATTCCTTTCTACACTTTCATGAAAAAGAACGCTGCCTTCCAGATCAAATACTTTTTTGAAAACCCACTTCGTTACCGGGTGATCGACAAGATCAGAGACAACCGGGAAGGCGCGTTTGACCGCAACAGAGTAACACCTGATTGGCTCGATCAAGCAATTGCAATTCCGTTGACTGGCGACAGCGCAGGAAACATTGATTTTCTCAATCTCAACCCTCCGGCAGCCGATTTAGCAAAATGGGCAAGCGACCCACTTGGTCAACTCACGTCGTCCACTTCTCCGATGGTAAGACTACCCTTGGAATTGGCTACCAACTATGATATGTTTATGAAAAGACCGATTGAAGAATTTGAGGGGCAGACACGTAATTTCCTTGGACTAGATATGTCAGCTAAGACGGCTCATGCACTCGATCAGGTCGGTCTGCTGCGGCAACTGGATACGATATTTAATTCAGATAAACCGTTACAACAAGCGGCATCGTTCGGTCTGATTCGCAGCCAAGATGCAGCAACAGCACGTCGTTCAAAGCAGTATGAACGATTGAAAGAGTTGGAGGACATGATTAAGCTGCTTGAACAGCAAGGCATTGATGTACCGACGATAAGGGAGTTGCAACGGCGTGGACGGTAAAGGAGGGTAAGCAAATGGGGGAAAACGATATGACACCGGGAGAGCGTTTGGCTACGTTGGAAACGAAAGTGGATATGGTTCTTATCGCTATCGACAAGCTAGTCACAAAGGCAGAGCATGAAGAACTGAAGCGGAGAGTTGACAGGTTGGAAAGCGCCCCTACGAAATGGATTCCAAACATTATCGCAGGGGCTTCCCTCCTGTTAGTTCTGATTCAGACCATTCTGAATAAGGGAGGATAAGTATGTTCAGAATCATTACGATTGATCAACTGCTTCAAGAGTTGGCAAAGTACAATCATACCGAATTGCACGTACATCATACGTGGCGACCGTCCCATAAGGACTTCAACGGCTCCAACCATATCGCACTTCAAGAGGGTATGCGAAACTACCACGTCAACACAAGAGGATGGGATAACATCGCGCAGCACGTTACGCTGATGCCTGACGGCAAGTTCGTGACTGGTCGCCCGTTCAATTCGCAACCCTGCTCCATCTCAGGTAAGAACGGCTCCGCAGGTAAAATCCCGTTCATGGTGGAGATGCTTGGCGACTTCGATATTGGTCGAGACAAATTAGAGGGCAAGCAATTGGAGTCGATATTGCAGTTGGCACGTTACTTCGACCGTCAAGGTAAGTATATTCGCTTCCATCGGGAAAATGCCAGCAAAAGCTGCCCCGGAACCGGAATTGATAAGAATTGGTTCATGGCACAGGTACGCAAGCCAGTGAAATCCGAATTGGAGTTGGCTATCGAAAAACTGGTCGCGCACAAGATCATCAACACGCCGGAATACTGGCTGAAAAACGCCAAAAAAGGTATGACAGTAGACGGCGAATATGCCGCTTTACTGATACAGCGCTTTGCAAAGGAGTTGAAATGAGCCATGGGACAAATTAACAAGCAAATTATCGCTCCGCTGGCAGCAGGTGTATTCCTCTTTATCAAACAAGTGTTCGGTATTGAAGTGGGAACAGCAGAGCAAGATGTCTACGTTGACGCAATTTTGGCAGGTATCACGCTCGTCGGCATCTTCATGAAGCCGAAAAACGGTTAACCACAAAATTCCCGTTGTGTAGCGTTCGTTCTGAGCCACGAAAAAGGGAGGGGTAATATGATTATACCCCTCCCCTTTGTTATTCGGATGGCTTGAACCGCTGCTTCACACATTCAAGGTAGATCAGAGCGTCGCACAGTTCCTGTTGCAGATGTTCTATCCATCCGATCAGATTGTAGTCCTCTACGTTGACCAGTGTGCCGTATTTCTTCAGTCCCTTTTCTTGTTGGTCGAGAAGCATCTGGACGACGTTGGAAATCACCGGATTTTCTTGAAAGTTAATCTTCAACTCGGTTTACGCTCCTTTCGGTGCTGAAACCCTCAGGGTAGCGTTTCCGCAGCTTCTCGATGTTCTCATACATGACGACATCCAGCGGGATTTTGCAATCGTCGGCAATCCGCGCCAGATACCACAGCGCGTCGCCAAGTTCTTTCGTCAGCTTTTCTTTGTCCAACGGGTGTCCATGAAAGACGACTTTCTTCAGGTAGTCAACGACTTCCCCGACTTCTCCAGCCAGCCCCATCGACCAGTTAACCAAGCCGATTGCCGGGTCTTTGTGGACTCCGGCAGTTCGGCGCGTCAGGTACTGATATTCGTTAGCACTCATTTTCTCCATGTTCATTGTTTTCCACTCTCCCTTTGATTATCGTACCGGGCAACTGCCGCCAGCACAGTCGTTCAGATCAAGCATGTCGTCTATTTTCATCGAACCATTCATGATCTTGTAGACTTCGGCAACGTCGCCCTTGATGTTGGCTTTCATTTCTTCATACTGCTCTTTGGTGATCGGTTCCCAAGGTGGTTGAATGTACCCATGACCGTCATACGGCAGAACAGAGATGGTTTTGGTTCGCTGCGCCCAATACTTAATCAGCATCGGGATTTTATTGGCTTCATGCTCCCGGAAGTTGATCGTCGCAGATACGGAGTTGTCAGCCCAATACGTCTGAAGCAGTCCTTGAAAAGCAAGCTGTTCTTCGATTGGTACATCGCCAGCCGCTTTGAATCCGGGGATACCTGCCGACGGCTGACGGACTGGAAACTCCACGACGGTCGTGTTCGGCGTGTAGTAGTCCGGCTCATGCTTGTAGCCGCACAGCTTCAGGGCAGTCAGAACAGGGTCATTGTTGCTGAATCGGATGCGTTGGATGATGTACTCCGCATAGTGCCAATGCATACCGCTGGAAACGCCGGGCAGCTTCGCTACCGTACCTGACGGCTTCACCGTTGTCATTTTGATCGGTTTGTTGGCTCCCAACGCTGTTGCGTATTCGTCCAGTGTCTTATCAACGACTTTGTACATATGGTCAAGTGTGGCAACAATGGCATCATCGTAAATCGGAATGAAGTCCCATACCTTTTTCGGGTCAAGGCCGTACTCGGCGCATTCTTCCTCAGTTGGTTTTCTCCAGCCTTTGATCGCAGAGCGACCGAATTGTGTGAGAATCCAGTCTTGGATACCTGAGAGCGATACGCCGACACGACGGTTTTTGGCGATGATCTTCTGCGTGACTTCCCAATCGTATTCGGCAAATGTTACACGATACACATAGCGTGCAGCCAGCCGTAAGACTTCGCCGTAAGGGATGTTGTATTTGTCACACATAAGAGGGAATACTTCAAACAGGTTGCAAGGCTCTCCGTTTGCCAAGCTAATTTCCGCGCAAGGATTGGTGAAGGTCACGTCCGGGTCGCAGTTCTCCTTCCGACCGTCAGCGATGCGTCCGTAGTTCCGCATCAGTTCGATATTAACCGTTCCCGGCTCCCCGTTCTCCACCATTGACTTTGCAACGGAATTGAAGGATTTGACGTTGTTCCGCAGATAGTTGTTGTCCACGACGACAGAGTTGTTGGAAGCCCAACGAGCGTGATTCACGTTGATCTCGTAGTCGGCTTTTTCGTACATAGCGTGCAGGTCAATGAAATTCTGACGTGCTTGACCTTCCAATGAATCCCGGAAAGCATAAAACTCAGGACGTTTCAGATCGTTCCATTCCGCACCGACAAAGTACAGGGCTTTCCGATTAATCTCAGGCCCGACCTTCTTTACCAGTTCCGTATAATCAGTCTGGAACAATTCGCGTGCGATTGCTTTCTTGGACTTCATCGTGACAAAGGATTTGTTGGTCGGGTCGCCGCCAGCGATCTCCGCAGAGCGCCGTACGTTACCAGCTACGATGCAGCGACCGATAAAGTTCACGATGTCAACGGCAACCCTTGTTTTCATACGCTTGCCGGGGCCATGCAAGGTATTGAGCAGATTGTTGACTTCACGCAGCATGGCAATCAACGGTTTCGGGCCTGACGCTGTACCGCCGAATCCTTTGATTCGTTCTCCGCTGCCACGCACTTCTGACACATCAACGATTAAGTGTTCAACTGTTTTACGATCTGGATAGTCAAAATGAGCGTCGATAACTTCCTCCAGCGCGTCGCACCAACCCTCCCGGCTGTCAGCTACGATCAATCTGGCAACCTTTTCACCCTTGTCGATTTCAGGGACTTGCGTTAGCATGTCTTTAAACTGTTCATAATCCTTGTGGGATGGGTCGCATACAAGCGACAATTTCACTTTTCGTGCTACGAGAGGGAATTGTCGCATAAAATCATCCACAGCGGAGTACCCGACGCCGCCACCTTGCATGAGTCGATTCATGGCAAATTTGAAGGGGAAAGACGCTCTTGGTATTTGCCCTTCAAAGTACGGTTGCGGTCGAATGTCGATATTCCAGCAGTTGTTAAGCGCAGCGCCCCCACGCTCACGCTGATATTTGGTTCCCATCATCCACAGACCGCGACCCGGTGGCAAGCCGATCAGGAAAAACATCATGCGGTAAAATTGCTCCATTTCCTTACGACGATCTTCCTCAGTCGGCAACGTCGGGTCGTCCGGCAGCAGAGCAAAGTTTCCCTCAGTTACCCGGCGGCATACTTCCCACCATTCTTCATAGCGTCCACTTCCGACGTTTTCATACGGTTCGCCACAAGGAAAAGTATCTCCCGGCTCAATCCAACGGGAATAAGTACGTTGGAACACTACCCATCCAACTGGCCCCCACTCCGGTTGTTTGTTTTTGAATTGGTTCAGAAACTCTTGTGACAGTCCAACAGGCATATCAGTTTTCCTCCTTCACCATTCTCTCAGTTCTATGTGCTTTGTTACGGTACGGCATCTCACGCAGTACAGGTCTTTGATGTGGTTAACTTCTTTTAATTTCCGAAGTTTGCGACGAATGGGAAATTTCATCCCGCATGGACACTGGAGAACGACAGTCTTTGTGGTTGCAAGCGCTCTCGCGTATCCCATACGTTTCACCTACTCTTTCAATGTGATTAGTTCGGAGTAGGGCAGTGTCTCGACCCATGCTGCAAAATCTCTCCACTCCTGTAAACGGTGCAAGCGACGTGCATGGTACATGTTTTTCAAGACCTGATAGTTCATGGTGCAAGTCCGGGTGTAGTTGTAAGATTGAGGGACATGTTGCAGTAACCTTCTCCATTCAGGAGAGGGTTTTTTCTTACCTGCTTCCCACCATTCTTCGATCAAAGCGTTAACGTGGTCAACAATAAGCTGCTCTCTCCATCCGACGGAATCAAAAGAAAAGTCGTCAACCGTTAACAAACGGCTTCCCATCTTGTGCATCTGAGAAGTGCTGTTTTCAGTTGTGCCAACCTTGTAAGTAGCCTGTTCTCTCCACCAGTATTCAGGAGCCGTAATATCAACAGATACGAATATCTGCCGGAGAAACTTACCATGATCGGAGCCAGCTTTGGACAGTTTCATTGCCAGCGCGTGGTCGTTCGGCCCCATAACAAAACCTTCTGGCGTTTCTTTACTGTCCATCAAATGCCACGATTCCCAACTGTTCCTCATTCCCCGGATTGCGTTCATCCAGTTGTAAATCGCCAGATTGTTGAACTTTATCATTCAATATTTCACTCCTTTCGTGAGCAACTTGAATTACATTGTTCGCCAACTCCTGCACTTGTTCAGGTGTCAGGCTGGTCGTTCGGCGTATAGCTTCCAGCCAGATTTCATTGTCACAAGCTACGCCAGCTTCAAACCCGGCTGCATACGCTTGTCTGCGAATTGTCGTGTTGTTTTTACCTTTTCCCATCTTGTTTGCCCCTCTCCTATTGGTAAATTTTATTATATCACCTTGCCATATTTTATGAAATACAGTCCATGCCGGATTGCATCTCTCATATGGTCATTGGTGCGTTCACCGTTAATGTAAAGCAGTTTGCCCCGTCGTTCCGCAATCCCCAACTGAACCAAGATGTTGTCGTTGAAACGCTTCTTAATCATCGGGTCTTGACCGTAGCAGGGAATGCCTTCCTTCCAACACTCATGTCGGATAATCCCGATCAACTGCGGAGTCTCCAGTTCACTCCATGATTGCTGCATAGCTTTTCCGGCTTGCAGCTTGTAGGTTTCGTACACAACTACATTCGGCTGCAAGTCTCGGATAAGTTGCACATGGTCATACCAATATGCTTCAGGACAGTCATAGTCAACCGACTTGATATTTTCAAATGCGGTTAACTTTCTGTCAACGAACCATGCCCACCCGGTCGTTCCTCCCCCTTCTCTCCAGTTACCGGAGGGGTCAAATGCAAGGATTCTCATTTTAACACTCCTTTCATCGTTTCTGCGATTGCTTTTGCTACTGATACAGTTACGGCATTTCCGAACTGTTTATACATTTGAGTATCAGAGCAAACTAATTTGTAACTGTCAGGGAATCCCTGCAATCTTGCACATTCGCGTGGTGTCAGTTTACGGACGCGGAATTTTTCTTCATCCCATATCTTCGGCTCCTGCTTTCCTCCACAAATAGCTGTCAGTGTCGGGCAAAGACCATTTACATCGTACACTCGTTTCCATTGATCTTTCCCTTTAATATCTAATCGACCGATAACGACAATTTCAGGTGCAATTATATGCGTCCGGCGACCTTTGCCTACGCCGTTAGGAGCAACACCTTTCCAGTAATTCGCATCCAAGCAGTAAGCGCATCCGTCTTTGTCGGTGAAGGCGTCTTGGGGATTTTCATACCCTTTTTGTAAAGCCGCTTCAATAATGGAACGTGCTTTTTCATCCGGCATGTAATACTTCTCAGGCACGTCAGTCTCCAAAATTTCAAACAGCCGTGGAACACGTTCTGTCTGCTGATATGGGAACTGTAATATCTTGTCTCCTCTTACTCCGGCGACGAAATAGCGTTCGCGGGATTGTGGCACTCCCCAATATTTTGAATTGTACAAAGCGTATGACATACGGTAGCCACGCTTTGCATATTCTTGTTCTAGGACAGGGAGATACCTCTTCAGTTGCTCCACATTCTCAGCCAGAAGCATTTGAGGAGCCTTTTCAGGAGAGAACTGAAGAATTTCGTCCAGCAACCGCATGACTTCAAAAAACAGACGACTGCGTTCTCCTTCAAACAACCCTGCCATTTTACCCGCAATCGACAGGTCTTGGCATGGAAAACCGAATGTCCAAACATGAGCGAATGGTACATCTTGCCATGTCATTTGCCGAATATCCATTTGCTTGACGTGATCGCCTATATTCGCGGCATAGGACTTTACTGCGTATTTGTCCCAATCCCATGCCCCC
>NICF_comb_assmDRAFT_10000267_pt1 | contig 43717 bp, 38 predicted proteins | sample NewIslPassag4_SG_FD_11279 | JGI IMG/M metagenome (IMG submission 11279)
CAGTTCCTATGTAAATAACCAAAAAAGCCCAAGAACGTCCATTACAACATTCTTGAGCTTCTTAAGCCTTATACACCCGCTAAAATGGGCTTTTGATATACCCACATATCATTTTTTATGATAAGTAAGCGCGATCCATTAAATAAAGGGAACGATAACGAGGTTCGTTCTCCATTAAATCAGTATGGGTTCCTTCCATCGTGATTTCCCCACGATCCAGGAAAATGATTCGATCCATATTTTCCAATCCGATCAGATGGTGGGTAATTAAAATTACCGTTTTATCTTTCAGGGTATCAAAAATCGTCTCCAACAATGATCTTTCCGTTTCTGGATCTAAACCGACGGTTGGCTCATCCAATATGACAATCGGTGTATTTTTTAACAGGATTCTAGCCAAAGCTACCCTTTGCCGCTCTCCCCCGGAGAATCTTTGACCCGCTTCCTGCATCTGTGTCTCCAAACCATCAGGAAGAGAATGAATATATTGATCTAACCGGACTTTCCTGATTACTTCATTAATCTCATCTCTCGTTGCATCTTTTTTCCCTAGGCGAATATTATTTTCCACTGTCGTTGCAAATAGATAGGGCTTTTGATTCAATACACTTACTAGTTCATGGATGCCTTCTCCATAGTCTCCAGGAGGATTAGCCCCGATAAGCAAACTTCCTTCTGTAGGAGTGAGGGAGCCAAATAACAGTTGTAGGAAAGTTGATTTTCCTGAACCGCTTCGCCCTAACAAGGCGATTTTTTCTCCCGGTTGAATATTTAGGGTTAGCCTTTTCAATGCATCTTCCTGAGCTTGCGGATAACGGTAGCTAACCTTTTCCAAATGGATCGTTGGCTTTTCAGCTTTAAGCTTCTTTCCATTTTCCACTTCCGATGGGACATGTTTGGTTATATGGTCAATTCGTTCCAGCGATTCTTGATAAGCCGGTATTTTTTCAACCGCATCGGATACCGGGAAGATTCCTTCCATCAAAGGAAATACTACAAGGGTAAATGAAGCAATATAAGTGGGGAAAATGTCACCTTCTATCGCCCTATAACCGGCCCAACCCCCGACCATGATCAATATGATGCCAGTGATTACCTGCATTTGGAAGGCGCGGGATTGATTCCAATGGCTAATTTTCCGTTCAAGCCGGTTTTCCTCGTCTGTTATTTTTTTGAATTTATTTATAAATATGTTTGTTTTTCCGCTAATAATCCAATCGTCATACCTAGTAAGCTATCTGTATAGGAACGATACAATTCCCCTCTTTTTTCCTTTATGGCCATATGCCTTTTCTTTTGCATGAATAAAGATACTAGAGGGTAAACAAATAAGATGATGGCAAGGCAAAGAGCGATCCAAAGCCCAAAAAGTACATCAAAGAGAGATAAAGTGATCGCTGAGAATAAAAACAGAAAAAGAGCGATTACAGTAGGGAATATCGTCCGGATATAGGTATCCTGCAGATGTTCGATATCATCCGCTAACGTGCCGATTATATCCCCTACCTGAAAACGGGAACGGATAAACAATGCCTGTGGTTCCAGAGCTTCATACAGTTTTACCCTCATATCCGCCAATATGGTAAGGACGGTGTTATGCCCAGTAAGTCGTTCCAAATAATGGGCAACGGGACGCAAAATCCCAAAAAAGCGGACACCGACAATGGGAACATAGACCATTAGGATATTCCATGGTTTTTCTGAAGTCCTCGTAATCAAATAACCGGAAGTGAAAGTAAGAAGGGCTGAAGCTAAAATCGTTAACACTCCAAAAAATAGGGTTGCAAAAACAAGCCATTTATATTGTTTTAGATATGGAAGGATATAAGTTTTAAATAAGTTCATATTCCATCCCTCCCCGATGAGCCTCTAAAAGACGGAAGTAAACCCCTCTTTTTTCCAAAAGTTCTTTTTCGGTTCCCCATTCCACTAATTTTCCATACTCCATTACAAGGATATAATCCATATTTTTCATCCAGTGGAGCCGATGGGTCGCAAAGAATACCAGTTTGTTTTCGAATAATGGCACCATCATTTGTTTGATGTCCTGTTCCGTTTCGATATCCAAATGGGCAGTCGGTTCATCAAAAAGCAAAATTTGCTTTTTCGCCAATAAGGCTCGAGCAAGAGCGATTCGTTGCTCTTCCCCACCACTTAAAGTCCTACCCCCTTGCCCGATTGGTTCTTCCAGTCCCATAGGCAAACTATTTACCAATTCAGATAGACCGGTAATCCGAACAGCTTCTTCGATCTCTTCCATTGAAGCCTCAGGTTTATACCACGCTATGTTTTCCCGGATCGTACCTGAAAAAATATACGGATGTTGGGGGATATAGGTAATCTGCTTTATCCAAGATTGGCTAGTGAGGCTGTCATACTTGCTTCCGTTTATGGCAATTTCCCCGCTTGAAGGCTTTATGAACCCTGCCAAAATATCAATTAGGGTAGATTTCCCTGCCCCGGAAAAACCGATAATTCCGATTTTCTTATAACCCTTAACTTGAAAGCTGACATTTTTTAAAATGGGGATCCCTTCATCCTCTGAATGTTTCTCAATATTTTTTAGTTCCAATAGACAATTTTCATCCCAAAGAGGAAAACTATTCTCATCTTCTTGAATGACCGCTTCTTCCTCCAAAAGTTTCAAAATATTTTCCCCCGCATGTTTCCCGTCAGTGGTGGCATGGTAGTCATTCCCCAGTTCTTGCACAGGGCGAAAATATTCTGGCGCCAAAATCAATATTAACAAGGCAGGTTCCAAACCGATGTTTCCGTTAATCAGTCTAAGGCCCAATTCCACGGCTACCACCGCCACTGATAAACTTGAAAAAAAGTCGAGGGAGAAACGGGAAAGAAAGGCGATTCTCAGTGTCCGATTCGTTGCAATCCGGTACTTATTGCTAACGGTGTAAATGCTATCTTTATGTTCCTTACTTTTTCCCAAATATTTTAAGGTGATAAGTCCTCTTAATGAATCAACAAAGTGATTGGACAATAGTAAATAATTAGCCCATTTTGCCTCTTTATATTTTTGGGCTACCATCCCAAGCAAAATCAAAAAGAAAATGAGGATTGGCATAACGACAATGAGGATGATGGCGGAAGCTCCATCCAAGGAATAGATCCAGGCTAAAATGACAATAGGAATGATGACCACAGCCATTGTCCTTGGAACAAACAATTCCAAATACGTCCGAAAGCTTTTGACCCCTTCCAAACAAAGGGTTACCATATTTCCCGTACCTTCCCTGCCAATCGTTCGCGGGCCTAGGACAAACATCTTTTTTACGAGCAACTTTTGGTAATGAGTCGATGTTTTTTCGGCGAATTGATGGGAGATTCGGGATTTCATCCATTGGAAAAAATGTTTTGCCAAAAATGTGATAAAAAAGAGAGAAAAAGAGGAAAGGACTGCAGACCATGCAGTCCTGTTATACATTTGTACAATCGCCTTTGAAAGAAATGAAGCGTAAAGAACAATGGCAAAGGCTTGAAGTAAGGTTAAAAGACATATAAGGAGTAGATTTTTTTTGATTCCCTCATATTTCATTAAATTTTTATCCATGTTTCCTTTACTCCTTATCGTAAAATCTCTTTCTCTACCGTCAAAACATCAATATTCCAAATGCTGTTTACCGGTCACCCTTTTTCTGAAAATATAATAGCTCCATATCGTATATCCAAGAACGATCGGCACCATACACCGGCAATAATCGTCATTAATTTTAAAGAATAGGCACCAGATGCCGCTTCATAGATTGTGATGTTGTAAGCCGGATCAATGGTACTGATCACCGCATTCGGGAACAAGGCAACGAAAAAGGAACTGGTCACCAGCAACAAAATGATGCCAGAGAAAGTAAAACTCAGTCCTTCCCTTTTCTGTTTCAAGAGCGGATACAAAGCAAGATAAAAAACTATAGCCAAGGCATACATTGGAATCAAAAGCCAGCCTCGGGTGTTGAAGGCATCGGTGAAAATCGCTGTTAACCCGACAAAGAGGACAACTGCAATCCCGGTTACAAAAAACAATTTCAATGCTTGATTTTGAGCCCTGCTTCTAAGATCGTCTCCGGTTTTCAGTTGGATGAACAATAGGCCGTGCATATAGGATAAGAGCAAAAAGGCAATTCCACCGGAAACCGTATATACATTTACAATATCAAAGAAGCCAGCCCTCATGTTCATATCTGCATCTACGGGTAGACCTTGAATAAAATTGGCAAAAAGGACTCCTAGAAGGAATGGCGGCAAGAGGCTTCCCAGAAAGATAGACCAATCCCAGATTGCTTTCCACTGATCGCTCGGATGTTTGCTTCGGTATTCAAAGGCCACACCCCGAGCAATGAGCGCTAGTAGAAGTACGACAAAAGGTAAATAAAATCCACTAAAAACGGTGGCATACCAATGTGGGAAGGCGGCAAACATCGCTCCTCCAGCTGTCAATAACCACACTTCATTGGCATCCCAATGGGGACCGATGGTGTTAATTAGAATTCTTCGTTCCAATTCATTTTTTGCCAAGAATCGAGTGCCCATCCCAACACCGAAATCAAAACCTTCCAAAAAGACAAAACCGACAAAAAGTACACATATCAGGACAAACCATAATTCACTCAGTGTCATTATCCAACCACCCTCCCTGTATTGAATGGATCGGTTGCAGAAGTATCTTCTTCAATCGCAACATTAGGTCCTTGTTTGGCGACACGCACAAACAGGTACACCATCGCTATGGCAAGTAACGTATAGATGAGCGAGAAGGCAATTAAAGAGAACAAAATTTGTCCCGCTGTCACATTCGGTGAAATTCCTGCTTCGGTTGTCATTAATCCATAAACAACCCAAGGTTGCCGTCCAATTTCAGACATTATCCATCCTGACGTATTTGCAATGTATGGAAGGAAAATGGCCGGTATTAACAGTTTTAGTAAGCGTCGACTCGTAGGTAATTTGTTTTTCCAATGTAAGATAAGTCCGATAAAGCTCAAGAGCATCATCAAAAATCCAGAAGCGACCATGACACGGAAACTCCAGAAAGTCGTTTTTACCGGCGGAATGTAGTTTCCATCCCCAAATTGTTGGACATATTGTTCCTGTAATGTGTTCATCCCTATCAGGGAACCTTCAAGCTTCCCGTAAGACAATACACTTAACAAATAAGGAACTTCGATTGCGAAAGTATTTTCCTTATTTGTCGTATCAATACCAGCGACGACCTTCCATGGAGCCGGATCGCCACTATCCTCCCATAAACCTTCGGCTGCTGCCATCTTCATCGGCTGATATTGGACGAGGAATTTGGATTGGGAATGTCCTGTAAAGGCAGTACCGACACTGGCCACTAAGCCGAAAATTAATGCTATTGCAAACGAACGCTTAAAGAATTCAATGTCTTTCTTCCTCAAGTAACTATAGGCAGAAATGCCAATGATGAGGAAGCTTGCTGTAGTCAAACTTGCAGCTAAAGTATGCGGATAGGCAACCCATAGTTTTGGATTACTTAAAACTTCAACAATGGATGTCATTTGTGCACGACCGTTAACGATCTCATAGCCCACTGGATTTTGCATAAAGGAGTTGGCAGCCAAAATCCAAAGGGCAGATATGGATGTTCCTATCGCAACAAGCCACATGCAAAGCATATGGATTTTTTTCGGCAATTTATCCCAGCCGAAAATCCAGATTCCGATGAACGTGGACTCCAGGAAGAAGGCAAGCAATGCTTCAATGGCTAATGGAGGGCCGAAAACATCCCCAACAAACCTAGAATAATCCGACCAGTTCATTCCAAATTGAAATTCTTGGATGATCCCTGTCACAATACCGACCGCAAAGTTTATGAGAAAAAATTTCCCCCAAAACTTCGCCATCCTTTTGTACATTTCATCTTTTTTGACAACATAAAGAGTTTCCATGAGAGCAATCATGATGGCGAGCCCAATGGAAAGCGGCACGAAAAAGAAGTGAAATATCGTTGTTGCAGCAAATTGGATCCGTGCTAATAAAAGTTCCATTTCATCTTTCCCCCTTACATATAATAACGGTCTCCATTGTTTTCACTAATATCGTAAGACAAAACAGAAAAATAGTAGTGAAAGGGGAGTTACAGAGGGGGAAAAGAAAAAGTACAATTTAAATAAATTTTTTTATAAAAATGTGACTAATATATTAATCATTGTCAAATTAATGAAAATTTATTTCGACAAAAAATATTGAGGTAAACTTTGAATAAAATGTTGCGATTTTATTGTAAATATATAGACAACGAAAATGATGTTGGGCTAAATGTTACAAATTCTCATCATGATTTTTTGTGAAATATTGTACTTTCAATTTTATCCCATTAGCACGTTTGTAACGTTTGTTTATCCATGTTTTATCTTTGTTGCATTTTTTTAACATATTTGTAAAGAATGAATTTTACCCAAAAAAGCGGTAGATTAAGAAGCGCTCATTTAGGTCCTTAATGTAATGTCCCGGTATCCGTATCTCTTTTTCCAGGTGGAACGGGGTATTCCGGGATAAAAAGTAAATGTAATCTTCATGGGGATAATAAAGGAGGATATCGATCCTTCTAGGGTTCTTTTGGGCAGAATCCAATATCCGATTGATTACCTTTATGAAAATTTCAGAAGTAAAGGGATTAAAGAAATAAAAAATATTATCCAATTGATCGATTTTGTATTCCTCTGCCAAAGAGCAGAAAAACTGTATTTTTTCTTTACTTTTCCTTCTTTTTTTTACATACCGTTCTTTGTTCTCCATAGCTTTGTTAAACAAATATTCATCCCGTTCGACACCACTACAAAAGGCATTCCAGTAATAATTGGCATAAAAAACAAAGCGTCCTTTCCCGCAACCAAAATCAACGACATGATCGGTCTCTTTCATCTCATATTGTTCAAACAACAATTGGAGGGTTTCATAAGGGGTAGGTTCATAACGGTGATATTGAATGCTGTCTGAAAAGGAATGATCAGCATCGGTTTTGATATTGAGCAAACCGTCCATATATTTTTCGTCCATTTTTTCATCTCCTTACTTTCTTACCCTAGCATAGCATGATTTTCCTATCCGGACATAATCCCTTTAGTGTGCCTACAAATTTTTCTGTTTGACCGGTGAAAAAAAGGATTGACCTTTCCGCAACGTCAAGGTGTATCGTTAAGTTCGTAAGGAGGTGTTGACTTGGAATATACTATCCAAAAACTTGCCCAACTCGCAGGTGTAAGTACCCGTACTTTAAGATATTATGATGAAATTGGCCTTCTTCCTCCAAAAAGAATCAACTCTTCCGGATACCGGATTTATGGACGAAAAGAAGTCGATCGTCTGCAGCAAATCATGTTTTATCGGGAATTGGGGATAGAACTTGAAACAATTAAGCAAATAATCGATGATCCTTCCTTTAGTAAAAAAGAAGCTTTAAGGCAACACCGGGAGAATCTCCTAAACCAACGAAAACGGATTGATTTGTTGCTTCAAAATATCGAAAAAACATTGAATGAAATTGAGAGGGGAATTGGAATGACTGATCAGGATAAATTTCTTGGATTCAAAACGAAAGTTCTCGAAGAAAATGAGAGGAAATATGGAAAAGAAATTAGAGAAAAATATGGTGAAAAGGAAGTTGAAGCTTCCAACGCCAAATTCATGAACATGTCGCAAGAAGAATATGCTAGGCTGAACCAACTTGAAGAAACATTGCGTATGACTTTGAAGGAAGCATTGAAAACCGATAGTCCCACTGGCGAATTAGGCCAAAAGGTGGCGGACCTTCATCGCCAATGGCTGATGTTTTACTGGCCCTCATATTCAAAGGAAGCCCACAGAGGCCTTGCCCAAATGTATTTGGCCGATGACCGATTCAAGGAATATTACGACAACATCATACCGGGTGCCGCAAAGTTTCTGCACGATGCTATTCTTGCATATACTGGAAATAAGGACGAATAGATAGGTATGATGATACAGTTGCAATCTATAGATGGATGATTCTATAATGGCAAATCATTCAGGAAAAGGGCGGAAATCTGATCATCCCCCTGTCTACTTGACAAGGGGCTGATTAATCCCTCCGCCCTTTTACCTTACTTTTTTATAATTTTTATGATTTACTACCGTTCGGATTGGTTCATTTGTTTTCGGATTTTTTCCCATTTCAATGATTACCGAATTTTCCCGAATGACGACTACTTTTCCTTTTGTTCCTTTATGTGGACCTCTTTTGACTTGAACAAGATCCCCTAGCTGAATTTTTACCTCTTTTTTATTGTTTGTCTCCGGTACATCCATGTCTTCCATTTCATCCAGCCTATCGAGCTCATTCAGGTCTGTCATTTTCTTGGACTCCCCTTTTTCCATGTTTTTTGATATTTTCTAGTATTACCCAATCTTCATAAATCCAAATCATGGAAATTGCACCACTAGAACTGGACGAACCATGAATCTTATAAACCCATTTAACAGGACAATCAAACCCGCTTTTAAACTTATACGACCTTCGACCAAGTCAAAAGAACAATGACAAAGGAAGTTAAAACCAGGTAAATTAAAGAAAATATGAGATTTTTTTGTGCCCATTGCCAATTATCCTTTGTTTCAAAACCTTTGGCAGCCAAAATCGCCCAGAGGACGGTTAACACGATGGTAAAAATCGCAAAAAATGTCCCTAAATAAGGGATTAATAAAATGGGAAGAGGTAAAAGGCAAACTATATAGATAAAGTTTTGCCACTTTGTTACCGTCAATCCTTTTACTACAGGAAGCATGGGTACGCCGGCAGCCTTATAATCGTCATAGCGTTTTATCGTAATAGCCATGGTATGGGGCACTTGCCAAATAAACAAAATGACAAACATTGTGATTGGAATAATATGATTGGCAGGAGTAATGGCCGCCCAGCCAATAAGCGGAGTAAACGCTCCCGAAACACTTCCGATAATCGTATTTAACGTATATCTTCTCTTTGACCAAAAGGTATATAAAACTACATATACAAACCAACCCAAAAAGGAATAGATGGTCGCTTCCAAAGTAGTAAACAACATCATGCCAAGGCCGGCAATGCTTGTTGCGATTCCGAGTCCGAGAACAAAGTTCAAGGAGAAGTTCCCTGTCACCGTCGGACGCTTCTGGGTACGTTTCATTTTTTTATCCAAATCCACTTCATACCAGTTGTTGATCATGAGGGCTCCGGCGATAACAAGAGTGCTTCCGATTAAAGTGAGGAAAAATAGTCCCCAGTTTTCCGTTAACTTATTTCCTGTAAAATATAAGGCAAGCCAAAAACAGGTAAACACCGGAAGAACATTGGCAATAAGTACCTTTCCCTTCACTAAATATTTTAAATCTATAAGGAACCCCGTCAATTTCCGTAGCCAAGACTCCCCACTTTTGGTTTTTGCTTCGGATGATGTGATATTGTTAGAATCCATACTTATACATCCTTTTCATTGTAATTATTCTAATATAATAGTAACATGAAAAAAATCACATATCCAACATAACCGTTTTATCACATGAATGATTCATTCTGAACTTCTTCCAACCTATAGTTTTTTCCAATTTGATACTTATAGTCAAAAAATAGCTGCCGTGATTTGGCAGCGAAAATGGTGACTAAATTTTCTTCAATACCCTTTTTAGGAACTCCTTCGTCCGCTCTTCTTTAGGATTGTTAAATATTTCCTCAGGAATCCCTTCTTCGGCGATGACCCCTTTATCCATAAAAACCACACGGTCGGAAACTTCCCGGGCAAAATCCATTTCATGGGTAACAACCAGCATCGTCAATCCAGAATCAGCCAACTCCTTCATAACCTTCAGCACCTCTCCTACCATTTCTGGATCCAAGGCAGAAGTCGGTTCATCGAAGAGCATCACATCCGGTTCCATAGCAAGTGCCCGGGCAATCGCCACCCGCTGTTTTTGTCCGCCGGAAAGCTGTCTTGGCTTTGCATGAATATATTGATCCATTCCAACAACTTGCAAATATTTTTTTGCAATTTCTTCTGCTTCTTCTTTTTTCCGTTTTAATACTTGGATTTGGGCTACGGTACAATTCCCCAGAACATCGAGGTTATTGAACAAATTGAAATGCTGGAATACCATCCCCATTTTTGCCCGAATTTGATGGATATGAATGCCTCGATCAAGGATATTGATCCCATTATAAAGAATTTTTCCTCCGCTCGGTTTCTCCAAAAGGTTGACGCACCGGAGCAAAGTGGACTTCCCGGAACCAGAGGAACCAATGATGGATACGACCTCCCCTTTTCGGACAGAAAGGTTGATGTCCTTTAAAACCTCATGACTGCCGAAAGATTTCCTTAAATGTTGAATATCAATTACAGTTTCCATCTTTTTTCCTCCCATCAGCGGTTCCTTTTTTTCCTAATTAGATCTTCCGCTGTCTGAACTTGCATCTGGTTTCCTGCCAATATATACGTATCCGAACCTTCCAATTTTCTCTCAAAATAGCGTAGGATTCTCGTTACGGTAAAAGTCATGACAAAATAAATGACACTTGCAATAAAAAATGCTTCGAAGAATCGGAAATTCATGCCTGCGACAGTATTAGTGATAAAAAACAGTTCGGAAACGGAAATGACGTTTAAAACCGACGTATCTTTAATATTGATCACAAATTCATTACCGGTAGCAGGTAGTATATTCCTTAAAACTTGGGGCAAAACCACATGAATCATTGTTTGCCAATGGTTCATTCCCAAGGCTTGGCATGCTTCAAACTGACCTTTATCAATGGAAATAATTCCTCCCCGAACGATTTCTGCCATATAAGCACCTGTATTGATTGAAACAATAAAAAAGGCAGCCATCATCCGATCAAGATGGATTCCGAATCCCATAGCCAGCCCATAGAAAATGACCATCGCCTGGACCATCATTGGCGTTCCACGGAAAACTTCTATATAGATGGAAAATAGACTATTTACGATCTTCAGTAATATCCGCTTCCACCCTTTGTCCGGTTCCGGTATTGTGCGAATAACCCCGATCAATAAACCGATGATGGCACCAGCAATGGTTCCTACCAGTGCAATCAAAAGAGTAACACCGGCACCCTTTAGAAATAACGGCCAATATTCTGTTACGATTGAAACAATCCATTCGAAGCTCATCATTTTCCTCCTTCATAAGAAAACCGGCCGCAAGCCTGCAGCCGGGATGTTCATTAATTTGCTGCCGGTTGGTTCATAATCGCAGCATCCATGATTTCCTGACGTTCCTCTTCCGATATGCTCGCTAATATCTCATTTATTTTTTCTTTCAAAGGATCATTTTTTCGTAATCCCACTGCAATGGCCGTATCCTCATCGGAGGTAACAAAACCATCCTCCAATTCGATCATGACAAAGTTATCATTGGCTGATTGCGCACTGATTCCTTCCGGGCGTTCAGAAATATACCCATCAATAATTCCAGATTCCAATGCCACCCGCATAACAGGGAAACTTTCCATGGCTGGTTGCTTGTTGACCCCTTGAATTTGATCAATGACCGTATAGTGGAAGGTATTTTGCTGGGCGGTAATTTTTGCTCCGGCAAAATCACTGAGGTTTTTGGCATTTTCATATCCTCCACCTTTTCTTACGACAATGACCAAATCCGACTTATAATAGTTATCGGAAAAATCGATGGTTTTTTTCCTTTTATCGGTAGGACTCATCCCTGCTATGATCGCGTCAATTTTGTTGGAAGTTAGAGAAGGAACCAATCCTTCCCAATCCGTTTTGACAATAACGAGTTTTTTACCTAACCCTTCCGCAATCCTTTTGGCAATCTCAACATCATATCCGCCGGCATATTCCGAGGTACCCTCAATGGGAACTGCACCGTTGGAATCATCCTTTTGAGACCAGTTAAAAGGAGCGTATCCTGCTTCCATGCCAACACGGAAAACATCGGAATCTCCACTGCCTGTTCCTGCACCACAAGCAGATAATAAAAATAATCCTAACAACATGACAACAATGAACAATAATTTCCTTTTCATTTTTTTCCTCCTCCGGGTGTTTTTATTTCCATATTGGGAACACCTTGAAGGACTAAAAGATTTGTATAAACAAAAAAACGACCATGAGTAGAACTCAGGCCGTGTGTTTACATAATAACCCCAGTCCCTCAACTTTTCCCAAAATGAGATAGCACAACTCAGGCAAACCGGGATTGTTCACCTGAGACAGTCCTGCAGTTATTCACTGCAGACCCAGCAAGCAATGCCGAGACAAACATTGCAAGCTTCGGCGATGTTTCCTTCTCAATAGCTTCTTTGCCATCTCGAGCTCCACTAAAGACTGTTAAACACCGCGCCTCTACCTCACTTGTCAAAGTGAGGTTATATTTAATTTTAAAAAAAGAGTACTATATGTCCTCTACTGTGTCAAGAATATTTTTTGCGTTTTCATAGTTTTAATATAACAAATTTCTCTCTTTTTCTATGATCATTTCTTTTAATCTATCAATCAAACCAAAGAGTTTTATCTTTTGCTGGTGTCCTTTTTCTCTCGATCGGGATTGCATTTTTCGGATAACCTATATAAACAAACCCCAGAATGGAGTCTTTCTCCTCTAGGTGGAGATATTTGTTCAACTCCTTTTCAAAGGCGATCGCTCCGGTCCTTACATAAGTAGCTAGCCCCATGGAAGTGGCTGCCAAAAGGATGTTTTGCAGGGCACATCCGCATGCGGTGATCTCTTCAATATCCGGAACTATTCCTGTAGGACTAACTGCAAGTGTAATAATGACCGGTGCTCTTAGCGGTCCAATCCGAACCTTTTCGACTATTTTCCTTGCATCTTCCTCCGGCAAATCCTTTGTCCGTTCTTCCATAATCCGTGCCATTTCTTCCCCAAGTTTCCTCCGGCCTTCTCCCCGGATTACCAGAAACTTCCATGGCTCTGTCTTCTTGTGATTTGGTGCCCAAATGGCTGCCTCCAACAATTCCTCGATCACTTCTTGCGGAACCTCCCGTTCATCCACCAATCCGATAGACCTGCGGCTTTTAATTGCCTGAAGTACATCCATATTTATCCCCCCTTTGTTCGTTATCTACAGTATAGGAGATATAATCATGTAGTTCAAAATATTCGCACTTCATCCGAAAAGTTTTTCTTTCTTTTGCCATTGAAAAATCCCTTTCAGAATTAAAGGGATTGAAGCTTACCGAGATTTAAGATTTTTATTTTTCTTGCCCCTTTTTGGCTAAGGATTCCTTCTTCCTCCATTTCTGCAAGCTTTCGACTAAGGGTTTCGGGAGTTGTACCTAGGTAGGAAGATAAATCTTTTCTGCTTAAAGGGAGGAAGATTTCCATTTGATTTTGCCTTTCGACTAATTCAGTCAAATAAAGAGCAATCCTTCTTTCGACTTTATCTGTTGCAATTCGGGTTGCCTGCATCTCAGATTGCTCGAGTCGTTCGGATAATTCTTTTAATATTTCCAATGAAATAGAAGGATATTTCAGCAAAATTTCCTGCAAATCGGATCTTTTGATTTGGCACACTCTGGTATCTTCCAAAGCTTCTGCATAGGAATCATGAAAGGACTTCTTGAACAAGGCCAACTCTCCGGTAAAATCTCCGGAAGAAAGGATCCGTAAAATTTGTTCTTTTCCGGTGCCAGAAAGGCGATAAATTTTCAATTTGCCTTGATGGACAATGGATAATGAATCCGATTCATCTCCTGCCTGATAAAGAAATTCCCCTTTTTGCAGTTTTCTTGGTGTAACCTTTTCCATAATCTCATCCATTTCATGCTGTTTTAAATGATTGAAAATCGGAACAAGAGAAATACAATTTTTCTTTATATGACAACATGCACGTAAATCCTGATCCATCGGCATGTTCATCCTTTCAAGGTTATTTTTTCCATTGTAACATATCCCTTAATGAGCATCTGGATTGGGAATTTCCTTCATTTCCTTTAACGAGTTTTTAAGCTGAGCGTTATGAGTTTTTGCTTCTGTTTGACATAAATTCAGCCCCGTGTCAGCTCCGGGGCCTTTATAGTGAGCAAAGATAATCTATGTTTTTACACTGCGGACACAACCGTTTCTCCCGTCCCTAAAGGATCTTTTCCGACAAAACCGCAAATCCTAGATTGGAAAGGGTGTCAGTAATCTGTTTCGGATTTAATAGAACCTCATCGAATTCCGTCCGTACTTTTCCGGAATGAAACATAACCGAAACCGAATCAACCCCTTCCAATTTTTGTAATGCTGATTCAATTTTCTTTACACAGGATGGACAGGTAAAAGGTTCCAATTGAAAAACTGCTTTTTTCACCACAAGCTCCTCCCTTTCTTTTTGTACTCCCATTATAGGAAAGGGAAGGATGAAAAAAATTGATTTTGCTCAAGTTTTTATTGTTTTTACCTTCCGTATATGACCTAATCTATATCATCTTTGATATTATCTGGATCCATATGGATAACGATATCAATCCCTAGCTCCCTTTTTATTTTCTGCTCCAGTTCATAAATCAAGTAATGGGCCTCTGCTACAGCCATATCCGAGGGCACCATCACATGCATGGAAGCAAGTTTCCATCCTGGTCCATAATCATGAACCCGCAAGTCATGGCCATTCTTAATTGGCTTACTTTCCGAAACAATGGTATAAATTTTTTCCAATAATTCTGGTTCAGGGGATTGCCCTAACAATACGTTGACAGCATCTTTCGCTACGGTAAATCCGGTATACATGATTAACAAGGAAATTCCTAAACCTAATATCCCGTCAACGGGAAAGTTTACATATTGACCGATGATTGTTCCTACAAGAATTCCACCCGTTGCCAGACAATCATTTAAACTGTCCTTCGCTGTGGCAAAGTTCATACCCGAACCAATCGTTTGACCAATATATCGATTATAGGAATACATCCATAGTTTGATCAAAATGGATACGATCAGGATCATAAGGGCAAAGAAATTAAATTTCACTTCCTCCGGATGAAAAATTTTTTCTACCGAGCTTCCCATCAATTCCCAGCCAACCCCAAAAATGATGAAAGAAACGATCAATGTGGCAATATATTCATAACGACCGTGACCATGGGGATGTTCCTGATCAGGTGGTTTGTTGGAGAGCTTTGCACCAAGTAGGGTAATCAGGGAAGAACCAGAGTCCGTAAAATTGTTAAATGCATCCGATAAGATGGCGATACTGTTTGTTAATAGACCCGTTACCAATTTTAATATGAACAAAAAAAGATTGCAGATTATCCCTAGGGTCCCTGCCAAAACACCATAAGACTTTCTGACATTCACATCCGTGGTGTTTTCATAATCCCGGACATATTTTTTTATGATGTATTTTATCATCCTTCGTACCTCTCAATACTTACTAAAAATGATTCAAACTTTCCTCATATATAAGATATATGATTTTGCAAAAAAGGTCAGCGTCCAGTTTGACCTACTATTCATATATATGATTTTTCCTTACTGAACTACGGGATATGTATGTGTAACGAGTAAACCTTTAAACCAATTTCCATTCACCAAAATCATTGGGACATATGAATTCAGGTGTTGCAGATATTCCTGTTGGACAAATAGGAACTAACCCCTAAGACATTCCCCCCTTGAACAAAACAAGATTTTTAGGAAAAAAGAAAATCCTGTTTTCCTGGCTTGCTTTGCAACTTAGGATGCCGGAACAGTAAACAAAGTCAGGCCTGAGCCTGACTTTGTTAGAGTTTAAATTTCTTAACCACTTTCATCAAGTTTTCTGCCATATCAGCTAACGTTGTGGCAGAGGATGTGATTTCTTCCATATTTGCCAATTGTTCCTCGGATGCAGAGGAGATTTCCGTCACACTATCGGTGGAATCCTTGGCAAGTTTTGCCAATTCATGTATGCTCCGATCGATCTGTTCGGTTCCCTTCGCCATTTCTTCAGTGGCAGTAGAGATTTCTTCTGTTTTTACACTTATTCCTTCTAGCTGACTACGAATATCACTAATGATCCCGCTTGTCTCCCGGGCAAGGGTAATTCCTTTATTCGTCTCTACAATGCCCTGTTTTGCCCGTTCGCTCGCTCCCCTTGTTTCGGCTTGAATCTTCATAATAATTTCCTCAATATTTTTTGCAGATGCTTGGGATTGTTCAGCTAGCTTACGAACTTCCTGACTGACAACAGCAAAACCTTTCCCTGCCTCTCCTGCCCTTGCCGATTCAATAGCTGCATTTAACGCCAACAAATTTGTTTGGTCGGCGATTTCACTGATCACATCATTAATTTTACCAATTTCCTTAGATCTCTTTTGCAATTGATGCATCACTTTTTCAAATTCTTCATTTATTCTGTAGATGGTATCCATTTGTCCATATAATGTTTGAACCGATGCATCTCCCTTATTGGCCTTTTCCACAATATGGACTATATGATTCGAAGCTTCTCCCGTGGATGCGGCGATTCTCTGAATCTCTTCAATCATCTCCGACAAAGTGCCCGTTATTTGATCCGTCCGGAGATTTTGTCCTTCAACCGTGTGGGAAACTTCTTCGATTGACCGAACGACTTGATGGGTGGCCTCGGCGGTTTGGGAACTGCTTGCCATAAGTTCTTCAGACAAGGCAGCGACTTGGTTGGCCGATTGAATGACTTCTTCTATTACATTTTTTAAGTTTTCTGCCATTTGATTGACCGCTTCACCCAATTGACCGATCTCATCCGCACTTTTTATTTCCAATTTTTCTGTTGCCAAATTTCCTCCGGCTATTTCTTTCGCAATCTTTGTAACTTTTTTGAGTCTCTCCGTTATATCGCGGCTTAAATATAGGAAAACCATTACTCCCAAGATTAATAGAACGGTACCAATAATGAATATAGAAGCTTGGGTAATTTTTATTTTTTCGCGTAACTCACTAATGGACTGATGGACCATTTCTTGTTGATATTGACTCAATTCATCCAGTTTATCCAAAACTTCTTGCTTGGCCCCGTTCCCCCGTTCCTCCATAATTTCTACAGCTCCGCTAATGTCATCCCGTTCTACTTTTTCAACTACATTAGCGACAGCAATATAAAAGTTTTCTTCCGTAGATATTAATTGGTCAACCAGCTCCATCCCTTTTTCATCCTGGGTTAAGGACTGCAGTTCTTCTATATGGTTTGAAAAATTTAATCTAGTAACATTCATTTCTTCAATTTCTTTTTTATCTTTGCTGATGATAAAACTTTGGGTAGCTGTCGTTAAATCATTTATATCCAACGTGATTTTGTTTATAATTTGCAATTTATTAGAAAGGTTATCCGTTATGGCCCGATATTCTTTGCTAATAGACATCAATTGTAAAATTGTAAATCCCATGACCATCAATAATGTTAATATTATTGAAATAAAACTAATCAATAATTTCTTTTTTATTCCCATCTTCATAATTCTTACCTCCCGGGAAGTACACTCTAAAAAAGCTTTTTTCACCTTTTACCATTTAAAGCATTGGGCCAATCGGGTCCAAAACCTCCTCATCCTTAATTTTACTATAATATTACCTGCAAAAATGAATGGAACATTCATTTATATACTGCCATTTTTTCCCTTATGCTTCAAGGATTTCAATGCATGAAAAAAATTGTTCACAGTTATAACATAAAGTCCTCCCACCAATTCTTTTTCAAGCGGAAAATCATTTGGATTGGAATATGTACCTGCAGAAAAATAATTTATGAATATACTGTAGTGATTTAAAATTCCTGACAAAAGGAGAAGACTATGGAAAACTCTGTTCACCATTTGACTTTTCAAAATTTGAGTCAAAAGAACATGTCCTTTGATGATGTATTTCAACATATTGTGCAATTTATGGAAAAAGAGCCGTTAGCAAATTATCGTCTGATGTTCGGAACGGATTCCCATGTCCATAGAACCTATACAAAGTTTATCACCGGGATCGTTATTCAACGGGAATCCAAAGGGGCCTGGGCCTGTATTCGGATGCAGATCATTCCAAGGAAAATGACGAACTTACATGAACGGATTTCCTATGAAACCAGTTTAACGGAAGAAATCGTTTCCCTCTTTACCGAAGAACGGAAAGAGCGGCTAATTAACATTATTTTGCCCCATATTTATAAAGGAGCCAGCTTTACAATTGAAGGGCATATCGATATTGGGGCTGGGAGGAAAAATAAGACACGGCTTTTCGTCAAGGAGATGGTTTGCCGAATGGAAGCATTGGGGCTGGAACCGAAAATCAAACCGGAATCCTTTGTTGCAAGCTCTTATGCCAATCGTTATACAAAATAAATCAAAGCTCATTGATATTTAAGGACTATCATATATAAAATAATCTATATAGTCTGTTTTTTTGATAAAATCTGGTAATATAATATTTATAGCAGTAAAATTTAGGATCTGGCTCAATAAGCTTTTGTAAAGTTGGTGATTATTTTGCTAAAAAGATATAAAGGAAGAATAGCATTAACTTTCGTTTATTTATTATCCGTTTCCCTCTGGAGCCTTATATCCTACGTAATCTTCAAACTTGATTTCAACCCACTATTAAATCTATTCTATACCATCCTCATCGGAGCAGTAGTTTGGTGGCAAGGCTCTTTTTACGATCGCTCCCAGGCCCTACTGGAGCAACTGCATGATACAGAGGAGCAATATTTGCAGTTGCTAGAAACCTATACTTTCATTGCCGACCAATTATCCTACCCCGTTTATCTATGCGATAAAAATGGTAACTTCATGCTTTTAAACCCCGCTTGGGAACAGATGACAGGCTTTTCCATGGAAGAGAGCCTTGGCAAAAACTTTCTCGATTACATTTATCCGGAAGACAAAGAGCAGGTTATTCATAACTATTATTCTCACCTTCAAAAAAAACTAGATACATATCGAGAGGAAGTTCGTCTTCTGACAAAGGAAGGAAAACCTATTTGGATCGATAAAAACAGTAAGATCCATTATGACCTAAAAGGAAACGTCTCCTCCATCACCGGAACGCTGCTGGAAGTTACAGATCGAAAGCAGATAGAAGAACGCTTGCTCAAAATGAACGATTATTTATCCATCCAATCCGAAAAGTTAAGTGCTGTCGCTCAATTATCCGCATCCATCGCCCATGAAGTTCGGAACCCTCTCACTGCCATCTCTGGATTTTTGCAATTAATGAAGGAAAATAAAAAAGCAAAAGATGAGTACATTGATATTATCTTTTCCGAGTTGGAACGGATTGAACTGGTCTTAAGTGAGTTGCTTGTTTTGGCAAAACCGAAATCTCAAAATAGCGGTCCCTTTAATATTTCAAAAACCATACATTATGTCGTAACATTACTGTCATCTGAAGCCAGTATGAGAAACACCGAAATTAAAATGTCAGGGTTTGATGGAATGGAATGGATTAATGGCGATGAAAACCAAATCAAGCAAGTGTTTATAAATATCATCAAAAATGCGATTGAAGCGATGCCACAAGGTGGAACTGTAGAAGTAATCAAATCCAAAACCGAAACCCATTTGGCAATCTCTGTAGTTGATACTGGACCAGGGATTCCGGAAGACATTATCAATAAAATAGGTCAACCTTTTTTCACTACAAAGGAAACGGGAACCGGGTTAGGTCTTTCGATCTGTTATAAAATATTGGAGAGTCACAATGGAAAACTGGAGATTGATAGTTCGGAAGAGGGAACCACCTTTACGGTCATCCTTCCCCTATATCAGGATCAGAAGGATACGGCGTAAATGAAAATTGGTAGAATTAGGGTATTGATTTTATCACCCGATCCGATTTTTCGTAGGCGTTGAAAAAGGCATTCCAAATGTTGACAACTTACAACTCTAGGAATGCCATTTATTGCGAATTTTTTCCATTCTTCGCTTATAATTTCATTTTCTTGAAACTCTTTATGGATGCAAATAGTAGAAGGAAAAGGGAACCTAGGGTTATACTGATTGTCGGTATCCGATCTCCCCATTGGATCGTTCCCTTTACGAGATTTAAGGAATCTTGGGCTAACGTAATCGGATTAAAGTCATTTACTTTAGGAATCATGTTGGCAATCAATAACAGAAAAAGTATAGATACCGTTATGATCAAACCGCCATACCCGCCTCTAGCAATCGTGCTGGAAAAAAGCAACAAAGCAATCATAAAACACCCAAAAAGCCAGAGGGAAAATAAAGCAAAGAAAAACCCTCCCATTTTCATGTCATCAAAGAGATAAGCTGTATATCCTAATGCGGTTAGCGATCCAAGAAATAATGAAACAGTCCACAAGATAATCGCCATCGTATATTTAGATAGAAGGACAACCCTTCGTGGGAGACCTTTAGCCAGTATCATTGTGAGAGTTCCTTTTGTCACTTCTGTTTGCAGGATCCCTCCGAAAATTAATAAAAGGATCACATAACCAAGTTGGGAAATATTTTTAAAAAGCTGAGCATAGGCATCCAAATAGGTGGCTTCCGGGAGGGCTATTACCATCCCCTCCATTTCCATCCCCGATAGGATTTCCGGAAATATTTTTGCCAGGAGAGGGCTCATCATCCCAAACAGCAAGAACACCCCAAGCAAAATCCAAATTTTAAAATTACGGATCATTTCGAGGGTCTCCTTTGTTAAAAAAGCGATAAAACCGTTCATCGTACCACCTCCAGAAACACCCGTTCCAATGAAGGTTCAAGTATTTCAAACCTCTTAATGGGAAACTGCTCCTCAACGACCCATTTAAGGAGCGTATTTTCTTTTATACCTGGGTTAAGCAGAAGGGTAATTGTAGAGCCATTTGACAAAGTAGCCTTGCTAACTTCCGGAAGAAGAAGGAGTTTATCCAAACAAATTTTGGCAAGCTTTTCATCCGGGAAAGTCATTTCAATTTCCGGCTTATGGAATGAACGCTTCACTTCTTCCATTTTTCCTTCCAAAAGAATTTCCCCCTGATCAAGAAGGCAAACCCGATCACAAATCCTTTCCACATCATTTAATATATGGGTAGAAAATACAATGGTTGTCTTTCTACTTAGCATAATTAAAAGGTCCAATATTTCCTTTCTTCCAATCGGATCCAAAGCAGATGTAGGTTCATCACAAAGAAGAAGTTTCGGTTCATTGATGAGAGCCTGTGCGATCCCCAATCTCTGTTTCATCCCCCGGGAAAAACCACGAATCCTTCGGTTTATGCCATCCAGTCCAACTAGATGTAATATTTCCTTCGACTTTTCTTCAATCTCTTTATTGGGCATCCCCGCCACTTGTCCGCAAAGCTTCAGATATTCCTTTGGAGTCATATATCCATAAAAGGAAGGGACATCTGGCAAATAACCGATCAGTCTGTTTGTTTTTGTCTCTCCATAGACAACTTTCTCTCCACAAACAAAAATAGTACCAGCCTTTGGCTTTAAAAATCCAAGGATTAATTTCATTGTCGTTGTTTTTCCCGCTCCATTTTTGCCGAGAAAACCGAAAATAGAACCTTCGCTGACCGAAAAACTGACATCTTTCAAAACTTCCACAGCACCGAACTGCATGGAGACATTCTGTAATTCCAATACATTCATCCTTCATCCCCCCGACCAATCGTAAAATATAGGATGGGACCAAGAATTTGGATAAATAAAATGATACATACCCATATTCCTTTTGTTCCAAATCGAACTCGATCCTGTTTAAATAAATGAACAAGGGCAGAAATATCAAGTAAAATCAGAAGAACGAAATAGGGTACCAACAATGGCCAATACTCGATTAACTTCTCCATTTCTCTTCCTCCTATATTTGTTGTAACTTCCAAAGGACTGATTGAAATCGCCGATTCTCATGAAGGGGCTGGAAGAGTGGGTTTTTCATAATGACTTCCTTTAAATCCCTCTTGATTAATTCGCTATTTCGTGGCGCATGCCTTGCGATATCCATCTTCTCAAACCAGCCTTCCAATTGATCGAAGATTTCACTCCCTTTTAATTCCAAGGGAAAAAGATTGGGCATTAATGCGACATCCGTAAATTCCTCAATTGATTCCAGGCAAACATCAAAATCCCCCACGCGTGCAAACAGATGGGCAAAGGTATAATAAATTTGCAGTAACATCCCTGGATTCAAATCCTTCACTTGAAACAAGCTGATTAGTTCTTTTGTCATTGAATAATACCTCTTCATTTTTTCCCGATCATCCACATAAAGTTGAATCATATCCGGAAGGGAAGAAAGAATTTCCATTAAGCTTTTATATATATTACCCTGTAAAATCATTTTTGCCTTTGGAAGTTCCCCCAGATTCTCATAGGCTTTGGCAAGGAGAATTTCCCGGGATAAAGGAACTTCCATTTTTTCTTCTAAAAGTTCAACCGTCCTTTCAGGTTTTTGTAAATAAAGATAACAAGCCCCTACTAATGCCTTTGCCTGTTCCGCTAAATCAGGTTTATCCCCTTCATCAATAATTCTTTGAAAAAGCTCGATTGCTTCATAGAGAAGCTTCTCTTGTCGTTCTGGGTTTCCTGCTAATGCAGCATGGTTTATCAGAAGCAACCCCATGGAAAGCAGGAAAGGCCAGCAGGAATAATATGTTTTTATATATCTTTGGCATTCCTTATAGACCTCGTCAAAGGGGAGGTGAGCAAAATCCTCACTCAATCGTTGGTAGATTCGGTTTATTTCCTTTTTCGTCAATTGCGGTTCATAGCCGATCAACTCATCAACGGTCATATCGAAATACCCGGCGATGATCGGGAGCAAGGTTATATCGGGGTAACTTTTTCCAGCTTCCCATTTGGATACAGCAGGCTTTGAGACTCCGAGGAAATCTGCCAGATGTTGTTGAGATATCCCCTTCTCCCTTCTTTTTTGGGATAAAATTTCATGGATCCGGATTCTATCCATTGCTGATACCTCCTTACCTTTATTATTGTAGCTGGCCTTTCAACAAACAACCGAAGGATAGTTAACTTTGGTAAAAAAAATTAACCTTTGGTTAACTTTTTTGTTTATTATCTTAATATATATTCTTTAATGTTCCTTTTTCATCTTATTGAAATCCATTTCCTGGGAAATTGGAAACATCAAAAAACGCCGATATGTAAATATATACCGGCGTAAAATATCCATATAGCATTATTCACTAAAACAGAAGCTGTTGGTTTTCCCTTACCCGGTGCAAAACATTTTCAACAACTTCATCATAATCCATTTCTAAAGCTATGGCCAATTCTTTAAATAATACATTTGCTGTTTGTTCCAGCAATTTCCGATCTTGAGCAGCTAATTTTGCATTATTTTCTTCCAGTTCTATTTTTTTCAACATTAATGATTTAATGACTTTTACCATATCCTTCCGATTTCCACTGCTTACCATTTCATTATAAATAAGGTTGCGCAAATGGTTTTTCTCAATCCATTCCGCTCCGGATTCTTTAAAAGCTTCCAGCACTTCAATCGCTTCTTTTTTCGTCATTAATGCATATATCTGCACTTTTTGATTATCTACCGGAACTCGAATGGACAACTGATAACTATCTTCCAGGGGATACAAAACATAATATTTCCTTGTTTCACCGGAAATTGTCTGATCCTCAATATCATGAATTCGGCAGATTCCATGACCTGAATAAATCACTAAATCTCCAATTTGAAACATTTTGCTCCCCCTTTTCAACCATTGTTGATTGAAATAATTGTAACATTTTTTTAAATTTTTTATCAACTGTTTTCTTGCCTGAACTTAAGGTCATCTTTACGCAAAAAAGGTCCGCAAAATCGCGGACCTAATTTAATTTGCTTTATTTTTTCTGCATATATTAAATTCCAGTGACTAAAAGGATGATAAAGCAAGCAAGCAACAAAGTAAAACCTAAGGGCAAACCAACTTTAGCCCATTCTTTACTTGTAATCTTTAGTTTTCCGGCAGAAATAATATTAGGAATATTTCCAGGAATCAACATTCCCCCGCTGATCAAAAGACCCATTAATATCGCCTCTACGGTACTGTCACTCATGGCAGGGCTAATTTCCGCTGCAGCCAAGGTGGCATTATCAAGGACAGCTGAAAAAGTATTGATCCAATATAAAATTTTTGGACTCAAATCGAGCAAATATTTATTGATCAACGGTTCAAAACCTGCACCAAGCATTGTCAGCCCGAACACAAACAAATAAATTTTTACTGCGCGAATAATAATTTCGGAATACTTTTCTTCCTCTTGTGCGATCTGATTGCCAGCGCCTTCTTCCCTTTTTACAACGAAAGCGGCCAATAGTCCTAGAAGAATAACACCTGGAATGACAAAAGGACCAATCAAATCGAACAAATAGAAAAATCCTTCACCCATTTTGCTTACTGCAATGGTAGATAGCGGTTCACCAATCGGGGTTAATGCGGCACCAAGTCCAATGGAAAAACAGCCAATGATCGTTAGCCAAATTTCATTTTTCCGATCCAAAGAAAGATTGCTAATGATTAATACTAAGACAAGAGCTGCAATGATTGCGGTAATCACACTTGACAACAGTCCAAGCAAAATGACAACAAGAGCTGCAAAAACAGAGAAAGGAATCTTATGGCTAATCGCATCAATAGCTTTTCCTAACTGATTTTGGAACCATTTAAATAACAATCCTGCAATCAATACGGCCAAGGTTATCTTGATGGGATCCTCCAATGCATGGAGCAACAGTTCTGTATCGAAAACTCCCCCAACAACAGCAGCAAGGATACCCATAATAAACAAAAAGTATTCCAAATTATGCTCCACTTTTTTCACAGTGAAGGGTAAAAAGAGTACAAGCAATAAAATGATGAACAGACCAATCATATAAAACCTCCTACCATTTAATTAAAATAAAAAGGAAGAGTCCGTCCTAAGGGCATACGAACCCCTTGGTGACAGACTCCTCCAATCCTTCGCAAACATCTACAACTTAAATTTAATGTACCATATTTATGTTTCATTTTCCATAGCCATTTATTCCTAAAACCCCGAAAAAACTTTTTGAATTTTTAAAAATATAAATTTGAAGTAGCTCGATGCCCTGCTATTTGTTGATTGGTTTTTATAAAGGGCGTAAAATACCAATAGGTTTACAGAAGTTGGAGAAAATACGTGTAAAAAGATCATATAGAGAGGTTAGATGAACGTGAAACTATTTGAAAATGGCTTTGTCCGGGTTGGTGTCGCTGTTCCTGAACTACAAGTGGCCAATCCGGAATTTAACTGTGAGAAAATGTATGAAATCATTAAAGCAGCCAGCAAAAAGCAAGTGAAAGTCCTTGTGTTTCCTGAACTGAGTGTTACTGGCTATACGGCAGGGGATCTTTTGTTGCAAAGCCAGTTATTGCAAATAGCGGAAAAAGCATTAAAGAAGATGATTGCCGATGCTAAAGAGATTGATATGCTTGTTGCCACTGGAATGCCAGTAGCAGCGGATAATCAATTATTCAATGGGGCAGTACTTTTCCATAAAGGAAAAATACTCGGGGTTGTCCCCAAAACCTTTATCCCCAATTACAATGAATTTTACGAAAAGCGCTGGTTCTCTTCATCAGAAAGTCGGATTTCCGACTCAATTTTTCTCTGCGGACAGAAGGTTCCTTTCCACGAAAATCTTTTGTTCAGAGATATTTCCTCCGGCCTAATATTGGGGGTAGAAATTTGCGAAGACTTATGGATGCCCATCCCCCCCAGTTCCTATCATGCGATGTATGGTGCTACGGTCCTGCTGAATCTCTCTGCCAGCAACGAAACCGTTGGGAAATATGAATACCGTAAGGATCTAGTCCGTCTTCAATCAGCCAAAACGATGAGCGCCTATTTATACGCATCAGCAGGACAAACGGAATCTACAACTGATGTCGTATTTTCCGGACATTCGTTAATTGCGGAAAATGGAACAATTTTAGAAGAGATTCGTTTTCCGGAAGCTTCCACCTTTATTTATCACGACATCGATATCGAAAGATTGAAGGGTGACCGGAGAAAGTTTAATACCTTCATGAATAAAGTAGAAACAAGAGATTATATCTTCACTGATTTCTCCTTTAATGAGGTTGAGGTTGTTCAACTGACAAGGACAGTGGATCCTCATCCCTTTATCCCGGCCAATAAGGAAAATCGAGATGAACGTTGCCGTGAAATCTTTCGCATCCAGTCTACCGGTTTAGCCCAAAGATTGGCAAAATCCGGGATTAATAAGGCCGTTATTGGGATTTCAGGAGGACTGGATTCAACCTTAGCCCTCCTCGTTACCGTCGAAACCTTTAAGAAATTGAAGCTACCTTTTAAAAATATTTACGGGGTTACGATGCCCGGATTTGGAACCACTGGACGCACATACCAAAATGCTTTGACGTTGATGAATGAAATCGGTATAACCGTAAAAGAAATTCCGATTCAAGATGCCGTACTCCAACATTTTAAAGATATCGGTCATGATCCGAAGAAAAAAGATATTGTCTATGAAAATTCCCAAGCCAGGGAACGTACACAAATTTTGATGGATCTAGCCAATGAAGTTGGAGGACTTGTAATCGGAACCGGTGATTTATCAGAATTAGCCCTTGGTTGGGCTACCTACAATGGCGATCACATGAGCATGTACGGAGTAAATAGTGGTGTTCCGAAAACATTGGTCCGTTATTTGGTGGAATGGTACTCGCAAACAACAGATAATCCTAAAATTAAGGATGCCCTAACCGATATTTATCACACACCGGTTAGCCCGGAATTATTGCCCCCAGATCAGGAAGGACAAATCGCCCAAAAAACGGAGGATGTCGTTGGAAAGTATGAACTGAACGACTTTTTCCTCTACCACATGCTCCGGTTTGGTTACGGTCCTCAAAAAATCGTGCTTATGGCTGAACATGCTTTCCAAGGGAAATACACGAAAGAAGAAATCATCCATTGGCTGGAAAGATTTTATCGCAGATTCTTTACCCAGCAATTTAAGCGTTCTTGCCTGCCGGACGGTGTAAAGGTCGGATCCATCAACCTTTCTCCCAGGGGAGATTGGCGGATGCCAAGTGATGCATCCTATGAAAGCTGGATAAGGGAATTGAAAGACTTGCAACATACGTTGAAATGATAGGTTTTCAATAGGCTCTAACTTTTTTCCGTATAAAAAAACCGCTCATAATGAGCGGTTTTCATTTTATCATCCAATTTTGATTCAAAGGTTATTTGCTTACTTCCTTTGATTGAACCGGAATGTAGCTTGCCACCGTTTCGGCTGCCAATTTTCTATTTTTCATATAGGCAATACCGAGAACAAGGATTGTAGTAACAATTGGCGTGATGGTATAAATCAGACTTCCGTCCTTAAGATGAAGGCTATTGATCAATGCCGGATCCTTTAACATAATTTCTCCACCACACCAGGCAATGATCCCGGAACCAATATAGGAAATCCATGGGAATCGTTTCATAAAATGTAAAATGACTTTGGAGCCAAAAATCATAATCGGAATACTGATTAAGACACCTAAGGCCAAAATTAGGATATGACCATCTGAAGCAGCAGCAACGGCCATCACATTATCCAAACTCATAATGGCATCAGCCATAATAATGGTGTATATCGCTCCCATCATCGAGTTCTTGGCATCTACTTCCTTATCTTCTTCATTTTCCACCAATACTTTATAGGCAATATAAAGAAGAAGCAATCCGCCAATAAAGGATACCCATGATAGATTCATCAGGAAGACAATAATCGTTGCCATTAAAATCCTTAAAATAATGGCAAAGAACGTTCCAAAATAGATGGCTTTATTTCTTTTGTTTTCCGGAAGCTTTCTTGTTGCCATAGCGATAATAATCGCATTATCTCCCGAAAGCACAAGATCTATCATAATAACTTTCAATAAGGCCGAAAGTGTGTCCATTGTCCAGGAAAATTCAAACACGTTTTTCCTTCCTCCTTTCCAAAATCCATAAACATTAAATAGTTCTTTTTCATATTAAAATGATTGGGACAAACAATCAATGTTTTTGTTCCTATTTCCACTATTTTTTTATCCCCAATATAAAAAACCGGGTTTATTCCCGGTTTTTACTGTATGATCCGTTTTGAGAATAGATAGTTTTTCGACCAATAGGAATTTTTTAAGACATCCTTTGTGATCGTAACACCTTTCGAGGTGGAAGCATGAATCATATCCCCATTTCCCATATAGATGCCTACGTGAGAGACTCTTCCATCGGAATATAAGTCCTTATTGGTAAAAAATAGCAAATCCCCTTTTACAAGATTTGTCACCCTGATACCTTTATCCGCCTGGTCCCTTGAGACCCTCGGAAGATTGATGCCTACCTGTTGGAAAACAAGCATTGTATAAGATGAACAGTCAAATAATTTAGGTGCATCCTGCAAAGTTGCCCCAAATTTATATCCAGCACCGATATATTTTTTGGCAACTTCAATTACCTTTTCCCGTAGGGCAGTCACAGAAGTTCCACTATTATTGGGAACCGGTTCTTCTTTTTTGGCAGGTTCCATCTCTTTTCCTCCGGATGACAGAGGAAGGTTCAACACTTGCCCATCATATATGATATTTGACGTTAGGTTATTTGCCGCCTTTAATTCGTCCACTGTAATATGATGGAGCTGAGCAATGTTCCAAAGGCTATCCCCCGTGTGCACCACATATTTATTGGCCGGTTTTTGGATTTGGATGGAACCATTCTCTTTCTTGAAATACATGTAAACATTAAATAAGGCTCCCCCTGCATCCATGGAAACATAGGCGGTTTCATTGATCCAACGGGGCGGTTTTATATTGATATACTCATTCCCCTTTTTAGCCCTGGAACCTCCCATGGTGGTACGAATCTTTGTGGAACCATCGGTCATTTCATAGGTCAAAGTATTTTTTTCAAAGGTAATGCTGTTGTATCCAAGAATCTTTGCCAGTTGGGTAAGAGGGACATAATACACTCCCTCGATTTTAATAGGGTTTATGCCATTGACTACTTTCCCATTGATAAAAACACCTGCAGTCGGCACCTTTTCATAGGCTGCTGCCATAGCGGAATTATAGGGAAATGCCATTGCGGATAGAACGAGGAAACAGCCTAGGAAAAAAACTTTGTAAATCAAGGGAATTTGATTTTTCATTGTCAAATTGCTCCTTTGCAATAAAATTAACTATACATTAGCTTGTTTCTTGATGGATTTTTTATTCCCTGACGTTTTTTCATGTTTAGGATTGGGCAAAGGGATCCGTTTATCCTCTCTTTCCTTTTTCCCGTATCCATTGATACCATCAAAAAAGCCTAACCTTGCCCTGAACTTTCAACTTGTCCAAAGTTCCCATACCTCAACTGGTCCAAGATGGAGAATTTTTTGATTTGTTATGAAAGAAAAAGGATTAAAGTGAAAATTGTCGAATTGGAATGTATGTAACTAAAAAAATAGGGGGGCTTCAATGAAAAAAAGTAATAAATTAGCTAGATTCTTTTTTATCACAGGCGTTATCATAATGATTCTTGGTATTCTTTTATTTTTGGTTCAGGTGTATGAGTTCAGTAGAGAAGGTGTTTACTTAGGAGGATTTTTATACGTCATCATGTATTTGGCTCCAATCCTTCAAATTCCAACATTTGGAATTTTATTAGTGGCTTTGGCAGAAGTGATTGAGCTTTTAGAAAAGTTATTAAAAAAACCGTTTCCGATACAGTACGTCCAAACTGCTAATCATCCGTCAGTCACGCTTGAAAATACGAGAACTTCTGCCCCAGCTTCCAGTGCAACTCCAACTCCTCCCAGGGAAAGAAAACCGTACAATCCTGATGCAGTACCCCAGGAGACGAGAACATATATTATGGATTATTTTACAAGACAAGGGATCAATGCCCTCCGGTTTTATCAAACTCCCTTTAACAACATCGTTTTTGTTGAATTGGAAAATGAAGAATTCCGGGCGGTCATTGTCGACCCTTTTGGGGTAAATAAAGAACTCCCGAAACATGCGTGGGGTGATGAACTGAAGAAATGGCTAGAGCAGGAAGGATTGATGGCATAATCCTTCTTCGAAAATAAACCGTTATGATCAATTAATCATAACCCCTGCTTGAAAAACATCTTTTCCCTAGAAAAAAATGAAAGGACCCAATCATGGGTCCTTCGTTTTTGGCTGAAAACTCATCTCATTCCTTTTTCCATGGATATGATCAGTAGATTTTCATATAAAAAATTCGCTTAAAAATGAATTGATACTATCCACTTTTATCCTGTATGATTGGCTTGTGTTCATAATATTTTCTATACATGGTTTTTCTGGTGTGCAATAGGAAATATTGAAATGCTTCCTTTTTTCCTATTGGACTATATACATATGGAGGTAACTGATGAAAGAACAACATTGGATGTCTAAAAACTTCTTTATCTTTTTCTTTACTTGGGGTATCTTTTTGCCCTATTGGACCGGCTGGCTTCATGATGCAAAAGGATTTGGGGTAGAAGAGGCTGGCGTGATTATGGGGTTAGGATTGGTTGTCCGGGGAATCTCCACCATGAGTTTCTATCCATTATTATCCAACTATTTGAGTCAAAAAAAATTGCTTTTTTACCTAACGCTTGGATCCCTGTTGGTTTCCTTTTTATATCTTCCGTCCTCATCCTATACTAGTGTTTTGATTGTGACCCTGTTATTTTGCGTCCTATACCCATGTCTGCTCCCCGCTCTGGAAAATAGTGCTGGAATTCTAGTTCAAAAAAGCGGAATCCATTATGGAAAAAGCAGATCTTATGGCTCCCTGGGCTATGTAGTTGCTGTTTTCATGGTCAGCGCCTTAACTCCCCATTTTGGTGACGGGGTTATTTTATACATCATGATGATTGGACTGGCGCTCCTTTTTCTTTTAAGATTCTTCCCTAGCCCTGCTAGTCTGTCCGAAGGGACGGAAGACAACCAAAATCAAATTTGGGAAATTACCAAAAATTTATTTAAAGAAAAAACCTTTCTTGTCGTGCTCGTTATTACCATTCTCCTTCACGGATCCCATGCTTCATATTACAGTTTCGGTTATATATATCTTCAGGATAAAGGACTTGCCGGTATTTCCATAGGAGTTTTACTTAATATTGCGGTCCTTTTTGAAATCCTTTATTTTTCCCAAGCAGATCGGATTTTGACTAAGTGGAAACCGTCATCCTTATTGCTAACTGCCAGCATTGCCGGTTCAATCCGTTGGATCCTATATTGTGTTCCTAGCCTATGGACCTTTATTCTTTCACAAACATTGCATGCATTATCTTTTGGAATGACCCACTATGCCTTTATCCGATATATTACAAAGCATTTCAGTCCAAAGGAAAATGCGATTGCCCAAGGGTTGTATTCCGCCATTGCAATGAGCTTCAGCACGGCACTTCTGACCCTTGCCGGTGGTTATTTATACGAATGGAAACCGGAATTTGCTTTTCTCGGCATGCTCGTCTGCACAATACCTGCAAGTTTGATATTGTTAAAAACACGAAATCAATATCATTATTAACTATTTCTAATAACTAAACACCCCTCCCTAAATCGGGAGGGGTGCCATCTTTTACGATGCAGCTCTGAAATTACCTGCTGCCAAGCGTTCCAAGGGGCGTTCCGTTTGATTCAACAAGGATTCAACGGCATTTCCTATGATGTCCCCAACAATTTGGATCCTTTCCGGACTAATATGGTCAATTTTATCCTCTGGAGTATGGTACCATGGCTCTAAACCTTGGGTGCCGGGCACCATCCAGATAAACAAAGCCGAGTCAATTCCCACTTGATGGAAGGGGACATGGTCGGATCTGCCAAAAGCTTGCAAGTTAATCAGATTTTCCGGATAACCCAATTCCTCAGCAGACTTCTTCACAGATTGCCATACGACGTTTAATGGTGAACCGTCCACAGGGCTGACTTGGAGTTGGGAAGCAGGCTCATAGGCTGTTCCAACCATATCTAAATTGAAGCTTGCTATACTTCTGGAAATTTCATCCTGAGACAATTGCCCAACATAATGGTAGGAACCAAGCAAACCTAGTTCTTCCGCTCCAAAGGCGATGAAGCGAATCTCTTTGGAGGTTGGGACGTTTTTCAATATTCTGGCCAATTCAAGCATCGTACTTGTTCCCGATGCATTATCGTTGGCGCCAGGGGAATTGGCTACACTATCATAATGGGCGGTAATATATACAATTCCGGGGTTTGGCACTCCCNCTGGTGTTTTCTTAGCGATTACGTTATAGGATTTTGGACTAACGATTCGTTGAATGGAAATGGTCGCTATAACATCTCCCTTTTGCATTTCCCCAAGCAGTTTCTCTCCATCAACTTTCCTGATTGCTACAACCGGAATGGATACATTTCCTCCAATGGAAGGGTTTAACGGAGTTAAGCTGTCTACATTATCATACAGAATTACAGCTGCCGCACCGGCATTGATGGCATTTTGCACCTTTTCAGCAAAGGTAAGCTCTCCCCGGGCAATCAATGCGATGTTCCCTTCCACCTCATTTGGGAACTCCCCAGCTCTACCTAAACCGGAAGCAATTAATTTACCCGTGATCCCATCTGCATCTGTACTGGAGGAACCGCTTGCTATGTTCATTGGAATATTTCCTATCGATGTTTTTAGTTCACCGAAGAGCCTGTCAGGAATCGTGAATTCTTGCAGTTCCACTTCATAACCTAAACTTTCAAATTGCTTTTGCAAATATTCGCTTGCTTTTTTCTCACCTTCAGTCCCTGCGACCCGCGGCCCGATGTCGACACTTAAATGTTTTATATGCTTCATTACATAGTTTACATTAAAATCGTAATCCCAGAGTCCGAGGAGGTAGTTAGTGTAGGCGATAATTTGATTGTAGGCACGCTCGGATAGTAATCCCCTTACAATCGCAGTATCAAGGAGATTTATGAAGCGAGCCATCGTATCCTCCAGTTTTTTCCACTCGCCCCGTTTTTCATATTGGGCCATTCCGTCCAAGTACAATTGCAACTGTCGAATAAGGCTTCCTTGAAACTCTCCTTCATCAACAAAGCGGTAAATAAGGGCCTCCAGGTCACTGATGCCCGGTGGAACGCTCATATCCCCCCCAATGGTAAAGGTGGCAGAGTTATAGCTATGATCATCAGGGTTAAGGGGATCGTAGTTGTTCTCCACGTTACCGCTTGCATCCACGGCAAAGAATTTTATCGTAGTGGTGGCATCAATCTTTAGCTTTTCTGCCCCTTCCCTTGTACCGGCAAGCTGTATGGCTGATGATTCAAAGGTCGGGCGGCTTCCATCCAAAGTATAGTAAACGGTGGCTGGCTCACTTGTTTCAATGGATACTTCAATAGGTTCAGCATATTTTCCGCTTCCCGGCACCGCTTCAGAGGTAGGGCTTAGCTTATCTTCGCTGTATTCTAAAGCCACTTCAAATAGCCCAATCAGTCCGTTGGCAAATTCCATTGCCTCTTCATGGCCTTCCGAATATGCCGGTTGGAATCCGACAGAGACCCAGCGGCTTCCATTCCAAAGCTCCGCCCCTACTTCAAAGTTCCAAGCATAGATTCCTTTTTCATACCATAGGTAATCCGCGGAATTTCCTGCCGCTGAATAGAGAACATCCGGAATTGGACCCGTTCTGGATGGTTTAATGACCGTGCCCCGATGTTCTTTGATTTTTGACAAAATATGTTCGGATGCTTTCCAATAGTAGGCTTCTTCCCCGGCAGTCGGTCGCGGTAAAGTTACACGATTGGTATCGTACGCACCAGGTGACCACATGAAGTAACCACCATGGCTGTGAATATTCATGGCAAATTTTATATTTTCATACTCATCTGCAATCCAGACAAGGTTTCTTGCCTCTGGTTCCGAGTTTTCGGCAGGTCCGGCATAAGTCTCGCTGGTACAACTGGTAGAGGCACCAACGTAGCCGTCAAAGATCGATCCGACAGAGTGGTTGCGGTTTAAATCAACCCCCCAACTATTACGGGCGGCATAATCGGAGTTGCCGGTCGGTGGACAATAATTCACCATATTTTTCCGCTGCATATTGTAATCATAGAAGCTATAGTTGGCTCCATCGACGTTTACTACCGGGATGAGGAAAATGTCTAAATTATCGACCAGTTTCCTCGTATCTTCATGGGTTGCATAGTTTCTTAAGAGACGTTCCGCAGTCTCGACAACAACAAGGGGAGTTACCCATTCCCGAGCATGTTCTTGAGCATAACCGAGGACCCCGGTCTTCGAACCATCCCGATGTTTACCAATCCGTAATGCAATGACTGTCATCGGTTCCCTTGGAACCTCATCTTCAGGAGCGCTTAAACCATCGAAAAGACGAGCGGATACCGGTTGAACAATGCCATTTCCACTATTCCCCCGATAGGTTGCTGCGGAAATCAAATCGCTGGCTTTGTCATTTAACGCTTGAACCACCTGACTAGCGGTACTGATCAAGTTTCCGGAAGCATCTGTTGCCAGTTGAACGGTAATTGTATTCCCCTCTACATAAACCTCAAGGGGCATATTTGCTTTTTCCGGGTTTTTGAAGACCACTTCAATATCATTTCCACCTTCATGACCCCAGGCTTTCGAAGTGACGACAACTGCGCTATTGGTAAAGGATCCCAAAGTGGCTTTCGCATGACGACGATACCCGTTTGTCTTATAAGGAAGCTCGATAATTTCGGCTAATTCAGGGAACTCATTAGCCAACTGGCGCATCCGTTCATAAATTTCCGCCGGAGCCATGTAATGGTCGACAAATTCGGTGACATAATGCTCATCCGGTTCTTGCCTTACATCCCCAAGCCATTCGGTAACTTGGGCTGTAACGGTGGAACCTTGATTGCTAACAACGGTGACAGACTCAGGAATAGCGGTGATTGGCAGTTCAATATAATGATACAAATATTCACCATAGTCCACTTTACGGGACATTGTGGCAGATTTCTCTGTTCCATTTTCTTTCCAATAAGCTGTTAAAATCGTGCTGGCTGATGTACCCTTATTGGACTTTGCTTCTACATATAGAAAACTGGCTGCTTGGTTCGTATAATGATTCGCCCGAAGGATTTGCAAAAATTCTTCATCTTGCATAATCTGCATTTGCTTTTGCAGGGCTTGATTCCGTTCTGTTATACGCTGCTGCCAGATTTGTTCCAACATGACCGGCTCTTTAACCGTTATTCCGGCACTTTTCAGTTTTTCAATTTCTGTTGGGGTCACAACGACTTCTACTTCCCATATTCCATCATGCTCGTGGATACCGTGGTCAAAATCGACACCAAGTTCCCGAATCGTGAGCGCCGTTTCTACATCAGGAACTTCTAATGTCACAATGACAGGTGTTTCCTCCTCCGGAATCGGTTCACCGAGATCATTCAGCGTGACCGCCGCTGAAGGTGTTGGGAAATAGTAGCTTGATAGAATCAAAGCAAAGATGGTCAAAAAAGTGATGAATCTAGCAAAACCCCTTTTACGAAAAAACAACGTCTCCACCTCCATAGAATATTTATTCAGTGGTAATTTTAGTTTAAAAATTCTGTATTTTCAGTCGTAATATGGAGGGAAAATTAGGAGTTTATATTTAAAAATCCGCATGTTCAATCTATTACAAAAGAACTAAGATTTCCTCTATTAATTATCTATTATTTTTAAAATAAAGTTATACAATTCTAGTTTTTCTTTTATCAATAAATGCAAATCAAATACATTCATTTTTCTTAAAAAGCATTTTTGTTTAATAAAATTTGACTGAACAGGGGATTTTTCGACTTTTAGCTGTATCAAATGCCCTTTAAAGATGAATATGGCGAGGAATGTCAGAAGTCTTTTAAAAAAATAAGGACCGAAAGGCATGCTTTCAGTCCTTAATTCATGAAGTGGGGAGTTTCGTTTATTAGGGGAGTTTCTCCGAGATTTTTTTCCATTAATAAATCCGTTAAAGTACCAAAAGAATATCCGCGATTTTTCAATTCCTGAATGGCTTTCTCCAATGCCTCTGCATTATCCCGGGAAACAGTGTGTAAAAGGATAACTGCCCCAGGATGGATTTGGTTGGTAATTTCATTAAAGGAATACTTCCATCCCTTCTGCTGATCAACATTCCAATCCACAAAGGCAAGGGACCATAGCACATGAATATATCCTAAATCCCGGGCGACCTTTAAGGTCCGCTCGCTAAAGATCCCCCTTGGCGGACGGAGAAAGATCATATCCTTTTGCCCTGTCAATTCAAAGGTTTTTATCCTTACCTTTTCCAGTTCTTCCCTTAATTTTTCATCACTAATTTGGGTGAAGTCCGGGTGCCCCCAAGAATGATTCCCGACGATATGCCCTTCATCAACCATCCGTTTCACAAGTTCCGGACTTGAATTAAGATAATGCCCTGTCACAAAAAAGGTGGCCGGCACCTGTTCCTTTTTTAATACATCCAGAATTTGGGCGGTGTAGCCATTCTCATAGCCGTTATCGAAGGTTAGGTAAACAACTTTTTTATGACCGCTCCCTTTATAGAAAGCATCATACTTTTCCAAAAGCTCATCATATTTTTTTCCGGCTTCAGGGGGTATTTCATTTTTTGCCTTTTGAAACCCCCAATGGATGGGATCATTGGATAGAGCCAGTACATCCATAGGTCCGATGGAAAAAACAATGATAAAACTAACCAATAAGCCGATGTTCTTAAGCATTTGCAACCTTCCTCTTTATCACAAGTTCAACAGAAAATTACACCGCAAACTTGAGAACCTAGAAGTCCAACAATTTGTGTAAAATCATCTTTGACCGAGTACGTACGTCTCATCCTTTTTAGCGGGGGGTTTCCACCGCAGTAAACTTGAAGGAAACATAATCTTGAATCGGAATCCATGCCCCTATCCCCTGGGACGTCACATTTTTGACCTTGATATACTTTTTCTTCCCATTCAAAACAAGGTATACCTCTCCATAGGTAACCGTCCCTTTTTCATTTACAGCCGTTGCATAGCAATCCAAATATCCCAATTTCCGTATCGGAATGTTGTAATATTGTTCTTTTTTTGTCCCTGCACCTACTATCGTTTCAAAGGATAAGGGGAGATTCGTTTTTTCCGCCGCCTTTAACATCATCATTTTCATGACATGGTTTGCATTGGGGATTTTGGCCGTTAAACCGCCTTTAATACTCCTTTGGGCTTCTTGAAGGTAATGGATTTTATAGGGTGCCATTCCACCACGGTTGTCAAAAAAGTTCGTATTGATTTTTTGGTATTCCCAATTTAGGGAGGTTTCCTTTGATTCATAATTCAACGGCCATTTTCCCAAATAAATGGTGGATTTATGACCAAGGGCTAGGAGAGGTTTCTTAATGGAAGTTTCATTCAACATTAAAATAAGTTCAGGATTTTCAATTTTCACTTTCGAAGTTTCAAGCAATTCTTTAGTTAATTCACTTGGTTGAAGTAAAGGCAAATCTTGAGATGGGTTTGGATACGTATTATCCTGGGCGATATTCATTACATAATCTGGGACTTTAAACTGGGTCTGGACACTTTTTTCCTTTTTCGATCCTTCTTCACTATTTGCTACCATTGGAGGAAGGCAAATTAGAAATACGGATATGGCTAAAACGAATAAGCTTTTAAGCAAATGACGACTTGGATTGGCCATGAACATTCCCTCCAAATAGATTGGTTTTTATTGTAGTTTTTTCTACCGGATTCAATCTTATCCAAAAAATTTTTTGAGCGTCCTTTAAATTAATCAGAATATTTACAAAATAACTGTAATATCAATAATAATAATCACAGGGGAAAAGGAGGAATGGTTTATTACTCCCCTAAAAGGGGAAAAATAGCCTTTCACACGCCAATTCGCCAGCTAGCTTAGGAAGTGCACATCTAAGAAAGGCGGGTGAGAATGGAGGATTTTGAAAAAAATGAATAGGATTTTTTAAAGAACCGGGTGCAGCGTTGGCACTCGGTTTCATATTTGATGTAAATCTGTCATGTTCGAAGATGTACACCCTTGTTTCGAAACAGCCTTTTCACAAAAAATAAACCTTGATAATCCATTTGGGAAAATGTACCATACAAGCTAGAATGGATCCTCCAGAATAAGGATGTTGCAAAGGATGAACTCTAAAAGATTTTGGATATTGGTAATCATTGTTTTTATCTCCGGATTATCCCAAGGCATGTTATTGCCACTCATGGCTGTCCTTTTGGAACAGAGGGGTATCGCATCTTCAATTAACGGTCTTCATGCTACAGGGTTATATATCGGGGTTTTATTGGCTTCCCCATTTATGGAAGGACCTTTACGGAAATTCGGTTATAAACCGTTGATATTGGCAGGAGGAATGACGGTTATCCTTTCCATGGTTTCCTTCCCTCTTTGGCCAAATCTCCTTTTTTGGTTTTTGCTTCGCTTACTTATTGGGGTTGGGGATCATGCCCTCCACTTTTCTACTCAAACATGGATTACTACCTTTTCGGAAGAAGAAAAGCGAGGGAGAAATCTTTCCATCTACGGTCTGTCCTATGGAGTCGGTTTTGCCGTCGGACCCCTTCTCGCACGGCTCGTTACAATCCATGAATACTTACCTTTTTATACTTCCTCCTTCCTTAGCCTAATCGCCTGGTCCTTCGTTTTTTTTCTAAAAAACGAAAAACCTGCACAACGGGAAAGTGAGATCGATTTCTATTCGATCAAATCAACCTTTGGACGGTTTTCGCAGGTTTTATCCCTTGCCTGGGCACCTATACTTCCGGCCTTTTGCTACGGAATTTTGGAAGCTTCCCTGAACAGCAATTTCCCGGTTTTCGGTCTCCGTATCGGGTTCGACGTGAATACCGTTACAACCATAGTTTCGGCCTTTTTTATTGGTGGTATTGTTTTTCAGATTCCCCTAGGAATTATCAGCGACCGAATCGGGCGTAAAAAAGTGCTTATTGCGGTTCAACTTCTTGGAAGTTTTGTATTTCTTTTTGCTGGCATCTTTTCCGCTTCCCCGCTCCTCCTGATCGTTTGCTTTTTTGTTTCAGGGATGTTATTAGGTTCCAATTTTTCATTAAGCATGGCTTATATGACTGACTCCTTGCCGAAATATCTGCTTCCGGCAGGGAATCTGATGGTCGGCATAGGCTTTAGTTTCGGTAGCATTCTTGGCCCATTTGCCGGCGGTTTAGCCATTGAATATTTACCTTCCGCTAATTTTTTGTATTTCATCGCGATTTCCCTTGGGATTCTATCCCTATCCATGTTTTCTTATTCCAAGTCCCACCACGGTCAAGTAAAATGAAAAATAAGGAAATATATAACCAAAACCTTTGCCTACCTAGATTACGGCAAAGGTTTTTTATATCCTTCGAAATCTACTTCCAATTTTGTATTGAGAATGAAATCCATTCTCATAGTTTAAAATTATTTTAATTTCTTTTTTATAATTATTTTAATTTAAATATTTACTATATTTAATTTCCTATGTTACAATACATGTAGAAAATCTTTATTTATAACATTTTCCCATATTTCCAACGGTTCGTGTAGGTTAACGATGATGAAATTCGTTCTCAATTACATTTTATTTTCGTAAAAAATTTAATTTGAATAATAATCGTTCTCAATTAGCGGAAGGAGGCAATCCTAATGGCCTTAAACATCGGTTTAAAAAGGAAAGCATCAGTTCGGGAATTTTTCGATAGACGTGTCTTTCCTTCAATTGCAGTATGGGAATGGAGCTTTGCCATCATTAGCGGTATTTTTATTTTCCTCGGATGGATTTTATCGAAATTGGATCTATCCATATTTTCCATTACGTCCTATTTAATTGCATATGGGATTGGTGGTTTTTTTAAAGCAAAGGAAGGTATTCAAGATACGTTACAAACAAAGAAGTTGAATGTGGAACTATTGATGGTGCTTGCTGCCATAGGTTCTGCATTCATTGGATATTGGGAAGAAGGAGCGATTTTAATCTTTATTTTTGCCCTTAGTGGTGCCCTTGAGACGTACACTATGAGCAAAAGCAAGAAAGAACTGACAAGTTTGTTGAAGATGCAACCGGAAGAAGCTTGGCTTTTTGCAGATGGAAAAGAGATTCGGATACCTGTGAAACAATTGAAAGTGGGAGATTTGATTATCGTTAAACCTGGGGAGCAAATTCCTGCAGATGGCCTGATTAAAAAAGGTCGTACGAATGTTAATGAGTCTGTCATAACGGGAGAATCGATTCCCGTCGAAAAGGCAGAAGAGGATGAGATCTTTGCTGGCACAATGAACGGTAGCGGGGCCATTATTGTTGAAATTACCAAACCGAATAATGAAACTCTCTTCCAAAAAATTATCCAAATGGTGCAAAACGCCCAAACGGAAAAGTCTCCCTCCCAGCAATTTATCGACCGGTTTGAAAGCGTATATGTAAACGTTGTTCTGATTGCCGTTGTCCTTTTGCTAATTTTTCCTCACTATATTTTTGAATGGGACTGGAATGAAAGTTTTTATCGGGCAATGGTTTTCCTGGTAGTTGCCTCTCCTTGTGCGATTGTCGCCTCCATCACCCCTGCCGCTTTATCGGCAATTTCAACCGGGGCGAGAAACGGAATTTTGGTTAAAGGTAGCAGTGCTTTGGAACTTTTGTCGAAAGCGAAGGTCATTTCCTTTGATAAGACTGGGACCATTACGAAAGGAACACCTGAAGTAACTGATTTTTATGTAAGGTCCCCTTATGATGAAAGGGATGTGCTCGAAGCTATAAGCGCCATTGAAGCTAATTCCAATCATCCATTAGCGCAGGCTGTCCTTCGCTTTAGCAAGGAAAAAGGTACGATGCACAAATCGATGCCTGACTATGTGGAAGATGTAAGCGGGTTTGGGATTAAAGCCAAATTTAATCAATCTGTGTGGAAAATCGGGAAAGACAAATTCATGAGTTCCAATATAACGGATATATTGGATTCGGAAATGATTTCCTCTTTGCTGCAAATGGGAAAAACCGTTGTCTATATTGAACGGGATAACGAATTATTAGGCTTGATGGCTTTTAAAGATACACTTCGTCCAGAAGCAAAAAACACCATTATGGAATTAAAAAAACTGGGCGTCGAACCAATGATCCTAACCGGGGATAATCATTTTACCGCCCGCACCATTGCCCAGGAAGCTGGCATCGAAAAATTCGTTAGCGAGTGTCTTCCGCAAAATAAAGTACAGGAAATTGAAAAATTAAAAAAGGAATATGATTTTTGCGCCATGGTCGGGGATGGGATTAATGACGCACCTGCGCTTGCTGCCTCCCATATCGGGATTGCCATGGGGGAAGGCACCGATGTAGCCTTGGAAACGGCTGATCTCGTCCTAATGAAAAATGACTTATCAAAAATTCCAAAGGCAATCCAAATTTCCCGAAAAATGAACCGGATCGTTAAGCAAAATCTTCTCTTTTCGGCAAGCGTAATCATCGTTCTAATCATGGCTAATTTCTTCCAATCTATTGACCTTCCTTTGGGCGTTATTGGACATGAAGGAAGCACGATCTTGGTTATTTTAAACAGTCTACGCTTGTTAAAGGATTAAAAGCACAGGGAGTGAGCTGCCAAAGGATATTAATTGAGTAAAAGAAATGCCCAAGAATGTTGAATTGACAACAATCTTGGGCATTTTTGCCATAACGGAGACCATCATAAAACGGCCCTTATGGCACCCCTCCACTTTTTTATGCATCCTTCAAATTTTTCTTCATTTTTCTCTCATTGCAAAGGGCGTTAATTTCTCCCCCGGTTAGCAAGATCACTCCGCTTAAATAAAACCAAATCATCAAAACGATGACAACCCCTAAACTACCATAGGTAACAGAATAATTCCCAAAATTATTGACGTAAAAGGAAAAACCGTAACTAACGACAATCCATCCGATTGTGGAAAAAAGGGCGCCAGGCAAAACGGATAAACATCGCGATTTCCGGTTTGGTGCTAATAAATAAATGGCACTGAAAACGATAAAAAGGATAATGGCACTTAATCCCCAACGGGACAACTCCCAAAAATGTAAAAATTCTTCTGTAAAGCCTAACTTAGAAAAAAGAAAAATCCCGATTTGTTTTCCGAACACAGGAAGCAACAAAGCAAAGACGAAAATGAAAATCATCACAAGAGTAAACAATATACTTAACCCGCGAACAATAAGAAAATGACGTTCTTCCTTTGTTTCATACGCCCGATTAATCGCCCGAATAATGGCATTCATCCCGTTGGATGCCGACCATATGGTAGCCAAAATCCCAAAGGAAAGGAGTTCACTGTTATTGTTGTGCATTATTTCTTCCAGATTGGCATGTATGAAATCAATAATCCCCTCGGGAGCAAATTCCTTTAATGATCCAACAATCGCATCGTCCGTTGTCGGCAAATATGGTAACAGGGAGAAAAAAGTAATCAGAAGCGGGAAAAGGGACAATAAAAAAAAGTAGCTCAATTGAGCGGATAATCCAAATACATCGTGGCGAGTCATTCTTTCAAATAGCTGAAATAATGTTTGAAAAAAACGTTTTACCTTAGACATTAATCCCACCTAGATTCAAGTTTGCTAAATAATAGAATGCCCCTTTATTCAACCTTTGACCCATTCTCATCTTTTTTAAAAACTTCCGCCGTCTCCATAAAAAGCTTTTTAGCACCTTCTCCAGCTTCTACCAAATCCTTTGCCTTTTCCGTTAAAGTCTTCAGCTCCTCCGATAGTTCCCGGTAATTCTCCATTACCAGTTCCACTTTTGTCCGTATCCCTTCGACTTTTTCCTTAGGATTTCTGACCGTAGTTTTTATTTCCTTCCAGAAAATTTTCCCTTTTTTTATAACGGCATCTCGGGTCTCTTTGTCAAAAAGGGTTAGGGCACCGCCCACAGCCGCTCCAATAAACATTCCTTTTATGAATTTTCCGGTCGCCATTCGTTACCATCTCCCGCATCCAAATGTTCTTTTTTCATTTTATCCAAAAAACTTTGGCATCCTTCTTTGATGAGTTGATATACATAGTCAAAATTTCCAGTATAATAAGGATCAGGAACATTTTTATCTTGTATTCCATCAACAAAATCCAGCATGAGACCAATATGGGCTTTCGAATCCCCCTTCATACGATTCAAGGAGTGCAAATTTTCCTCATCCATTCCTATAATATAATCAAAACGTTCAAAATCTTCCCTTTTGATTTTCCGGGCATATAAACCTTCATAGGAAATACCCTTTTCGTCCAAAATTCTCCTCGTTCCGATATGGGGTCTCTCACCTTCATGCCAACCGCCAATCCCGGCAGAATCCACTTCAAAATTATGAAGCAATCCTTCTTTTTTCAGCATATCACGAAATACGGCTTCAGCCATTGGCGATCGGCAAATATTCCCTAAACAGACAAATAATACTTTAATCATATTCAACCCCCCAGTTTCTCAAAGCTTCCCTACCATTACAATATAAAATTTTGGATAATAATTCCATTCCTTTTCCGAAAAACCAACCTTTGAACATTTCTTAATGAAAACATCGTCAATCTATGGTATTCTCAAGAAAATTATTTTTTTAAGGAGATTGCATATGGATCTATCAAAGAGGACTGAAGAAAATTTACGGATCATGATTGAAAAAATCTTGGAGAAATTAAAAATCATAAATACAGGCGTTGTAAGACCCGAGCATTACTCCATAGAGCAATTTNAAGAAATAAAAGATATTTATCAATTGGTCATGAATCGTGATTCCTTCTCTCCAAAGGAAATGCAGGCCATTGC
>NICF_comb_assmDRAFT_10000271_pt1 | contig 43642 bp, 37 predicted proteins | sample NewIslPassag4_SG_FD_11279 | JGI IMG/M metagenome (IMG submission 11279)
TCCGCGAGACAGTGACGCGCAAGATCGGCTGGTACGGCGGCACCGTCCTCGGTTTCGCCGACCTGCCGAACGATGCGTCACAGGTCGCGGAGGCCATCGAGCGGTTCATCGCCGAGGGCGCCGACTTGATCCTGACCGGCGGCGGCAACACCATAGATCCGCTCGACGCGGCCCTGCAGGCGCTGCCGCGCATCGGCGCGGAGATCGTCTCGTTCGGCGTCGCATCGCACCCGGGAAGCATGCTCTGGCTGGCGTACCGGGGGGATGTGCCGATCTTCAACCTCGCCTCCTGCTCCATGTACTCGAAGTCCACCTCCGCCGACTTGATCCTGCCCTGGATCATGGCCGGCGAGCGCGTGACGACGGAGGACATCGCGAGCATCGGGCACGGTGGACTACTCGAGCGGGGGATGGACTTCCGCTTCCCGCCGTACGACGCGGAGCAAGCGCCTCAAGACGAGGGCGAATGATCGAAGTCGTAAAAAGTCGGGCGCACGGGAGGGGACAGATACGTAATCTTGCCGATGTCAAACAGGCGGCCGGGGTGCAAGATAGGAATCAGTCCACGAGCAGCGCTGCCGACGGCGCACCCGTGGACAGGTGTCCCCCATCCCCCGGCTGCGGGCGCCAGCCAGACCCGCAGCGATCCCCCAACCGCGGGTGCCCCGGTCCAAGTTACTCGGGCACCCGCTCTCCTTTTGCCCCAGATGCACGTGTCGGCTCTTGGCCACGCTCCATCAGCCAATGTTCCTTTGCCGCTCACGCCCACGAGAGGGTACCGTAGGGAGCAACAATCGGGAGGTCCGCGAGATCTTTCGCACCGGGCGGCGCTGGCGTAGTCTGACGCAACGCCCCGCGGGGCGCGCGGCGCTTCACCAGATGGGAGGGCACGATCGGCATGCAGCGGCACGGCAGGCTCGGTCTGGTCATTGCCTTGGGGCTCATCTTCGCTCTCGTGGCAGCCGGGAGCGGTTCGCCCCTCGCAGCGCAAGAGGACGCCACACCGGTCCCTGAAGCTGAAACGGGGGGAACGCCGGCGGCGAGTCCAGTCGCGACGGTTCCCAGCGACGCCGCTCCCGTTTTCGCCGCCGACCGCTGGCGAATCACCGTCGTCGCCGCCAAGCGAGGGGCGGCCATTCCCGAGGTGCGATTGACGGAGAACGAGGATCGTGACTGGATCGTCGTCATTGCCGACGTGACGAACTGGAGCGAACAGGACGCCACGCTGCGGCCGCGAGACTTCGGCATTCGCTTGGTCGGCTCCGAGGACGCGCGCGGCTTCGCCAGCCGCACGACCGAGCGCACCGCGGAACGGCTCGACCTGGAGCCACGTAACGTGGATGACGGCGTCCGCATCCGGCGCGGCAGGACGACACGAATCGCGCTGGTCTTCCAGATCGAGCGAGACGGCGCCGCGCCGGCGCTTGCCCTCGATGGCGCGGCGCTTCCGCTGGACGGCGCGCTGGCAGCGAACGTCGACCTCGAATCGCTCCCGCCGGTGACCGAGCCGCCCGAGCTCGAAACCGCGCGGGTTCGCCGCGTGCGAGACGGCATGACGCTGGATATCACGGGCTCGGTCAATCGTGTCCGGCTGACCGCGCTCGACCCGCCGCTGCCCGAAGAATGCTATGGAGGTCAATCGACGGCTCGGCTGGAAAGGCTTGCCGGCAGCGAAGTGCTCCTCGAGCCAGTGAGTGACGGCTTCGCCTACGTTTGGGCCGTGCAGGGCGGCAGACGCATCCTCCTCAACCAGCGCCTCGTCGCCGACGGCTACGCCGCGCTCCAGCCCAACCCGAGCGGACCGTACGCCGCCTGGCTCGCCGACAGCCAGCAGCAAGCGCAGTTCCGGCTGGCGGGCCTCTGGGGGGCCTGCACCGGGCCGCACGGCGTCGCGCGCACGACGAAGCCGGAGCGCTCGATCCTCACCATCCGCACTAACGGCGCCGACCGCGAGTACACCGTCTACACCCCGTACGAGCCGGTCCTCGTCTCGACGCCGGACGGTGGGGCCTGGGCATTTTTCACCGCGTCGGCTGAGGATGGCCCGACCGGTGGCAACAACCGCGTCTATGCCGCGCGGTTCGATCCGGCGGTCGGCGAGTGGTCTCCCGCCGAGCCACTCCCCGGCGGGGAAATCACCTTCGGCCCATCGGCCGTCGTCGACAGCCGGGGCTATGTCCACGTCGTCTATTCCGTCCGCGACGAAGCCGATCAAACCTCCTTCAGCACCCTCGTCTATGTCCGTGAGGATGACGACGGGGGTTGGACCGAGCCGATGCCCGTCTCGCCGTACCCAGAGGCCGGGCATCAGATTCAGGGCGCGCTAGCGATCGGCGCCGACGACACCCTCTATGTCGCTTGGCAAGACCAGCGGCTATTCAGCCCGGAGGCACGCACGGCCTCGGCAGCGAACGCGGACATCCTGCTCAGCGAAAAGAAGCCGAATGACGACGAGTGGTCCATCCCGTATCTCGTCAATCCCCACCTGCCGACCGCGGCCGCGCTCTCGCCCAGAATCGTCGTCGACGGCGATCGCATCGTCGTCGTCTGGTCGGTTTACACGGCAGAGCTCGGCATCGAGTTCGGCGCCGCGCACATCGACTGGGCGACGCGGCCCGTAGACGACCCCGACGCCTGGTCCACTCCGGAACCGCTGGTGTTCGGGCGCGGCGACCGATTCGGCGGCCGCTACGTCGATCTCGCGGCGGATCCGCATGGTGGCGTCGTCCTGGTCTTCGCCCGCCAGGCGAACGACACCTTCCTCTTCCTGCGCCGCCTGCCGCCGGGCTCCAACGAGTGGGGCGGCGACGTGCTCCTGACGTTCGGGGAGAAGGGGACGTATCCATCGGTCACCGTCAGCAAAGACGGCAACGTCTACGCCTCGTACAACGTCGGCGTCGGCGCGGTCGTGGATGTCGGCGCGGTCGCGATCCCCTTCCGATCCATCGCGCCGGGCGCCGAAGTCGTGCTGACGCAAGACGATCCGGACACGCAGGGCCTGGCGGTGATCACGACGGACGTGACGGGCAAGCCCTGGCTGATCTACGCGAGTGAAGTCCCGGGCGAGCTCCCCGACAAGATCCACGTGCTCCGAAACGCGGAGATTCCGACCGAGAGCTAATGGCGCGGGGCGGGACGGACACTCCCCGCGCCAACAGATTGCGAGGCTGCCCCGGAATGGAGGCAGCCTCGCACGCGTTCTGCAACCCAAACCGCATTGCCCGAGGCCTGCCAACCGGACATCTCGTGAGAAAGTGACGGGAAGGACAAAGCTCCTGGATTCCCGATTCACATATTCCTACATCCGTCCTTGACAAGTGACTGGAATCGGTGCATTGTAAGCATTGACCAGAATAGCGATCTATTTACGCGAGACCCGCCGCGGTTTGGCTGGCCGATAGGACTTCGTCTTGCAAGGCATAGCCTTGACGCGACTTCTTTGTCTCGCCGTGCCTAAGGCAAGGCAGCGGAGGTTGTGGTGAAGGTTCGGGGACTAGTCGTCGGTGCTAATGGATCATCGGATGCTTCTACAGAATCGGTGCAGCCGCGATTTAGGCCAGGTGACAAAGTACGACTCGTTGCCGAGCCACAGCGGCGCGGCGTGATCACAGCCGGTCCGCGCCACCACGCCTACGGCATCGAATATGAAGTCACGCTGCCTGATGGCGAGGAGTGGTTCGCGCAAGAGCACCTCGAGCTTGTGCCTCGCATGGACCGGCCACGCTGGGTCAGCCAGGATGATTTATTGCGGGCACTAACGCTCGCCAAACTGCGACATCCGCTGACAGAGGCACTATATACCTATCGTGCCTCGCGCACGGAATTCCAAGCCTACCAATTCCGTCCCGCTATCAAATTCCTGCAGAACCCCAACCAGCGCATCCTAATCGCGGACGAGGTCGGTCTCGGAAAGACCATCGAGGCGGCGATTATCTATCTCGAGTTGAAAGCGCGAACCGACATCCGGCGCGTCGCCGTTCTGTGCCCATCTCGGCTACGCCGCAAGTGGCGAGATGAGCTCCAGAACCGGTTTGATGAGGATTTCCGGATCCTCGACAGCTCGGGCGTCGACGCGCTCCTCGATGACCTCGAGCGCTTTGGTCCCGACCTCCCGATGCGCATCATCGCGCCGTTCGAGACACTGCGACGACCCGGCTTAGCCGAGCGATTGATGGAGGCCAAGATTCCGCTCGACCTGCTCATCGTGGATGAGGCTCACCATCTGCGCAACGACGATACCAAGACGTTTCGCGTCGCCGAATCGCTCGTTGCCACAGCCGATGCAGTCGTCTTCCTCACAGCGACCCCGCTCCATCTGCGCAACCGAGATCTCTTCAACCTGCTCAATCTCCTAGCGCCTGATGAGTTTCCACGGGAGGACCTCTTCGAAGAGCAAATCCGCCCCAACGCGGCCATCCACAGAGCAATCCGGTGCATCCAACATGGCGATTTCGCTGCTGCATCCGAGGCATTGCGCGAGGTCGAGTGGTCGATTCTTGCTGACCGCTTCAAGAAGGATCCCGTTTATTGGGAAATCCTAAATCGGTTGCAACGCTTCTCCGCCAATCCCGTGAAATGCACCGTGAGAGACCGCGTTGATCTCCAGTGGAAGTTGGCCCAGCTCAATACCCTCTCACGCATCGTCACTCGCACACGCAAGCGAGAAATCCAGAACGTAGCGGTTCGGGCCCCGTACAGCATTCGAGTCACCCTCACTCCCGAGGAGCGTGATCTGTACGAAGGCGTACTGACCGTTGCCAGAGAGACAGCCAACCAGCGAGGCAATGGCGCTCCGGGATTTGCCGCCATCATGTGGGAGCGGCAGGCCGCAAGCTGCCTCGCTGCATTCCGAAAGCAACTTGAAGAGGGGCGGCCCCTGGCGTGGCATGAGATAGAGCTCTCGGCCAATGATCTTTTCGCCGAAGAAGAGGTGCCAAACGGCAGCGGCCAATGGGTATCGGGTCTAGACTATCTTCGCAGACTCGCGCGGCGGGTTGGCAATCGGGATTCAAAGTTCGAGACATGCTTGAGCGCCCTAAGAGAGGCACTTAATGAGACTCCGGACAGCAAGGTTCTCATCTTTTCCTACTTCAAGGGGACATTGCGCTATCTCCATGAACGATTGCGACGCTTGGGATACCGAGTGGAGATGATCCACGGCGATGTATCCATTGCCGACCGGCAAAGAATTATTGATCGCTTCCGCGAGGATCCTTCGGTCCGCATCCTCTTGTCGTCCGAAGTCGGCGCCGAGGGATTGGATTTTCAGTTCTGCGACATCCTCGTCAACTACGATTTGCCATGGAATCCCATGCAAGTCGAGCAGCGAATCGGCCGGCTCGATCGCTTTGGTCAGAAGCATTCTCCCATACGGATTTACAACCTCTTCCTCGAAGACACAATCGAGACGCGAATCTTCGATCGGCTCTACACGCGGATTCACTTGTTCGAGCGGTCCATCGGCGATCTCGAAGAGATCCTGGGCGAGGAAATCCGTGAGCTGTCGCGGAAAGTGATTCAGCGACGCCTGACACCGGAGGAGGAGCGTCGTCTCGCCGATCAGGCTGCCCAGCGGATCGAGAACCGAGCCCGGATAAAGGCCGAGGTAGAAGAGCACCGCGAAGCGTTTCTCGGCCTGAGCGAGCTCTTCGACCAACGTGTGAGTGAGAGCGTCCGGCGTGGAAGCATTATTACCGGCAACGAGGTCCGCGCCCTTGTGGTGTCGTTCCTAAGGCAAAAGTTCCCCAACGCTCGAATCAGATTCGACGATGAGGAACCGTGCGCAACGATCGAGATCGATCGGGCATTAGCCGATCACCTCCGGCGCACGATCGATCGACGACGAACACACATCTCCGATCGTCTCAGGGAAGCGATGGCAAAGTGCGGCCGGCTCGCTGTAACGTTCGACGATGATCTCGCCAGCCAGCGCCCAGCTTTGGAGTTTCTCACGATTCGTCACCCGCTGACGCAGGCGGCCATTCGATACTGGCAAGAGCAAATCCCGGAAGGGTTCCCCTGCGCATCCATTGCGATCAGTGGGCCAGCAGAGGAGGCAGGAGACGGATCGTTCTTTATTTACCTTCTGAGCGTGCGCAGCGTGAACTCTTCGGTGACTCTGGAACCCGTCATCGTGCTCGACGACGGAAGACTCGCGCCTCAGAGTGCCGAGATCCTGCTCAGCATGCTCCAGCAATCGACCGGCGTGCCACGCGATCGGATGCTGAACGGCGAGAAGTTCGCTGCGGCGCTGGAGCGCGCCGCGGATGAGATGGCACGGCATCGGAAAGAAGTGGAGGCACGTGTTCGGCAGAAAAACGAGGTCCTGGTTGCTTCCCGGAAAGCGTCAGTCAAGTCGTCATTCGAGGCAAAGATTCGGCGCGCCGAGCATGTACTCGAAACTGCCCATGACCCGCGCATCATTCGCATGAAGCAATCTGAGATTCAGCATCTGCACGCCAAGATGAAGGCCAAGCTTGGAGAAATCGAGAGGGGACAAGAAGTTGCCGTCTCCTCGACCTTGCTCGCGGGCGGCCGAATTCGCATCGTGCCCAGTGCGCCGCCTGTCGCCAACGGCTCCACTGCCAATGGACGCAGCGCTGTTGGGGTCGGTCGCCAGACTTGATAAGGCATTCGCGGTTGCGCATCGGCGCCTCTTACCGTGTCGCGCGTGCTAGGGAAGCTCACCAATTGAGGAAGGCGAGCGTGGCGCACAGGCGCGTCCCATGAGAGAGAATACGGCGCCACGCTCACGCGTCTCCAATAGCAGGCGTCAGAGAAGCGCCTCCATCATCCGCAGCAGTCCCTGAATGTAGCCGATGGCATGTGCCCGGGCGCGGTGTCCCCACGGCGTGTCGTCGTCGATGTGCGGCACGTGGTCGTCGAGGAGGAATCCCCGGAAGCCGTTGCGATGGAGCGCGAGCAGCACCTGCGCTGGGTCGTAATTCCCCTCGCCGATGAAGCACTCCTGGAACGCGGGCACCGTCCCTTGCACGTCCCGGAAGTGGACATAAAGGATACGGCCACGCGGCCCGAAGTGCTCGATCATTGCCATCACATTCGCGGCGCCACCGGGCATCTCGGAGCAGCAGCCGAGGCAGAGATCGAGGCCCCAAGCCGGGCTCGAGCCGGCAATCTCCTCCGCCCGCTTGAATCCCTCCACATTCCGGAAGATGCGCGCCACGCCGCCGAGCGATGGGACGGGAGGATCGTCTGGGTGAAGCGCCAGCTTTACGCCGACTTCTTCCGCGACCGGGAGGACCGCCCGCATGAAGTACTCGTAGTTCGCCCACATGCGGTCCTCATCAATGATCTCCTCGTCGCCCTCCGCGACGGCGAGCGCCGCCATCCGCTCGTCGGTCTTCGCGACGAAGGTGCGCAGCGCCTGTGACCCGGCCCGTTCCACGGCCGCCATGTCGAACGCCGTCACGCGAGCGCCGCCACGTCCCGGCGCGCTCACCGAGGTACGCCAGACGGAGTTCGGCATCCAGTGGTAGCCGAGGATCGGGATGCCGGCGCGCCCGACGTTGCGGATCGTCGTCTGATAGTTCTCGATCTGCTCGTCCCGGCCGGGTAGGCCGAGCATCGCCTTGTCGTAGAAGTGGATGGGGACGTTCTCGATCGCTTCCAGCGTCAGCCCGTAGGATTGGCACTTCTCGACGAGCCGGCGCAGGTCCGCCTCCTCCCAATGGGTCTCACCAGGGAGATTCGGCGTGTTCATCTGAACACCGGTCACGCCCAGCTGCGCGGCAAAGCGAAGCTTCTCGTCCGTCAGCTCGTTGAACTGCCCGATCGCGATGCGAATGCCGATCTCCGTACCCATCGGTCGCTCCCTGTCTATCGCAGGCTAGCCAGCCGCTCCGATCAGTCCGTCGCGCGGCACGATCCCGCGAAACAGTCTTGGCGTCAAGTAGGGTCGACGGCTCACGGTGGCTCCGCACTCCCATGAGCCCTTGGGCAACATTGGCATCATTCGTTGAGCGGCGACGGGGTCAGCGAATTCATAAGGGGTGAACGCGATTTCGCCTATTGGAGGTGCCCGCCGTAAGGTTGTAGCTCGATCGGCCACGGTGGCTTCCGGAACTGGCTCCCTCGTTGACAGCGCCGCGCAGCATTGCTAACGTCCCGACAAGCGCCAGACTGGCGTGTGCCAAGCGACCAAGTCAGGGAGGGAGACGTCTGATGACCGGCGATTCTCGGATCACTCGACGGCGGTTCCTCGGTGGTGTCGCTGGCGGCGGTGCCGCAGTTCTAGGCGGTGGCCGCCTTGCCGAAGCGTTGGCGGCGAAATCAGCTCCGGCCGTCATCCAAGGCGGCGGAAAGCTGACCTACTGGGGTGGCCTCATCTTCTCCGACGAGGCGAACCAGCTGTTGGTCGATACGATCAACGCCTGGGGCAAGGAGAATGGGATCGAGACCGAAGTGGTCATGATCAACCAGAACGAGACCAACCAGAAGGTCTCGGCCGCGGTCGAATCCGGGACGATGCCGGACGCCCTCGATATGGGGCTCGATCTCCTCCTCCTGCTGAGCAACACGGATCAGCTCGTCCCGCTTGATGACCTCTACGACCGAATTGGGCAGGCGCACGGCGGCTGGTACGAATCAATCGATGCGTCCGCATCGCTCTTCCCCGGCGGGCGCACCGGCATCCCGTTCGGCTCCTCGGGCAATCTCCTCTTCTCTCGCCGCGACGTCCTCGAAGCCGAGGGACTGACCCCGCCGCCACAAACGTGGCAGGAGGGCAGCGATTGGTCGGCCCAGGCACAAGATCCGCCCCTCTACGGCATGGGCTTCGCGCTGTCGAACGTCGGCGACGGCAATCTCCAGATCTCCGTCCTGCAATCCTACGGAGGTCGGATCGCCGACGACGAAGGGAAGACGGTCACGATCAAGTCGGAGGAGACGCGCGAGTACCTGCAGTGGGTCTCCGATGCCTACAAGGCCGGACTCTTCCCGCCGGGCGTCACCACCTGGGACGGCGCCGGCGACAACCAGGCGTATCTCTCCGGTCAGGCGATCTTCATCGCCAACACCGGCAGCGTCTACCTCACGGCGAAGGAGGATGACCCGGAGCTCGAGGCGGCCACGCACTACGCCCCCTTGCCGGCTGGACCAAAGGGGCGCATCTCGCCAATCAACCCGAATTTCCGGGCCGTGCCGAAGACGACCCGCGATGTCGACGCCGCCAAGGCGCTGATCGAGTATCTGGCGAATCCGGAGTTCATGGAGGCGTATTACAACGTCGCCATCTACGGGCCGGTGCTCAAGGGCTATGAAGGCTTCGAGGTCTTTACCAATCCGGTCCACTCCGGTCTGCTCGACCTCGTCAAGAACGGCACCGCGCCCGGCGCGCCCGATGTCTACAACACGGCCTTCGCCGACTTCTCGGCCAACTTCATCGTCCCGAAGATGGTGCAGCGCGTCGTCATCGATGGCGTGTCGCTCGACGATGCGATGGATGAGGCCCAGCAGCAAGGGCAGGCGATCTACGACAAGTACAAGTAATCGCTCCGCTCCCATGAATCGCCGCGCGGGGCGCGAACCCCGCGCGGCGGACAGCATTTGGCGCGATGCACGCATCGTGACGACCGTCGCGTGAGGTCCCCATGGCCGTCATCGCCAGCCGCCGACCAACCGAACGCCGCGTCTTGCTGACCTTCGCGCGGCGAAATGCGCTCTGGGGCTATCTCTTCGTTCTGCCCGCCTGCGCGATTCTTCTCGGCCTGGTCGCGTATCCGTTCTTCTACGCGATTTTCATCTCGTTCACGAGCCGCGTGGTCGGCGATCCGGGCGAGTGGGTCGGATTGGCCAACTTCCGCTACCTCTTTGGCTGGTCGAGCTTCACCAAGGCGGTTCGGAACACAATCGTCTTGGTCGTCGTCTCCGACATTCTCAAGCTCGTGATCGGTCTGGGCCTGGCGCTCATCCTCAATGAGCGAATCCGTGGGCGCGGCCTCTTTCGCTCCTTCATGCTCCTTCCTTGGGCGATGCCCGCGTTCGTCGCCTTTCTCACCTGGCGGCTCCTCTTCATGCCGATCGGCGGCGGGATCAACCTCTTGCTCAGTGAATCCGGCCTCTACACGGACATCATCGACTGGCTCGGGCAGCGCTCGACCGCGATGCCGGCCGTGATCATCGCCACCGTCTGGCGCGGCTTCCCCTTCTGGTGCATCTCGTTCCTGGCCGCGCTGCAGACCGTGCCGAGCGAGCTCTATGAAGCGGCGAAGATCGACGGCGCCAACGCCTGGCAACGCTTCCTGGCCGTCACGCTGCCCAGCATCCGCCAGGTAATCCTGATCGTCGTACTCCTCTCGTCGATCTGGACGGCCAATAGCTTCGAGAACATCTGGATCATGACCCAGGGCGGCCCGTCCGACGCGACGATGGTCTTCCCAGTCCTGGCCTATTTCGGGATGCAGAGCCAGCGCCTCGGAGAGGCGGCCGCGGTCTCCGTCGCCATGATCCCGGTGTTGGCGCTGCTGGTGATCGTCGTGACGACCCTGATGCGGGAGGATGAAGCATGATCGCCGGTCGCGTTCAGCCGGCGCCGCGCGTGTCCCGGCCGCGCCTGTTCGCTCGCGGTCAGCGCCTCCTGATCTACGCCATTCTGCTCATCGTCCTGGCCGCGATCCTCTTCCCGATCTACTGGATGGCGACGATCTCCCTGAAGCTCCCACGCGAGATCTATCGTCAGCCGTCGCTCTGGCCGAAAATCGTCACGCTCGACAATTACCGGGTATTGATCGAAGAGAAAGGCTTCCTGACGAATATCCGGAACAGCCTGATCGTCGCCTCGTCAGTGACGGTCCTCTGCCTGCTGATCGCATCCTTCGCTGCCTACAGCTTGGTTCGCTTCCGGTACCGCTTCAAGGGCGTCATCGGCCGGCTGATCCTGTTCGCGTATCTCACGCCGACCTCGCTACTCTTCATCCCCCTCTCGATCATTGTCGCCCGGCTCAACCTCGGGAATTCGCTCCACGGACTGATCATCGTTTACCTGACGTTTGCCCTGCCGCTCAGCACCTGGCTGCTCAGCGGCTACTTCCGCAGCGTTCCCGCCGAGCTGGAGGAGCAGGCGATGGTCGACGGTACGACGCGGATCGGGGCGCTGTTCCGCATCTTGCTGCCACTCTCCGCTCCCGGCCTGGTCGCCGTTGGGATCTTCACCTTCACTGGCGCCTGGAACGAGCTCCTGCTAGCGCTGATCTTCATCACCTCGGAGGACAAGCGGACCGTGCCCCTCGCGCTGCAATACCTGATCACCGGCGACGTCCTGCTCTGGGGGCCGATCATGGCCGGAGCGGTTCTCTCCGCCGTCCCCGTCGTCGTGCTCTATCTCCTCGCCCAACGCTTCATGGTCCAGGGCATGACGCACGGCTCGGTCAAGGGCTGATCGGCGCCCAGACGGTCGCCAAGTACTCCCCGTGCCATAATGCACACGCCCCGCGGACGCTCGACTGACCGGATCGAGGAGGGCACGATGAGTCAGAGCGTGGATGCCGGGACGCGACCTTTCAACGCTGGTGACGGCGGATTCCTCGACCGCTTCTTCCACCTCAGCGAGCATCGCACCACAGTACGTACCGAGATTCTCGCGGGCATCACGACCTTCATGGTCATGGCCTACATCATCGCTGTCAATCCGGCGATCCTGGGGCGGGAAGGCCCAGAGGGCTGGGCGCCGGGCCTGCCTGTCCGGGAGGTGGCGACCGTCACCTGCCTCGTCGCCGGCGTGATGACCCTGGCGATGGGGCTCTACGCGAACCGCGCCATCGCGATCGCGCCGGGTCTCGGTCTCAATGCCGCGGTTGCTTTCTCCCTTGCCGGCTCGATGGGTTTGACCTTCCCGCAGGCGATGGGCGTCATCGTCACCGAGGGCCTGATCATTACCGCCCTCGTCCTACTCGGCATCCGGCAAGCGGTCATGGACGCGGTGCCGCTGGCGCTGAAAAAGGGTATCGCCGTCGGCATCGGCTTCTTCATCCTCTTCATCGGCCTGGTCAATGCCGGCATGATCCGCTTCGTGCCCGGCCCCACCGGCACGACGGGCAGCATCCTGGAGCTGGCGCCCCTGGACACCTGGCCGATCTTCGTCACGGTAGTCGGCCTGGCGTTGACGATCGTCCTCTATGCGCGCGGCATCCGCGCAGCGATCCTGATCGGCATCGTCGCCTCGACCATCGTCGCCTTCATCGTCCCGGGCGACGTCGCATCCTGGCCGGATGACCCGTGGTCCGGTCCGAGCTTCGATCTGGTCGGGGAGTTCAGCTTCGGCTTCTGGGGCGAGCTCGGCTTCCTGTCGGCGCTGCTCGCCGTCTTCAGCCTGATGCTGTCGGACTTCTTCGACACGATGGGCACGCTCGTCGGCATCGGCAGCCAGGCCGGGTATCTCAACGAGCGCGGCGAATTCCCGGATGTCAACAAGCCGCTGCTCGTCGACTCGCTGGCGGCGGTGGCCGGCGGCGCGGTGAGCGCATCCTCGGCGACGAGCTACATCGAGTCCGCGGCCGGGGTGGAAGTCGGCGGGCGAACGGGATTGGTCTCCGTCGTCACCGGCCTGCTCTTCCTGCTGGCGCTGCCATTCGTCAGCCTGGTGCAGGCGATTCCTCAAGCGGCGACGGCTCCAGCTCTCATCTTCGTCGGCTTCCTGATGGTCGGCATCATCTCGGAAGCCCAGAATACCGGCGAGGACAAAACGGGCCCGCGCGGTATCAACTTCACCGACCTTGAAGAAGGCCTCCCGGTGACGCTGACGATGCTCTTCATGCCGCTCACGTACAGCATCACCAATGGGATCGGCGTCGGGTTCATCAGCTATGTCCTCATCAAGCTGGCGCGCGGCAAGGCGAGGGAGGTCCATCCAGCCGTCTATGCCGTCGCGGCCGCGTTCTTACTCTATTTCGGTCGCTGGGCGCTCTTCGACGCGAAGTTCTAAGAGGGCGCGGGGCGGATCGGCCCGAGCGGCGTCAGGCGACAGCTCCGCCATCGCTGCCAGACTTCCGCTCCGCCAGACTATCGCCAATCGCGGACAGCAGATCCTCGATCTCGAACGGCTTGAGCAGCACGCGGCAGTGCCAAGCCTCGAGTTGATCGTGCAGCCGCTCGACCTGCCGGATGGCAGCAGTGCAGACGACCACTGGCACCGACGCCGTGCGTGGATCGCCCTTCAGGCGCTCGAGAAACACCAGCCCCGTCTCGGCTCCGGCGATCACGAAATCGAGCACGATCACATCGGGGTGCAGCTCGAGTACGCTCTCCAGATCGTTGGGCGGGGACAGCCACGTCGTAACCTGGAGCCCTTCCTCCTCCAGCACCTCTTGAACGACCGCAAGGAATTCCGGCAGATCGTCAACGACGAGGACATGCTCCCTCGGCGCTGCCATGGCACGATCCTCCCCCCTGCCGCGACTGACCGCGCACAACGACACATGGAGCTTGGTCCCCGGCAAGGATCGTAGCCGATATGACGAATACTCCGCAATATCTATTGCTGAAGAGGCCCGCGCCGTGACGTTGGTGAGCGACATGAGCAGACGGCGCAACCAGACACATATGTCGCCAATTCGCTCCCTGAGGCCCCTGGTCGAGCGTCGGGCCGCGAGGTGAGCCGCTCGACGGTGCCATCTGCATGTCTCACCTGTTCAGCGCGCCGACCTGTGCCGGTCACGAGCAGACGGAGGAACGATCGAGCTTGGGTTGTCGGGATATCGGACGCTGGCGGCGCCTCCTGCGAGCCAACCTCAACGCCCAAGCCATCGCGTGGCGCGATGCGCGCGTCCCATGCCATGCGAGAGCCGCGGCGACGTGCATCATCGCCCGCATCATGAGCCCACTCGATCTGGTCCCGGATTAGATTTCGTTCCGGGAATCCCTCGGTGAGCTCGTGCTGCTCCCGTTTGTCGTCGCGCCAGTGCTCCAGCTGGTCCAACCGCTAGGGCAGGTGTATGCGCGCGCCAAGGTGAACACTGGTGAGTGGATCGTACCACTATGGGGGCATCCCGGCATAGGGGCGAATCGGATAATGTATCTGTGAAACACGGCGTTGCCCTCTTGGCCAGCCAGATCGCGCTACATTGGCGGTAAGACGGCGAGGCGGCCGCTCTCGTTACGAGTGGTCCGTGTTGGTCTGTCGGCACCGCACACAAAGGGAACAGGAGCGGCGCCTCGGTGGAAAATCTCTCGTTCCTCGTTGACCTGGTCTTGGCACTGGGCGCCGCGTTCATCGGCGGCATGGCGGCCAATCGCCTCGGGCTACCGGTCCTTCTTGGCTACATCGTCGCCGGCGTGCTGATCGGGCCGAACACGCCCGGCTTCGTCGCGGAGCGAGAGCGGGTCGAGGCGCTGGCCAATCTCGGCGTCGCCTTCTTGATGTTCGCCCTCGGCGTCGAGTTCTCGCTCAACGAGCTTCGCCGCATCCGGCGCATCGCGCTCGGGAGCGGCAGCTTGCAGATCCCGCTGACGATCGTTCTGGGCACTGCCATCGGCTTGGCGCTCGGCTGGAGCCTGCCCGCCGCGCTCCTCCTCGGCGGAGCCTTCGCCATCTCCAGCTCGCTCGTCGCCATCAAGCTCCTGTCGGACCGTGGCGAGGCCGAGAGCCCGCAAGGGCGAATCGCGCTCGGTCTCGGCATCGTCCAAGACCTCAGCTTGGTGCCAATGCTCGCCCTCCTGCCGCTCCTCACCGGCCACAACGAGAATCTTGGCTTTTCCCTCATCCGCTCACTCGGGATCGCCACCGTCACCCTCGCCGTCGTCCTCGTCTTTGGCACCCGTCTGGTGCCGCGCCTGTTCTACGCTGTCGCGGCGACCGGTTCCCGCGAGCTGTTCCTCCTGACGATCGTCCTGACCGCCCTGGGCACGGCGATCGCGGTCGAGCGCACGGGACTCTCCTTCGCCATCGGCGCGTTTCTCGCCGGCATCGTGATCTCGGAATCAGAGTTCGATGTCGCGGTTCTCGCCGAAATCATCCCCCTGCGCGATGTCTTCGCGTCCCTCTTCTTCGTCGCGATCGGCATGCTCCTCGATCCTCGCTTCCTCTTGGACAACGCCACTAGCGCGCTGTTGATCCTCTTGGTGCTCGTGGCCGGCAAGATGCTGATCACCGGCGGGGCATATCTCGCGGTCGGCGTCGATCACCGGACGGCGACGCTGGCGGCGATCCTCCTCGCGCAGATGGGCGAATTCAGCTTCGTCCTCGCCAGTACCGGGTTCTCGGAGCACATCATCAACGATCGGCAATACGGGCTGCTCCTCGCCGGCGCGACCGGCTCAATGCTGGTCGGACCGGCGGTGCTCGCGCTCGCTCCCGCGCTCATCGCGCTTACCGGATCGCTGCCCGGCGTTCACGCCCATGAGGAGGCGCGGGTGGGGCCGGAACCGTTACCCGAACGGCCACCCTCCCGCCTGGCGCGCCATGTCGTCATCTGCGGCTATGGCCGAGTCGGGCGCGAGCTCGGCGCGGCGCTGACTCGTCGAGGCTTCACCTTCACCGTCATCGAGCTCAACCCGGCGATCGTCCGCGACCTCCGCGCCGCCGGCATCGAGGCATACTACGGCGATGCCGGCTCCGAAGCCCTGCTGCGCCGGGCAGGCGTGGAGCGCGCCCGGACTCTGGCGCTCGCGACGCCGGATCCCGTCTCCGCACAGGCGGCGATTCGCCAGGCGCGACGCCTCAACCCGCAGATCCGGATCATCGCCCGGGCGTCTGGCGGTACCGAGCGCGAGTCGCTGAGGGAGATCGGGGCAGACGAAGTCATCCAGCCAGAGTTCGAGGTCGGCATGGAACTCGTCCGGCGCGTGCTGCGCTGGCACGGCTTGAGCATCCGCGAGACGACAGCGCTGGTAACGCGACGACGGGCCACCTTCTACGGCCCGGACCAGCGCTCGGACGAAGTCGAGGGCGAATGGTGAGGGACAGGCCGGCGGATTACCATGGCATCGAGGCGCCGGGGCGCCCCGTCCACCCCGGCCAGGAGCGACCAACGCGGAGCAAGGACGAGGATCATGACTGTAACCGAGACACCGATCGCCATCCCGTATCCTGATGCTGAGCAGCTGCACCTGCGCCTCTCGATCGGGCCAGCGCGGCTGCGAATCGTGCCCGGCGACGGCGATACCTGGGTGAGCGGCACCTACTACGACGAAAGCGGCAGCATCCCGCTCCGCATCTCCACCGAGGGTGGCGTGGCGCGCATCAGCCAGACGAATCGCATCCTCGGCGTGCTGAAGGAGACTCCACGCTTCGATCTCCGCCTCGGCAAAGCCCGGCCGTTCGCCCTGACGATCGAGGCTGGCGCGACGGACGACTCGGCTTGCGATCTCGGCGGCATTCCGCTGACGGAGATCGACGTCAAGTACGGGGCGGGCGAGGTTCGCCTCGACTTCTCGGCCCCCAACCCACAGCCGATGACCCGCCTGCGCCTGGCGGCCGGCGCCGCCGAAACCGAGCTGCTCAACTTAGCGAACTCCGGCGCTGAGGAGATCTCCGTCGATGGCGGTGCGGCTACCTTCCTCCTCGACTTCGGAGGGGAGCTGCGTCGCGACCTGCGAGCGCGGCTCAACACGGGGATGGCAACGGTCGAGATCCGCATTCCGAGCGCAATGGCCGCCAAGGTGGCGCCTCGCACCATGCTCGGCAGCCTGGACCCGGGCAGCGGCTTCGTGACCCGCGACGGGGAGTTCTGGACGATGGCGGCCGTCGCGGGAGACACACCCTCGCTCACGATCGACGCGCGAGTCGCGCTCGGCACGCTCAAGCTCCGTGCGACCTGACCCGTCCTAAGCGCACCAGCACATTCACCCCCGCCGCGAACCCGGTATCGGCCGCGGCGCGGGATTGCTCGACCGTGAGACAAGACAGACCTGTCTGTATAATAGGCACCGTGGATATGAAGCGCGGGAAACGCTCCGAAGCCCGACAACGCATCCTCGAAACAGCCGATCGGCTCTTCTATCAGGAGGGCATCTGCGCCGTTGGCATCGACCGCATCGTTGCCGAAGCGGGCGTCGCCAAGATGACGCTCTACACCCACTTCCCGTCAAAGAACGACCTCATCCTCGCCGTCCTCCAATACCGCGAGGAGACGTTTTTCGATTTCCTCCGGGATGCCATGGAGCGGCACCGCCAGCGGCTCAATGATCCGCTGCACGCCTTCTTCGCCTCGCTGAAAGAGTGGTTCACGTCGCCGGATTTCCACGGCTGCGCCTTTCAAAACGCGGCCATGGCCCTGGCTGACCCCAACCATCCTGCCACCCGGTTCGCGCGGGACCATAAGCGGCGCTTCACCGAGATGCTGAGGAGCGTCATCGAACAGTCGGTCGGCCGCAAGGCGAACGAGTTCGTCCCGATGATCGCCCTGCTCGTGGAAGGGGCAATGGTGACGGCGGCGATCCAGGGCACGCCCGAAGCCGCTGATATCGCGTGGAACGCCACCCAGCGTCTGGTGCAGGCCAGCGCTCGGGCGAAATGACCTGCTCGTTTTTCAGCTCGAGATGGACAGGCAAGTCTGTCGATCTCGAGCGGGGAGGACAATGAGATGCAGCCACGCATGCGCTACGCCGAGGTCGCGCCTGGCGCCGTTCAGGCCATGAGGCAGCTCGACTCGTACGTCCGTCAGAGTGGGCTGGAGCCCTCGCTGATCGAGCTCGTCAAGATCCGCGCTTCTCAGATCAACGGGTGCGCCTACTGCATCGACATGCACACCAAGGATGCCCGGGCCATTGGCGAGACCGAGCAGCGGATTTACATGCTCAGTGTCTGGCGAGAGGCGCCACACCTGTACACAGAACGGGAGCGCGCCGCGATGGAGTGGACCGAGGCGGTGACGCTCGTCGCGGATGGCCACGTCCCCGACGATGTGTACGAGCGCGTGCTTCAGCACTTCGACGAAGCGGAGCTCGTCAACCTGACGATGGCGGTGATCGCGATCAACGGCTGGAACCGAATCGCCATCAGCTTCCGTCCCGTGCCAGGCAGCTACCAACCGGCCAAGCGGAGCCAAGACGGCCCTGAAACCTCTCACGCGACCGCGGAAGCGCGTGTAAGCCAGTAACCACGCGAGAACGCGACGAACTCGCCCCTCCGCGGCGCGCCTTGGATTGTGACCCACGTGATCGGCGCCTCCCTGCACGGGCGACGCCATCCCTGGTACGATCGAGAAGCACCGAGCGGGACGGAGCCAAGTCCCGCCACCATCCCGCGCTCTATCACGAGCGCCCGCCAGGAGATGACTCCCATGCTCTTTGGACGCACCAAGACCCGTATGATCGCGCCCGAGGAGGCGCTACCCGGGCGCGACCGCCCTGCTTTCGCGATTCCCGAGCGCCACGAGGTCCTCGGCACACCGATCCAGCCGCCATTCCCCGAAGGGCTGGAAGTCGCCATCTTCGCGCTCGGATGTTTCTGGGGCGCTGAGCGGCTGTTCTGGCAGATTGACGGTGTCTACACGACCGCTGTCGGCTACACCGGTGGCTATACGCCGTTCCCGACCTACGAGGAGGTTTGCACCGGCAAGACCGGGCACGCCGAGGCAGTCCGCGTCGTCTTCGACCCGGCCAAGATCAGCTACGAGCAGCTACTGGCGATCTTCTTCGAGTCGCATGACCCAACGCAGGGGATGCGGCAAGGCAACGACATCGGCACACAGTACCGCTCGGCGATCTACACGACGAGCGAAGAGCAGCGCGCCGTGGCGGAAACGATGCGCGCCCGGTACGGTGAAGCCCTCCGCAACGCCGGCTACCCGCCGATCACGACGGAGATCGCCCCGGCTGGCCCCTTCTACGAGGCGGAGGCGTACCACCAGCAGTATCTCTACAAGGTGCCGAACGGCTACTGCGGCTTAGCCGGAACCGGCGTCTCCTGCCAGGTATCCTGGGCGGCTCCGACATCCTCTCCAGCGTCGTAGCTAAGCGCGCCCGCGGCCGCTAGGCCGTATCGATCAACGCGGAGAAGTTGGCAAGCGCGATCTCGAAGCGGGCGCGGGCATTGTTCTTTTCAACCGCGCCCGCGGTCACCATGGCCTGGGTGAGATCGGCGATGGCTGCCTGGAGATCCGCCGACGCCTCGCGCAGACGCGCCGCGTATTCAGGCGCTACCGACTCGTTGAAGGCCATCTTGCTTCGATCTGCCATCTCCTCTCTTCTCCTTACAGAACGTCTCGAGTCGCGCCGGAGCCAACCGCAGCCGCGCGCTCGTGACGACTAGAGGGCGAAGGCCAGAATGATGACGACGAAGACAGCGGCCAGGGCGATGACCAGCGCCCACATCCGAGCCTGGAGCCCGAGGTAGCCTCCGACGCCCGTCCGATTCTCCTGCTGTGGCGGGTTCGTCTCGCCGACGTCGGCGCGGGTGATTTCCTCCGGATTCTTGACTTCCATTTCCACGCTCCTCTAGCCGCCCCAGTCCTCGTCAGCATCCTCGTCCGCCAGACCGACTTCACGCGTTTCGGGATGCTGCGCCGCGATCTCCTTGCCGACCTCGCGCAGGCGCGCTTCCATCTCGGCCACGAACTCGGCCTCGCGCTCCTCGGCCGCCATGTCGCGCCGCGCCTCACCGAACGCCTCGGCCTCGGTCTGAATCTCTTCCTTCGACCGCGCCAGTGCCTCCCGCGCGGCCTGATACGGCTGCCCACCCTTCTCTCTGCGATCCCGATTGCGATCTTGCGGGTAGGGAAACGACATCACCTGCTCCTCTCCGGCAAGGACACATTCCTGCCCCTACCCCATCGAAGAGCGCACGTGCCATGCCATCCGCCCCTTCTCCCCGCACCGCTGAGCGCCAGCGAACCATTCTCAGCACTCAGCACCCAGCACTCAGCACTCCCCTTGGCATGCTGCCTGCGTCCCGGGAAGGGCGGCCACTCATCTCGAACGGGTGGCCAGATGAGACGAGATGGGCGAGCACCAGACTGAGCCGACAACATACCTCGCCGAGCGGGCTCACCAGGCGCTGGCGGAAGACCCGCGAACGGCGACGATGGACATCCGGGTGACCGTGACGGAGCACACCGTCGTCCTCTCCGGCTCCGTCACGACGCACGAACGCCGCATCGCGGCCGAGGAGGTCGTGCGGGAAGCGCTGCCGGGCTACGAGATCCTGAACCGGATGATCGTCGGGGCCTATCCGCCGCCCGAGGAGACGGAGCGGGTATCGTGATCCGAATCGCCGCGGTTGGTGACATCCACATCGGGACTGACTCAGCCGGAGTCCTGCGACAACAGCTGGAGCGGCTGCCGGATCAGGCCGATCTCTTCCTGCTGGCCGGGGACCTAACGCGGGTTGGCGATCCAGCCGAGGCAGCGATCCTCGCTGATGAGCTTGCGAGTCTCCGCATTCCAGTCGTCGCCGTTCTCGGCAATCACGACTACCACGGCGATGCCGTCGCGGAAATCGAGGCCGTCCTGGTGCGGGCCGGACTAACCGTCCTCGAAGGCGACGCTGTGACGCTCGATCTTGGTGGCACACGCGTCGGCATCGCGGCGACGAAGGGGTTCGGCGGTGGATTTGCCGGCGCGACAGGTAGCGAGTTTGGCGAGCCAGAGATGAAAGCGTTCATCCGCCGGACGAAGGCCCACGCCGAGCGGCTGGAGCAGTCGCTGAGCGGGCTCGAGGCCGATATCCGCATCGCCCTCCTGCACTATGCCCCCATACGCGACACGCTACAGGGCGAGCCGCTGGAGCTCTACCCGTTCCTGGGGAGCTACCTGTTCGGCGAGGCGATCGATCGGGCGGGCGCGGATCTCGTCTTCCACGGTCACGCGCACAAAGGGTGCGAGCACGGGGTGACACCGGGCGGCATCCAAGTCCGGAACGTCGCGCAACCCGTCCTTGGCCACGCCTACGGACTCTACTGCCTGAACGGCGACTCGGAGGACGTGGCCGTCGCGGCCGCCGCGTCTCCTACTGCCATGCCGAGCGGGAGAGCCACGCCGTGATCGGCTCGTCTCCTCATCTCGCATTCGATTGGCTGGACGCGACGACCGCGGAGATGTACGCGCGCTTCCTACGCGCTCTGCGCGCGGCCGAGATTCCCTTTCTCCTCGGCGGGGCTTATGCCTTCGCGCGCTACACCGGGATCGACCGCCACACTAAGGACATCGACGTCTTCATCATGCACGCCGATCTCGACCGCGCCTTGGAGGCCCTGGAGGCCACCGGCTGCGCCGTCGAGCGGACCCATCCGCATTGGCTCGCCAAGGCTTACCTGGGCGAGGACTTCGTGGATGTCATCTATGGCTCCGGCAACGGCGTGGCTCGCGTCGATGAGGCATGGTTCGCGCACGCGCTCACCGACCGTGTCCTCGGCGTCTCCGTCCAGCTCGTCCCTCCCGAGGAGATGATCTGGCAGAAATCGTTCGTCATGGAGCGCGAGCGATTCGACGGCGCGGATGTGATCCATCTCCTACGCGCCCGGGCAGAATCGCTCGATTGGCCGCGTCTCCTGCGCCGCTTCGGCGAGCACTGGCGCATCCTCCTCACGCATCTCGTGCTCTTCGGCTTTGTCTATCCCTCGGAGACGAGCCGCCTCCCGGACGGGATCATGCGCGAGTTGATCGGCAAGCTGGAGCAGGAGCAGGCGGCGCCGCTCGATCTGCCCCGCCTCTGCCGCGGCACTCTGCTATCTCGGCAGCAATACCTGCCCGATATCGAGCAGTGGGGATACATGGATGCGCGGCTGTGGCCGGATTCAACCATGTCCTCTGGCGAGATCGCGGATTGGACCTCGGCGATCGACCAAGACACCGATTGAGTCCTCGGCCCGCCACCACACACCCGATCGGCGTGACGATTCCGTCCCTGGGACGGAACCTGCGGTCTCGTACCAACCCTGGAACTCACGCTCGCGTCCGCGCGTCCTCCGTAGGAGCGGAACCTGTGCCCGCCCGTCGCCCGCAGGGCGACAAGATCACCGGCGCCCCACCGAACCCAGTCCCCTCCCGGCGCCCACAGCCGCCCCCGCGCGTCCTCCGTAGGGGCGGAGCCTGTGTCCGCCCGTCGGCCGCAGGCCGACAACCACCGTCGCCCGCCACCTGATTGGTCAAATCCGACCGGTTGGGAGCGCACGCGAGGGAGCGCCCGGCAACGTCCAGATCGGCGCGGACTCCGAATCGGAAAGGCGACACACCTGGGAAGCGATTGACCCCGCGAGGACGCGGGAGGTGAAAACGGTCACCCCCGGCCGACGGCCGATACTTGGTGCGCCCGTACGACAACGCGTTCCGGTATTGGCACGGGACCACGGTTGGCAATGGTTGTCACCCCGTGGGCGATAGACCGCGCCACAACGCCAGATCCGCGACCAACGCTTCGCAGGGGAACCCGCTACTCCCGCGCGAGGAGAACGCGCGCGGAATCCCGGTAGGCGGCCGGCTCCTCGACCGGCTCGAAATGGATCGTTGCCTCGGTCCCTGGCACCGCCCGGGCGATCGCCGCCTCCATCCGTTCCGCCACGTCGTGCGCCTCACGCACCGACATCTCCCCGGGCACCAACAGGTGGAAATCGGCGAATCGCCGCCCGCCGGATTGGCGGGTTCGCAGCGCGTGGTATGTCGCGCCTGGCGGCAGCGTCGCCTCGATCGCCCGCCGAATCTCCCGGCGCTCCTCCTCGGGCAGCGCCCGGTCCATCAATCCATCGAACGACTTCCGCAGCAGGTCGAACCCGGTCCAGGCGATGTTGACCGCGACGAGCAGCGCGATCGCCGGATCGATCCATGACTGGTCAGTCAACCCGACGACGATGATCGCGACGATGACGCCGAGCGACGTCCAAACATCCGTCATCAGGTGACGGCCATCCGCCTCGAGGACCAGCGAGCCGCGCTCCCGCGCCACCCGGAGCAGCACGCGCGCCACGGCGAAATTGATGGCCGACGCGGCAAGCGAGATCACCACACCGTCGCCAACCGCCTCCAACGGCTGTGGATCGAGGAGACGCTTCACCGCTTGCCAGGCGATCGTTACGGCGGCGACCAGCACCAGGCCTCCCTCGACGCCGCTAGCGAAGTACTCGATCTTGCCGTGGCCGTAGGGATGACTGCGATCGACCGGCCTGGCCGCGTACCACAGGGCGAAGAGCGCGCTCAGCGCCGCCACGAGGTTGGCTGTCGACTCGACGGCATCGGAGAGCAAGCCGACAGAGCCGGTCACCACGTATGCGCCGAACTTGAGCCCCATCGTCGCCAGCGCGGCGGCGATCGAGAGGAGCGCCAAGCGGGTCAACGGCGCGTGCTCGAAGTGATTGTGAACATGACGCGACGAAATCACGCCGAACCTTTCTGTCCATCACCGCCTCTCGCGAGGGCGGTCTCGGCTAACTCTAGTCGGCGCGAATCGGTTTAGTCACGGGGCAAATTCTGGGTTTGTAGGGGCATGTTTGGCGTATTATCGGTCGTGTATTCGTATGGAGAAGCGCGGTCAATTTTTCGCGGTGCGGCGGCCGAGTCGGCGTTAGTCCGCGGCGCCGTCCTCGCTCAGCGGCAGCCGGACCATGAAGCGGCTGCCAGCCCCCGGCTTGCTCTCGACGGTGATGGCGCCGCCATGCTGCTCCACGATCTGTTTGACACCGGCCAGCCCAATCCCGGTGCCCGGAATCATGCCGACGTTCGCGGCGCGGTGATACGGCTGGAAGATCAACGCCTGTTCCGCTTCAGGGATGCCGATGCCTTCATCCTCGACGCTCAGCACCGCGCGCGCGGCGCCCGCGCCTTTCCCGCCTTCCCGGCCGATCCGCACCGTCACTCGGCCGCCGGACGGGCTGTACTTGATCGCGTTGCCGATCAGGTTGTCGACGACTCGCTCCAGCCGCGCCCGGTCCCATTCCCCAATCACCTCGTCCACCTCGCAGACGACGATGACCTCATGGCGCCGGCTGGTCTGCCGGAAGAGGGAGACACGCTCATTCGCGAGCGCGATGAGATCGACCGGAGCCCGGTGCAGCTCGAGCTCCTGACCCATGTTCAGCCGCGTCGCGTCGAGCAGCTCCGTCAGCTGCGCTGCCATCCGGCCAGCCGCCGCGTCGATCTTCGCCAATCCCTCGACCAGCTCCGCCGGATCGGCGCCAGGCCGCTGAGCTTTCATCTTCAACAGCTGCGCGTGACCCCGGATGACCGTCAGCGGGCTCTTGAGATCGTGCGAGACGGACGCCAGCAACGCCTCTCGTGCCCGCTCGGCCTGCTTGCGCTCGGTGATGTCCTGAATCGTCCCGACGATCCGGACCTTCTCGCCGGAGGGGCCGAAGACGATCTCGCCCTCGGCATGGAGGATGCGCTCCTGACCATCCGCCCGGATGATGCGGTGATCCAGGCTGAACCGCTTGCCGGCATAAAGGGCGTCATGCACGGCCTGGTCCACCATCGCCCGGTCTTCCGGATGGACATTCCGCAGGAAGATCTGCCAGGTCGGCAAGAAAGACTTCGGCGGATAGCCAAAGATGCGAAACGCTTCGTCCGACCAAACCTGGTCTCCCGTCGCGAGATTCCAGTCCCAGCTGCCGAGGTGGGCGACGCGCTGCGCCTCGGCCAGCGCCGCCTCGGTATCGCGCAGCGCATCCTCCGTCCGCTTCCGGGCCTCGATCGCGCGCTTGAGCGAGACGTAGACCGCCATCGACGGGATGCCGAGCAGGAAGATCGTCCAGGGGTACGTGTCGAGGAGGACGGCGCCGATGATGCCCAAGCCAATCTGGGAGACCTGTGTCAGCCGCTCTTCGATATCAGCTTGGACGATCGCTTGCATCCAGCCATGGATGACGGGAATCCTGGATTGCATCGCGACCATGGTGGCAACGGCGACATCGCTGACAAGGATCATCGCGATGCCGGCCAGCAGGACCGAGGCGACCATCTTCGGCTCGTTGAATTGATGCGTTTCCGGATCCCAGCCAGCCAGCACCAGCACTCCCGAGCCGGCTGCCGCCTGCAGCATCGCCTGGGCCGTGTTGAAGATCGTCTGCGCGGCGTCCTCGCGCCGAATGCGGTGGGCAAGCGCCGCTCCAACCCCAGCGACCAGCATCGCATAGCCAGGCTGGAGCATGAGGATCGCCGTCGTCACGATCGTCGTATCGAGATAGAGGTGCGTCTTGAAGGAGATCGGGAGAGGAAAGAGCCACGTCAGCGCGACAAGCGCGGCAAGGCCGAATATCAGTCCCAGGTGAGACAGCGTCGGCAGCCCAGCTCGGATCAGGGCAAAGACAGTAATTGCCAGGGCGGCTCCAGACAACGCGGCGATCAGGCGCCGCGCCGACGGGCGGAGGGTGTTCATGTCCGGGCTCGAGCGGTTCGCATTGTTGTCACCACGCGGCCATTTCCGCGAGCGGCAACGGTAGTTTGCCGTACAACGTCAGGATAGTCTGAAGGGAGTCAAAAGGGTATGGGAGAAATGGGGCTTCCGGGCTCCTTGAGGCATGGACGGCGGCCGGGAAGCGGGATACCATGGGGCGCCGACAACGAGCGGTCGGCCTGCTTGGAGGGAACACCGGAGGTGGCGGGGTGAGCAGGTCTCTGCGCTCGATTATCCTGCTCGCGATAGTGATCTGTAGTCTGGCGGCATCCAGCGGGGGTCGAGGAGCCGCACAAGCGGAACCACCAGCAGCGGATTTCCTGCCAGCGGCCACGGTTTTCGGCACTGAGTGGGTGATGCTCGGGACGATGGCGCTCGAGCTGCCGGCCGATGCCTTCCAGGATGGCGTCAGCAGTGTCTACGGTGGGCCAGCCGGCGCCAGGGTCATCATCCTCGTCATGCGGGAGGCATCCGAGCGCGTCGTCGTCCGCCGCTCCTGGGAGGAAGCGTTGACACTCCTGGAGCGCGCCGGCCGGGAGATGGTGCGCGACCGCGACCAGAATGAGATCCTCGCGGCGCTCCCGCCGCCGCCCGGCTGCCAGGAAGCCAAGCGGCTGGAGGGGACGGCCCGCGCGCTCGGTCTCGACACGGGCATCCCGGTCGGCGTCACCCTCTGTGCCACCGGTTCCGGCACACTCCTCCTTGTCACGACGACCGGAACCGTTCTCGATTTGACCGGTCATGAGGCGTCCGACGCGGTGACCGCGCTCCTGCTGGGCGCTGGTCCGCTTGCGACGCCAAGCGCAGGATAATGTGATGGATGAACTGCTGGTGTTTCCGACGCAGGACGGGCCAGACCGTGATGAGCCAGCGGCGCGCTCGCTCGCCGAGGAGATCAGTCCGGACGACTGGCGTCTTTACCACTTGATGCGCGAGCTGCCCAACGAGGACCGCGCCCGCGTGCTCGCCTTTGCCGATCTCCTCGTCAGCATGCGCCGGGCCCAGGCCGCCGCCGTGGTGCGCGCGATGACCGCGCGGACGCCAGAGAGCGGCGCGCCACGCACTGAGTGAGGGATATCGCATTGCCGACGACGATCATCGAGGGCGGAACCATCGTCACCGACACCGCCCGCTTCCGCGCTGACGTCATCATCTCCGGCGAGCGAATCAGCGGGATCATGTCCGATGCCCGTGGCATCCTCGCTGATGAGCGGATCGACGCCACCGGGCTCCTGGTGCTCCCCGGGGGCATTGACGCGCGTACGAATTTCCGCGAGCCGGACGAGTTCACCAAGGAAGGGTTCGCCAGCGGCGGCGCCGGCGCGGCTGCTGGCGGAATCACCACCGTCGTCGAGATGCCGCAAGCAGACCCGACGACCGTCACGCCGGAGCAGTTCCGCGCCAAGCGTGATCGCGTTCGTCGCGCGGCGATCGTGGATATGGCCCTCTGGGGCGGGATCGTCGGTGAGCCGCGCCAAGACGCGGATATGGTGCGAGACATGGCGGTCGCGGGCGCCGCGGGCTTCACCTCCTACATGGCGGCGTCCGTTCCCGACTTCCCGGCGATCGATACTGACAAGCTCCTCTGGGCGATGCGCGTCGTCGCCGAAACGGGCCTGCCGTACTCGCTCCACGCGGAAGATGACGTGCTGCTGAGCGCCGGTCTGCGACGCACCCAGGGAGCGGGCCGCAAAGATCCGGTCGCGCACGCCGAGTCCCGCCCGCCGGTCGTCGAGGCGGTGGCCGTTGCCGTCGCGCTCTATCTCGCGGAAGCGACCGGCTGCTGGGTGCACATCTCGCATTGCGCCTCGGCGGAGGCGCTGCGCCTGATCGCCGACGCGCGCGCTCGCGGCGTCCGCGTCACGGTCGACACCTGTCCACACTATTTGGCGCTGACGACCGACGACCTGGTGGAGCGCAAGGGATTCGCCCGCTGCGCGCCCTCCTTGCGCGACGAGGAGGAAGTCGAAGCCATCTGGCCCTACGTCCTCGATGAGACAGTGGACACAATCTGCTCCGACCACTGCGGGCTAACGGCGGAGAGCAAAGCCGCCGGCGACGAGGACATCTTCCGCGCGCCGCTCGGCGTGGCGGGCGTGCAGACGCTATTGCCCGTCTTCTATGACGCCGCGGTCCACCAGCGCGGGATGGACGAGACGCAATTCGTGCGGCAGATCTCGACGAACCCGGCACGGATCTTCGGCCTCTATCCTCGCAAGGGGACGATCGCGATCGGCGCGGACGCAGACCTCGTCCTTTTCGATCCCAATCGCTCCTGGACCGTGCGCGGCGAGGACATGCTGCACAAGCAGAAGTGGACACCCTTCGAGGGGAAGACGATCCGGGGGAGAGTTGTCCGCACATTGCGTCGCGGCGAAACGATCTACGACGCCTCGCGTGACGGCGCCGCTCAAGTGCCAGCCGCTCCCGGCTCCGGTCGCTTCCTGCCGTACGGCTACGGCGAGCGCGAAGAGTCTGTCGCCACGCTCAGCGAGTTGCGGTTCTGAGAGGAAACGGTCGCCGGCCGATCGCGGCGCTTGGCGACGGGGTTAGGGCTGCTGCTCGTACGGCGAGCCGATTGACGCGCCAGTCGCTTCCGGCGTCTCCGTTGGCTCCAGGCGCCGATACTCCTCGACGAGGCGCCGCCAGATCTCCGGGTCGACATCCCGCTGGGCAACGTACCGGTTACCTGACCCGGCCTGCTGCCCCTCCAGCGCCTTGAACGGCCCTCGCTCCGGTGCGCTCAAGTCGAGATAGACGCCGCCCGCTTCGAGCGTCGCACCCGGTTCAAGGATCGGCAAGTCGTCAATCTCCGCCTGGCTGAGGCTCGGATACAGGGCCTGGAGATCCGGTCCAGAGACGTCTGGATCTGGGGTGTTGCGCTCGTCGCTCATCGGACCTCCTTGCTGGCGCGGAACTGCCAAGCCGTTCTGCCAACGTCGCCATCTACGCCGCCGGCTCGGCGCGATCGCCGCAATGCCCCGGATGCCCGTGCATCGCCCCGACCGTCCGTTCCATGATACCGTGTCCGGAAAGATGACGAATGGCCTCGTCCCTTGTACGATCCCGCTCATCTGGCAGGAACGGCGCATTTGCGGGGAGCACGACGATGACCTCGACCAATATTTGGAGCGCGGGAAGCCGCCTTGCCCTGGTAATCGGGCTGATCGGGGTCGTGCTCGCGCTGGCCGTGGGGGCTGACTGGTGGCTCGCTCTCCTCGTGGGAATCGTCGCCTACGCCGTCACCACATTCATACGGCGACGCGCCGGGGGCGATGCCGGCGGCGTGAGTGACGGCGAGCGAGCGCGGCTCGCCTACGAGGCAAGCGGCACCAAGGTGGAGACACTGCGCCAATTGGCGACGCGGGTGAGCAATCCGAACGCGCGTGAGATCGCCCTCCGCATCAGCACGCACGCGGAGACCGCGCTCGTGGCGATGGCAGATGAGCGGCGGCAAGCCGCGGCGCCGCTCCTGCTCGAGCACGTGCTGGAGCCGGTCGAGGGCGTGCTTGAGACCTATCTGCACGTCGCTGAGCGCGGCGTCGCCGGCACGGAGTCGGTGCTGCACCGGGCAGAGGCGTTCGAGCTACCGACGATCGAGCGTGCGGCACGTGCCTTTGCCGAGCGGCTCACGCGGGACGAGTCAGTCGATTTAGTCGCGCTGGAGCAGACGCTCGCCTTCAACCTAGAGACAACGCAGATCGTGCAGCCGCCCGCGCGGCAATCCTCTCCATCGGCGGACAGCGGCTCATGAGCCCGGGGAACGGGCACACCCCTCGCCGCGCCATTCTCGGGCAGTGCTTTCGCGTCAGGTTCTTCAGCCGACAGTTAGGAGATGCGGTTTAGTCGTCGCCGACCGGACTCGTCACCAGCGCCGGCGCCGGCTCGTGTAGCGCTTGCGCCGGCGCGGGCAGGCGCAGGAGGCGGAGCGCGTTCGCCGTCACCAGCAGCGACGTGCCCATGTCGGCCAGGACGGCCAGCCAGAGGTTCGTCACCCCGGCAATTGTCAGCGCGACGAACGCGGCCTTGACCAGCAGCGAGACGGCGATGTTCTGGCGGATGGTCGCCAGCGTCTTGCGGGCGAGGTGGATCGCCACCGGCATCTGCACGAGGTCGTCACCCATCAGCACGACATCTGCCGCTTCGATCGCAACGTCGGCGCCTGCAGCCCCCATCGCGACTCCGACGCTCGCGGCCGCCAGCGCGGGCGCGTCGTTGACCCCATCACCGATCATCGCCACGGGCGTCTCTCGCTCGATCGCGAGCACTTCCGCCCGCTTCTCGTCCGGAAGCAACCCGGCGCGGACATCGGAGACGCCAGCAAGCGAGCCGATCCGCTCAGCGGCCGGCCGGTTATCCCCGGTCAGCATGACGGTGCGCATCCCGAGCGCATGCAGCGCGGCGACGGCGCGGCGCGCGGCCGGTCTCGGCGCATCAGCAAGCGCGATGATCCCTTCGACGCCGCTCTCAGTCGCCACCAACACCGCGGTCTTGCCAGCACGCTCCAGGTCCGCCAGGACGGCCTGCGTCTCCGGCGGCAGGGGCGTGATAAGTCGAGCGCTACCGACCGTGACCGACGCCCCCTCGACGACGCCGCGCGCCCCCTGGCCAGGAATGCCCTCCGCGTCCGACACTGCCGGAATCGTCAGGCTTCGCTCGCGCGCGGCGCGGACGATGCCGCGTGCGACCGGGTGCGTTGAGCCTTGCTCCACCGCGGCGGCGCGGGCAAGCACCTCGTCAACCGATCGTTCGCCAAGCGGGATGACATCGGTGACGACCGGGCGGCCGGCTGTCAACGTGCCCGTCTTGTCGAGGACGACGGCGCGCACCCGCGCGAGCGCCTCGATCGCCGCGCCCCCCTTGAAGAGGACGCCCCGGCGCGAAGCCGAGCCGATCGCGGCGACGAGCGCGACCGGCGTCGAGATCACGAGCGCGCAGGGGCAAGCGACGACGAGCAGCACCAGCGCCCGGAAGAACCAGCTCTGGAAATCCCCGACCACGAGCGGCACGGCTGTCGCCAGCAAGATGGCGAAGCCGACGACCAGCGGCGTGTAGACGGCGGCGAAGCGGTCAACGAACGCCTGGGCCGGCGCCCGTGACGTCTGGGCCTCTTCAACGAGGTGGATGATCCGTGCCAGGGTGGTATCGGAGGCGACAGCCGTCGCCCGCACGTCCAGCACGCCGTCGCCGTTGATCGTGCCGGCATAGACCTCAGATTGCGGCTCCGCGACGACCGGGATCGACTCGCCCGTGATCGGTGACTGATCCACCGCCGAGCGCCCACTCATCACGACGCCATCGACCGGGATCCGCTCTCCCGGACGGACGACGACCGTCTCACCGACCGCGACCGACGCGACGGGCACTCGCTCCTCTCGCCCGTCACGACGCACCGTCGCTTCGGCCGGCGCCAGGTTCAGCAATGCTTGAATGGCCCGGCGCGTCCGCTCGATCGTCATCGTCTGGAGGGTCAGGCCGATCGCGAACAGGATGAGGACGGAGCTCGCCTCCTCCCATTCCCCGATCGCGGCCGCCCCGATCGCCGCCAGCGTCATCAGCACGTTCATATCGGCGCGGCGAGCGCGTAGCGCGAACCACGCGGCGCGCGCGACCGGATAACCGGCCACCACCATCGCCACAGCGAAGAGCGCCACGGCAATCCCCGAGGCATCGGCCAGCTCCATCGCCAGCCCGCCGAGCCACAACCCGGCGGCAATCGCCGTCTCCAGCACCCGCCGTCGCCGCCACCAGGCACGCTCCGCCGGATCGGACGAGCTCGCGGTTCGCGGCCGCGCCTCATACCCGGCCTGCGTGACAGCGGCAATCACGGCATCTGGCGTCAGCTCGTCGCCGCCGGGGACGACGGTCAATGTCGCGGCCGCCAGGTTGACCGTGGCATCGCGAACCCCGGGGAGCCGGCGCACGCCCGCTTCGATGGTGCGGGCGCAGTCGGCGCAATCCATGCCGCTGACATCGAACACCCACGGCGCGGCGGCCGTGTCTCGGACGTCGTATCCGAGCGCTCGGATCCGCTCGACAAACTCCGCCGGCTCGACCCGCGCCGGATCGTAGGAGATTTCCGCCGCGCCGCTGGGGAAGCTGACGCGCGCGTCGCGCACTCCCGGCATGGCAGAGAGGGAGGACGCGACCGTCCGCGCGCAGTCAGCGCAGTCGAGCCCCGTCAGATCGAGGCGGCAGCTGGCCGGCGCCGCGGTCGGTGCGCCAATTGTTGCCTCACCGCTCACTGGCGCTCCTCCACGCGATGCGCGACGTGGTCGGCGGCGCGGTGGTAGAGGTCAGCGACGTGCTCGTCGTCGAGCGCGTAGTAGACGAGCCGGCCCTCCCGCCGGGGGCGCACCAGACCTAGCTCGCGCAGCGTCCGCAGATGATGAGAGACAGCAGATTCGGTTTGCCCGACCGCGGCGGCAAGGTCACAAACGCAGAGCTCGCGGTCCGCCAGGGCGGCGACGATGCGCAGCCGGGTTGGATCGCCGAGCGCGGCGAAGAGGGCAGCGAGCCGGGCAAGCATCTGACCGGTGGGCAGACTGGCGCGCGCCGCCCGCACGGCCTCGACGTGAACGACGCGGTCGTCGCACGCCAGGTCGGCGCCGGTCAGGAGCTGGTCGGTCTTGCGGGGTCGTGGCATCGGCTTGGGTCCAAAGTAGAGACGGTGTCTCAATAGATGAATAACAATTCAATTATTGTTAGACTATACCGCAACGGCGGCTCCGTCGCAAGGCGCAACGCTCGCGCCGAGGGCGGACCGTACGGAGCAGTGGCCGATGCCAGAGCGTTGCCGCCGGAGGCATGGCGCCGGCGGCGCAAGGAGGGGAGACAGACGATGTCGCTGGCAGTCGAGAACGCCAAAGCGGCGGTGGCGGAGCTGCGTAAGGTCCGGCAGGCGCGGCTGTACCGGCCGGATCCCATCCCGCCGGACGTGGTGCAGGAGCTACTAGAGGTTGCCCGCTGGACGGGAAGCTCCCGCAACTCGCAGCCGTGGCACTTCATCGTCATTGACGACAAGGACGTGCTGCGACGGATCAGCGAGCTGCGCCCGAACATCAACTGGGTGGCGGATGCGCCGCTAGCGATCGCGATCGTCCTTGACGGCGATAACCCGACCACTGAAGCATTCGACGAGGGACGGATCACCGAGCGGCTGCTGATCGCGGCGCGACTGCTAGGACTTGGCGGCGGCACAGCCTGGTACGGCACGGAGGAGCAGCGCGCCGAGGCGAAGCGCATCCTGGGAATTCCGCCGGAGCGTCACGCGCACTCGGTCGTCGTGCTCGGCTACCCCGTAACCACGAAGGATCACCGCCCGAACCCGGTGGCGGGCGGGCGCAAGCCGCTCGAGGAGATCGTCAGCTACAACCGCTACGGTAACCGTCGCTGATCCACGCTTTTCCAGTCATTCAGACACGCACTCCCGGGCACGATTGCCCGGGAGTGGCACGCGGCGTGCATTTCTCTGTGCTAAGTCCGGCGACGGCGCCGGGCGCTTGCGCGATACGGCGCACACAGGAAGGCATGAGACGTGTATATCGGTGGTGGAGCAGTTCTCCTGATCCTGATTATCCTGCTCTTGATCCTGATCTTCTGATCCGGGCTTGCAGCGGTAACAACCTCCGGGACGCCAGGAGCTAGCCAAAGGGACTCAGACGCGCGAACCGCGCGGTTTTCAGCGGACAACCGCAATCGTCAGAGGCAGGCTCCAGCGTCCTCGGGAGGCCACGAAGCGCGACATCTCGAGCAAACCCCGCAATTTCATCCTGCCCGGTTCACCATCAATGGCGGCGGGCAGGATCACTCCCTGGCAACTCCTATCGCATCTAACCGGAAGTGATTGAATACGGCCGCGACCGTCGTCGCGTAGGTGAACGGTCCGTCAACGCTTACGGCGAGGCCGGCTCCGCGTCGCGCCCGGAATCAGCGGCCAGAGTTGGTGCTTCAGCGTCGATTTGCAGGCGATCGAGCCCATGGTAGACGTTGGCTCGCTTGCCTCGCAGGAAGCCGACAAGCGTTAGGTTGAACCTGCGGGCGAGCGCGACGGCCAGGCTGCTCGGCGCGGAGACGGCGCAGAGGATCGGCGCACCGGCCGCGACCGTCTTTTGCGTCAGCTCGTAGCTCGCCCGGCCGCTGACGAGGATGATTCCGTCCCGCAAGGGGATGCGTCCCTCCAGCAGCGCCCAGCCGACCAGCTTATCGAGCGCGTTGTGCCGCCCGATATCTTCCCGCAGCGCCAGGAGCTTCCCGGACGCATCGAACAGCGCCGCGGCATGCAAGCCGCCCGTCCGCGCGAAGACTCGCTGGCGCTCGCGCAACGTCTCCGGCAGCCCGTAGAGCGTTTCGATTGGGACCTTCGGCCCGGCGGGCAGTGGCTCCAGCCTCGCGAGGCTCAACGCGTCGAGACTCGACTTGCCGCACACGCCACACGCGCCCGTCATCGTGAAGGAGCGGGCAGCTATCCGATCTCCGATGTCACCCTGTCGTAGCTCGACCGTGACAACGTTGTATTGCTGCGCCCCATCGCGCTCGCGATCGACGCAGTAGCGGATCTCCTTGATCTCCTCGCGAGAGCGAACGATTCCCTCTGAGAAGAGAAAGCCGGCCGCCAGCTCGAAGTCTGCGCCGGGCGTGCGCATCGTGACGACGAGTGGCGCCGCTCCCTGGCCGATATCGAGGCGGATCTCCAGCGGCTCTTCCGTCGCCAGAACATCGGTGTGGCGACGCGGGCGACGCCCCTCGATCGTGACGACGGCAGCGCGGGTTTGGCTTCCGGGTCGTGCGTCCATGGCGGTCAGTCCGCCGCGCGAGCAGCGTCGATGCGCTCGACGCTGACGACGGCGTTGTAGTCGGGGATGCGGGAGCGAGGAGAGCGGCGCACCGGATCGAGGAGGACATTCCCTTCCGGCCAGTGGACTTGCAGGTTGCGCGGCGTCACCGGCGCGAGCTTGACCCGCCCCTCGAAGACGCCGTGCTCGCTGCGCAATCGAATGCGGTCTCCCTCCCGCAGGCCGAGCCGGGCCGCGTCCGCGCCGTTCATGAAGACGGCATCGCGCGCGGCGCCGGTGATCGCGTCGGTTCGCTCGTGGACCATGCTGTTGAACTGCTTGCCGCGCCGGGTGGAGACGAGGAATTTGCCCTCCGGCAACTCGATACGCGGCAGCGGCACCGGGGCGAAGCGCGCCTTGCCATCGGGCGTCGGGAACTTCCAGCCAGCGCAAAGGTGCGGCCCGCCGTACTGGACCTGGTCGCCAGTCTTGCGCAAATGCTGGATACCGTCGTACATCGGCACCACGCGGGCGATCTCCTCCCGCAGCGCCCGCGTATTCGGGTACGTCAGGCGGTCCGCCAAATCTGGACGCACGCGGCGCGCGAGATCGAGGAAGATCTCCCATTCCGGACGTGCCTCGCCGATCCGCCTGCCAGGAATTTCCGGACTAAACATAATTCTCCGCTCGGTCGAGGTTTGCGTCACGCCGCCTGGCGTCTCGTAGCGGGTCGCGGCCGGTAGGAGGACAACCGTCTCGGCCGGATCGACCAGCATCTGGCTAGAGAGGACGATGTCCTGGTGGACGCGCAGCGGTACGCGAGCGAGCGCCTCCTCGACATACTCGGGATCTGGCATCGTCTCCAGGAAGTTGCCGCCAGCGGAGTAAAGGACGTCGAGCGTTCCCTGATGGGCGGCGTCGATCATCTCCGGCGCGGTCATGCCGGGCTGATCGGGCACGGGGAAGCCCCATTCGGCGCTGAGCTGAGCGGCGGTTTCCGGGGTGATCGGGTGGCCGCCGGGAAACGCGGTAGAGTAGGCGCCCATCTCCGCGCCGCCTTGGACGCCGGAGTGACCGCGGATCGGCATCAGGCCGCAGCGATCGCGCCCGACGAAGCCGCGCGTGAGGCCAAGATTGAGGATCGCCCGCACGTTGTCTTCGCCGTAGACGTGCTGCGTCGTGCCCATGCTCCAGACGAAGACGGCAGTCTTGGCCGTGCCGACGAGCTCTCCGAAGCCGCGCATCTCGGCAGTCGTCGTGCCGGAGATACGCTCCAGTTCGGCCCAATCCATCGCCTCGACCGCGGCACGTAGCTCCTCGAACCCGGCGGTGTAGTTGCTGATGAACTCCTGGTCGAAGAGGTTGCGCTCGATGATGTGCTTGAGTGCGCCGCTGAGGAATGCGATATCGCCGCCGGTGTTGATCAGGAATGTGCGCTCGGCCAGTCGCGTCCCGAAGAGCGCGCTCTCAATGATCGAGGGCACCCAATACCGCTCCATGCCCGGCTCGCGGTACGCATTGACGAGGACGATCCGGGTGCCAGCCTTCTTCGCGTAGTACATGTACTTCGTCGTCACCGGCTGGTTGTTCGCCGGATTTGCGCCGACGAAGACGAGGAGATCGGTGCCGATCCAGTCGCTGTAGGAGCAGGTCGTCGCCGCGGCGCCGAGCGCCGATTTGAGCGCAAACGTGCTCGGCGCGTGGCAGATGCGGGCGGCGTTGTCGATCGAGTTCGTGCCCATCGCCCGGGCCGCCTTCTGCGCCGCGTAATAGGTCTCGTTCGGCACGCCGCGGCTCGTCAGGTAGAAGGCGATCCGCTCTGGGCCGGCCTGTTGGATGCGCCCGGCGATCAGGTCCAGCGCCTCATTCCAGGAGACGCGGCGGAATCCCGGCTCGCCAGCGCGCCGCACCATCGGATAGGGGAGACGGCCGAGGTCGCGCAGCTCCGCGCTCGTCTTGCCGCGCAGCGCCGACACATTTTCGAGGAGCCGGGTATCGAGCGCCGGCATCGTGTTGAGGCGGAGGAGCCGCAGGCGGATGTTGCAGAGGTGGATGCCGGGAATCGTCCAGTCGTGCAAGCCGGCCACGCCGAGGGCACAGCCATCGCAGGCGCCCTGGGAGAGGATGCGCCACGCATAGGCGGCCTCGTCCCGGTTCTCCCACAGCGCGCGAGCGATCTCATTGAAGTTGTTCGGGTGCTGCTCGCCGATGCCGAACGGTTTCAAGCTCGCCCAATGGGCGGGAGTCCAGAGCCGGTGGGGAATCCTGGATTTCGCGGTCACGGGCAGTTCCTCGGGGCTGATCTCGGGCAGCACCAACTCGATGCGCCAATGATAAACCCCTTTGCCAACGTTGACGCCGGGCAAGCGGGCAGATCTCCCCGCACCGGAGTCCATTTCTTGACTTGGAGATCGGGATAAGGCATGGGGCCATCCGATCGAAATTCACCAATGTAGAGTTTTCACCAGGTGTCAGTGTGTCCCATTGCGGACACGTCGGAAAACGAGCGATGTCCGAGGAACAACCGCCAACCAAGACGGTAGCAGCGTTAGAGGCTCGCCAGAATTGGAGTCAGCTCCTCGACACGGTATCCCGCCGGGAAGTGCGGGTGCTTGTGGAGGAGGGCAGCATCCCGGTGGCGACACTCGTCTCTACCGAGGATTTGATGCACCTGAACCGCCACGACGAGAAGCGGGAGCAGAACTTTGCGATCCTGGACGACATCGGCGAGGCATTCAAGGACGTGCCGGCTGAAGAGATCGAGCGCGAGGTCGCCAAGGCTCTGGCTGAGGTCCGCGCCTAGATACGAATCCAACAAGCCTAGAAGGCACGCGCGGTCCGATCGGCGCGAGCATCGCCATCTGCGCCGAGCTTCCTGCTCCCATGAAGCCCTAAGCCCGCGCCCGTATCGGAGACAGCCACTCGTTCTGCTCCTGCGCCGATGTACGGTGCTCACGCCGATCATCGTGTTCATGTAGGGGAGGGTGCCCCTCCGCGCTGCCTCTAAGACTCGCTGTCCTGGACCAGCTCCTTGACGCGCAGCCGGCCAACCTCCAGCTCATCGATCGTCAGCCGCTGGATCTTGCCCTCTTCCAGCGCGAACTTCTGGACAGCCATCTTCTTGATCGCCAGCCGCCCAAGCGCAAGCGCGCCGATGCTCACGAACGCCAACGCGGTCGCCACCCGCGCGAACGCGACCTGCGCGCCAAACGCATCCTGCCTCTGCAAATCGCTCATCTAAGGCCTCCTACCTCACCGGGCATCACCCCGACGCCCCATCGTGCACCGCCCTTATACAACGCAACGGCAAACGCTCGCCGCGAGCGCACCATGCGCCGTCCAGGCACTCGTATGATCAGCAGGCGCTCTCGGCGGTGAGAAAACCGTCCAGAGTGCCTAATGAGCTATGCCGCGCCTGTGACAAACTTGACAAAGGTCCTGGGCCCCGTATCCTACGTGCGGGGGAAGTGCCGGGCTGGCGGCGAGACCTCCGTGTCGGCCGGGATTATCGCTGAACCCCGCGCGTCAACCCCGGACGCCCCAAGCTCGGGCATCGCGCAGGCGCGGTCCGGCGATGCATGGGCAGCGTTGACTGGGAGGAATTGGCGAGGTGCGACCCCGCGAAGCTCGCCCATCAGTTGCTGCGCACGTGGCCCGCGTGCCTAGCGGTTCGGCGCCGTGCCGCTTCGACTAGGCCCGCGCCCCGCGCAGCAAGCGGGGCCGCGACCGTTCTCGTCGGAGTGGCTGCAAGCCCCTCCGCAACGGCCAGTGCGACGCATCCCGGCGCTCCCTCCCTGGGCGCCGTCGGAGCGCGTCATCGTCGGGCTGATCGTTCTCCTGCTGGTGCTCGTCGCCTCGACGGTCGGGGGCGATCCGGCAGGCCACCCGAGCGCCGCACCTCCCGACGACCGCCTCGCGCTAGCCGCAACTCCTACGCCGACCGCCGAACCCTCTCCGACGCCGACCGATCCCATCCCCACCACAACCGCCGGTCCCACGCCGACGCTCGTATCCAATCTCGATCTGGGCCCGGGCGGCAGCGGTCCCTCTCCGGATGGAGCCATTCTGCCCCATTATCGAATCATCTCCTATTACGGACACCCGCTGAATACGACAATGGGCGTGCTCGGCACCTTCGAGGGGGACCTGGAGGCAATGCTCGAAGCGATGCGCGCCGAGAAGGCCGCCTACGAAGCCGCCGACCCCTCCCGCCCGGTCATCCTAGCTCTCGAAGTCATCGCCTCCGTCGCGCAGAACTGGCCAGCCGACGACAACACCTATCTCCTCCATACCGACCGCAGCATTATTGACGAATACGCGGAGTTCTGCGAAGAGAACGGCCTCTTGCTGATCCTCGACATTCAGATCGGTCACAGCACGGTGGCGGAGGAGATCGAGCGCGTCCGCCCGTGGTTGGAGAAGCCATTCGTCCATCTGGCGATCGACCCCGAGTTCGCGATGCCGCCGGGGGTGGCGCCGGGCGAAGAGATCGGTAGCGTCGACGCCTCGGATGTCGCCTACGCCCAGGACATCCTCGGGCAGATCGTGGACGCCCATGCTCTGCCGCCCAAGATCCTCATCGTTCACCGCTTCACCGAGGGAATGATCCGCAACGCGGAGCAACTGGAGCCTGTGCCAGGCGTGCAGCTCGTGATCGACTTCGACGGCTTCGGTGAGCCGGCGATCAAGGTCGACCTCTACACGCACTTCATCCGCGACCAGGGAGTGGAGTTCGGCGGCATCAAGATCTTCTACAACCAGGACCTGCCGCCGCTGACTCCCTCCGAGACTGTCGCTCTCGATCCGCCACCGGACGTGGTCATTTTCCACTAGGATGACGCGGCCACAGCGACCGCGAGGCGTGATGAGTCTCGCGGCGCACTTCTTGCCCGCGTCATCGTCACAAGGAGCGAGAGCATGATCGGATGGGGATTGATCGGCGCAAGCACGATTGCTCGCCAGTACATGGTCCGCGCGATCTCCTCGCAGCCGGATAGCCGGATCGTCGCGATTGCCAGCTCCAATCCGGAGCGGGGCCGCGCTTTCGCCGCCGAGCACGGCATCCCCGCGGTCTACGACACAGTCGAGGATCTCCTTGCCGATCCCGCGGTCAACGCCGTCTACATCAGCACGACGAACGAGCTGCACGCGCCGCAGACAATCGCGGCCGCCCGCGCCGGCAAGCACGTCCTCTGCGAGAAGCCGCTCGCCCTGAACCTGGAAGACGCCAAGAGAATGGTCGCCACCTGCCGCGCGGTCAGGGTCGTTCTCGGCACCAACCATCACCTGCGCAACGCGGTCACCCACCGGACGATCCGCCGCCTCATCAAGGAGGGCGCGATCGGGCAACCGCTGGCAGCGCGCGTCTTCCACGCCGTCTATCTCCCCGAGCCGCTCCAGACGTGGCGGACCGCGAATCCGGCCGCGGGAGGCGGCGTCATCCTCGACATCACCGTCCACGACGCCGACACGCTGCGCTTCGACCTCGACGACGAGCCGGTCGAGGTGACAGCGATGACGGCGTCGCAGGGCATGGCCAGCGAGGGTCTGCCGGATGCGGTGATGGGCGTGATCCGGTTCCGCAGCGGCCTGCTGGCGCAGTTCCACGACGCCTTCACCATCCGCCACACCCTCACCGGCTTCGAGGTGCACGGCACGGATGGCTCGATCCTGGCGCGCGATGTGATGACGCAACAGCCGCGAGGACAGATCGTGCTGCGGCGCGGCGACCAGGAAGAGACGATCGATCCTGGCCCGCACGAAGACCTCTACACCCGCTCCGTCCGCCTCTTCAACGCGGCGATCCGGGGCGAAGGGGAGCCGGCGGCGACGGGCGAGGATGGTGTCCGCTCGCTAGCGGTGGCATTGGCCGCGGCGGAGTCGGCGGCAAGCGGCAGGGCCGTGCGGATCGATACCGACGCGGGCTAAACTGACGGCCTCAAAGCAGGAGGAATCGTTCGCCGCCATTGGCCGGGCGAGCACGGCCGCGCGTGAAGCTGCCGGCAGACCGTTCGCCTTGCGAGGCACGGGCCAGACCAGACCGAGGCGTCAATGACACGATCGAAGGTTATCTCACTCGAAAAAGCTGCCGCCCTCATTCCGAGCGGCGCCGTCGTCTCCGTCAGCTCCTCCAGCGGGCTCGGCTGCCCCGACGCGATGCTCCGCGCGATCGGCGAGCGCTTCGCGGCGACAGGGGAGCCACGAGACCTAACGACGATCCACCCGATCGCCGCGGGAGATATGTACGGGATCGCGGGCATGGACCACCTGGCGCAGCCAGGCCTCCTCAAGCGCGTGATCGCCGGCTCCTACCCGAGTGGCCCGTCGTCGCTCCCCTCGCCGAAAATCTGGCAGATGATCGGGCAGAACGCCGTCGAGGCCTACAACATCCCGAGTGGCATCCTCTTCCAGCTCCATGCCGATGTCGCCGCTGGCCGTCCGGGCGTCCTGACCAAGGTCGGGCTGGACACGTATCTCGATCCGCGCCGCCAGGGCGGCAAGATGAACGAGGCGACGAAGGAAGACCTCGTGCAGCTCGTCGAGTTCGATGGCGACGAATGGCTCTACTTGCGCGCCATCCCGATCGACGTCGCGATCATTCGCGGCACGACGGCCGACGAGCTGGGCAACATCTCGATGGAGCACGAGGGCGCCTACCTCGGCGCGCTGGAGCAGGCGATCGCCGCGCGGTGCTGCGGTGGCATCGTGATCGCGCAGGTCAAGCGCGTGACCGCCGCCGGCACCATCCCGACGCAGCAGGTGCGGGTGCCGAGCGTCTTCGTCGACTACGTCGTCGTCGCGCCGGATCAGTGGCAGACGACGCAGACCGCCTATGACCCGGCGATCAGCGGCGAGATCAAGGAGCCGCTGTCCTCCTTCGCGCCGGTGGAGTGGGGCGTGGAGAAGGTGATCGCGCGGCGGGCCGCGATGGAGCTCCGCGAGGGAGAGGCCGTCAATCTCGGGTTCGGCATCTCCGCGCTCGTCCCGCGCATCCTGCTCGAAGAGGGACTAGCGAACGCGGTGACCTGGGTGATCGAGCAGGGAGCGGTCGGCGGCGTCCCGCTCCTTGGCTTCCAATTCGGTTGCGCGGCCAACGCCCAGGCGATCGTCCCCTCGCCACAACAGTTCACCTACTTCCAGGGCGGCGGGTTCGACCGTACCCTCCTCTCCTTCCTCCAGGTGGATCGCGACGGGAACGTCAACGTCTCGCGCCTGTCTGCTCGGCCGCACGTCACGGCCGGCGTCGGTGGCTTCGCCGACATCACCGCGCGGGCCCGCCGAATCGTCTTCAGCGGCACAATGACCGCCGGCGGGTTAGAGGTCGCCTTTGAGGACGGCCAAGCGAGAATCGTGAAGGAGGGCAAGAACCGGAAGTTCGTGCCGGCCGTCGAGCACGTCACCTTCAGCGGACGGATGGCGCGCGAACGCGGTCAAGAGGTCCTCTTCGTGACCGAGCGCTGCGTGATTCGGCTCGAGCCGGAAGGATTGACCGTGACCGAGATCGCGCCCGGGATCGATCTGGAGCGCGATGTTTTGGGGCAGTCGGACACGCCGCTTCGCGTCCATCCCGATCTCCGCCTGATGGACGCCCGCCTCTTCCGGCCAGAGCCGATGGGGCTGTGCCTGGAACCGAAATAGCTGACGCAAAGAAGCCGCGCGTCAGAGTAGGCGCCGTTCCGCCTCCCTGACGCGCGGCTCCAGCCTAAGAAGACGCGAGCGCGGTCGAAGGCCGCGCACAATGTCTACTTGGCGCTCAGCATCTCGATGACGCCTAAATCAATGACGTCGGGATCGTCCTCGTTGGCGAAGACGAAGCCATCCTTCGCCAAGGTCCGATACCCGGCCGCTTGGATCCAGATGCCGTAGGCCTCGCCTTTGACGACCGGCTCCGGGATCTGGAAGAAGCCGCGCTCGTCCGTCAAGACGAAAGCGTGGATTGCCTCGCTGCCGACCCGCTCGCGTCGCCAGTCGATGATGTCGTAGCCCGGCTTGAGCACCACGACCTGCGCGCGCCGGATCGGATCGCCGGTATCCGCGGAGACGATCGTGCCGGTGACGATCGCCGTTTCGCCAGACGGCGGCGCGGGCTCATCCGCTGGTGGCGTCGGCGATGGAGTCGGCTCAGTCGGCGGCTCGGGCGGACCTTCCTCGGTCGGTGTCGGCTCTTCGGGCGGCTCCGGCGGCTCCGGCGTATCGTCCGGTTCCTCGGTCGGCTCTTCCGTCGGCTCGCCCTGGAGGAGCGCCAACGCATCGGGCACCGGCCGGAGGTACTCCGAACCACCAGCCGCCGCGCCGCACTCTTGCCCGGGATCGACGAAGCCGTCGCTGTTGATGTCCGCACAGGAGAGCTGCGTCCGCGTGCCGGCCGAGACGACGCCTACCTGCTGCCCCTGGTCGTTGACCGCTGGCCCGCCGCTGTTCCCAGGACCAGCAGAGCCGACATCTGTCCGGATCCAGGCGCCGCCACCGAGCTGCGGGACGAACTCATCCGGCTCGAAGCCAACGACCTGAACCGTGCTGACGGTGATTGTCGGATGATCGCGCGGGTAACCGAGCAGGCGGAGCGTGTCCTCGATCTCGACCGTTCCCGGATCCGGGGCCATAGGCAGCACCGGCAGTCCGAGATCGGCACCCGAGTCTATCGGCTCTCCGGACGGATCCAGCATCGGCTCCAGAATCGCGAGATCGAGATCGGCATCGCTGGTGACGATCCGGCCAAAGTAGGCGGGCACCGGGAGCTCTTTCGCATCAACAGTGATGAGCACGTAGTACCAGCCGAGCCGATCCGGGTTGACGTCGAAGCCATGCTCGTGCGGGTTGACGACGTGGTTGTTCGTCAGGACCCGGCCTTCCTGGTCGATCACCGCGCCCGAGCCATGAATCACGCCCCGGTCGCACGTGATGCCCTTGAAAGGAAGCTCATTCCGCTCGCCCGGCTCGGGTGGCTGATCGCACTGAAAGGTGTAGATGAGGACGACCGATTTGATGAGCTGGCTCGCCTTGACGCGCGTCCCCTCGCCGTCCTGCCCGGCCACCGTGCTCGGCAGCAGGCCACCGGCGAGCAGCGCGACCAGCGCCAGCATTCGCAACGACGTCCGGAACCTCATTCACGTACTCCTCTTAGCGATGATTCACGGCGGGATGGCAGCTCATCGCAATCCGCCGGCGCCGCGACACAATCTACTTCAGATGATGCTCGACCGGCCTCGCGCCCGGACCTACCGGCATGCCGAATCGAGCGCCGACACGTCAAAGCTTCCCTGCACTCGCTCATCGACGTCATGATTGCTGATGACGAGATAGAACCCGTCAACGGCATCGTCCGGATTGTCGCGGCAGAGCGTCGTCGTCTCGGTCGGATCGAGCTGGCGCCGCTCCCACCCCTTCCCCTCGATATTGACGATCAGATCGATATCGATCGCGGCAGCGGGCGCAAGCTCGCCGAAGTCGAGCCGAACGCCCGTCGCTTCGTCCTGCGGCACCAGGTAGTAGTAATGAGCGCGGAGCTGTGGGATGTCATCCTCGACCGTGCGCGTCTCCCCCGCCTCGATCCGGCGGTCGGCGCCCTCGCCGACGACGAGCGGCGGGCGAATGC
>NICF_comb_assmDRAFT_10000272_pt1 | contig 43576 bp, 48 predicted proteins | sample NewIslPassag4_SG_FD_11279 | JGI IMG/M metagenome (IMG submission 11279)
GCGAATTTGAATGAGACATAAATCTATTTCTCGATAAAGAATTTGTTGGAATGGTGTATGAACCTCGGCAACTCGCGGGTTACATCCCGAACGGCGCGGAAAGCGGGGGCACCCTTACGCGTGCACGGATGCGGCGAGTTCGCGGAGGAGTTCGAGCCGGCGGCGATGGTGGCGCGAGGCGAGGCCGCTGGAACTCGGGATGACCCACGGGATCGTGACACCGATGCGTTCGGGCTGGGGGCCAAGCGGCCGGTTTGCGAGTTCGCCGGGCGCGATGCCGAGGGCATACCGTCCAAAGAGCTGGTAGATGCCTTTGCCGCTGAACACGGCGATCCGGGGCTGGTATTCGAGCAGTTCGGCGTGCAGGCGGGCGGCGCCTTCGATGATCTCCGGGCGCGTGAGCTGGTCGGCGCGGAGGGTCGGGCGGAGGCAGAGATCCGTGAACCCGATGCCGGCTTCGTCCATCAGCAGCCGGTCGTCTTCGCAGGTCACCGGCCGCGATACGAGCCCGCTTTCGCTGAGCTGCTTCCAGAAGACGTTCCCGCGATACGCGTAGTAATGGCCGCGGCGCGCCGATTCGAGCCCGGGGTTGAACCCGATGAACACGAACCGCAGCCCCGGGCGCAGGAGGAGCGGCAGGGCGCGGCCGGGCGAGGAGTGCGCGAGGCCCCCGGCAGAGGGAGCGCCAGCGGTGTGGGCCGAGCCAGTTGTCCCCGTCACGCCTGCCTCCAGCGGTTCGTCACCCGCAAGCATCTCAGGGTTGCGATGGTGGCGGGAGGTCGAACTCGGCCTGCGGGTCGTCGAGGATGAGCTTTTCGGGCTGCGCCTGGCCGTCGGGCACGACGAACGTCAGCGTGAGGAGGATGGGTTCGCCCAGCGGCAGGCGAAGGCCCTTCTCGGTGGTCTGAGCCTTGCCGTCGTGATCGAACGCGGCGGTGGGCACTTCGTCGCCCGAGTCGAGGCGAAGCTGGAACGTTTCGTTGTCGAGCACCCAGGTGCGGTCGGCACGGACTTCGACGATGACGCGCCAGCGCTGCGAACCTTCGGGGTCGACCGACGCGGACGCGAGCGGACGAAGCTCGCGGACGGTGGCCATGCGCCCTTCGTGGTCGAGTGTTTCGCCGACGGCGATGTGCTCGGGCGGGAAGAGCCAGGCGAGCAGCGGGGGCATCGCGAAGAACGCGAAGAGGACGCCCGCGATGATGCCGAGAATGGCGCCCAGCCAGAGACAGCCGCGCCGTCCCGGGTCTTCAACCTTCTGTTCGGTATCGACGCGGCGGCGAACAACCTGCTGTTGGCTCACAGGCCCATGGTACCGGGGGACCGGCATGTGCTCTTCCCCCGGGCCTTCACCGTCATGATCCTTCGCGGTGGAGGCGAGGTCAGGCGCTCGGCGGGAGGACCGTAGCGGTGCCGTCGACCACCAGCTTGCCGTCCTGGTTCGTGACCGTGGTCTTGAGCTTGAGCCACTTGCGCTGCTCGATCTTCTCGATCACTTCGACGCGCGCGGTGATGGTGTCGCCGATGAAGACGGGCGCGCGGAACTGGACCTCCTGGCCGAGGTAGATGGTGCCAGGGCCGGGGAGCTGCATCGCGAGCACGGTCGAGATGAACGACGCGGTCAGCATCCCGTGGGCGATGCGCTGCTTGAACATGCCCTGCGCAGCCGAGACAGCGTCGACATGCGCCGGGTTCATGTCGCCGGTGATGCCCGCGAAGAGATAGACGTCGGTTTCGCTGATGGTCTTGGTGAACGAAGCGGAATCGCCGATGGAGATCTGGTCGTAGGTTGGCATGCCCGGAACTATGGCATGCGCGGCGGGTATCCGGAAGCCGTCAGGCGGCGGGAGGTGCGGTCTCGTGGGAAACGGCGCCCCGGGCGGGTTCGATGACCAGCGAACGGCCGAACAGGCGCTCCGCTTCGGCACGAAGGCTGCGTTCGAGCCGGGCGCCGGCCACGGCGGCGAGCCAGGAGAAGGCGCTGTCGGCGTCGTCGAAGACGGTGATGGCCTGCCGGAGGCCGGAGAACCGGGCGATGCGGGTGGCGATGGGCTGCTGCGCCGGGGTGCAGTAGAGGGCGATACGCATGCCGGGCCGGTGGCTTCCGCTCAGCCCGGCGGCGACGAGCTGGAAGCTGCCCGGGCCACGCTCGACTCGAGTTATGTCGCAGAAGATGGCAACGAGGCCGCTCGCTTCCGCGAGCACAGCCGACTGGGAAATGGCCCGCAGGGTTTCCTCGGTGCGAATCCGTCCCGAGAGTTCCACCCTGAGCAGCCGGCTGTGCGTGTCAACGCGGATAGCGTACATACCGTTCCCCCTCCCCGGTGGGCTGGTTCCCAACGGGAAGCGTCGGGCAACACGGGCGGAGGCGGCAGTAGGGGAAAGCCCGATCAGGTCACCCGGAAGCGCGTAATCTCGGTTCGTATATCACAGGACCGATTGGGGTGAGCTTCGCACGGCCGCCAAGGACCGCGCGGAGGCGGCGCGCAATGGCAGGCAGCCGCGACCGGGGCGCCCGCGGAATCACCAGGACCTGGCCGTGGTGTACGCCGAGGGTGTCGTAGCCCCGGGAAAAGCGGCGAAGCAGCCACGCGAGTTCGAGGAGATCGGTGCGGGGCGCCGGGGCCACGATGAGCGCGGGCGGCACAGGGTTGAGCGCGGCCAGCACGGGAAGCCCGGTTCGACAGTCCCACTCGCGGGGCTGGCCCTCAGCGAGAAGCACGCGCGTGAGCGCCGCAGCGACCTGGTGGGGCGTCACGGGCATGGTGAGCCAGTCGGCGACGCGGGGACCGAGCGCGTCCCGGAGTTCGCGGCGAGCGCCGAGGCGCGCGAGCAGCACGAGCGGCGCCCCGCGATTCGTGCCACAGCAGCCGGCGGCCGCCCCCGGAACCTCGCGGAAGATGACCGACGGTGCATCGATCTCCTTCACAGGCGCAGCGGGAACGGACATCCGGGCGCAGCTCGTGAGCACCACGTCGCGTGCCTGGCGGTCGGCGATGTCGACCGCCACGGAGAGCGAGCGGAGGTTCGGGTAGAGCCAGTTGCCGTAGTCGCCATCGACCTGGCGGGAGGCGAGATTGCGTGGCGAGCGGCCATCGCGGGCGATCGACGAAAGCCAGGTGTCGCACGCGACGCAGAGACGCATCGCCGGGAAGGGCAGGCGTCCGCCGCCCTCAAGCAGGCATTCGAGGCGAAGGAGCGGCTCTCCGGTCATGCATCGGCAGAGGCGGCACTGGTCGTCGGAGAGCAACTCGTTCCCATTCGCTGATGGCGCGGCGATGAGCCGGGGCTCGCCGTCGCGGGCGGCCGCGACGTTCTCGCGGAGCCAGCGAAGGCACGGCGGGCAGACGAACGCGCTCCAGGCTTCGCTGCCATCATGGAAGACCGAACGCAGGAACACCGACGGGCGCGAACCGCGGCAACACTGACATCGCTCCATGCCGCGATCATCGAAACGGGGAGCGAGCGGCTGAACCGGTCAGCGAACCCGGGTCGCGATGACGCGGTCGAGCCCGGGTGCGAACCAGGGCGCGACGCGAGGATCGGCGGCGAGGCGCTGGAGGAGGCCTCCTTCTGCGGCGGCGATGTTCGGGACCCGCTCCTCCGGCGGGATGCGAAGGATGAGCGAGCCGCCGGTGCGGAGGAGGCGCACCAGGTCCTCGTAAATCGTTGAGAGGGTTGCGACGCCGCGGTGCGCAATGACCAGGTCGTAGGGGCCGCTCAGGGCCGGGACGACGTTCCTGGGCGAGGCCGAATACACGCGAACCACCTGGTCGAGCGCGTAGAGGCGCGTGAGCTTCTCGATGTGCTCGGCGTGCGCAGGGTCGGGTTCGACGGCTTCGAGCCGGCCGGTCCTTCCGAAGGCGCTGGCAATGTGCAGGGTGGCCTCACCCGCCCCGGCAAAGAGTTCGAGCACGTAGGTCGAATGCGTGGCGCGGGTCAGGACCTCGACCTCGCGGAGTTCGACGGGCGACAGGGGTTCGAGCCCACAGCCATGCGCGGCCACATGGGCCGCAACGTCCTCCCGGAGGGTCGCGAAACGGGTTCCACGTCGGGCTGTGAGCGAGGTAGCAGCGTCAGCGGGAATCGTCACAGTGTCATTGTAGCCAGCCCGGCTATGGCGAACCGGATTACATCACGACATCGGCAACCACAGCGAAGTGGTCGCTCGGGTACAGCGACGGGTCGGCGGGGTGGGGGCGATCGGCGGCAACCCACGCCGCACGCGCGCGAATCTCGCCGGAGAGCCAGATGTAGTCGACGCAGGCGGGGCCCCCGGCCGGTGGCGCCGGCTGCTCGAAGGCGGGCGGGGTAGTGGTGGGCGGTTCCGCGCCGTTTGCTTCGACGAACGCGGAGCGGTAGCCGGCCTCCTTCATCGCCGCGTAGGCGGGCTCGGACGGCGGGGCGTTGAAGTCGCCGAGAACAATGCTCGCGGTGGCTGCAGGCGCGCCGGCCATCCATTCGCAGAGCGCGCGCACCTGCTCGAGGCGGATATCGTGGCGCCCGGCGACGTGGTAGAGGTGGGTGTTCGCGAACCAGAGGGTGCGGTCGCCCGGCAGCGCGACGAGGATGCGGTGCGCAGGCCGCCCATGGGAGAGAGGCAACACTTCGTGCACCAGCACCTCGCCGATGCCCGCGAGGATGGTAGTCCCGTAGTCGGGATGGCTGCGGTAGCGGGCGTCGAAGCTGCGGAGGCGGTGTTCGCCGGCCGCTGCAGCGAGCAGGTCGTCCTGCCGTTCGCCGTCGAGCCGGACCTCCTGCAGGCCAATGAGGTCGGCGGAAAGGGCAACGAACGCGGAGACGAGCAGCGGCTTCCGCTCGGAGTAGCGATCGGTGTCGTTCCGAATGTTGAACGTGGCGACGCGGAACCCGTATTCAGGCCTGGCCATCGGTGGTCTTGCGCCTGGCGCCGAGGCGTTCGAGCACGTTGATGTAGACGTTGAGGTCCTGCGCGCCGGTCAGGACGAAACGGTCGTCGAAGATCATCGTGGGCGTGGCGGTCGCGCCCTGTTGGCGGGCATGGGCGGTGGCGTAGTCGACAAGCGCAGCGTACCTGCCGAGGGCCACTTCGGTCCGCCACTCATCGGGGTCGAGCCCGAGTTCGACGGCGAGCTCGGCCAGGACTTCGGGGTCGCCGATGTTGCGCGCTTCGACGAAGTAGGCGCGGAAGAGCGCTTCGTGCGCATCGTCGAAGCGGCCGCGGTCGCGCGCGAACTCGGCGAATTCGAGGGCACGGTGCGAGTTCGCCACGATGCGGTTCGAGGCGAGCTCAATGCCGGCCTCGCGCGCGTAGGCCTTCAGGTGCTCGCGGTACTCCTGGGTTCGCCGCGAAGGGGCGATGATCTCGTCCACATGCCTCCCTTCCGGTGGCGTTTCGGGGTGGAGTTCGAACGGCCACCAGGTCACGGACACATCGAACAACTCCTGGATCTGCGCCACCCGACGGGCGGCAATGTAACACCAGGGTCAGACGTAATCGCTAATAACGATGATCTTCATTGGGTCGGACATGACGCCATTCTGCGCACGAGAAGCCGCGGTGTCGATGCGCGGAGCTACACGCCGGCCCTGCGAAGCGCCTGGACGATGCGTTCGCCGACCTCGGCGGGTGCGTCCATTTCGACGGTCATGATGGCGACGCCATCGACGAGGTCGCTCGCCGCGAGCGCCTGCAGGAGCTCGTCGAACGCCTCCCAGGCCGGAGCTTCGCCCTGGTCGATGCGGGCGCGATAGCGCTCGGGGAGCGTGAGTTTCAGGCGTTCGGAGATCCGGTCGGCGGCGTCTGCCGTGAGCAGCGGCATGGCCATTGGCACGATACCCACGGAGGGGTCGCGTTCGCGGATGGCCTCGGCGAACGGCCGGAGCTGTTCGAGGTCGAAGACGGGCTGGGTCTGGACGTAGGTGGCGCCGGCCGCGAGCTTCGGGAACAGGTTTCGCAGCACCGCAGCGCGGTCGGGCACGTACTGGTTCAGGGTGGCGCCGATCGTCACGCCCGGGATGTGTTCGGCGGCGAGGGCGATCGTTTCGCGGATCGTCGGCGCATCCGCGGGGTCGGGGGCGGAATGTTCGCCGCGAATCACGAGGACCTGCCGGATGCCGATGGCCGCGGCCCGCGTGAGATCGGAGACGATGCCGGTGCGCGAACGGCCACGAGTCACCAGGTGCCAGACGGGATGGAACCCGGCTTCGAGGAGTTCGGCCGAAGCATCGAGCGACGACTGGCGGTTCGGGCGCTGGATGACGTTAATCGCGCAGGCGGCGTCGCCGAGAAGGCGAGCCCTGCGGAGGAGAACCTTCGGGAGCGGCCGCTGAGGTGGGGTGATTTCGAGTGCCACCGGGAAGGTCCGGGCGGCCAGCCGATCGGGAAAGCTCATGTGCCACAGCGTGGAGGGGAGGCGCCGGCTGTGTCCAGCCGGCGCCTTACAGCCGGTTAGCCGAAGCTGCCGCGAGCACCGCGGAGCCGCGGGTCGAGCAGGTCGCGCAGGGCGTCGCCCAGCATGTTGAAGCTGAAGACGGCGAGCGCGATGGCGATACCCGGCCAGATGACCTGGAGGGGCTGGGTGCTCGCGCTGTTCGCGGCCAGCTGCAGCATCTGGCCCCACGAGGGGTGGCGCGGGTCGGTGTCGCCGAGGCCGAGGTAGCTGAGCGCGGCCTCGGTGATGATGATGCCGCCGAGCGCGATGGTGGCCTGCACCATGAGCGGGCCAAAGATGTTCGGGATGATGTGGCGCAGCATGATGCGCATGTGGCTGGCGCCGAGCACCACTGCGGCGTCGAGGTACTGCGACGAACGCACACCGATGACGGCGGCGCGGATCACGCGCGAGCCGGAAGCCCCGCCGAGGATGCCAAGGATGATCACGAGCTTGAAGTTCGTGATGCCGGGGTTATCGAGCGGCAGTGGGCCATCGATATCCCAGCCGCCGATGAGGGTGGGCAGCGACACCAGCACTACGAGCGGCGGGAGCGCCATGACGGCGTCGACCAGGCGCTGGAGCACGGTATCGACCTTGCCGCCGAAGTAGGCGGTCAGGACGCCGATGGTGAGCGCGATCAGGGAACTGATGAACACGGCGCCCAGGCCGACATACATCGCAACACGGGTGCCCCAGACGAGGCGGCTGTAGATGTCGCGGCCGAGCTGGTCGGTGCCAAGCGGGATCGACGGGTCGCCTTCGACGACGCGCCCGCCGCGGGGAAGGAGCGGGTCTTCCTCGCGGATGGTGGGGCAGAGCGGCGTGTCGACAGGCCCGAGGCAGTACTTCTGGAAGCGTTCGCCGGCGTTGACTTCGGGCGCGTGCGTGGCGAAGACGCCGGGGAACAGCGCCACGATGACCATCGCCAGGAGCACGATGAGGCCAAAGAAGCCGAGCGGCTTCTTCCGGGCGAGGGTCCAGATAAACCCGAGGAAGCGGGCGCCAACAGAGCGTCCGCGCTCCTGGGGGAGGCCAATGGATCCAGCAGTTGCGACTTCGGCCACGGGTTACCTCCTGGCCCTTGGGTCGAGCACGGTGTAGCTGATGTCGACAATGAGGTTGATGAGGACGACGGCGAGCGCGAAGAAGAGCGTCGCGCCCTGGACAGGCGCGAAGTCGCGCTGAATAACCGAGAAGACGAGCCAGGACCCGAGGCCCGGAAGGTTGAAGATGCCTTCGAAGATGACCGTGCCGCCAACGAGCAGGGCCATGGAAAGGCCGAGCACCGTCACCACCGGAAGCAGCGCGTTCTTCAACGCGTGCCGGAAGATGACGACGCGTTCGCGCAGGCCCTTGGCCCAGGCCGTGCGGATGTAGTCCTGGCGGAGCACGTCCAGCATCATCGTCCGGCTGTACCGCATCACCTGGGCGGCCGTGGCCAGCGACAGGATGAAGGCGGGGAGCACCATCTGCTGGAAGTTGCTCCACGGGTTCTCGGTGATGCCCGTGTAGTTAATGGGCGGGATCCAGTCGAGGTAGTAGGCGCTCAGGGCGAGCACCACGGTAGCGATGAGGAAGCCGGGCACGGAGAGCCCGAAGATGGCCAGCCCGCGGAGGACGTAGTCGGGCCAGCGGTCCTGCCGCATCGCCGAGTACACACCGATGGGAACGCCGATGAGGATGGCGAAGATGACCGCCAGGATGGACAGTTCGAGGGTGACGGCGATCTTCGGGCCCATCTCTTCGAGGACGGGCTTGAAGCTGATCGCGGAACGTCCCCAGTCGCCGGTCAGCAGGTCGCCGAGGTAGCGGACGTACTCGATGTAGAACGGGTTGTTGAGCCCATACTCCTCGCGCACGGCATCGGCGGCCGGGGAGTTGGTGTCGTAGCCTTCGCCCAGGCGTGCAGCCACCACCGACTCGGGGTCGAGGCGAATCATGCTGAACACGATGAACGTCACGACCAGGAGCGTCGGGATGGCCAGGAGAATGCGACGCACGATGAACTGATACATGGGTGTCGGCACTCCGGAACAAGGAAAGGGGGTGGGCGCAGGGAGCGCTGCGCCCACCCCCTGTGCGCTGTCGGACTACGCCTTCAGCCAGACGTCCTCGGCTTCGTCGTAGCTTGCGAGGAACGGGTGCGAGTGCGTGTTCTGCAGCTTCGCGCTGAGGACGTAGTACTGGATGCGGGAGCCGATCCAGATGGGGCCGGGGTTGAGGATGAGCTCGCGCTGGATGTCGTCGATTAGCTTCTCGCGCTCGGCCTGGTCGAGGAGCGTGCGCTGCCGCTCGAGCCACTCGTCCATCTGCGGGTTCTTGTAGCGCCCGTAGTTTCGGCTGCCCGTCGTGGGGAAGTCGCTGTGGTGGTAGATGAACAGCTGGGCATCCGGGTACGGGCCCGAGAGGAAGAGCGTGGCGGCAGTGGTGAAGCTACCCTCAGACTCGCGGCGCAGCATGACGTTGAAGTCGGTACCGACGTTCTCGATGGTCATGCGGATGCCGACTTCGGCCAGCGCCGGGACGAGCTGGTCGGCGAGCAGGTTCGTGGAGAACGCCGTCGCCGTCATCATGGTGTCCTCGAAGCCGTCGGGGTAGCCGGCCGCGGCGAGGAGTTCCTTCGCCTCCTTGAGGTCTTCTTCGCGGCTGCGGAAGCCGGGGAGCTTCTTGAGTTCGTCCTCGGGCAGCACCCAGTTGGCAGCCGCCGGGCTCATCGGACCACCGGGGATACCACCGCCCGCGAACACGTTCTGGTAGACGAGCTCGCGGTTGACGGCGCGCCAGATGGCCTGCCGCACGCGCCGGTCGTTGTACGGCTCCTTTTCGTGGTTCAGGAGGAGGCACTCGCGCGTCGGGTTCGGCGCGAACAGGATCTGGAAGTCGCTGTTGCCCTGGTACTCGCGGACGAGGTCGGCCGGCAGGTCGGTGGCGAGCACCTGGCCGGTGCGCAGCGCGTTCGACTTCTGCTGGTTGTCGACCTGGTGCGTCCAGCGGGCGCCATCCCACCACGCCTTGTTCGGCTTCCAGTAGCCATCGGGGCGCTTCCGGACCTCCAGGCCCTGGCCGGCGGTGTAGCTGACCGCTTCGTAGGCGCCGGAGCCGATGCAGTCCTCGACGCTCTGGATGGCGTCGCGGCCGCGCTCAGCGATCTCCTTCGGGATGATGAGGTCGTACTGGTCGGCCATGGCGCGCAGGAGGTCGGCCTGCGGCGTCTTGAGCTTGAACTGGACAGTCTCGTCGTCGATGGCGGTGATGCTTTCGACGTTCGCGTAGTTACCGCCGCGCGGCGAGCCGACGTCGGGGCTCTTGATGCGCTCGAAGGTCCACTTCACGTCCTCGGCGGTGACCTTGCGGCCGTTCACCGGGGGCCGGTTGTGGAACTTCGCCTCGGGGTTCAGCTTGAACGTGACGGTGAGGCCGTCATCGGTGATCTCGGGCAGGTCGACGGCGAGGTCGGGCTCGGGCTCGTAGTGCTCGACGCTGTAGCGAACGAGGAAGTTGCCGATCCAGTGCCACATACCGGCCGACTCGATCGGCGTGTTCGTCCGGTGGATGTCGATGCTGCCGCCGATCGGCCCGCCGATGTAGGTGTACCAGCCACTGGGCCGGGGCGTCTCGCCGGAGCTCGGCGTGTTCCCGCCCTGCGGCGTCGTGTTCGTGGAAGAACCGTTGCCGTTGCTGCTGGTGCCGCCGTCGTCGTCGTCATCATCGCCGCAGCCAACGAGCGCGAAGCCCGCGGCGCCTACTGCGGCGGTGCCGCCGGTCATGAGAACGCGGCGCCGGCTCGTGCGACGCTGCCACCAGCGATCCCAGTAGTTGCTCGAAGTCATTGATACCCCCCTGAAGATGTCGGGCATACGTCTTACCGACAGGTACGTACCCCGATAGGCCATGGATTTTTGACGTATAGGGAGTTTGAGTCAAACCCTCTACCCTCATCGAAAAATCCGATGACACATCGGAGGGATTACTATTCGCCGAAAGCGCCCTCGCCGAGGATGTGCTCGCGCGCCTCGGCCACGACGTAGAGCGAGCCTGTGATGCAAACCAGGTCGTCGGGACTCGCGTGCGAAAGGGCCGTGTCGATGGCCGCGCTCACGCTCTCGTCGGCCACCGCAGCCGGCCCGAGGAAGCCGATTTGCTGGATGAGGTCGTAGGGGTCCATGGCGCGGGGGCTGCCGAAGTTCGTGCACACGAACAGCTCGGCGAGTTTCGAGAGCTCCATCCCGAGGCCGCGCACGTCCTTGTCGCGCATCATGCCGACGACCACGAAGCAGCGCTTCCACTCGAAGTACTCGCGCAGCGCGGCAGCCAGCGCGCGGGCGCTATCGGCGTTGTGAGCGCCGTCGGCGACGATTAACGGGCGCTGGCCCATCACTTCGAGGCGCCCGGGCACTCGCGTATGGGCGATGCCGTCGACGATCGCTGACTCGTCGATGCGGTGGCCGCGCGAACGGAGCGCGTCGGCAACCGCAATGGCCGTCAGTGCATTGTCGACCTGGTGACGGCCCAGCATCGGCGTGCGGAATTCGCGCACGCCGCGGGGCCCTTCGACCCGGAACGACTGCCCGAAGACGTACCGTTCGAGCACCTCGGCCCGGTACCGCTCGGGCACGTAGATGAGCCGGGCGCCCACCTCCTCGCACCGTTCGCGGACGACATCGACGACCTCCGGGTAGCGCTGCGGCGCGAGGACACAGATACACCCGGGCTTGATGATGCCGGCCTTATCACGGGCGATCTCGGCGGGGGTGTTCCCAAGAATCGCAGTATGTTCGAGCGAAACCGGCGTGATGACGGCGGCGTCGATTTCGTCGAAGACGTTCGTCGTGTCGAACGTGCCGCCCAGGCCGACTTCAACCACCTGCCATTCGATACGCGGCACCTGCGCGCGGGTGAGCCAGAAGAAGAGCGCTGTGAGCACGCCGAACGTGCTCACGTTGCCGTGGACCGACCGCTGCTCGTCCTCGATGTGCGGCCGAATGGCTTCGAGCGCGGCGGCAAACTGCGCCGGCGACACCGCTTCGCCATCAATGGCGATGCGTTCGGTGAAGGAGTGCAGGTGGGGGCTGGTGAACAGGGAGGTCGAGTAGGGTTCGCGGCGCAGGATGCCCGCGATCATCGCGGCGGTGCTGCCCTTGCCCTTCGAACCCGTGATGTGGATGGTGTGGCGCCCGAGCTGCGGATTGTTCATCCGCGAGAGGAGCGATCGCATCGACGCGAGGCTCATTGTCGGGCTGTCGGAGCGCTGGACGCCGCGCTCGAGGTCGGTGAACGACAACAGGTATTGCACGGCCTCGGCGAAGTCCACGGGCCGATTGTACCGGGTGGTTCCCGAAGGCGACCGGTGCGATTACGCAAGAAGCCGGGCGCAAGTCCGCGACCGTGAGGGAGCGTGCGGACACACCCGCCTGAACGGGCAACGTCCGAATCGGAGCACCGCCTCTCGAGTTCCCGGGTTACTCGAAGTCGATGACGTGGCGAACAGGTTCGAAGCCGCGCATGAGGACGAACCGGCGCGGGTCGATGCAAAACAGGGAGCCGCGTTCGGTGAAGAAGGCGGCCATCGGGTTCTTCTCGCGTAGCTCGGCCATGAGCGACTCATACTCGGGGTCCGAGGGGTCGACTTCGCGCGCGCGGCCTTCGATCACGACGCGATTGAAGTTGCTCCAGTCGGTTCGAATGGCCTCGCGGTTGTCGATGAGGAACGAGACTTCGGGGGTGGCGCGGATGTTGCGCGTGTGCTGGGGGCTGGCGCCGCTGCCGAAGAGCACACGGCCGTCATCGAGGATGTGGAAGAGCACGAACGTGACGTAGGGCGTGCCATCTTCGGCGTGCATCGTGGCCAGCGTTCCGCCGAGCTGGCCGCGGGCAATCTCCACCGACTGCGCGAGGATCTCTTCCCGGGAGAGCTGCGATTGTTGTCCCATTCCGAACCGGATTCTACGGGAGCGAGCGGGTTCGAGGCCAAAAGCCGCGGAGCGCGGCATACTGCCCCGGAAGAGAACTGGAGGGTGGGGATGGACTACTCGCGATACCAGCACCTGAAGGTGGAGGTGGACAACGGCGTCGCGCTGGTGACGCTCAACCGGCCGGAGGCCCTGAATGCCACGAACAACGTGCTTCACCGGGAACTGACGGAGATCTGGCCGGACATCGACCGGGACCCCGACGTTCGCGTGGCCGTAGTGACGGGCGCCGGGGACCGCGCATTCTCGGCCGGGGGCGACATCGACGACCTCGACGAGCGGGCACAGATGCCGGCCGAACAGCGCTTCGAGGCCATCGTGGCGCTGATGAAGGAAGCCGAGCAGCTCGTCTACACCATCGTCAACTGCGACAAGGTGATCGTCTCGGCGATTAATGGCACGGCGGTGGGCGCGGGGCTGGCGGTGGCGCTCATGGCCGACATTAGCATCATCGCCGAGGACGCGCGGCTGACCGACGGCCACCTGCGGCTCGGGGTGGCGGCGGGCGACCACGCGGCGATGATCTGGCCGCTCCTTTGCGGCATGGCGAAGGCGAAGTACTACCTGCTCACCTCGGATTTCATCGACGGGCGGGAAGCCGAGCGCATCGGGCTGGTGAGCAAGTGCGTGCCGAAAGAGCAGGTGTTGCCGGAGGCGATGGCCATCGCGCGGCGGCTCGCCGACGGACCGCAGCCGGCCCTGCGCTTCACGAAGCGGGCGCTGAACCAGTGGCTCCGGCTCGGCGGTCTGACATCGTTCGACTACTCGCTGGCGCTGGAGATGCTGGGCTTCTTCGGGCAGGATGCGGCCGACGGCATCGCAGCGATCAAGGCGCGCTGGAACCGGTAGGAGCGGCTATTCCACCATCCGCCGCAGGATCTCGCGGAGCCGGGGAGTGGACTTGAGCGCTTCCCGCATGGGCTCGATGTCGGCTTCGTTCAGGATGAGCGGCGAACGCTGGAACGCGCCGCGATGGCTGAACGTGCAGAACCGGATGCTCCAGCTGCCGGCCGCCGGGCCGTCGGTGTACTCCATGAGCTGGATAGCGGGCACGTGGTATTCCGACGTGAACCGCGCCTCTTCGGTGATCAGCCCGCTGCCCCAGTGCATCGCGAACGGGCGGGGGACCTTCGCGCTTTCGGCCATCTCGAACCTCCTCGCGACCAATCTACGTGCCCGGGAATCGTACGCGAGGCCGGCGGCCGGGCGCCGAACCGTGCGCTTGTCGAACGAAGGGGTCAGACTAGCGACACCATCGCGGCGTGGAGCCGCAGCACGTGAGGAGGACTGACTGGTGGGAAAGCTGTTTGACCTGACCGGGCACGTGGCGCTCGTTACGGGCGGCAACAGCGGCATCGGCCTGGGCTATGCCGAAGGCCTCGCCCAGGCGGGCGCCAACGTCTGCATCTGGGGTACCAACGAGGAGAAGAACAAGCGGGCGGCGGAGCAGCTGAGCCGGCACGGGACCAAGATCCTGGCGCTCCGCTGCGACGTTTCGAACGAAGAGGAAGTCGAGAAGCAGTTCGCGGCGACGGTCGAGGCGTTCGGCAAGGTGGATTCCTGCTTCGTGAACGCGGGTGTGGGGCCGAAGCGCCGCGAACCCTTCTGGCTCCAGACGCGCGAGGACTGGGACCAGGTCTGGGGCGTGAACCTGTACGGGGCGTTCTACACGCTGCGGGCCGCGGCGCGGCACATGGTGGAGCGGGGCGAAGGCGGCCGGCTCATCGCGACGTCGAGCGTTTCGACGATGGACGGCGCTCCGCGGAACCAGGCCTATGCGGGCAGCAAGGGTGCGCTCATCGCGGTCATGGCGGGCCTGGCGGTCGAACTGGCGCGCTACGGCATCACGGCGAACACGATTGTGCCGGGCTGGATTGCGACGGAGATGACGCAGGCGTCGCAGGGCAACGAGAAGTTCGAGAAGGCGGTCATCGGCCGCGTGCCCTTCCGGCGCTGGGGCACCGGCGACGACTTCGCGGGCATCGCCGTGTACCTCGCGAGCGACGCCAGCAAGTACCACACCGGCGACACGTTCGTGATCGACGGCGGCTACACGCGGTTCTAACCAGCAGTGACAACGCGGCCCGCCTCCGGGTCGAGGCGGGCCGCTGATGCGTTCCATACGCAGCGGGTCAGTAGTACCTCGGTTCGCTCAAGTCGACGGCGGCGAGAGCGGGCCACTGGCGGGCGTCGAGCTTCATGATGGCCGCGTATTTGCGCGCCGTTTCGAGGTGCTGCGGGTCCTTCGTCTCGCGGTAGCGGTTGAACGCGTCGAGCATCTTGTCGGCGATAAGCCGCATGTCCATGCCCATCACGTAGCGGCTGCTCATCTCGTTCAGGGCATCGACGTAGACATCGAAGTACTGCGAGAGGCGAAGGAGCGTCTCGCGGAGGTCGACCCACTCGGCGAGTTCGTGGGCGGCGGCCATTTCGTAGTAGCGGCGGCCCAGGGTCTCGATGTAGCTCCGGTCGATGAAGGGCGCGCCGCCCATGATGCCGCCCCCGCGTTTGCGCCCGAGGCTCTCGGGGAAGATGCCCGAGATGAAGAGCGCGTTGTCGCCGTAGCGGCGGTAGGTTTCGAACAGGTTCTGCGAGGAACGCGACGGGTTCGCCGTTTCCTCCATGAGGTCGCTGAGGTAGGGGATGAAGCCCCTGCGCTTGCCGAGCATCATGTCGCTGGCCCGGAGGTAGCGTTCGAGCATGCGGCCGATGTAGGCGAGCGCGCTCGCGTCGCGGCTCTTGCGCTCGACGTAGAGGACCTTGATGAGGAACAGGTCGATGATGTCGGAGAGCCGAAGGTGGGTGAGCTCGCCGATGTCGTCGTAGAAGCTGGAGATCAGCTGGTCGACGCGGCGGGCGAAGGCGCGGTTTGCGACGTTGGTGCCATCGTTCTGGCGGATCGTGTCGCGCAGGGCACCAATGTCCTTCGCGAAGAGGTCGGCTCGGGGCATCGCGCACCTCCGAAGTCGGGAACCTCGTATCCATTCTCATACGGACATGCAATGCGGCGCGTCAAGGCTTGAGCGGTGCCCGGTATTACGTGTGTGAGACGTGGGGAAACCAGCCCGCCACAACGTCGAATGGCGCCGGTAGGAGCCGTAGCGCTTATTCCTGTGGCAGCAGGTAGGCGTTGAACACGTCCGAGAGGATCTTCCGGCGGAGTTCGCCGTCAACGAACGTGGGCTTGTACTTGTTCTCGATCTGGTAGGGGACCATGCGCACGGTGATGAGCCGGGCCCCGAGGAACGAGGCTTCGAGCAGGTAGCCCTGCGTGTGCTCGGGCGTGTGGGTCTGGTCGAAGATGAAGTTCCCGAGCGCGTAGGCGATGAAGGTATCGCCGCGCGTTTCGACTGCCTGCACGTGGTGCGCCTGGTTGCCAACGACCAGGTCGGCGCCGGCGTCGGCGGCCGCGCGGAGAGCCTTGATGCTGCGTGGGCTCGGGTCGTGCGTGTCCTCGGTGCCGGTCTGTACCTGCACGATGACCACGTCGACCTGCTCCTTGAGCATCCGGATACGTTCGGTGAAGCGGTTGAGCGAGAGTTCCTCGGCCGGGCGGAAGAAGGCCGGTTCGCCCGCGGCGTTCTCCTCGGCGTAGCTGTCGTCGAGCGGCGCCGTGCCCGGGAAGTCGTCGGTCGCCTCGAGTTCGTAAGCGGCGACGTCGTCGAAACCGAGCACGCCGAAGGTCACGCCGTTCACTTCGAAGATGGCCGGGGCGAGCGCCTCTTCGAGGTTGCGGCCGCCGCCAACGTGCTTGATGCCGGCTTCGTCGAGGAGTTCCAGCGTGCGGAGGAAGGCCTGCGTGCCGCAGTACTCGATGCCGCAGTCGAAGATGTGGTTCGTGGCGACGGTGACGCCATCGATTCCCGCGAGGAGGAGCGCCTCCATCACCTCGGGCGGCGACGAGAGATTCGTGCCTTCGACGCAGAGGAACGGCGGGTTGATGTCCTGGATACTGCCATCGAGCGAACCGAGCGCGAGGTCGGCGGCGGCCAGGTATTCGCCGACGGGACCCCGCAGTGCGGCGCCCCAGTCGCCAGTCGCCATGATCTGCGCGAGGGAGCAGCGCGACTGGAGGATGTCGCCAGTTGCGACGACGGTGGTGATGAGCGGCGGTTCGGCGCGAAGGGCGTCGAGGATGCCCGGGACGGCCTCCTTCCCTGCCTTGCTGATGCCGCGAACACTCACGCGCTCGGCGAACGGCCAGGCGGCAGGGTCGCCGCGGCCGCGCGCGATGTCGATGCGGTCGACCGCAAGAGCGCTCACGGATGGGTGCAACTCCTCGAGCGGAACGAACGAAATGAACGCCGCGTCCGGATCGGACATGGCGGTGAAGAGCGCGTCGTAGCCGGACCCGGCAAAGGGCTGCGGGGAGACGTTCGTGAAGGAGGCGATCGCTCGAGAGTCGGTTTCGGGTTCGGCGACGACGAACGTGGGCGTGCCGCCGAGGCCACCAACATCGTCGAAAGAGAGCCGCCCCGCGAGGAGCTCTTCGAGCTGGGCCGAGGTCACCGAATCGAGGCCCGCGTGAAGCGGGACCACCGGGACGAAGTAGCGGGTAACCACGCTCTCGGCACCGGGCGACGGCTCGAACGAGATATCGGCATCGTTCGGGTCGAGCGCGGCCTGGAACTGCGCAGGGTCGAGGCCTCGTGGGAGCGGGCCAAGGAACTCGAGCACGCGCGCGGCCGAATCGTCGCCACCGGGAAACGGGAACGCCGGATTGGTGCCACTACCCGCGCCGCGATCAGTGCGGTCGGCCAGCACCACACCCAGCACCACAAGCGACGACACGAACGCCATGAGCGACAGGCCGAACGCCACGGTCCAGGGGTCGCGGAGACGCGAAGAAACCACGGGACGGAGCATCAACGCCCGGGATACGAAGTGCAAGGCATTGCGGTAAACGCGGCTATAACGTGCCGCTGTGTCTCGGGCGCAAAAGGCGACAGAGAGTCTCCCGTCAGGTGCCAGGGAAGCCAGCGTGCGTGTAGTGCACGGGAATGCTCGAGGCGAGGCTTCAGCGCCCGGGCGCGGTCAGTTAGGCCTGGAGGAGCATCCGCACGAGCTCCCGGAGTTGCGCGAGCGTCTCGGGGTTGTCCTCCTGGCCGGCCCAGGGGCCGACGCCGAGCATCGCCATGCTATAGGTGCCGATGAGCGTGCGAACGGTTGCGGGCACGGGGACCGGTCGAAACTCGCCGGATTCGATACCGCTGCTGATCAGCGAACGGTAGGCCTCGAACAGCCAGTCGGCCTCGTCTTCGTCGAGCGGGCGGGCGGCCGCGGCGGCCTGGAACGCCGCAAGGAGCACCGTGCGGTTTTCGCGGATGTACTGCGCGAAGGAGTCGAGCGCGGTAAGCACCCGTTCGATGTGCGGCGTGTTTTCGTTGACGGCCGCGTGGTAGCGGTTCACCGCCTCGCGCGAATGGGCGCGGAGCACCTCGCGGAGGATCTGCTCCTTGCTGGCGAAGTAGCCGTAGACCGTGCCGACGCCGGTATCGGCCAGCTCGGCGATCTGCTGGATGGACGTCTCGTGGTAACCGCGTTGGTGGAAGAGCGTGTTTGCGGCATCGAGGATAGCTGCGCGCGTACGCGCTTTCCGCCGTTCGAGACGGCCAGGCGGGCGATCCTCGTGTGCGGGGGGCGTTTCGATTCCCATTCTGCCCCCGAATGTACCGTGCCCAGGAGTCAGGTGCGAACCGGAGCCCGGGTGCGCGAACGGTTGCAGGCAAAGATACTGCGAGGTTTAACACATTGCTCCCTGATGCCAGGTATTCCTTTGCGGTACACTGGGATCAGCTTGAACGGGATGGATTTGTATCGGTCGATTCCGGCTTCTGCAGAGCCGTCCTGTAGTCTCCGAGCTGGGCGCCGGTACGCGGCCGGCGCAATCCGGAACGCATGACCCAAACCACGACGGCCGGCAAGCGCGTCGGCGTCCTTGCCCTGCAGGGCGATTTCCGAGAGCACCGCGAGATGCTGCAGGCGCTCGGCCATGAAACGGTCGAGGTCCGCAAAGTCGAGCACCTGGCGGGTTTGGACGCGCTCATCATTCCCGGTGGCGAGAGCACCGCGATCGCGCGCCTGATCCTGTCGAACGGGATGCTGGAGCCGCTGCGCGAGTTCTGCGCGGCAGGGAAGCCCGTATGGGGCACCTGTGCCGGCGCAATCCTGCTCGCGCGTGAGGTCGATCGGCTCGATCGACCGGGCATCGAAACGATGGACATCGCGGTTCGCCGCAACGCCTTCGGCCGGCAAATCGACAGCTTCGAAGCCGACCTCGAAATCGAAGGGTTGCCGGGCGAGGCGCCCTTCCGCGCGGTGTTCATTCGCGCGCCGCTCATCGAGCGGGTGTTCGGGCGAGCGAAGGCCATCGCGCGGCTCGACGACGGCACCATCGTGGCCGCGCGGCAGGGGAACCTGCTCGCGACCGCCTTCCACCCCGAGTTAACGAACGACCCGCGGATGCACGAATGGTTCCTGGCGCTTGGGACGGACGAACCGCCGGGCCCGGGGACCAGGGAAGCGCCGCGGCTGGAACGCACCACGGGCGCGCTCGGAGGTGGAGCATCCGGAGGATGAGAGAGGTGCAGGCCGAACCGCTGAGCCCGATCGACGCCGCGACGCTGTGGCCCCAGATGCACCGCCTCGCGACCGAGGTCATAGCGACACGCGCCGGCGAAAACCTCCTCGTCCGCTCCGGGCTCGCGGCGATGGGCCTGACACGTCTCCCCCGGGTTCCGCGAACCGTGGTGCTCGGACTGAAGCATCGGCTCGGGTACCGTGGCGTGCTTGTGGTTCGCGAACTCGCTGGAGGAGCGGGCTGGGAAGCGGTGTCGCTGCGCATGGCGCGGGAGAAGGACGACGAAGCGATCCTGGCGTTGCTCGAGGCCGCGACCGAGGAAGTCGGCAGGCGGGGCGGGCGCACCATCTACCTCCGCTACCCGGAAGGTTCGACGCACCGGGAAGCCATCCGGAAAGCGGGCCTGATGCCCTACCGCCACGAGCGGCTCTTTGCGGTGCCACCATCGGACCGGCCGGCCGAGACGCGGTTTCGCCCGGCACAGGGGCGCGACCGCCACGACGTGTTTCGCCTCTATTGCCGCGTCGTGCCAGAACATATTCGCCGCCAGGAAGCGCCCACGCAGCAAGACTGGCGGTCGGTGCTCGATTCGTATGACTGTGAAAAGGAGTTCGTTNTCGAACAGGAAGGCACCGTGGCAGGATGGGCCGGGTTCGGCGACCGGGAATGCTACGTGATGGCCGAGCCGGGCATCGACGGGCTGATGGAGGCGGTGCTCAACCTGGTGGAGACCCACGGGCCTCGCCACGGGACGCTCGTCCTGGGCGATTACCAGGCAGCGATGGAGACGCTTGCGGTCGAACGCGGATACGTGCCGCTGGGCGTGCGAATCATCTGCGCGCGGCGGCTAGCATTGTTGAACCCTCTGAAGGAGGTGGTGGCGGTGCCGGCGGGGTCGGCGGCGCTGCCGCAGTAGCTGTGACAGATCCAACCATCACACCCGAAAACTTCGTGCCCGACCAGATCGTGACGGACGACCTCGACCTGCTGCTCGAAGCGCTCCCGCCGCACATCGCGGAGGCGCTGCAGGAGGAAGGCCGCCGAACCGACCTGCTCGAGGTCGTGATGGACCTTGGCCGGTTGCCGGAAGCGCGGTACCCGGGCCGGGAGATCGTGCTCAGCCGCAACGAAATCACCGAGGCGGACCTGGAGTACGTGACGCACCGCATCGGTGAGTTCGGGCTCGATAACCGCGCGGGCATTGAGCGCACGCTGCACCGCATCTCGTGCATTCGAAACCGGCGGGGCAAGGTTGTCGGCCTGACGTGCCGCATCGGCCGGGCGGTCTACGGCACCATCCGCGTGATCGAAGACCTGGTCCTCAGCGGGCGGAGCATCCTGCTCCTGGGGCGGCCGGGTGTGGGCAAGACGACGATGCTCCGCGAAATCGCGCGGGTGCTGGCCGACGATGCGAACAAGCGGGTGATCATCGTCGACACCTCGAACGAGATCGGTGGCGATGGCGACATCCCGCACCCGGCTATCGGTGGCGCGCGGCGGATGCAGGTCCCGACCCCGGCGATGCAGCACGCCGTGATGATCGAGGCCGTCGAGAACCACATGCCGGAAGTCATCATCATCGACGAGATCGGCACGGAGCTCGAGGCGAGCGCGGCTCGCACCATCGCCGAACGGGGCGTGCAGCTCGTTGGCACGGCCCACGGCAACACCCTCGAGAACCTGATGCTCAACCCGACGCTCGCCGATCTCATCGGCGGCATCCAGTCGGTGACGCTCGGCGACGAAGAGGCACGGCGCCGGGGCACGCAGAAGTCGATCCTCGAACGGAAGGCGCCCCCGACGTTCGATGTGGTGGTCGAGATCCAGAGCTGGGCCCGTGTGGCCATTCACGAGAACGTGGCCGACACGGTGGACGCGCTGCTTCGCGGCTATGCAGCGCCGCCGGAGGTGCGGCAGCTCGGGCCGGGCGGCCGGATCGAGATCATCGAACAGGACGACGAGCCGGACCAGCGAGAACTGCACCGGCCGGCGCACCCGGCCCGTGCTAGCGAACGCGGCGGCTGGGAGCTTGGACACCGGCGCGGCGGCGGCCACGTGCGCGAGGAGCGTTCGCCCGAACCTTCGCCCGACCGCGACCACTTTCTAAACCCCGATGTGACGGGGCTGCCGATCCGGCTCTACGCATTCGGCGTCTCCCGCGGCCGGCTCGACCACGCGATCCGTTCGCTCGGCGTGAACGTGGAGCTGGTGAACGACGTCCGCGACGCCGACGCCGTGATCACGATGCGGAACTACTACCGGCGCAAGCCACCCGCTCTTCGTGAGGCAGAGGAACGGTCGCTGCCGATTTATGTCCTGAAGAACAACACAGACTTCCAGATCGAGCAGGTGCTGCAGCAGTTTCGTGCGGGCGGTGCCGGCGACCGAGCCGTTCGACGCGACCCGATGATCGACGTCTTCCGCGAGACGGAGGACGCGATTGCGAAGGTGCTGCAGGAAGGCAAACCGGTTGAGCTGGCCCCGGCGAACAGCTACATCCGGCGCGTTCAGCACCAGCTCGCGAACCGGTACAACCTCGCCAGCAAGAGCTCGGGGAAGGAACCGCAGCGGCGCGTGATGATCCTGCCCGTGGGGCAGGGCTAGGAGGGCCGTTGGCTGTTGGCTCTTAGCTCTTAGTCACAGATGGAGCATCCCTGCACGCCGGCCGGGGTTCCGTGACCAGTGCCGGTAATGCCCTGGCAAACCAACAGCCAATCGCCAATAGCCAACAGCTAGCAGCCCCTACAGCAGTCCCGCTTTGCGGGCGTCGGCAAGGAAGCGTTCGATGCCGATGTCGGTGAGGGGGTGCTTCAGCATCTGCGGGAGAAGCGAGGGCGGGATGGTGGCGATGTGGGCGCCGGCGAGGGCGGCTTCGACCACGTGCTGCGGGTGCCGGAGGCTCGCGGCGAGAACCCGGGCCTCGAGCCCGTGGGTTTCGACGATGGCGACGCACTGGCGGATGAGCTCCATGCCGTCGCTGCTGACGTCGTCGAGGCGCCCGACGAAGGGGCTCAGGTAGGCGGCGCCGGCGAGCGCAGCGAGAAGCGCCTGGTTCGGCGTGAAGATGAGCGTCGTGTTAACCCTGATCCCTTCGCGGCTGCAGCGGTGGATGGCTTCGAGCCCGGCTTCGTCGATGGGAATCTTCACCACCACGTTCGGGTGCCACGAAGCCAGCTCGCGCGCTTCCTCCACAAGCTCGTCCGCGGTGCGGGAGACGCACTCCGCGGAGATTGGACCGTCGATGACCTCGGCGATTTCGAGGATGCGCTGCTTGTAGCTGACGCCACCCTCCTTCGCGAGGAGGCTGGGGTTGGTGGTAACGCCGGAGATGACGCCGTATTTCGCGGCGGCGCGAATTTCGTCGATGGACGCGGTATCGAGGAAGAGTTGCATGACGTGGCCCCGCAGTTGCTCTCAGCCAATGGTAGAGCGTTACGGGATGGCGGCCTAATGCTCAGGCCGCCCGGCGCTCAGCGGTGGCGCCGTGGGTGTGATTGGCGGCCAGGAGCTCGGCGATGAGCGACTGCAGCCGCGCCGTTTCGTGCCCGACGGCGCGGATGAAGGCGTCGGTATCGGCCGGCTGCTCGGCGGCGTAGCGGCGTGCGAGCAACTGGGCGTAGGCGCTCAGCAAAACCAGCGCGCCGGGTTCGCCGTGCGCCACGCGGTAGGCGAACGCGGCGAGTCCCTCCGTGGGCGCGCGGAGTTCCTGCGCGAGCGACTGCAACTCCTGCTCGAGCTGGCGCTGGCGGGTGATGTCGCGGCTGATGATGACGGTGCCGGTTCGCACGCCGCGGGTATCGCGGATCGTCTCGACGTAGGTCTGGAGCCACAGCCAGCGCCCTGACTTATGTTGTGCGCGAAGCTGGAGTGGTGGGCGGTCGCTGCCAACACCCCAGTCGTGGATGGCCTGCTGGAGCTCGGCGAGGTCGTCGGGGTGGACCAGGTTGAAAGCGAGCACGCCGATGAGTTCTCGCGGCTTGTAGCCAAGGACCTGGGCGTGGGCGTCGTTCACGTAGAGGAAGCGCCCGGCCGGGCCGGTGAGCGCCAGCATGTCGGGGGAGTTGGCCAGGTGTTCGGCGAGCCGCTGGCCGCCTTCCCGGAGCGCGTCGGCGGTCGCGTGCCAGCCCGTCACGTCGATACAGGCGCCGAGCGTGGCCCGTTCGCCAGCCAGGACGAGCGGCGCAAGGCTTTCCGTGAGGCGGCGAACGCTGCCGTCGGCGGCCCGGATGCGGTATTCGTACTGAAACCAGCGGTCACCGGTCAGCACGCGCGCGGCGTTCCGCAGGAGGGCACGGCGATCCGCGGGAACCACCAGGTCCAGGGCGCGCCGGCCGATGAGGTCGCGGGAGCGATAGCCGGTCAGCCGTGTGAACGCGGCATTGACGTAGACAAACCGGCCATACCGGGTAACGAAGACACCGATATTCGCTTCGCCGGCGGCCGAACGGAAGTTCCGGGCGAGTGAAAGGCGAGGCGACGCGGCGAGAATCCTCCGCCCGGAACCGCCATCAAATGCGTGGCAATCGAGGCTGATACGCACCCAGCCGCCCGCGACGCTCGGGAAGCGAACGGGACAGCGCGTAAGCTCGCCGGGGGCAAGCTCGGCGAGCCGGGCGGCGTCCTCGGGATGGATACGGGCGTCGTCCCAGCCGAGCGAACTGAGACCAAGCACGAGCCGGAGTTGCCCGTTCGCAAACCGGAGCACGCCCTCCGCGTCGATGACGCAGAGCGCGCCATCGGTGGTCATGTCGATGCAATCGTCGGTGGCAACCGGTCCAGGCGCCCTCGATTCCAGCATGTGCCATCTCCTGGTCGACCGCTCGGGCAGAACCGTCTGTTAAGAAAGACGGCAGCCTTTGGGCCCCTCATCAGGTGCCGGGTCGATTTGCAGCGATGCCATACGATGCGCCTATCGAGAGGAGGCGCGCGTGGAAGGCGTGGCGACGCTCTTCGAGGGAGACAACGCCGAGCGCGTCCGGGCATTGTGGCGGGCGTGTGAGACGGAGCTCGGGGTCCGCGCAGCGTTTCCCGGCGCCGTGCCACATCTCACATATCACCTGGTCGAACGAGCGTACCCGCACCAGGCAGTCGTGCACCGGCTGCGCAGGCTCGCGGATGCGTGGCGCCCCTTCACGGTGCGGACGAGCGGCATCTGCGTGTTCACCGGTCCGGCGCCGGTCATCACCATCGCGGTCGTGCGCGACACGCGGCTGAGCGCGTGGCACGAGGCGGTCGGGCAGGCGTGTTCGGCGGCAGGCGCCGAAGCCGTCGCCTACTACACCCCCGACCGGTGGATGCCGCACATCACGGTCGCGCAGCAGAACATCCCGGCGGCGGCGCTGCCCGAGGTTCTCGCCTGGTGGGCGTCGCAGGACCTCCCGTGGGAGCTGCGGGTCACGAACGTGGCCATCGCGAAGGCGACCGAAACGTCCCTCGATGTGCTGGCGCGCATCGACCTTCGCGGCTGAGTTGCGGAGGTGGCGCGAGGGCGGGAAGATTGTGCATGTAAGTACAATCACCGGCGGCATTGCACGCCGAAAGGACTCCGCCAGTGGCCCTCGTCGTCGTCACCTCTGCGTCGCCCGGTGCAGGCAAGACGGGCGTCGCGACCGCCATCGCACGCCACTATGCGTACCAGGGGCGGCCTGTGCGGCTCGCTCGCACTGCCTCGCCCGAAGGACACGCAGCCGATGACGCTGCCCTGTTCGCGAACCTTCCGTTCGCGCCGGGTTCGCCGGCCAGCACCATCTCGCCGGCCGATGCGCGCGACCCGGGAGGCGCGGAGATCCTTGTCGTCGAAGCAGACCTCGAATCGGCAGCGCAGATCGCCGACGCGATCGTGGTGTTCGTGGCGCGCGGCGAGCGGCCAGCGAAGGCCCCCGAAGGCATTTCGCCGGCGGTGATTATCACGACCGGCGTCCCGGCAGCGCTGGTGCAACCCCCGGTCGAGGAGGAGGGCAAGCCGCTGACGATCGACCTGCCCGAAGACCGGCTCCTCGCCGGGTTCTCGATCGAAGAGTTGCAGCGGCGGCTCAACGCGCAGGTGCTGGTCGAGGGCGACGTCCCCTACGACGAAACGATCGACTCGCTGGTGATTGCCCCGTTCGGCTCGGACGCTGGCGAGCCGTACCTGCGGCGGTTCCCGAACAAGGCAGTTGTGGTTCGGTACGACCGGACCGACATGCATCTCGCCGCCATTCGGGCCGACGCCCGGGTGCTGGTGCTCACGGGCGGGCGGCGGCCGTCGGACTACTCGTTCGACGCGGCGGGTGCGCGGGGCGTGCCGATGCTCCTTTCGCTGACCGACACCGAGAACACGGTGATCGCGCTCGAAGGCATCTACGAGGCCACGCGGTTCCAGGGCGAGCGGAAGCTCGATCGCATGGTGGAACTGCTCGAAGACACGCCACTCTTCCGATCGCTCGAGCTGTAACCCGCGCTGCGTGGGGCAGGTCACACACGGCCACCGTCGCGGCCCTCACTATGACGGCGGAGGGTTCGCCGTGTTCGTGGTGACGGGTAAGCGCATCGAGCGACTCGACGAGTTCCGCGTCTAAGACCTGCTGAAGCGGTTCGAAGGGCGCGTGAGCGTCGACCTTGGCACAGGCGACGGAAACGCCGTGCTGCGCGCTGCTCGCGCCGAACCTGCGTGGCTGCACGTCGGCATCGATGCGGTGGCCGAGGGGATGACCGCGGCCTCTGGACGCGCGCACCGCGAACGGCTCGAGAACGCACTGTTCGTTCGCGCAGCGGCCGAAGCGCTCCCACCGGAGCTCGCGGGGTGTGCCGCGAGGATGACGGTCGTCCTGCCGTGGAGGAGCCTGCTCCGAATCGTCGCGGCGCCGGACGCCGAGGCCCTCGCCGGGATTCGCCGGCTGTGCGGCCCCGGCGCACTCTTTCGCGCCGTCGTGGCGTACAGCCCGGAGCGTGACGCGCGAACGTGGCGGGAACTGGGACTCGAACCCGGCGTGGTCGACGAGAGGTCGCTCGCGAAGGGCTACGCCAGCGCGGGCTTCACCCTCCTGGGGGTTCGCGATTGCACGAAGCAAGAGTTCGCGGCGCTGGGGACGGCATGGGCGCGGCGGCTGGCGCGTTCACCGGGGCGGATGGCGTGGGTGTTGACCGCCATCGCAGCGGAAGCACATAGCATGAAGGCATAACGCGCGAAGTACGATACGATCGAACGGTGAGTAAGTACCCCGACATTCCCGAGCCCCTTCAAGCCGTAATCGACGACTTTGAGTTCGCTGACCGCAGCGAGCGAGCAGAGATGCTCATCGAGTACGCGGACAGGTTCGTGGAGGTGCCCGAGCGCATCGCGACGCGGCCCTTCCCCGAAGAAAACCACGTACAGCGCTGCGAGTCCGAGGCGTACGTCTGGGCCGAGGACCTGCCGGACGGCACTCTGAAGTACCACTTCGCCGTCGAGAACCCGCAGGGACTGTCAGCGAAGTCGTGGGCGGTCATCATGGACGAGACGCTCTCGGGCCAGCCGCTCGAGAAGGTCGCGAAGGTCCCGCCCGACGTGATCTTCGACATCTACGGGAAGGACGTGTCGATGGGCAAAGGGCAGGGGCTCATGGGCATGCTGGACCATGTGACGAGCCATGCCCGGCGCCGCCTTGTTGAGCGCCGCGCGCAGGCGGCGAGCTAGGTTCGCGAGCGAGGAAAAAGGGGCTGCCCGCCCGCAGGAACGGACTCGCGGGCAGCCCCTTGCCCTGCGCTCCCCACGCCAAACGCAGGGCCGTCTCAGGATTCGAACTCGGGCCCGACGACCAGTACGGGCCGCGATGTTCGGCGAATCACCTTCTCGGTCTGACTCCCGGCGATAAGCCTCCCGACACCAGCACGGCCGTGCGTGGCCATCACGATCACGTCGGCGTCGAGTTCATCGGCGGTGCGCACAATGGCGCGGGCAGGGTGGCGCGACCAGGCGATGTGTGGCTCCGCGTGGACGCCGGGGAAGTGTTCGTCCGCGAGGGATTGCAACCACTCTTCGGCTTCGATGCGCATGCGCTCCATGGCCTCGCCGTGGGTTTCGACGATGCGGGGAATCGCCGGCTGAACCACGGGCCCGGCCACCCCGGCAAGCACGGGCGTAACGTGGTCTGGTGCGCGTTCCAGGGCGTCGTGCACGGCGCCCGGGTCGAGCACGGTGAGGAGGTGGAGCCCGGCGTCCGGCGCGGCCGCGAGAAGCTTGCGCACCGCGGGGATGGCGAGGTCCAGGAGTTCGGAACGGGCGAGCGGGACGAGGACCTTCATGGTGCTCCTCCTTCGCCGCGGGCATCGCCGCGGCAAGCGTTCGGTTACGCCGACGCAGGTGGCGGGACGATGAGCAGCGTCCGGTCGATGGAGTGCACCACGCGGTCGGTGGTGCTGCCGAGGAACAGCCGGCCGGCGAGCCCCTTGCCGGTCGCACCCATGACGATGAGGCCGGCATCGAGCGCTCGCGCGGTTTCGACGATGGCGTAGGCGGCTTCGCCCATGACAATGTGTTGCGTTTCGCCGGGCCGCGCGATGCCTTCGAGGTAGTCGCGGAGGCTCGTTTCGAGCATGGGCGCGACCTCGGCCGGGTAGTAGGCGAACTCGGCCAGGGCAGGCGGCGGCACGCGATAGGCGCTGAGGAGCGCGATGGGCGCCCCGAGCGACTGGGCGATGTTCCGGGCGTAGGTGAGCGCGCGTTCGCCGTGTTCGCTGCCATCGAGCGCCACCAGGATGGGGCGTGTCCCGGGGGAATCGGGCGGGCGGAAGCTCACGCCGGGCGCCACGAAGGTCGGCACGCGAGCGCCACGGATGACCTTGTCGGCGACGCTGCCGATGAGGTTTGCGCGGAGGCCACCCCGGCCGTGGGTCGCGATCACCACAGCGGCGGCGCCCTCGGAGGCCGCGAGAATGCGGGCGGCCGGCGAACCATACTCGACGGAGACCGTTCCATGCAGGCCGTACTGCCGCATGACGCGCTCGGCGTAGTCGGCGAAGAGCTCACGGGCGCGCTCGACGTCCTGCTCGGTCCAGAACCCCTCGCCCTGGTTCACCACGTACATGAGCCGCGCGGGCCGGCCCACGACCTTCGACACCAGCGCGGCGAGTGGAAGGGCATGTTCTGCCAGGCTCGAACCGTCGAGGGGGACAAGCACATCGCCCTGGGCCCACATCGCAATCACCTCCGGGGCAGGTCGCCCGCCACCTTTACCATCACTCTCGCGAATGTCCGGCGGCAGGACCGTTCGGGGGCCGGTGGACGGCCCAACCGGCGCGAATTCGAAAAGGGGAAGCCGAATACGACGGAGAGGGGCCTGACGGTCCGGCGGTAGGGATCGAACGGACGGTTCGCCCTGGGGGCATTCGGGGTACGAATGATGCATGAACGCGACGACCATCCCCCAGGCAACCGGCCAGGCGTGGCGCACCAGGGAACCGCTCGTGGTCTACCTGCGGCCGGCGCGCGAGGCAGACGCTGCTGCCATCGCCCGGCTCGCGGAACACGGGGCGACGGTGTGCCTGCCGGGCGAATGCAGGGAGCAGCCGCTCGAACGCTTCCATGCGGGGCATCAGCCAGGGGTGCTGGCCGTAACCGAAGACGAGGAAGTGGTCGGTATCGCGTGGCTCGAAATCATGCCCTTCGGGCCAGCAGAAATCGGCGTCGTGGTGGTGCCGCGCTACCGGCGCGAAGGCGGCGTTGCGGAGCTCATCCACGAACTCATGGCCGAGGCGGTGCGCCACGGCCACCACGAAGTGGCGACGAAGATCGCACCCGGCCTGCCGGACCCGTTGCGCGAGCTGCGGGACGGCGGATTGCGCGTGATTTCCGCCTTCACGACGGGGGGAATCAGCGATGTCCACCTGGCCCTCGACTGACACCGGGCCGGAGTTCTACAAACCCGATCCACTCCGGCGGCTCTCCCTTGCAGAATGCGTGGCCCTCCTGGAGCGCCACCGCGTGGGGCGGCTGGCGGTTCGCGACGCCGAGGGCGTGTACCTCGTGCCGATCTCGTACGCCTTCGCAAACGGCGCGGTGTACGCCCACGCGGCGCCAGGGCGGAAGGTGACGTTGATGCGGCGCTGGCCGCACGTGGCCTTCCAGGTCGACGAGATCGATTCACTTACGCAGTGGCGCAGCGTGCTGGTGCAGGGAAAGTTCGAAGAAATCACCAGTGACGCAGAGAAGGAGGTCGCGCGGCTGGTGCTGGTTGCGGCGTTCGGCGGCAACCTGGCCCTGCTGACGGCCGGGCATGGACACCGCGTCGCGCTGTCGGAGGCGATCCTGTTCCGCATCCAGCCGGAGGAGATCTCCGGGCGCGCACAGGGCCTCTAAACCGGCGACTCGACCTTACGCGTCTCGTCACCCAACCTACCACCATGCGACTGGTGGTCGTGGCAGTGCTGCTCGCCTTCGCGATATCCGTGGCCGGGTGTTCGGGCGAAAACGGAGCTGCCCGGGTTCAGTTCCAGCCGACCGTTGCGACGCCAACACCGGCCCTGACGCCGTCGCCCACACCAACGCCAATCCCGCCACCCGAACTGCTCGTCTCGACGACATCGCTGCCGCAGGCGGGCGCGATGCTGGTGTCGCTCGTGGGGACGGTGAAATCGGGGACCGTCACGTTCCTCGACCGGACGCAGCCGCTGTACCAGGGGTCGCAAAGCATCTACGCGTTCGTCGGTGTCGCGCCCGATGACCCTCCGGGAACGCACCGGCTGCGCGTCGACTTCGAGCTGCCGAATGGGACACGCGGGGTGCTAACGGAGACCATCCAGGTGTTCGAGCGCGAGTGGACGCTGGACGAAATCGAGATCCCCGAGGACCGCTCGGACCTCCTCGACCCGGGACGCGGGGAAGAGGAGGAAACCATCCTCTCTCGCGTGTATTCGACGCCGAGCCCGGAGAAGCGGTGGCAAGCCGGCTGGCTCATCCCGACCGAGGGCGCCATCACAACGCAGTTCGGAGAGCAGCGTTCGTACAATGGCGGGCCGCCTTCGGGGCACCATCTCGGGGTGGACATCGGCGCGGAGGAGGGCACGCCGGTCGTCGCCACGAACCACGGCCGGGTTGTTCTTGTGCGGCAGTTTGCGCTGCACGGGAACATCGTCGTCGTCGACCACGGCGGCGGGGTGTTCTCGAGCTATTCGCACCTGGGCGCCTTTGCGGTAGCCGAGGGGCAGGAGGTGGCCGCGGGCGACCTCATCGGCTACGTGGGGAACACAGGCCTTTCGACGGGAGCCCACCTGCACTGGGAGATCTGGGTCGGCGGCGTCCCGGTTGATGCGATGCGCTTCGCCGACGGGTCGAACGGGTTCTAGGGAAGCTCGCTCCAGGACGCATAGCAAAGGGGCCCGGGAACGTTCCCGGGCCCCTTGAATTCGAACCGAACCCGGGTTACTCGATTTCGACTTCCGCGCCGGCCTCGGCGAGCTTGGCCTTGATGTTCTCGGCCTCTTCCTTGCTGGCGCCTTCCTTGATCTTGGTCGGGGCGGCTTCGACAAGGTCCTTGGCTTCCTTCAGGCCGAGGCCGCTGATCACTTCGCGAATCGCCTTGATGACGTTGATCTTGTTGTCGCCGAAGCTCTTGAGAATAACGTTGAATTCGCTCTTCTCTTCGGCGGCAGCGGCGGCAGCGGCGGCAGCGCCACCATCGCCCGCAGCAGCAGCGCCCGGCGCTGCAGCGACCATCATCGGCGCGGCGGCGGTGATGCCGAACTCCTCTTCGATCGCCTTGTTCAGGTCGCGGAGTTCGAGCAGGGTCATGCCCTTGATGAGTTCGAGTGCTTCTTCAACCTTCGACATTGTGCTTCCTCAGTGCTCAGTGCTCGGTGCTTAGTGCTTGGTGGCAGAGTTGGCGGGAGCGTGTGCGGTTATGCGCCCTGCTCTTCGAGTTGCTTGGCTCGCGCTTCGACGAGGCCGGCGAAGTTGCGGATGCTCGCCTGCAGGAGCCCGGCAAAGTTGTAGAGCGGGCCCTGGAGCTTGCCCACAACGTCGGCCACCAGCTGGTCCTTCGAGGGCAGGGTCGCGATGCTCTCGACCTCGGAGGGGGAGAGCACGCGGCCTTCGAGCCAGCCGCCAATGATTTCGATGTTCAGCCGCTTTTCGCGAAGGTGCTGGGTGAGCGCCTTCACGGGGGCGACGGGATCATCGAAGCCGATGGCGAGGGCCGTGGGGCCCTTGATGATCTGGGCGATCTCCGGCCGGCCGGCCTGTTCGGCGGCCATCGTCGCGAGCGTGTTCTTAACGACTTTCACTTCGGCGTTCGCCTGCCGGAGGGCACGGCGAAGCTCTGTGATCTGGCTGACGGTAAGGCCACGATAGTCGGCACTGACGGCGATCGAGGCCCGCTCGAAGCGGTCCTTGATTTCGCCCAGCATCTCGACTTTCCGCGGCGTCGGCATAGGCCTCCTCCCGAGATGTTGCGCCCGGCCGGCCGCCGGGCGATGGGCCCACGCCGGAAAACGAAAATCCCTGCGCCGAGGCAGGGACAATGCACACACGAAGGCACAGGGAGTGCCTCGCGGAACCAGTCTGCCTCGGCAGGCGCCTTTCGGCTTTATCCCTCCGCCTGGCGGCGGATCACACAGGGACCTGCGGTCTCCGGCTATGGAATTGTCGTGTCGAGCATACGGCGAATGCCGATTGCGGGCAAAGCCCGCCTGGCCCGCTCAAAGGCTGGCATCGCCTCGTGGCGGTTGTTATCGGCAACTCTGTCTACGCAGCACTTTCCCTTGCACTCGGGCCCGGCTACGGGTACGCCGCCTGCATTGCCGGGCAGCGGTGATCTGCGCTGGCACACCGGTAGGCCGAGGAAAGCTCAGGCGCGAGTGAACTCGCGGGCGATTTCGCTCTCCACGCCGTAGGCGCGAGCAGCTTCGTCCTGGGTCATGACGTAGTAGTCGGCGCGGAAAGCCACGCACACGCGGCCGCGCGAATCGCGGATTTCGCCCGCGGCGACGAGGTCGAAGCCATGGGAGCCTTCGATCCAGGCACGGACTTCGTGACGCTGGCCGATGCGCACGGGACGGGAAAACACGCTCTGGGCCCGTCGCATCACGCCCCAGCGCCGAGCGATGGAGATAAGCGACCAGGTCATGGCCTCATCGAGGAGGGCCATGCTGAGGCCGCCGTGCGCGAATTCGGGTGCACCCGAGAAGGCTGGCTGCGGGGTGAACTCCGCGACCACCTGGCGGGCCTCTTCGTCGTAGTAGAACGGGATCCGGAGGCCTTCGGGGTTGTCAGGTTCGCAGACCCAGCAACTACTCGGGAAATCCCACTCCCGCTTGTCTAACAGATGTCTCGCCACTTCCGTTCCCCTGGGCCGGTCTGGTGGCGAAGTGTACGCCGGTTCACAAAGCGAAGTCCTAGGCCAGAAGGCGGATTGCGGGCCGGGACAACTCCGACGATGGTCCTCGGACTTTTGTCGGATGTCAGGGCGTAAGGGCGATCTTCAACACGCCGCCCCGCTTCTCGCGGAAGAGGTCGTAGCCGGCGGGCGTTTCGCTGAGCTTCATTTGGTGCGTGAGCAGCGGCCGCAGGTCGACACGACCACTCCGGATCAGCGCCATCAGGTGCTCCATGCGATTGGTCCCGACGGGGCAGAGCGTCGTCACGATCTGCCGGTGGATGAAGGTGCCGCTGGTGGGGAGCGTCAGCGTGGGGAACGCGCCATAGACGCCGACGGAGCTCACGGTGCCGCCGAAACGGGTGACCGCGACGCAGGCCTCGAAGGTGGCCTGGTGGCCCAGCGCTTCCACGGCGACATCGACGCCAACGTTGTTCGTGAGCGCCATGATGCGCTCGACGGCTTCGGAGGGTTCGACGACAACGTCGGCGCCCATGCGGCGGGCCATTTCCTGGCGCTCGGGGATGCCTTCGACGGCGATGATCAGCCCGGCGCCGAGCGTTCGCGCGCCCGCGGTGGCACAGAGGCCAACCGGGCCCTGGGCGAAGATGGCGATGGTATCGCCGGGGCGGAGGTTCCCGCGTTCGACGGCCGCGAAGCCCGTCGACATGATGTCGGTCACGAAGAGGACCTGGTCATCGTCGAGGTCGTCGGGGACCTTCGCGAGCGAGGTCTGCGCGCCGTTAACCAGGAAGTACTCGCCCTGCGCGCCGAAGAGCAGGTTCGCCGGCGCGTTATAGGTCTGGCAAACCTGGTGGTTGCCTTCCTGGCACCGGGCACAGTAGCCACAGCAGACGAGGCAGCTCGTGACGACGCGGTCGCCGGGCTTGAAGGCGGTGACGCCCGGGCCGACCGCTTCGACGATGCCGACGGCTTCATGCCCCATCGGCGTGCCGGCCGGCACCGGCATCTCATCGACGATATGGATGTCGCTGCCGCAGATGGTGCTGAGCGTGGTGCGGATGATTGCCTGGTTCGGGCCCGGCTCGTCGGGGTAGGGCACGCGGGCCATTTCCACTTTGCGTTCGCCGGCCTTCACGCACGTCAGGGAGTTCGGCATCGTCGTTCCTCCTTCGGTGCGGCATTCTACCGGCCGGTAACCACCCTGCAAGTCAGGCGGCTTCGCTCCCGAAGCGGGGTTCCTGCACGCGGCGAAGGGGCTTCGCCTCTTCGGCTTCACGCAGAACGTCCGTGGCGTAGAGGTTCTCGAGGTCGTACTCGTGGATGCGTGCGCTGACCGGCACTTCGAACATGCGGTGGCCGTCGCTGACGGCGATGGTGCCGGGAACGCGGCGCAGGTAGATGAACGAGTTGTCGTAGGTGCACTCGTTCAGGAGCACGCAGAAGCGGGCGCCGCCGAGGTGAGCAACAAAGTCCGACGTGCGCGTAAAGCGCTTGAGCACGATGGCCAGGCCGTTGATAGCGCGATTGGCGAAGTCCTCGCCGCGGCGTTCGCGGATCTCGTCGATGGTGTCGAGCGAGAGGACGATGAGCACGAAGGGCGTGCCGTTCGCGCGGGCGCGGGGCATCTCGCGGCGGAGTTCGGAGAGGAGGTAATTGCGGTTGGGCAGGTTCTCGAGGTCACTCAAATACGCCGAGCCGTGAAGGCGCGCCGTGATCCGGGCCCAGCGCCGCTCACCCAGCCAGCGAACAAGGAAGAGCTGCGCGTAGACGACGACGAACAGGAGCGTGAACGCGACGGTGGCGATGATGTTCAGGGTGGATGGGTTCGTAACGGCAGAAGCGGCCTGGTAGGCGAGCACCACGCCCCACAATACCAGCGTCAGGGTGCGCACGATGAGCTTTCGGCGGGGCGGCGAGCCGGTCGCGACATCCTCGGCGTTCATAGGGAACCTCCCACACCGGGATCTTCGACCGCCAGGCGCCGGGGCATCAGGCCACCAGGGCCGAATCGTCGCCGGGCGGGTCGCCGGCGTACCACTGCGGTGGGCAGGTCGAGACGTGCGTAAGGAATGCGCGGGCCTTCTGCTCAAGTGCCCGGATGCCGCCGGGAACACGGCGAAGCGCCTCTTCGGCACGCGGCGGGAGCGCCTCCCGCGGCCAACACTCGGGCCGGCGGGTCCAGTCCCAGCCGGCGGCCATGCCCGCGCGGTTCACGGCGAGGTTGGCGGCGTTCACGATATCGGCGAGCGAATCGAGGCTGCCGGTGAGGCGGTCGTGGTGGCCGCGGATGGCCGAAACGAGCGGTTCGGGGAACCGCCAGCGTTCGGCGAGCCGGCCACCAACCTGGGCGTGGGAGAAGCCGAAGACCATGCGCTCGGCCTCGGCGAAGCGAACCCGGCGGGTAGTCACCAGGTCGATCACCTCGGCGAACGCCTCGGGCTCGCACAGCAGCATCGCCAGCTGGCCGACGTCGTGCAGGACTCCGGCGGTGAAGGCGTCTTCGGGGCGGGCGGTGCGGGTGTCGCGGGCGAGCGCTTCGCTCACAATGCCGACAGTCACACTGTGCGCCCAGAAGAGGTCCTGGTTGAACCCCTCGAGTTCGAGAGAACGGAACGAGTCGATGATGCCCGAGGTGATCGCGACGGAGCGAACGGTTCGCATTCCGAGCAGGATCACGGCTTCGCGGACATTGCCGATGCGGCGCGGATAGCCGTAGTAGGCGGAGTTTGAGAGCCGGAGGAGCCGGGCGGTGAGCGCCTGGTCGGAACTGAGCACCGCGGCCAGGTCCATTGCCGCGGACCGTTCGTCTTCGGCAACGGCGATGGCCCTGGCCGCCACCGACTTTAGCGGCGGGAGCTCGGCGGTGCGCTGGACGATCAGGCGAAGGCGGTTGCGGGCTTCGGGACCGGGCTCTGTCATGCTGCGGACACCTCCTGGTCCTGCCAGACCACCCGGTTGCGTCCCACGCGTTTCGCCGCCAGGAGACGGTCGTCGGCGATGCGAATGGCGGCCCGGAGGTCGGGGGCGGAGCCGGGCACATCGGACACGCCGGCCGAGACAGTGACGGAGATGCTCTCGCCGCCGGGAATCGGGATGCGGGTCCGCGCGACGGCAAGGCGTACGCGCTCGGCGAACGACCGTGCCGCATCGAGCGTGGCTCCCGGGAGGAACGCGATGAATTCCTCGCCGCCGAACCGCCCGAGGATGTCGCCATGCCGCGCCGTGCTTCGAAGGACCGAAGCGAGCGCCGCCAGCACTTCGTCGCCCACGAGGTGGCCATAGTTGTCGTTGATGCTCTTGAAGCCGTCGAGGTCGAACAGGGCGACGCCGAATGCCGAGGCAGAGTCCCTGCTCGCGGCCATCGCTTCGGCGGCCTCGATGGCGCTGCCGCGGTAGAGCATGCCGGTGAGCTGGTCGTGCTGGGCGACGTGGTTCAGGGTCCGGACGAGTTCGTTCAGGCGCCGGTTGTTGTCGCGCAGCGCCTCTTCGATGGCGCGAACCTTGCTGTGATCGCGGACATACATCGCGACGCCAAGCTCCGCGCCGTAGCGATCGCGGAGCACCACAGCGGAGACCGCGGCGGCGAAGGGGCTTCCCCCTTCCCGCGCGGCCGTGATCTCCATGTTTACGACGCGCCCCTCGGCGGCGAGCCGCTGGCGGAACTGCCGGTAGCCCTCCTCGCCGGCGAAGAGGCGCGAAACGGGTTTGTGGAGCACGTCGATGGGCGCGAAACCGAAGATGGCCTCGCTGGCGCCCGCGTACAGGATGACCCGCTCCTCCGGGTCGGCGACGACGACGCCATCCGGGCATGCGAACAGGAGGAGTTGCAGCGCATCGGCATCCGAAAGTAACCCGACAAGATCCATGCGGGCTTCCACTGGTCCTCCCCGGCGGGTCGTTCACGTTGGATATCGGCCGGGGAGGCGTGGAAATGAAGCACAAGTCTCAGGGATTCGCTAGAAGATCGCTCGACAACACGGCACCCGCACCCGGGCGCCGCTGCCGCATATGGAGCCGAGGCCGGGAGGCTAATTCGCGAGGATGGCGTGAGCCAGGTCGCCCCACGAGGAGAGCACGGCGACGACGCGGGCACGGCCGTTCGACACACGAGCGGCCTCGCGGGCAAGGAACGCCTTCAGTTCCTGGATGAGCCGGGCATCTTCGCGGTAGAGCTGGTCGGGCTCCCAGCGTTCGAACCGCATGCGGCGCGGCCGGCCGGCCCCGTCTTCGAGCTGGAGCGCGAGGTCGAACGCGGCGAACCCGTAGGGCCGGCGGCAGTTCGCCACCGTCTCGCGGAGCCAGTGCAGGATGCGCTCGGCGTCGGTTTCCGGGTCACCCGAAACGTGCCAGCCGTTCGTGTAGCGGCCAAGGCCGGCGCGCTTCGCCGCGGAAAGGCGCCAGCGCCGTTTGTAGCCTTCGATCAGTCGGAGCGGTGAGATTTCCGATCCCCCTGAGCGGGTGTCTGCAATGAAAATGCTACGCCGCTGGCGGGGGCTGGCAAGGAAAGCTTATGTCGTTCTTGACCGACCTTTACCGGTCGGCGGGCTCCCACTGCAGGTCCGGCCGCAGGCCGAGAGATGCGGCGAACTCCGCCGCCGCGGCTTCAAACGCGGCCCGTTCGCCTTCCGACGGTGGATCGAAGAAGAACGGGCGGATGGCGACAGCATCGCCGGTGATACGCCGCTGCCAGCGGCCGAGGACCCTGCCCTCGCCGTCGAGGATGCCGAAGTCGAGCAGGTCTTCGGTCGCATAAGCCGGGTTGCGGGGGAGGTGGCGCCGGTTCGCCGAGTGGTAGCCCACGGTGTATTCGTCGAACGGCGCGAGCAGGTAGAGAACCCGCGGCGAATCATGCGGCGGGCAGCCGGCGATGAAGTAGCACGGCTCCTCGGCGTAGCGCTCCTCTTCGAGCACATCACGCGCCATCGCGATGCCACGGCGGCAGTCGGTGAGCGTGAACCCGGACCACCAGGCGAAATCGCGGACCGTGGCCGGGCCGTGCGCGCGGAAATAGCGGAGCGTCAGCTCGCGCAGAGCCTCGTCGCGGGTGAGCGGCGTAGCCGGGGGCACCCGTTCGTCGGTGAGCGCCCAGGTGTGGTTGCGGCCCTGCCGGGGTCCGCTGCAGATGTAGCCTTCGAGTTCCGCGACCATCATCAGCCAGGTGAAGCGCTGCGGGTCGCCGTCGAGGGAGATGCCGCCTTCCCGGAGGACCGCCTGCGCCCCGGGGCGGGTGAGGCTCCCACCGCCCGCGAGCCCCTTCTCCAGCGCCTTGCGAACGGCCGCCCTGGTCTCCTCGTCGATTTCCAGCTGGCGCAACCGGGGCAGTGAGGTAGCAATGACGCGCGGACCGCTGAGCGCGATGAGCCACCGGAAGTCTTCGCGCGCCACGAAATGCCACGTGGGGCGCAGGACGTGCGTCCGGATGATCGAGCCATTGGCGATGGCTTCGTCGATGCGCGATGCGGCACGGTCGGCTGTTCGCCAGCCGACCGCCCAGCGTGCATCGTTGTACTCCTGCGCCTGGACAGCGCCGAACCAGGCAACCGCTTCGGCGGGGTTCGCCAGCTTTTCGCCGGCGAGCCGCTGGTTGCGCAGGCGGAGATCCAGGACCTCGCTCACATCCACGCGCGCCACCGTACCGCGGCGCGGGCGTTGGTGCGAGCGATTTAGCCTTCGGCGAGCGCGTACTCCAGCGCGTCGGCGAGCGCGAGCCAGGAGGCTTCGATGATGTCCGTCGAGCTCCCGACCGTGGTCCAGTAGCGGTTGCCGTCGGTGCTTTCGATGAGCACCCGGACGCGTGCGCCCGTGGCCGACTGGCTATCGAGGATGCGGACCTTGTAGTCGACGAGCTTCACGTCGTTGAGGTGGGGGAAGGCGTAGGTGAGCGCCTTGCGGGCGGCCTTATCGAGCGCGTTCACCGGGCCGTTGCCTTCGGCGGCCGTGTGATGGGTTTCGCCGCCGACGCGGAGCTTGACCATGGCCTCGGCAAGCATCTCGTTGAGCTCGGTGCGGTCGTGCGCGGTACGGCGCCGTTCGACGATGACGAAGTCTTCGAGTTCGAACGGCGGCTTATAGCCGGGCAACGAGCGGCGAACGAGGAGCTCGAAGCTCGCTTCGGCGCCTTCGTACTGGTAGCCCTGGGCTTCCTTCTCCTTCACCAGTTCAAGGAGCTTCTTGATCTCGTCCTGGGTGAAGGGGTAGTCGATGCCGCGCTCCTTGAGCTTCATGAGCAGGTTGCGCTGGCCCGAGAGTTCGCTGACCAGCACGCGGCCGGTGTTGCCCACGAGCGCCGGGTCGATGTGCTGGTAGGCCCGCTCGTCCTTCATTACGCCCGCGGCGTGGTAGCCAGCCTTGTGCGCGAAGGCGCTGGCGCCGACGTAGGGGGCCTGCGGGTTCGGGACCAGGTTCGCGAGCTCGCTCACGTAGTTCGAGACTTCGGTCAGGCGGGCAAGCTGCTCGTCGCTCACGACGTCGATGCCCATCTTGAGCTTGAGGTTCGCGAGGACGGTGAGGATGTCGGCATTGCCGCAGCGTTCGCCGTAGCCGTTGACGCAGCCCTGCACCTGGTAGACGCCGGCCTGGACGGCCGCGAGGGTGTTCGCCACGGCGAGGCCGGCATCGTTATGGCAGTGGATGCCGAGCTTCACGTCGTCGCCGAAACGCTGCTTCACGGCCTCGATGGCTTCCAGGAGCTTGAACGTAGTCATGCCGCCGTTCGTGTCGCAGAGGACGAGGACGTCGGCGCCGGCGCGGGCGGCGGTGGCAAGGCACTGGAGCGAGTAGTCCGGGTCGTCGAAGAAGCCGTCGAAGAAGTGCTCGGCGTCGAAGAAGACGCTCTTGCCCATCGCCTTGAAGTAGCGAACCGTGTCGGAAATCATCGACAGGTTCTCTTCGGGCGTGGTCTCGAGGATGGAGCGGACCTGGTACATCGAGGCCTTGCCGACGAGCGTCACGCCGGGGGTTTCGGCGGCAACGAGGCTCTGGATGTTGGCGTCGGTTTCGCAGGTGAGGCCGGGCTTGCGGGTGCCGCCAAAGGCCGAGACCTTTGCGTTCTTGAGCTCCACCCCGCGCAGGCGGCGGAAATACTCCGCGTCCTTCGGGTTCGAGCCCGGGAAGCCACCCTCGATCCATTCGATGCCGAGCTCGTCGAGCTTGCGGGTAATGCGGATCTTGTCTTCGACGGAAAGCGAAATGCCTTCCATCTGGGAGCCGTCGCGGAGGGTAGTGTCGTAGAGCTGAACGCGGTCAGAGGCCATGGCGCGATATACCTTTCTCGTATCGAAGATAGAACGGGAAATTGAGGTAGCGGGCGGAAGGGGAGAAGACCGCGTTAAATCGCAGCCCCGCGGGATTGCCGCGGGGGTTGTATCACCACCTGGAGAGTGCCCTTGAGAGCCATAGGGGATGCAGTGTACCACCCATTCTCGTTACGTTCAGATGGGCATCCGCAGCGCTGCCGGTGGCCCGCGAAACGCGGGTGAAGTTGGATCGTTGCACCTGCCGCCCGGGGTGGCATGCTCTCCGGGATTATCGAGCGGAGGGACGGGAATGACAGACCGGGCAGGCGAGATGCAGGCCGCGATGCGCGGCTTTTTCGGCGAGCTTCTCGGGATCACCATACTCTCGGCAACACCCGACCGGGTGGTCGCGGAATTGTTCGTGCGCGACGAGTTGTGCACGGTGCCGGGCGTGTTGCACGGCGGCGCGGTGATGGCCCTCGCCGACCAGCTCGGCGCAATGGGCACGGTCCTGAACCTGGACCTCGCGAAGGGCTATTCCACCACGACCATCGAATCGAAGACGAACTTCCTTTCTGCGGGCCGCGCGGGCACCAAGGTGACCGCAGAGTGTGTGCCGCTGCACCGGGGCGGGCGGTTGATGACGTGGCAGACGACTGTTCGCGGCGAGGATGGCAGGGTTGTCGCCATCACAACGCAGACGCAGATGGTGCTCGAACCACGCCGGAGCGAGAAGGAACAGATTGCGGCGCTGCTCGACGGGAAGAGCCCCGAGGAGCGCGAGGCGCTGATCCGCGAGGCGCTCGGCGCATAGGCGGCCCCGCGACCGGGCGCCCGGCTACACTCGATCGCATGGTCGAACTTTCCGCGCGAATGGCGGACAACTGGTCGAGTGCCGCCGGGGCACTCCAGGGTATTCTCGCCTTCCTCGATTCGGAGCTGCCGCGCCACGCGGTGATGGGCCTGACCGGCCACGCGTGGCACTTCTGCCTCGGGTCGCGAGCGGGGGTGGTTGCGTTGCCCTCCGGCCCAACGGACTTCGACCGCCCGGCGATGTGGGAGCGGTACAGCCGTACCGGGTGGCGCTGGGAGCGGTATTTCGCTGCCGTCCCCTCGGGCGATGCCGGTGCGCCGGTGCGCGAAGCGGCCGTCGAGTGGGCCATCGAACGGCTGGACGCCGGGAAGCCGCTCATCGGCTGGGACTTCCACCTGCACGAATACGGCGTGGTCTATGGCTACGACCGCGAGCGCGAAGGCTTCCTCGTCGACGACCCGCTGACCGGGGAGTTCGGCGACTACGCGGCGTGGGAGGACTGGCCACCGCTGGGCGAGATCGAGCTCCTCGCACCGCTCGCGCCAAGCGAACCGGACCCGGTTGAGGCGGTCGAGGGTGCGCTGCGAACGGCGCTCGACTGCTTCGCGGGGAAGGACGGGCCAGACGACGGCCAGCCGCGCGGCACGGAGGGGATCGTCGCGTGGGCCGATGCGTTCGAAAGCGACACCGAGGTCGACCGGGCCGGGAACGCCTACACGCTGGCGGTGTTGCAGACCGCACGGCTCGATGGCGCGGCGTTCGTCGCCGACGTCATGGCCGCGCTGCCGGACCTCGAACCGGCGCTGAGCGCCGCGCACCGCGCCCTTCGTGAAGAGACGAAGACGCTCGCGCCGCTCATCACGCTCTTCCCCTTTCCAACGGGCGGGCACGGCAACGTGGCGAATCCCGGGCTGCGCCGTGCGGCAGCGATGGCGCTCCGCCGGGCGGCGCAGTACGAGCGTGAGGTTGCAGCCGCGTTCGAAGAAGCGCTCAGGCTCTTCGAGTAACGTCCGTTGCTTCGCGCCTGAACCCAATAGCGTCCATACTGGTCGGCAACATGCGCGACCTCGCGCAACCCACACCCAGGCGAGGACAGTAATGCCGCGACATCCGAACGAGGCCCTGTTCGAGGGCGAAAAGCCATTCCCGATCATCCCCACGTGCGAGCACTTCGCCGGCACGGAGGAGCGCATCGCCAAGGCGTTCGAGCTGCAGGCGAAGATGGGCGGCGTGTTCGACATCACGATGGACTGCGAGGACGGCGCGCCCACCGGTCGCGAAAAAGAGCACGCCGAAATGGTCGTGCGGATGCAGAACAGCGACCTGAACAAGTTCAACATGGCCGGCGTCCGCATCCACGACTACACGAACGAGCACTGGCGGCAGGACGTCGACATCATCGTGCCGGGCGCCGGCGAACGCATCGCCTACATCACCATCCCCAAGACGGTGAAGGCGGTGCAGCTCGCGGAGATGATCGAGTACATCCGCGAGACGGCCGCGAAGGCCGGCATCAAGCGCGAAATCCCGATCCACGCCCTCATCGAGACGCACGGCGCGCTCCGCGAGGTGTGGCAGATCGCCGAACTGCCGAACATCCAGGTGCTCGACTTCGGCCTGATGGACTTCGTGAGCGCGCACCATGGCGCGATCTCGTCGCAGAACATGCGGTCGCCGGGCCAGTTCGACCACGCGCTCATCCGGCGGGCGAAGGCCGAGGTGGTGGCTGCGGCGCTGGCAAACGGCATCGTCCCGGCGCACAACGTGACGCTCGAACTGAAAGACCAGGACGTCATCTTCGCCGACGCGAACCGCGCACGGCAGGAGTTCGGCTTCCTGCGGATGTGGTCGATTTACCCGGCGCAGATCGAGCCGATCACCCGCGCCATGGCGCCGGCTGCGCCCGAGGTCGAAGAGGCGGAAGCCATCCTGTTGAAGGCCTACGAGGCCGACTGGGGCCCGATCCAGCACGAAGGCAACCTGCACGACCGCGCGACCTACCGGTACTACTGGGAGCAGCTCCAGCGGGCGCACGTGATGAACCTGCCGATCTCGGCAGCGGCACGGAAGGCGTTCTTCTCCTAGCGCTTCCCTGCAGCACTGCAGCAAAGCCCCCTTCTGTAGCAAGGGGGCTTTTTTGTGCGGATTCGTTCACAACTGCAATGTGAAGCAGTTCGTGTTCGTGACACGATATATTTCGTAGCCTCGAACAGCAGAAACTCGACGGAGGGAATGCAATGGATGTCCTCCAGCAGGGTGTCCTCTGGCTGTTCGTTGTGTTTCTTGGCGTCGCGTTCGGGGCGGGGGTGTACGAGAGCCGGATCCAGGTCCCGCAGTGGCGCAACAGTCCGCCCGGCCAGTGGGCCGATACGGGCCGGCGCTTCTGGGCCTTCGTTACCACCGGGCCGCTGACCCTGCTCACGGTGGCGAGCCTCGCGCTCGTATGGGGCGCCGATGGTGCGGCACGCGACTGGTGGCTGGTGGCCATCGTGCTCACCGTCGTGGAGCGGATCGCCACGTTTGCCTACTTCATCCCGACGATGGTTCGCCTGCAGACCGCCGGCCCCGGGGTGCAGATCCAGCGGACGCTGGGCAGCTGGGCCACGGCGAATTACCTCCGGCACGCACTAAACCTCACCGCGTGGCTCTGCGCGCTGCAGGCGCTGCGGGCGTTCGAATAGCCAGCACGCAGGCCCGACCGGGCGCCGGGCCTGCGGTACACTGCCCGCGTGACCGAGATCGACTGGGTAGCGCGGGCGCGCGAACTCGCGAAGCGGTTCGCGGAGCGCGCTGAGAAGCACGATCGCGAGGGCAGCTTCCCCTTCGAGAACTTCGCCGAGCTGCACGAAGCCGGGATCCTGGGCCTCACGGTGCCGAAGCGGTTCGGCGGAGCCGAGGCCTCGCTCACCACGTTCCTCCGGGTGCAGGAGACGCTCGCCGCGGGCGACGGGTCGACCGCGCTGGCGCTGAACATGCACCTGATTCGCTTCGGCCCCGAGCGCGAAATGCCGACCTACCCCGAGGAGTGGTTCGAGCGGATGTGCCGGGGCGCGGTCGAGCACGGCTGGCTGGCGAACACGGCCGCCACGGAAGAGGGGCTCGGGAGCCCTGCGGGCGGCGGTATCCCCGAGACCACGGCGGTCCGGGTTGAAGGCGGCTGGGTGCTCAACGGCAGGAAGACGTTCACGACTATGGCCCCGGCGCTGCACTTCTTCATCGTCATGGCGAAGGTGCCGGGCGAAGCCGGCGAGCCGCCGTGGCTCCCGAACT
>NICF_comb_assmDRAFT_10000274_pt1 | contig 43238 bp, 36 predicted proteins | sample NewIslPassag4_SG_FD_11279 | JGI IMG/M metagenome (IMG submission 11279)
CGGGTGCCATCGGGCGACCACCAGTAGCCCTCCATGCGCCCCATTTCCTCCTGGGCCACGAATTCCGCCGTGCCGAAGCTCACCTCGGGCTTGGGGCGCTCCGTCAGGCGCTGCTGGGTCCTGGTCTCGAGATCGATGACGTAGAGGTCGCCATCGCGGACCACGGCCACCTTCGAGCCGTCCGGTGAAAAGCGCGGGTCGATCGGCGCGCCGCCCTCGGAGGGAAGCTCGACCACGGCCGCCGTCTCGCGGTCGACGAGAAAGAGCCGGCCGGAGAGGGGAACGAGGATGCGACGACCGTCGGGCGAGAGCTGGTAGGAGGCGATGCCGCGGGCGACCGAGCGCGTTCGCTCCCGGCGGGCGCGTTCCTCGGCGGTGAGGACCTCCTGGCCGCCTTCCAGGAGCTGGCGCGCGGTCACGAGGACCCGCTCCTCGCCGGTGGCCACGTCGTGGATCCACAGATCCTGCTCGAAGGAGCGGGGGCCCGAGCGCAGAAAGAGGATCGTCTCGCCGCCGGGGACGATGCGGATGGCGTTGGGGCGTCCGAGTCGAAAGGCGCTGGTCTCGGCGTAGAGCTCGAGAAAGCCCGGCTCGGGGCGGGGCTCGAAAACGGGGACCGCCCGAGGATCGTTCGTCTCGGTGGACGAGGAGCGGCACGCGGTACACAGGAGCGCGACGACGAGGGCGAGCCTTTTCATGGTCCCCCGTTCTACCGCAGGTTCGCCGCAGCGTCGAAGGCCGGATCGCGCAGCGCCCGGTGCGCGGGCCCCAGCCAGCCGCCTACTTGTAGAGTTCGGCGGCCATGAGAGCGCGATAGCGATCGGCCAGTTCGGAACGCGCTCCGATCGCGCCGAAGATCTCCACCATCGCCTTGCGCGCCTCCTCGCCGGGGCCGACCCGCGGGCTCTTTCGCAAGACGTCGAGGAAGATCTCGAGCGCGCGCTCGTATTGCTCCGCGGCCGCGAGGGCCTTGCCCAGCGCCAGCCTCGCCTCGAGGTCGTCGGGATTTTCGCGCGCGCGGCGTTCGGCCTCCTCCACGCCGTCGCCGGAGAGCTTCAGGCGCAGCACTGCAATCTCCTTCTCGAGCCGCTCGGCGTCGTCGGGAAGGATGAGGTCCAGGCTGCGCTCGGCCTCGTCGACCTTGCCCTCGGCGGCGAGGATCCGGGCCATGCGCAAGAGCGCGTCGCCGTGGCGGGGCTTTCGCTCCAGAAGCTCGCCCAGGATCTCCTTCGCTCGCGCCCGGTCGTCCTTTTCCAGCAGGGCATCGGCGCGCTCGAGAAGCTCCACCTCGGGACCGGGCAGGATGCCCTCGAGCCAGGCGCGGACCTGGATCTCCGGCAGCGCCCCGGTGAAGGAATCGACGACCTTGCCGTTCACGACGGCGTGGACCGTGGGGATCCCCCGAACCTGGAAGGCATGCGCCAGGCCGGGATTCTCGTCCACGTTGACCTTGGCGAGCAGGAAGCGCCCCGCGTGCTCCTCGGCCAGGCGCTCGAGAATGGGGCCGAGCACGCGGCAGGGGCCGCACCAGGGAGCCCAGAGGTCGACCACCACGGGTCGCCGGTGGCTTTCCTCGATGACTTCCGCCTGGAAGTTGGCGTCGGTTGCGTCGATGATGGTGCGATCGCTCATGGCGCTCTCCTTCTAGTTTTCCAAGATGGATCTGGCCACCACGCACCTCGCCGCCGATCTCGACGGGCTCGCCTCCCTGGTCGCTCTCCACCGCCTCGAGGGGCCCTTCGAGCTCGTCCTGCCCGGATCGATCGAACCCACCTCCCGGGCGTTCTGGACGGAGCAGGGCGAGGGATTCCCTCCCTTGCGGCCTCTCGCCGAGATTCGGCGCCGGCTCGAAACCGAAGAGCTCGGCCGGCTCCACGTGGTCGATACCGCAGATGCGGCAAGGCTCGGGGAGATTCGGGAATTTCTGCCGAAGGCCCGAGAAGTGCTGGCCTGGGACAACCATCCACCCGCCGAAGGCGACCTGCCCCGCGCCGGGCTCCCCGAGACGGGAGCCTGCGTCTCGGCGCTCGTTCTCCGGTTGGCCGAGGCCGGCAAGAAGGTGTCGGCGGCGGAGGCGGGGCTCTTCCTCCTGGGCATTCACATGGATACCGGCCACTTCACCTTCGGCGGTACCACCGCGTTGGACCACGAGGCCGCGCGCATTTGCCTCGAATGGGGCGCACCGGTGGAGTGGATCGCGCGCTACCTGCCCAAGGGATATACCGCCCGCGAGCTCGGACTACTCGGCGAGATGGCGGCCTCGCTGGAGTGGGTTCCCGCGGGCGACGAGCAGGTGGCGGTCCTGAGCCTGGAGCTGGAGGGATACGAGCCGAACCTATCCGTCCTCCTGGAACAGCTCCGCGCGGCGGAGCGCTGGCCCGCCGCCTTCCTCCTGGCGGGAAGCGGGCGGCGCGTCGACGTGATCGGTCGCAGCGCCGGCGGCGTGAACGTGGGGGAGGTCCTCCGCGCGCTCGGCGGCGGGGGGCACCGCGAGGCCGGCAGCGCCGCCTTGCGCGCCATGACGCTGACCGAGGCGCGCGCCTACCTGCGGCAGACGCTCTCCGAATGGGCGGGGGAGCGATTCACCGCCAAAGCGGCGGCCACGAGCCCCTTCGTCTCGCTTCCCGCAACCGCCACCATCCGGCGCGCGGCCGAGCGCATGCGCGAGCGCCGCATCGGCTCCCTGCCGCTGACGCGGGGCAAGGGAAGGGAGCTGGCCTACGTGGGCTGGGTGGGGCGCCGGGACGTGGACCTGGCGCTGGCCCACGGGCTCGGCGACCGGCCCGTGGGCGAGATCAGCGCGGGACCGCCCCGGTGGATCGCGCCCGAGGCGCCCCTGGAGGAGGCCCGACGCATCCTCGCCTCCGGAACGGTTCGGCATCTCCTCGTCGGTCGGCCGCCAGGCGAGGCGATCGGCATCCTCACCCGGGGAGCGCTCTTGCGCGCCATGGCCGGGCCGGCGCTGCCCGGCCGCCACCCGCGGCCGAGCTCGGCGCGGATCCGCGCGCTTCTGCGCGACGGACTCGGCGCGCGCTGGGAGTGGATTCGGCGAATGGGCGAGGTGGCCGAGTCCATGGGCCTGGCCATCCACCTGGTGGGCGGCACCGTCCGCGACCTCTTCCTCGGCCGGCCGGTCCGCGACGTGGACCTGGTGGTGGAGGGCGACGCCCCGAAGGTCGCCGAGGAGGTGAGGCGCCGATACGGTGGCCGCGTCCGGGCCCATTCGCCCTTCGGCACGGCCAGCTACGTTTCGGCGGAGGGCGAGCGTATCGACCTCGCCTCCGCCCGCGCCGAGCACTATGCCTCGCCGGCGGCGCTGCCCACCGTCGAGCTTCACGCCGGCCTGCGACAGGATCTCTTTCGCCGGGACTTCACCATCAACGCGATGGCGGTCTCGGTGACGCCGGCGAAGCTGGGCGAACTGCACGACCCCTTCGGCGGCTGGGACGATCTGCAGGCCGGGCTGCTTCGGGTCCTGCACGGGCTGAGCTTCCACGACGATCCGACCCGCGCCTTCCGCGCGGCGCGTTTCGCCGCCCGCCTCGACTTCCGCCTCAGCCCGGAGACGATGGGCCTGCTGCACGCCGCCCGCCGGGCAGGCGTCTTCGAGCGGCTCNGCAAGGAGAGGCTCGGTACCGAGCTCGAGCGGATTCTCGACCAGCCCGAGGTGGTCCAGGCCTTTCGCCTGTTGCGCGAGTGGAAGCTCCTCCCCTCGATCCACCCGCGATTTGCCGGAGCAGGTCGTTTTCTGGAGCGGCTCGGGCGCGTGCGGGATGCGCGCAACCGGCTCGCCGGGATCCTCGGCGAGAGGCTGCCATCGCAGGCCGACGTCCTCTGGATCGAGGTGGGGCGCGCCATCCCCCGCGAGGATCGGAAGGAGTGGGGGAGGATGGTGCCGCGGGGCGGGGAGCGGCTGCGCCGCTTCGTCCACGGCTGGGAGCGGGTGCGCAGAGCGCTTCTGCGTCTGGCCCGCGCCCGGCGTGCCGGCCAGGCCGGAGCGGCGCTCTGCGGCCTGGACGAATCCGAGCTCGTCTACGCCGCAGGCGTGAACGAGTCGCCCGAGGCCGCCGATTGGCTCGACTGGTGGCTTCGCGAGGGCCGAACGCTCCGCCCCCGTGTGACGGGCGACCTCCTCATCGAGCGCGGCTTTGCCCCGGGCGAGGCCATGGGAAAGGCCCTGGCGGCGGCACGCCAGGCAGCGTGGGACGGCGAGGACCTGCCCGGTCAGCTCGCCGCCGCCGAGCGCGCCTACCGGCGCCGGGCGCGCGCGCGCTGAACTACGCGGCCATGCCGCCGTCCACGTCGACGCAGCGACCGTTGAAGAAGTCGCACTCGAGGATGAACTTCACCGCCAGCCAGACGTCCTCGGGCTGGCCGGGCCGCCCCACGGGGATCATTCCGAGCAGCGCCTCGCGCGCCTTCGGATTCATCCCCGCCGTCATCGGCGTCTCGATGAAGCCGGGGGCGATGGCGCCGACCCGGATCCCGTAGGGAGCGAACTCCCGCGCCCAGGTCACCGTGTTGGCCGCGAGTGCCGCCTTCGCCGCCACGTAATTGCTCTGGCCGCGATTCCCGTGCCGCGCGATCGACGACATGTTCACGATCACGCCGGGGCGGGTCCCGGTCTGGACCATCTTGCGGACCACCTCGCGGACCATCAGCGTGGCGCCGGTGAGGTTGACGGCGATCACCTGGTCCCAGGCCTCCCGGGAAAGCGTGGTCACCTCGCCGGTATTGCGGTCCTTCTTCACCAACAGGCCGTCGCGGATGATGCCTGCGTTGTTGACCAGGGCGTTCAGCCCGCCCATGGCCTTGTGCGCCCACTCGACGAAGTCGACCACCTGTCTTTCGTCGGAGACGTCCAGCCGGCGTCGGTGGATCCCGTCGGGGAGGCTGGCGAGCCCCTCCTCGTTGACGTCTCCGACCGCGACCTTGGCGCCCGCCTCGAAGAGCCGCCTGGCGAAATGGGCTCCCATCCCCTGGGCACCACCGGTGACGATGACCTTCAGTTCATCCAGCTTCATGGGACGCTCCTTCTCGGGTTTGCGTCGCTTCTATCAGCCCGATCGGCCGGATGCACGCCCGAATGACTGCTTCCCCCCGCGAGAGTGGTCTCGACCCCGTGGCGCCCTACCTTTCGGGTATGGCGCCCCACGTCGTGATCGTCGGCGGTGGGTTCGGCGGCCTCAACGCCGCCAAGGCCCTCCGCTATGCGCCGGTCGAGGTCACTCTCCTCGACCGCAACAACTACCACCTCTTCCAGCCGCTCCTGTACCAGGTGGCCATGTCGGGCCTTTCCACCACCGAGATCGCGACACCGATCCGGAGCATCCTCGGGCGCTACCCCAACGTCTCCGTCCTTCTCGACGAGGTGGTCGACGTCGATCTCGACGACCGGCGCGTGGTCTTACGGGGCGGCGAGGCTCTGGCCTACGACTACCTGGTGCTGGCGGCCGGCGCGAAGACCAACTACTTCGGCCACCCGGAGTGGAGCCGGAACGCACCCGGCCTCAAGGACCTCGACGACGCGCTGGAGATCCGCCGACGGGTCCTTCTCGCCTTCGAGGCAGCGGAGCGCGAGCCCAACGCTGCCGTGCGCCGGCGCCTGCTCAGCTTCGCGATCATCGGCGCCGGGCCGACGGGCATCGAGATGGCAGGCGCCCTCGCCGAGCTCGCTCGCTTCGTCCTCGCCCGCGACTTTCGCCGGGCTCGTCCCGAGGAGGCGAGGATCCTCCTGCTCGAGGCGGCGGATCGATGCCTCCTCGGCTTCGACCCGCAGCTCGCCGCGCAGGCATGTCGGCAGCTGGAGCAGATGGGCGTCCAGATCCGCTTCGGCGCAAAGGTTCGCCACATCGACGAGCGAGGGGTCTGGGTGGGCGACGAACTTCTCGAGGCGGGGACCGTGATCTGGACGGCGGGCGTCAAGCCGCAGAACCTGGCCGAGCGCCTCGACGTGGAGAAGGACCGCAAGGGCCGGATCGTGGTGGAGCCCGACTGCTCCATCCCCGGCCACCCGGAGGTCTTCGCCATCGGCGACATCGCCTGCTTCAGGGGGCCGGACGGCGAGCCGCTACCGGGCCTGGCCCCCGTCGCCATGCAGCAAGGGCGCTCGGTCGCGTACAACATCGTCCGCAGCATCCAGGGCGAGCGCCGGCTGCCGTTCCGCTACCGGGACCGGGGGATGATGGCCACGGTGGGCCGATCCCGCGCCGTGGTCCAGCTCCGTCGGCTCCGCTTCGACGGCCTCCCCGCCTGGCTGACCTGGGTGGCCGTCCACGTCTTCTACCTGATCGGCTTTCGGAACCGCCTGCTGGTGCTGGCCGACTGGTTCTACTCCTATCTGACCTACCGCCGCGGCGCGCGGCTCATCACCGGCCGGCGGCTCCAGGCTGGCGTTCCGCGGCGGATGATCGAGCCCTCCGAGGTGGAACGGGACGCCCTGCGCCGTGCCGAAGAGAAGGGCGAGCCGGTTCCTTCGCCGTGGAATGGTGGCGAGCCGCCGCCTCCGGAGCCCTATCCGGCCCCGTGACCCCGACCGCGGTCGGGGCGCCGCGGCGGCTCGTCGACATCATCCGAGCGTCTTCTTTTCGATGAGCTCGATGCGGTAGCCGTCGGGATCCTCCACGAAGGCGATCACCGTGGTGCCGTGCTTCATGGGGCCCGGTTCGCGGACGATCTTTCCGCCCGCCTGGCGGATTCGCTCGCAAGTGGCGTAGATGTCGTCCACGCCCAGGGCGATGTGGCCGAAGCCGTTGCCGAGCTCGTAGGAAGGCGTGTCCCAGTTCCAGGTCAGCTCGATCGCGGGGTGCGTCTCCTCGGGGCCATAGCCCACGAAGGCGAGGGTGAATCGTCCCTCGGGGTAGTCCTTCTTGCGCAGAAGCTGCATCCCCAGCACGCGGGTGTAGAAGTCCAGGGACCGCTCCAGGTCGCCGACGCGGATCATCGTGTGCAGGATTCGCATCGCTTTCTCCTCAGGCTTTCGGCAGGCTCTCGAAGGGCGTGGTGGGATCGAGGTAGGTCCGCAACTTGTGGGAGAGGTACTCCTTGGCCTTGGACCGCCACAACAGGCCGGGATCCTTGCCATCGAAGGAGACCGAGCCTTCCCGCAGGGTGACCGTCCCCTCGATGTCGACCACGAGGTAGCGACCGCGGATCTCGGCCTGGTCGCCGTTCCACTTCACCGCGATCTTGTGCTTGTTCCACAGATACTCGCCGAGCGCCTGCAGGCGTCTTCGGGCCTCCTCCACGGGGAGCTGGATGGGGAAGTCGAGTTTGAGCCGCATGGACGCAGGGTAGCAAAATGCCCGCGGCCGCGCCCTCCCTCGGAAGGGCCGCCGCGGGCGGTATCGGCAAATTCCCGGGCGACGGGGCGATCAGCGACGCCGTCGCAGCAGGAGGGCGAGGCCGGCCAGGATCATCGGGAGGGCGCCCGCCGGACCGGAGGCCGCCTGCGCTCCGCCGCAGCCCACGTCCCCGAACTCATCGTCGGCGATGACGATGGCGGTGGCGTCGGCCATCGGGTCGACGGGTGGNTCCACCGGACCCACCCGCGGTTTGGGCGCTCCGACGATCGTCGACGCAGGTCCTCCACCGAAGTTGGCCACGGAGGACGCGTACATGGTGGAGTCCTGGCCGTCCTTTCCCGCCTGAGTTTGCGACGTCGCCTCGATCGTCGCCTGCTTGGGTTCGCGGCCGATGATGATGATGCCACCGGCCCAGGCGGGGATCGCCGTCGAAAGCAGGGCAAAGAAGAGAACGAGAGAGAGCAGTCGCGCCTTCATTTGAACGTCCCTTTGCGAGCCTTCGTCCCCGCGCCGACGAGGAGAACGTAGTTTGCCTCGGCCGGCCTGGCTCTACGGGGCTCCATCCTCGATTCGAATTCCAGAATCGCGCGGTGGATCTCACCCGCGCTGGCGAGTCGCGTCTGGAAATAGGTCAAGAGCGAACGAGACTTTCTGCTCGGATCGGCCCGGTTCATGGCGGCGGTGCGGACGATCTCCATGGCCAGGTCGAAGCCCGTCCGATCTTGCGGGACGTCGGGGGTCCCGGCCACGAAGACGTAGCGGTCGGGGCCCGACTCTCCCGACTCGTCCGCGATCCGGCTGAACTCCTGCAGAAGGGGCAATACCTCGCGCGAGAGGAGTCCTTCCTGTTCCTCCTGGGTCAGCGAGAGGTGGATCGGCAGGAGCATCCCTTCGGAATCCTGGGCCACCAGGCCGAGGAGGGCCGGGACGTAGACTTCCCTCAGGAAATCGAGCTGGCCGCCCTGCCGATGGGCGACGACGACGGGAGCCGCAACGTCGTAGAGATTTCCCTCCTGCCTGACGATTCCGCTGCGCACGAGCCGGCCAAGGAGATGCTCGAGCTGCTCCGTGCTCGGGCCATCGGGGAATTCGCTGGCCAGCTCCTCGATGGTGCAGGGCGACTGGATCAGCCGGCTCACGAGCGAGAGGGAGTCGAGGAGCGCGTCGTACGCCACCTCGGTCTCGACCGTTGCGATGGGCAGAAGACGACTCATTTCCGCACCCGCCCCCCTTCGCCGAAGAGCTCGTGGTAGATCTGCCAGGCCACGCTCTTGGGCGGCATCTCGTAGGGTTTGGTGCCGAAGAAGCGCCGGAACTCCGCCTGATTCCGGGCACCGCTCATCAGCCAGAGAGCGGCCTTCGTCGCCAGGTTCATGCGGGCGACGAGGTTGCGGTAGCTTCCCGGCACGGGATTCGATCCCTCCGGAAGCGAATCATAGACCTCCCGCAGGATTTGCGCGAGCTTGATCAGGGTACGCTCCGGCACTCCGTGGAGGGCGGCGAGCTGCTCGGCGGTCCTTCTCTCCACCAGCCGATCGAAGTCGGCGTCGATCGCCTCGCGATCCCAGCGATCGCGGTCGAGCGATTCGAGCTGGAAGAAGGACATGAGGTGGGGGCCGATGGCCGCGGACTCGATCGCATCCACGGGGGCTTCCAGCTCGAATACGAGGTCGCGAACGAACTCCCGCAGCCGGCGGACCGATTCCTCGCGCTTCTCCACCACGGCGCCTTCGATATCGGCAAGCGCCCTCCGCGTAAAGCCCTCGAATCCCGTCCAGCCTCGCTGCTCGGCCGCCTCGCGGGCGAAGGCCTGCGCGAGCTGCCCGATATCCTCCCGACGCTGCCAGAGCGGCGGGAGGGAGATCTTGGCCGGCGCGCGGTCCAAAAGATCACGGCGGAACTTCCCCTGCCGGGCGACCTCGAGCAGGTCGACGTTGGAAGAGAGGACGATCACGGCGTCGGTGCGCTCCACGATGGTAGACCCGAGCGGGCGGTATTCTCGTTCCCCTATCAGGCGAAGGAGCTTGCCCTGGTCTTCCCAGCTGAGGTTGTGGACCTCGTCGAGGACGAGGGTGCCGTTGCGCGCCTGGCCGAGCAGGCCCTGGGCCGTCGTGTCGGCACCGGTGAATGCCCCGCGCTTGTAGCCGAAGAGAACGCTCTCGAAAAGCTCGCCCGAGAGGTTGCTGCAGCTCACCCGGACGAGCACGCCACGTCGGCCGAGGGCGCGCCGCGAAACCTCGTGCAGCAGGGTGGCCACCAGCTCCTTGCCGGTACCGGTGGGGCCGGTGAGCCGGATCACGTCCCGGGCCTGGCGCGCGACCAGCGCGGCCTGGACCTGCGCGGCGAGGCTTTCCCGTAGACGGCTGCCGATCAGACCGACGTCGTCACAAGCGCTCTGAAAGGCATTCATGCGATCAGCTTATCATGGAGCCCCTGCCTGCTTCCTCGGTTCGCCAATTCGAACTGGAAAAGAAAGAGGCCCCGCCGGCGGGGCGGGGCCTCCGAACTCGTCACGAGGCGTCGATCAGTAGATGCCCTTCATGCTCGGCCGGCCGAGGCGGTAGAAGTTGAGCACCTCGCGCAGGAAGTAGGGCACCTCCGTGTAGTTGCGCAGCGCCACGCAGTAGCGGTTCGCCTCGCAGGTGCAGCCCGAGTTGTCGGTCTCGCTGCAGTTGGCAGGCGGCGGAGCGCCCCTGCCGGTATTCGGATCGGACCAGATGACGCCCGGGTCGAACTTCACGATGGGCGTGCCGTCCTCGCGGTAGCGCGGCAGGTACCAGTCGGCCACGCCGTCGCCGTCCGCGTCGACCTCGTCGACCTCGTAGGCCTTCGCGAGCAGCTCGTTGGCGTACTCGAGGACCCGGGCCGCGATGCCCTTCTGCACCTCCTTGCCGAAAATGACCTCCTTGCCGAAGGTGCGCGCCACGTAGGTGCGGCCCTCCGGATCGTGGAACTCGATCCGGGAAGTCGCGGGGATCTGGGGGTCGGTGTCCACGCCGAGCTCCCAGAGCCGCATCATGTTGATCCACTGCTGCTTGGCGTTCTCCGGCAGGTAGATCATCGTCCAGGCGATGAGGAACTTCTGCTGCTCCCAGCCGGTCTGCGACTCGAGCACGAAGGTGTTCGGGCCGGTGTCGGTGGTGCACAGCAGGTTGTCCGGACCGATGAAGCAGGTCTTCGGGCCCTCGGCCGGGTACCAGCTGGTCCAGCCGATGCCGGAGGGCGGCGGTTCCGCCGGATCATGGTCATCCGGCAGGATGACCCGGGTGCCCTTGAGGAACTCGTCCCCGGTCAGGTTGTTCGCCAGCCACCGGCGGAAGCCGTCCGGGTAGAGGTCGGCCATGGAGACCGCCCGGTAGCGGGTGTCGATGAAGTCGCTGCGGCTCGAGCTGATGAAGTTGTCGTACGACTCCGTCATCAGCACCGTCGTGTAGACCTTGTCGTAGTACGAACCCGCGTTGAGCGTGTAGTCGGTGCTGTATTCGCCGCGGTCCTGCGCCAGGGCGTTGTGGATCGGCTTGCCGCCGAAGTGGACGTTGCCGAAGCGCCCGGTGGCGCCGTTGGGAACGGTGACCAGCGTCGGCAGATCCTCGGGCAGGTAGGTGTCGTCCATCGACCGCAGCACCACGCCCGACTCGTCGAGGTCGAGGAACCACTGCGCGTGCGGACCCGGCTGCGGGCGCTGGAACATCCGCGTGAAGTGGTCGAAGGCCACGCTCGATGCGATCGAGTTCAGCGGGTAGAGCTTGTTGGCGATGTAGGCCCACACGTTGCCGAACTCCCAGCCGTTGACCTGGGCGAAGTCGCGGTAGACGTTCGCCAACAGCCCCAGGCCCTTGGCCGCGTCGCGGAGCTTCTCGTTGTATCGCGCCATGGTACGCGAGGTCGCGCCGCGGACGGAGAACGTCAGGCGGTTGCGCCGGTAATTGTCGAAGATGTGGTTGATCTCCTGCTGGGTGATCAGGAAGTCGAAGAGCTCGTAGGGATCGGCGCCGTTGTCGTGGCGGAAGACGGCCACGTTGCCCAGGTCGGCCCAGCGGTCGGTGGCGAAGCCGTAGGGCAGGCGCACGCGGTTGCGGCTGTCGTGGGTCGGACCGGTGCGGTCGCGCAGCAACGGGTTGTCGGAGAGCCGCAGGTTCTTCCAGGGGATGTAGTCGACCGTCTGCTGCTTGCAGCGCGTGTAGACGCCGTCGATCTGCACGAGCAGGCCGTCGACGAGAGGATCCCAAGGACCGAGCTTCTCCTCGTCCCAGGCCGCGGGCTTGAAGAGCGAGGGGCTGGCGATCGCCTTGCAGTCCTGGATCAGCGCCAGCTCGCGGTTCAGCTCACTGTAGTGGAGGACGCGGTTGTTCTCCTCGCGCACGACGTAGCGGAAGCCGAGGATGCCGCCGAAGTTGTCGAGCTTCTCCTCCATGAGCCGGCCGCGCCGGGTGTCCTTCCGATACTGNAGGTCGGTATGGACCGAGGTCAGGTCGGCGTAGAACATGCGCACCGCGGCGAAGTCGTAGATGCCGAGGCCGATGAGCTCCTGCGCCGGCTCGCCCGGATAGTCCATCACCGAGGAGTGCATGAACATCTGGATCAGCTGATCCGCCTGCTCTTCGTCGATCGGGTCGAAGTACCGCGGACCGACGCAGCCCTCGGGGGTACGCAGGTCGGTACAAGCCTCCCGGCGCCGCCCGTCCTTGGTGCGAAGCTGCCAGTACTGCGGGCGGTAGCCGTAGGCGTCGGACGAGCTCACGAAGTTGTGACGCAGGCCCATCGAGTGCCCCATCTCGTGAGCCATCACCGCGTAGTGATACTTGTGCGCCAGGTAGCGCTGCATCTTCCGGGCGCGCTCGATCTGGGTGACCTTGTCGTCCTCGGGGTTGAACTCGCCGAACTTCCGCTGCAGCACGTCGCCGAGGGCAGCCACGCTGACCGGCGCCGGAGCCTCGTTGAGGATGCAGGCGCCACGTTCGGCCAGCTTCACTTCGAGCAGGTGCCGCATCTCCCGGGAGAGTCCCAGGTTCGCCCCGCGGAAGGGCGAGGACAGCGCCATCTTGAGGCTCGGCTCGAGCCCCTTGATGTCGCCGTAGAGCTGCTGCATCGCCGGGGTAGTGAGCTCGGCCTCGAGCCAGGTACCGGCGGCCTCCTGGAGCCGGGCCTCGTACTTGGGCGCCATCGCGCTCGGGGCGCCCACCTCGGCGCGGATCTCGTGGAGCTGGCGGGCGATCTCGTGGATTTCGTTCGCGATGGGCGTATTCGCGATGTTCTCGGCGAGCTCGCGGAAGGTCGCCCCGTCGACGCCAGCCACCGCGCCGAGCCGGTCGTCGATCTCGTCGCGCGTCATCGGGCCGAGGATGCCGCCACGGCGCGACGCCTTGGCCGCCTCGGACCAGTCGATCACGTAGTCGCCCTCGGTGATCTCCTCGGTGGACAGCTCGCCGTGTGCGTAGCGCAGCTGGTCGACGAGCTGCTGGGTGGCGATCTCGGTGACGTAGGACCAGACGTTGGCGCTGGCGGCGATCTTCTCGCCGGTCACCGGGTCATTGGCATCGGTCATGATGCCCCAGGGCGAGGGGCTCTGCGGGGCCTCGATGACGGTGGCCTTGTGGTAGCGGAGATCGCCCAGCCGCGCCTGCCGCGCTTGGCTGCAGATCTCCAGCGTCTTGCGGTCGCGATTGAGCCGCGCCTCGTGGCAGTCGAGGGCGGTCATGCCCTCGGGCAGGCGCGGGCCGCCGCAGATCGCCGGGTCGTTGGCCTCGACCGGGCTGTGGCAGAGGGCGAAGATGTTCTCCATCCTCGCCAGCGTGATCACGCCACCCGAGTAGCCGAGGGAGCGGCCCAGGCGAAGGGCGAGCTCGTCGCAGTCCTCGCCCTGATAGGCGCGGCCGATGCGGCAGTCCTCCACCTCGCGCACCAGGTGGATGAGGTCCTGATTCTCGTCCTGCTGTCCGAAGGGAAGCGGGTACTTCCGCGAGCAGGGCTCCTCCGGGGTGCCGTCACCGGTCTGCTGGCACTCGGCATAGCGCGCCGCCTGCACGGCGAAGCGCATCGCAGCGTCCCACTCGATGAGAGCCTCACGGGTGGGCTCGAAGTATTCCGGATCGCTGCCGACGGTGTAGTACCAGGGGTTCGGCCGGACCTTGCGGAGCCGGTAGGGCAGCGTGCACTTCTGGTTGAAGGTATCGCACTGCGATCCCTTCACGCCGGTCTTCTCCGTCACCGCCGCGCACTCGTCGGCCGTGCCGTCGCCGTCCTCGTCGCGATTCGGATCGACGCCCGGCGTCGTGAAGCACTCCACCGGCCCAATCATGTTCTCCGGGTCGTCGTAGTAGTGGCTACGCTCCCAGATGTTGAAACGATTGATCAGCCGGTAGTGCTGGTTGTCCGTCATGCCGTACTGGCGGTCGTATCCGATGCGCTCCGTGTAGAAGGCGCCGAAGGCCTGGAAGCGGTGGCCATCCCAGTGCTTGGGCTCGTAGTCCCGGTCCTCCACCTTGAGGAAGGAGTGCCGAATGGTGACCTCCACCGGGCTGCAGTTGCCGACCGGCCAGTTGCCGCCGAACGTGGGTTCGAGCAAGCAGGAGGGGATGTTGTAGAGGCCCCACCGTGGGATGTCGAAGGTCTGCGGGACCGCGAAGACCTTGGTGGTGACGTCGAAATAGCCCTCGTTCAGCGCGAAGACCGGCGCGTGCTCGTGCGTCGGATCCTCGACGTCGTAGGGGTGGGGGACGAACTGGATGGGCTCGACCAGGCCCATCAGGGTGAAGAGGTCGAAGTCGTAGGAGTTGGTCGCCAGGTTCTGCGACCAGTCGACGCGGAAGTACTCGCGCTCGTACCACGGGCGGTCGGTGGTGTTCTCCTCGATGATGTTGAGTTCCTCGCCCGTGGTGGAGTTGTACGCGCGCTTGATGTCGAAGTGCTTCTTGATCCTGAAGCGGATCGCGATGATGCCCTCGTCCGGCTGACGGTCGCCGCCCTTGCCGTCGCTATTCTGGATCCGCTCGTAGGTGAGACGGCCGATCAGCGAGTCCTCGTCGATGACCCACTTGATGCGGGCGATGGGCTGCGCCCAGGTCGACGTGAACAGGCCGCTGTAGGCGCCGTAGCCCACGTCGATGATGGTCGTGTGGAAGTAGAACTCCGGATCGTCGGAGCCGTCGAGGAGATCTTCGCCGACGAAGAAGGACTTCTTGAGGGCGTAGGGCTGCACGCGGTTGATCGGAGCGCGCTCCTCGGCGCAACCCGCGGCCATCACGGCCACAAGGAGGGCGCCCAGCAGCCCGATACCGCTTCGGGGAATCGTCGTCTTCATCTTGCCTCACCAGTCGTTCCCCCGGATGCNCCGGGAGAGCGAATCACTACAGCTTCGAAAGGACGGCATCCATGCGGACGCCCAGGCTCAGGTAAACCATCGAATGACGGTTGAAGAAGAGCGGATACCTCGTCCCGTCCGGCGCCAGCTCGGGAGCGAAGGTGGTCAGGCCGGTCGACACGAAGAGCTCCGGCATCGCGGTCCAGGTCAGATCGACGAGGAACGCTCTCGAGTAGCGGGCGTTCGGATCGTCGTCGGAGGGCAGGACGGGCTCGAGCCCGCCGCCGGTGTCCAAGTGGAAGTCCGCCACGTCGTAGAGCGCCGCCCGGTTGAAGCTCAGCATGGTCGTCAGCGTGAGATTCCGGGTCGGGATGAGGATGACCAGCGGGCCGTGGCTGATGTCCCATGGCGAATTGCGCACGCCCGTGCTCAGGAAGACCTCGCAGGACGGGGTGCGGCAGCCCGCGATGCCGTGGCCGTCGGTTTCACCGGTCTCGGAGCGGAAGAAGCGGTGGCTGTACCGCACCGCGTATCGGAGGACCAGCCCGTCGAGGACGTCGAAGCTCCGCGTGAGAAAGATCCCGGGGCTGACGCCGAAGAGCATCGTCCGCGAAGCAGAGACCTTGGAGATCGGCGCCGTGAGGCGGAGGGTTCCGGAGAGGACGATGCCGGTGGTCGGCTCCTTGAAGGACCGGGTGCCCACCTCCACGAAGAGGTCGCTCCAGAGGATCTCGTTCTTCTTCGTCGTGTAGTCGGAGTTCGTCAGCTCCTGCTCGAGGTCGAAGCGGAAACGGGTGAAAAACCACTCGGAAAAATGCCACTCCGGCCGCAGCGAGAGCGTGTGGACGTAGATGGGATTGTAGGTCAGGTCCCAGTCCGGAACGGCACTTCGGACGGTGGTGGCGTGCTCGTAGATGATCATCGAGTTCCGCCACGGGACCTGCGGCTGGGCCTCACCCGCGGCTGCCCGGGTCTCCGAGTCGACGGCCGCGCCGGCGACAGCGGGAGCGAGGACCGCGAGGGCCAGGAGAAATCGAGCGACTCGCATAGGCAACCTTCCGCGCACGGCGGCACAGTGGTGGCGCTGGGGTGGGGAGTAGACCCAAAGACGGCGCGCTTGGCAAGCGAAGTTCGAGAAATCGAAATCCCTAGGCTCTGGGGCATTCGTGGCCGCGCTTCAGAAGCGCAGGGCGATGCCGACGCCCAGGTCGAGGAGAGGGGCGGAGACGGAGATTCCGCGGCCGAGCGCCTCACCCAAACCGGGTGGCAACCGGGGAGCGACGTCCTCCGGAACCTCCACCGGAGGGAGGTCCAGACCGAAGTGGAACTCTCCCTCGTTGCCGAAGTGGAGGGCGGCATAGGTATTGAGGTCCAGGAAGGTCAAGAGCCGCACCCTCCAGTCGAATCGGGCCAGGAAGGAGCCGTCGGAGAGGTTTCCGAGCAGGCTGGCGATCAGCGTGGTGTCGTTCCAGGAGCCGGGGCCCTGGGCGCTGGCGTAGACGCCGAAGTAGCGGCGGCCGAGGTAGAGCGGCGTGAAGTCCCCGGTGAAGAGGAGCCAGGTGTAGAGCTCGGGCTCCTCGTAGCCCATGCCGTTGTGGAAGTACTCGGCGCCCACGTAGACGGCGTCGTCGTCACCGTAGGGGATGCCGATCTCGGCTCCCACGACCACCTGGGGAATCCATTCGTCCCGCCGGTCCTGCGCGGTCGGCAACACGGGAGCTTTGGGATCGAGGGAGACGGGACCGCGCCAGAAGGGCCGACGGGCGTCGTGGAGGAGGGCCGCTTCCACGCGAAAGTCGAAGAGCCAGATGGGGAAGCTCAGGTCGGCGCCGAGCTGGAGCGGCCGATCCTTTCGGGCCGCCACGGTAGCCGAGATCTCGGTCAGGCCGATCAGCTTTTCCACGCGCAGCGCGCCGCCCACCTCGTCCGCGCGGGCGGCGTTCTCGAAGTCGGCGACGGCGTAGAAATTCCAGCCGTCGCTCTCGATCGGCAGGTGCAGCTTGAGGAGGCTGACGCCGAGGCGCTCGTCGAAGACCGCCAGCGGATCGAGGCGCTGCGGGTTGAGGAAGTCGGTCGGGTTCCAGAAGCGGCCGGCTCCCCAGCGGATCGGCTGGCGGCCCGCGGTGACGAAGAGGCGCCGGTCCACGTCGAACTTGATCCAGAGCTGGTCGAGCGCGACTTCGGAACCGCTCTGCTGGAAGAGCATCGGATCGTCGGCCGGCTCCACGGGATCCAGGAACGTGTGGGTGACCCGACCCCGGACGAAGGCGCGGAGGCGGTCGCTCGGTCGGGCATCGAGGTAGACGTCCAGGAGATTGGGACTGCCGACGGGGAAGGTCTCCGGATTGCCCTGGGTGCGGGCGCCGTAGTGCATGCGAAGGTAGAGGAGGCCGCCGATGTCCAGGCGGTTGGCGACCGCGCCCAGCCGCCCGTCGATGTCGGCGTCGCCCAGCAGACGGCCCTCGTCGCGCGTTTCGTCGGGGAGGACCGGCGTATCCGAGGGCGCGTCGACGGAGATCACCTCCTCGTCGCCGAAGAAGAGGGCGTCCCGATCGTCGCCCTCGCCATCGAAGAAGATGGCGTCGCGCTCGTCGGTACCCGCCGCGCCGTCTTCGTCGCCGAAAAAGAGGGCATCGCGCTCGTCCTCTGCGGCGGACGTCTCCCCCGCCCGGAGCTCGGCCGCTTCCGCGACCCCGGTGGACGCATCTTCGGGGCCTGACTCTGCGTCGTCGCGCGGGGCCAGCGGCGAAGCCGTTGCATCCTCGTTCTCGACCTCTTCCTCGGCCGGCTCGGGCGTTCCGAAGAAGAGCTCGTCGCGCGGATCGGCGCTCGCCGGGGACGCCAGAACGAGGGCGAGCAAGAGGGTGGGAATGCTCCACCCCCGAGATGCGCTCTGCCGGCTCACCGACTCCGGGCCTCCAGCCAGGCCTTGGTGAAGTAGGAATCGTCGAGGGGTTGAAGCTCGACCTGGCGAATCACCACCGTGGTCTGGTTGCCCTTCTCCACCTCGTCGAAGATCCGCTGCTCGCGCGGGACCCAGACGTCCTTGCCCTGCGAATTCTTCACGGTGAACCACTTGGGCAGGAAGGTCGTGCGCATCAGGCGGCCGGAGAGCGCGAACTCCTGGCGCTTGAGCAGGTTGTTCGTCGCCTTGTCGATCCAGAGGTGTACGACGGGGAAGGCGACGTCGGCGCCCGGCTTGGCGCGGAGCTCGAGCTTGTGCGTGTCGAGCTTGCCGAGCTTCTCCTCGCCGAGCCACTTGACGTTGAAATTCTCCGCCAGGCGCGAGCGGTCGAAATCCTGGCGCCGGGAAGTGGTGCCGCCGATGCGATCGCGCTCCGTCCTCCGCTCCCACTTGCCCACCGTGGGGTCGTAGAAGAAGAGGTTCTTGTCCACGCGCAGATAGCCCTTGCCCGCTTCCTCCTTGGGACGGACGAAGAGGATGACCATCTTGTCGGTCACGTCCCGGCGGTAGACCAGGGCCTCGTAGACCTGGTCGTTCTTGTTGCGCTCCTTCTGTTCGATGAAGACGAGCGCCTTGTAGTCGCCCACGCTGTTCTGTCTCTCGTCCTGCAGCTTGATGAGCTCCAGGGCCTCCTCGTCGGTGAGAGCAGCGGCGGGCGAAGCGAAGAGCAGGACCAGGGCGATGGCGGCCAGACGAGTTCGCACGGTGCTCATCCTACGTGATGGATGGCGGTGACGGGGCGCATCCGCGCCGCCCGGGAGGCGGGGTAGAGCGACGCCGCCCCGGCCACGAAGGTGAAGACCAGCACGGACCGGACGATCTGGTCCAGGCGAACCGAGAGGCGAAGCGTGTCGCTCATCAGTACCGTCTTCGCCGCGTCGGAAGGCAGGGGGATTCGCGCGGCGTCGAGGATCGAGGCGAAGAGCGCGCCCAGGCCTGCGCCGAAGCCCGAGGCGAGCAGACCCAGGATCAGCGCCTCGGTGGCGAAGAGGAGCAGGACCCTCGAGCGTCCCATCCCGATGGCGCGCAGCGTGCCGATCTCCGGCGTCCGTTCCCGCACCGACATCCACATGGTGTTCATCACGCCGACCACGATGATGAGGACGAGGATCGACACGAGAAAGTACGAGATCCACTGAAATCCGGTGATCACCCACTTGCCGTGGGCGCCCTCTGCCTCCCAGGTGTTGACGTCATAGCGCTGGCCGGCCCAACGCTGATTCGAGAGCGCGTCCATGCGCATGTAGAAGGGCTGGTCGAGGTGCTCGAGGATCTCCAGCTCCCGGGAGGCGAGGGCATCGGCCAGCTCCTTGCGCGCGGCGTGCGTCCGCTCGATGTCGTCGAGGTAGAGCAGCAGCGATCCGGTGGCCTCGGGCTTGAGCTGATAGACCTGGTGGATGGTGTCCTTGTGGGTGAAGCTGATGAAGTTGGTGACCATCCCCAGGTCGCGGCCGATGCCCACCACGGTGAGGTCGACCGAGTTGGCCGCGCCCCCCGAGGTCTCGGCGGCGAGGATCACCGTATCGCCCACGTCCACCTTGAGCCGGCGCGCCTGGTTGGCGAAGAGGAAGATGGTCCCCGGCTCGCCCACGCGCGAGACGTCCCCCACGACCTCGTCGCCGCCTCCCTCCATGTAGGCGCTGCGCGGCGCGAGGGTGAGGCGCTCACGGAGGCGGTCCTCCTGCTCCGGCAGGATGCCGGTGACGCTGGTGACGATCGAGCCCGTCTCGCTGACGATCTTGCCCCAGCCGTGGGCGCGGCTGACCACCCTCTCCACGTCGGGGAGGATTTCCTCCACCAGGGGGCGCACCTTCTTCTCGTCTTCGATGATCGGCCAGGCCACCGCATTGGTGCTGGGCTTGTAGAAGCCGTGTACGTTGACGTGCCCCGAGGCGAGGGTGGTGGTCGTCTCCAGCAGGCTGTCCGCCATCCCCTGGGAGATCGCCATGAGGAAGACCAGGAGCATGGAGACGGAGGCGAGGGCGAGGCCGAGCAGAAGGCTCCGCCGCCGGGCCTGGAGGAGATTGCGGAAGGCGACCTTGACGTAGATGCCCATCGTCATTCCTTCCCCTGCATGGCCACGACCGGGGGAACTCGAGCCGCCAGCCGCGCTGGATAGAAGGTGGAGATCACGCTGATCACGACGATCACCGCGAAGCTCCAGACCACGTTGGCCAGATCGATGGCCGGGTAGAGCGCGGTTCCGCCGAAGAGGAAGATCAGGAAGGGCTGGTGGGTGTGGATGCCCGTTTGCCCGAGGAGAGCCAGAAGCGCGCTCGCCGCCAGTGCCCCGAGCGCGCTGGCGAAAAATCCCAGCACGAGGGTTTCGAGCAGGAAGAGCGCGAGAACGAAACCACGCCGCGCGCCGATGGCCCGCATCGTCCCGATCTCGCCGATCCGGTCCATCGTGGCCATCACCATGGAGTTGTTGATGATCACCAGGGCCACGACGAAGATGATGCCGATCAGCACGTAGAGGACGGCCCGCAGAACCACGACGAGTTGGCCGATGATCCCGGTCACCTCGCTCCATGCCAGGGGCTTTACCTCCAGTCCCTCTCGGTCGAAGGCCTCCTGCAGTCGCGCCATCACCTCCCGGAGCTTCCCCGGGTCGTGCAGGACGACGGCGGCGTGGAGGATCGTCCCCTTCTCGATCTCGGCGGGGTCGAAGGTATCCGAGTCCTCGTCCGTCGGGCGGTCGAGCGCTGCCAGCCGCGCGTCCAGATCCAGGTCTGCCTCGCCCCCCTCCTCGATCACCGGCGCCTCGCCGAAGAGGAAGGCCTCGACGTCGTTCGGGTCGATCTCGGACACCTCGACCTCCTCGCGGATGGAATCGAGTTCGCGCCTCTTTTCGGCGGTCATCAGGCCGAGGAGATCGCGGAAGGAGGCGAGGTCGATCAGGCTGTAGGCGGAGGCGAGCTCGGAGCGCTCCAGCGACTTGAAGCGGAAGGTGCCCCAGAGCCGGACGTTGACCGCCTTGGGGTAGCCGGACTTGGTCATCGAGCGGAGGGTGAAGGTGCCTCCGACCGGGACGCGGTAGAGCGGGATGTGGGGGACGACCTCCTTCTGGAAGAACTCGTAGCGCTCTGCGAAGTTCTCGTCGTCCACCTCGAAGAAGGCGGCGAGTCGAGCGTCGAGATCGCCCTCGACCTTCGGGAAGCGTTCGCGCAACTTGGCGTCCAGTTCGGTGGCCGCGCGCGGACTCAGGTGCATCGTCACCTGCGCGGTCATCTCCTTGAGGCGACTCACCAGATCCTGGAGCGCGGCGTCGTCGGCGATCCTGCGGCCGTCGAGGGTCTTCGCCTCGTGGAGGAGGTCCAGGACGCGCGCGGGCCGGTTCTTGAAGAACTGGTCGTAAGCGGCCTGGCTGATGAGGATGCCGCGCGTGCCCGGGGGCGGCATCTCGCCCTCCACCATCTCGAAGTGGACGAAGCTCTCGGCGTAACGATGCAGGTCCGTCCCGATGAAGGGGAGGTAGAGCATCGATTCGTCGTCGCTGAGCTTGGCGATCTCGAAGGCGAGGAACTGCAGCCCTTCCTCGGGCGCGTGGCGCAACGAGGTCCAGAACTCCTCCGACGTCACCCGATCGAGTGCGGCGATCGCCTTCTCGTGCTCCTCGTCGTCGGCGGCCAGGGCGGCGGCGCGCAGGTAGTCTTCCTTGAGCCTCGCCGCCATCCGCCGGACCTTGCCGATCCGGTCCTCGATCACGGCGGGATCTCCCTCGGCGAAGGCTTCCTCGAGCGCCTCGATGGCCTCGTCCAGCTCCGTGTTGAGGATGGGCTGGCCGTAGTAGCGGCCCATCGGGACCACGGCCGCCACGCCGGGGATCTTCGAGGCGACCTCGCGGACGCGGGAGAAATCGGGGAGGACGCCGATGTCCTGGTCGGAGCTCGCCTCGGGGCCAAAGAAGGTGAGCCGGTCGACGGCGCGCGCGGAGACCAGCTGGATGTGGCCGGTGATGCTCCGCGTGATGCTGGCTTCCATCGCCCGCTCCACGCTCTCGAGCAGGGTGGTGCCCAGCACGAAGAGGAAGGTGCCGAAGGCGAGGAGCGAGCCGACGATGAGCCCCTTGATCTTGTGGCCTCCGAGGCTGCGGAAGGCCATGAGCAAAAGGATCCGCAGGCTTTCCATCAGGCCGCTCCTTCGGCGGCGCGCCGTTCCTCTCCGACGATCCTTCCGTCCGCCATCCGGATCACCCGCTCCGCCTGGCTCATGACCATCGGGTCGTGGGTGGAGAAGATGAAGGTGGTGCGGTTCTTGCGGTTGATCTCCTTCATCAGCCCGATGATGTTCTGGCCGGTGGCGGAGTCGAGGTTGGCGGTGGGCTCGTCTGCAAGGACGATCCTCGGACGCGTCACCAGGGCGCGCGCGATGGCCACCCGCTGGCGCTGACCGCCGGAGAGCTCGTTGGGCCGGTGGCGCATCTGCTTGTCGAGCCCGACCTGCTCGACGATCTCCCGTACGCGTCGATCCCGTTCCTTCTTCGTCATCCCGCCCTGGAGAAGCAGGGGGAATTCGACGTTTTGGTAAACGTCGAGTACGNCGATCAGATTGAAGCTCTGGAAGATGAATCCGAGCTTGTGCAGGCGCAGCCGGGTGAGGCCGGCGTCGTCGAGCTCGGAGGTTGCCTGCCCGTCGATGCGGACCACGCCCGAGGTGGGGACGTCGACGCAGCCGATGAGGTTGAGAAGGGTGGTCTTCCCCGCGCCCGACGGGGCGGCGATCGCCGCGAACTCTCCTTCGCCGAAGGAGAGGGTGACTCCATCGAGAGCCCGGACCTTGAGCTTGCCGAGTGGGTATTCCTTGACGACGTTTTCGACGCTGACGATCGCCGACATCGAGGCCTCCGCGCGCGGGGAGTAAACCGGCGGTGGAGCGGCGCGTCAAGCGTCGGACTCAGAATTCTCCAAGATCCCCGCGCAGGCGAGCCCGCTCGCCTGGAAGTAGCGCAGGACCGGCAAGGGGTATCGGTGGCCGGCCCCGACCGGGCAGGATAGGCGGGATTCGCAGCCGTCCGCGCATCCGCCCGCGAGCCGGTGGTCGAAACACCGGGCCGCGTCCCATCCGCGGCGCTCGACCGCCGAGACGGGGCAGGCGGGGATGCAGGGCGCCTCGCAGCTCGCGCAGGGCTCGAAGCCGACGATGGGATCTTCCTCGAGGATCGCGTCCACGAGGAGCAGGGCGCGGTAGGCCATCCAGGGGCCGAAGTCGGGATGGAGGTCCAGGCCGAGGGGGGAGGGAGCGAGGCCTGCCGCGCGGGCGATGGCCTGGAAGGGCAGAGGAGATTTTTCGTTCCAGAAGGGGTAGCGGACGTCCACTCGCGCGCCCGCGCGCCGGAGCGGCTCGACGAGGGCCTCCACGCTTCGCCGCGTGAAGTTGTCGAGGGGATCGGGCTCGTTTCGCCGTTCGCGCAGGAAGGCCTCGAAGAAGGCGGCGCCTCCCGAGAGGAGGAGGAGGCCCGACCGGGCGAAGGAAGCGAGGGAGCTCAGGCGCAGCTCGGCCGGCGCGCGCGCGTCGTATTCGGGGCCGAGGACGAGGGCGTCGAGGCCGAGCCCGGCAAGTCGCGCGAAGAATTCCTCCCAGGCCGTCTTCATCTCAACCCGAGAAGCACTCGCCGATTTCGGAGAGCCGGCCGCAGCCGAAGTGGCGAACGCAGTTGGCCTGGGTCTCGGTGACCTCGGTGCGGCAGTACCGCTGGCATCCGTCGAAGTCGAGCGTCCGGTTGCGCATCTGGAGGCGGCTGCGGCAGGTCTCGTAGATGTGGTGGCACATCTCGTAGCAGATGACCGGGTTCGTGCCGTGGAAGCAGGAGTCGATCTCCTCGCAGGTCGATTCCGCGAAGCACCGGACGTCGGCGCGGATCACGCTGGGGTCGTTTTCGCAGGCGTTTTCGCAAGCGAGACGGCTGTCCCGGAGCTTGCCGCAGGTCTCGAGGTTCTCACAGGCATCGGCGCAGGTGGGCGGAGAGGAGCAGCCGTACGCGAGCGCGGATGCGATGACGAAGAGGAAAACTCGAAGGGGCGATCTCATGGTGCAGAGCCGTCCTGTTGCAAACAGGGCCTTCGGAAGGCGCAGTGCAAACACGTAGCCGAAGTCTCGGTGCGGGGAAAGTCCTCGATGCGCGCCAAATTCCGTTCCGAATCGACGAGGAGGGCGCGCATGCGGTCGATGGAATCCTGCATTCGGCGCTCGAAATCTGCGACGCTGGCGTCGTCGACGACGACCTCGACCTCGTCGAGCTCCGGCAGGTAGACCACCCGGCCCTGGATCCGCTCCAGCGGCACGTCCCAGGTGGCGCGCGCGTAGAGGGCGTAGCCGAGGAGCTGATCGCGGTCGGCCTCGCGGGCCTTGCCGGTCTTCCAGTCGACCAGCACCACGCCGCCGCCGGCACGGAAGGCGAAGTCGGGGGCGGCGAAGACGGGGACGCCTCGGTACAGGAAGCTTCCCAGTTCGTCGATCGGCAGCCAGGCCTCGCGCGGCAGCGAGCGAGCGAGATCCACCCACCTCGACCGGAAGAAGGCGCGAAGACAGCTTTCGACGAGCTCCCATGACGCGCGCCATTCCTCCGCGGAAACCTCCTCGGCGTACTCGTGCTCGCGTAGCCCGAAAGCCTTGCGGAACCGGTAGGCACCCTCGCGCGATTCGCGGAACTGGGCGCGCATCGAGGCGCGCACGGTGGCGACGATCCGCTCCGGATCGATCTCGGCTCCGTCCCGCAGGAGGGTGAGGATGCGGCGAATCGCGTCGTGGACCGCCGTTCCCGACCATGCGTGGCGGTTGGTCAGCTTCTTGAGGATGTAGAGCTCACGGACCTCCGGTGGCGCGTCCCGCTCCCAGCCGCCCCAGCTTCCGTAGTACTGGTAGTAATACTGGCGGAGACACGCCTCGAATTTCTCGTGCCGGCTCTTGGACCACGAGAAACGGTTCTCGAGCGTCGCCATCAGCCGTCGAAGAAGGGGAGGAAGCCCTTGTTTAGCCAGGCGCCGCCGTCGGCGACGATGCAGGCGCCGTTGACGTAGGCGGCCTGCTCTCCCGAGAGCCACAGGGCGATGGCGGCGATCTCCTCCGGCCGACCGAAGCGGCCCAAAGGCACGCTCTGGCGCACCGCCTCCGCCACGCGCGGCTCGGCGAAGAGCTTCTCCGCCCCGCCGGTGTCTTCGATCGGCCCCGGCGCGATCGCGTTGACGCGAACGCCGCGCACGCCCCATTCCACGGCCAGCGTCTGGGTGAGGCTGAGCACGCCCGCTTTGGCCGCGGCGGAGTGCGCGGTGCCGGGCCCGCCCGTCCAGGCGTAGGTGGCGACGATGTTGAGAATGTGGCCGGTAACGCCTGCCTCCATCATCCGGGTGCCGAAGGCATGCGAGCAGTAGAAGGTTCCGTTGAGCACGATGTCGACCACGGTGCGCCAGCCGTTGGGCGAGAGCCGGGCCGCCGGTACCACGAAATTGCCCGCAGCGTTGTTGACGAGGACCTCGGCGGGGCGGCCGAAGCGGTCGGCGACCTCCTGCGCCACGCGGTCCACCGCCTCCGCGTCCCGGACGTCGAGGACCCAGTGGGCCACCTCGCCGCCTGCGGCCGAAGCGCGGATCAGCTCCTCGGCCTTCTCGAGGTTTTCCTTCTTGCGCGAGGCGATCACCACGTTGGCGCCCGCGGCGGCGAAGGCGCGGGCGATGGCCAGCCCGATGCCGGTGGCGCCGCCGGTGATCACCGCCGTCTTCCCGGAAAATCCGCTCGCAGCCACTTGCCTCTCCTTGTCAGGGCGAGTCATGCACGATAGCGAAGGGTCGGACGCCGTGGAAAGCCCCGAGTTTCCCCTCTCTCCCGCCGAGATCGACGAGCTGCGCGAGGGCGTGCTCGCCTGGTACCGGAGCTCGGCCCGCGACTTGCCCTGGCGCCGGACGCGCGATCCCTATCGGATCTGGCTGAGCGAGGTGATGCTCCAGCAGACGCGGGTGGAGGCGGTCAAGCCCTATTACCGGCGCTTCCTCGAGCGCTTCCCCACGGTGGAGGCGCTGGCGGCCGCGCCCGAGGACGAGGTCCTCGCCGCCTGGAGCGGGCTGGGCTACTACGCGCGGGCGCGCGCGCTCCATCGCGCCGCGCGCGAGGTGGTGGAGAGGTGGGACGGGAGGCTGCCGGCGGACGAGGCGGCGCTGCGGCAGCTCCCCGGCTTCGGCCCCTACACCGTCGCGGCGGTGGGGTCGATCGCCTTCGGACTGCCGCTGGCGGCGGTGGACGGGAATATCGCTCGCGTCCTCTCCCGCTGGCTCTGCCTCGAGGGCGACGCGCGATCGCCGGCGAGGATGAACGAGCTCCGCCGGGTGGCGGCGTGGCTGCTGCCGCCCGAAAGCGCCGGCGATTGGAACCAGGCGCTGATGGAGCTCGGCGCCACCCTCTGTCTGCCGCGGCGCCCGGCCTGCCTCGTCTGCCCGGCCTCCGTCCATTGCCGGGCGCGAAGACAGGGCCGGCAGCACGCCATTCCTGCCCCGCGGAGGGCGAAGGAGCGGCCGGTCATCCGGCTGGCGGCGGCGCTCGTCCTCGGAGACGAGGGGGTGCTGCTCGCGCGCCGCCCGCCCGAGGGCCTCTTCGCCTCGCTGTGGGAGCTTCCTTCGGTCGAGCTCGGCGAGGAGGACGACCCGCGCGAGGCGCTCTCGCGCTTTCTCGGGCCGGAGGTGGGCGAAGAACTCGGGCGGACCGAGCAGGTTCTGACCCACCGGGAGCTGCGCACGGTCGTGTACCGCCTCCACCCGGTCGGTTCCGTCCACGTCCGCGAGCCCTATGTCGAGTTTCGCTGGGTAGACCCGGCAGGCGAGCCCCCCGGCGGCCTTTCCTCCGCGGCGCGCAAGGCTCTCGCCGCGGCAGGGATACGCTTGAGGCGAGGACGCTAGCCGGGCTGGCGGCAGCCGGCCGACGGGGCGGATCCGCGAAGCGTGGAATCGGTCGGGGTTCGAGCGGGCGTTGCTCGTGCCCTCGCCGCTGGCCAAGGTTGTGGTGAGTCCGTCGCGGCGACCTGCCCTCGTGACGGGGCGGGGTAGCTGCGGGAGGAGGAACCTCCGGCGTATGCTGGGGAAGGAGGCCATCCTCCGGGCGGTTCACCGGCGGCACGTATGCGTCAAATCAGCTCGAAGCCAGGGTCGAAGGGTTCAAGTTCGAGAGATGCGCTCGAGAATTCGAGCGTGGTTCCCATCGAGGAGGCCCGGAAGGCCCGCCTGATCTCCGTCAAGGTCGAGGCTGGACCGCCGCGCGACGAGGGGAAGGGGGGCGCGGAGGAGGCGATCGAGATCCGCGTGCGCCGTCTGCACCGACGCGACCTCAGGCGCACGTGGGAGTTTCTCAAGCTCGTCTTCCGCGAGGTCAATCGCGAGACCGTCGAGTACCAGCGGCCGCGCTCGCGCGAACGCTTCTTCCAGATCTACGAGGAAGAGGAAGTCGAGCAGATCCTCTTCGAGGTCGGCAAGGAGATCGTCGGCTATGCCGAGTGCAGCGTCAGCCCCACCGGCTCGGATAGCTGGATCAACCCGCGCTATTTCGAGAAGCGGGGGATGCGGCCGCTGTACGTGGACGAGCTCGCCGTCCACCCCGATTACCAGGGGCGCGGCGTGGGCGCCTTCATGCTCGAGCAGTTGCAGCATCTGGCGCGCTTGCGCGGCTGCACTCATTTGGTGCTGGAGGTGGCGGAAAACAACCGGGCTGCCCTCGCCTGGTACCGCAAGCGAAACTTCTACAAGCTCGACGCGGCGATCTTCCTCGCCCAGAAGGTGGAGGCCGAGCCGGAACTCCTTCCGCCGCGCAGGCTGACGGCGCGGCGGACCGGCCCGACGGAGCGCTCCACGCGCGATCTCGCGAGTCGGGACGAGGAAGAGGGCCGACCGCGCTGAGGCAGCCGGCCGACGCCTCGCCGAAGGCGAGGGCACGTCGACGACGTGCCCGGCTGCGCTTTCACGATCCAGCCCGTCCGCGAGGTCGGACGATGCGCCAGCAATTCCGATTCGCGTTCGAATCGCGGATCGCGCCGGACTCGGCTCGCCTTGCTCCGCCCGGGGGCCGCCACTACGATCGCCGAGAATGCGACTGCGTCTCTTCGCCTTTGCGGCGTCTCTCTTCCTCCTCGCCACCATCGGCCACGTGCTCGTTCAGATGCCGTACGGCGAGCCGAGCGAGCCGGAGGTCGAGGGGGAGGCGGGGGAGGAGGCCGCGCCGCCCGAGGACGAGGAGGCGCTCGCCGAGCCGGCGCCTTTGCCTCCGGACGAGGAACTGGTGCCGGAAGGCGAGGAGGTCCCGGACATCGAGACGCTCCGCCAGCAGGCGGAGGACGCGCAGCGCCGGGTGGCGGAGCACCTGGAAGCGGCGCGGCAGGCGCAGGAGGAGGCGGATCGGGCGCGCCGACTGGCCGGCCTCGCACCCGACGAGCTGCGCGAGGCCGAGGAACCCGAGGCGCCGTTCTCGATGGAGGAGCTCGTCCGGCGGGTGGAAGCGCTGGAGGCGCAGCTGGCGGAGCTGCAGGAGAGGGACGAGGCCTCCGAGGAGGAGATCGCCGCGCTGGAGGAGGAGCTCGAGGCGCTGGAGGAGCGCAACGAGCTGGTCGAGCAAAACCGCATCCAGCGGATCGACACCCTCGACCGCGGTATCGACTCGATGCGCACGCTCTTCGAACGCCTCGCCACCGGAAACGCCGACATCGAGGGAGCCCTCGCCCAGGTCGAGCGCGAACTCGACCGCGCCGCGAGCGAGGCGGCGCGCTGGGCGGGCGAGGAGGAGGCGCGACTGAGTGCCGCGGCGCAGCGGGCGGTGGAGGCGGCGCGCGAGGCGCTCTCTCGCCGCGACCTCTACGCCGCCCGCATCAATCTGGGCATCGCCATTCAGCAGGCGCTCGCCGCGCGACGAGCCGCCGAGACCGCCAAGCCCGGCATCCCCTGAGCTTGCCGGTCGGTTGCGCGGGGGTCGGCGGAAGGCGCGCGCCTCATCGCTGCGGCGGTTGCGTCGGCGGACGCGGCTTGCCGCGCAGATACTGCTTCGGCCAGGGCAGCTCCTCGAACTCCGTCTCGACCGCCGCGCGCAGCGTCCAGTGCGGGTCGTAGAGGTGGGGTCGCGCCAGCGCGCAGAGGTCGGCCCGGCCAGCGGCGAGGATCGTGTTCACCTGGTCCGGTGTGGTGATGTTGCCGACGGCGATCGTGGGGATCTTTGCCTCGTTGCGAACCTGGTCGGCAAAGCGCGTCTGCCACATGCGGCCATAGACCGGCTGCGCCCTGGGGCTGGTCTGTCCGGTGGAGACGTCGANGATGTCGCAGCCGCGCTCGCGCAGGGCGCGCGCGANCACCACCGCGTCCTCGCCGGAGAAGCCCCCGGGCACCCAGTCCGTTGCCGAGATACGAACCGAGATCGGCTTGTCGTCCGGCCAGGCGGCGCGAACCGCCTCGAAGACCTCCAGCGGGAAGCGCATGCGATTGGGCAGCGACCCGCCGTATTCGTCGCGCCGCACGTTGCTGAGCGGCGAAAGGAAGCTCGACAGCAGATAGCCGTGGGCGAAGTGCAGCTCGATCATGTCGAAGCCGGCCTGCTCGGCCATCTGCGCCGCGCGGACGTAGCACTGAATGAGGCGATCCATCTCCGCCCGGTCGATCTCGCGCGGCACCGGGCTGTAGTCGTGGTAGGGAAGCGGCGAGGGGCCGATCACCTCCCAGGCCTCCTCCGGAGGCAAGGGATCGTCGGGGCGTTCCTCTTCCCAGGGGCGTTTGGTGGAGGCCTTTCGCCCGGCGTGTCCGAGCTGGAGCGCGATCTTCGCCGGCGTCCAGGCGTGGACGAAATCGACGACGCGCTTCCAGGCGGCTACGTGCTCGGGCTTGTACATGCCGGCGCAGCCGGGCGTGATGCGTCCTTCCGGCGAGACGTCGGTCATCTCGGCGATGACCAGGCCGGCGCCGCCGAGCGCCCGCTGCCCCAGGTGCACGAGGTGGAAGTCGTTCGGCGTCCCGTCGACCGCCGAGTAGGTGCACATCGGCGAGACGACGATGCGGTTCTCCAGGCGCATGCCCCGAAGTTCGAAGGGCATGAACATGGGCGGCACCGCCTTGCCGCTGGGGTGCTTGACCGGCGACTTGCGGGCGAAATCCTCCTGGACGCGATCGACGAGCTCGGGATCGCGCATGCGGAGGTTCTCCCAGCCGATGCGCTTGCTCCGCGTCAGCAGGCTGAAGGAGAGCTGGAGCGGGTCGAAGTCGCGGTAGCGCTTGACGTTCTCGAACCAGCGCAGGCTGTCCTGCGCCGCGCGCTGTGCCCGCGCCACCGCGGGCTGGCGGACCTCCTCGTAGCGCCGCAGCGCCTCCGGGATCGACGAGGATTCACCGAGCGCCTTGGCCAGCTCGATGGCGTCCTCGATGGCCAGCTTGGTGCCCGAGCCGATCGAAAAGTGGGCGGTATGCACGGCGTCGCCGAGGAGGACCACGTTGTCGTGGTACCAGCGCTCGTTGCGCACCGTGACGAATTCGATCCAACGCGACTGGTTGGAGAGGAGCTTGGCTCCGTCGAGATACTTTCCGAAGAGCCGCTCCAGGTAGGCGAGGCTTTCCTCGGTGCTCATCCGGTCCAGGCCCGCGTTTCGCCACGACTCGGGATCGCATTCGGCGATGAAGGTGCTCATCTCCTTGTCGTAGCGATAGGCGTGCACCTGGAAGATGCCGTGTTCGTTCTCCTCGATGATGAAGGTGAACGAGTCGAAGAGCTTGTTGGTTCCGAGCCAGATGTACTTGCACTTGCGCGGGTCGAAGGAGGGCTGAAAGAAGGCCTCCCACGTCGACCGCACCTTGGAGCGGATCCCGTCGGAGCCGACCAGAAGATCGCACTCGCGCGCGAGCGCGGCCGGATCCTCGATCTCGGTTTCGAAACGAACCTTCACGCCGAGCGAGGCGGCGCGGTCGTGGAGGATGGAGAGGAGCTTGCGCCGCGAGATCCCGGAGAAGCCGTGGCCCTTCGACTGGATGGTCTCGCCCTTGAAGTGGATGTCGATCGTGTTCCAGTGCGCGAAGGAGCGGGTGATCGCCGCGTGGCTCTCCGGATCGGCCTCGAAGAGGTTCTCCAGCGTCTCGTCCGAGAAGACCACGCCGAAGCCGAAGGTCTGGTCCTTCGGATTTCGCTCGAAGACCGTCACGTCCCAGTCCGGGTGGTCCCGCTTCAAGAGCATGGAGAGGTAGAGGCCGCCGGGGCCTCCGCCGACGCAGATGACCTTCATCGCTCAGCTCCTTTGGCGCGCCAGTTTCAGGATGTGGTCGAAGTGCTCCTTGGAGACGGGCTGCACCGAGAGGCGCGAGCCGCGTCGAAGCAGTTCCATTCCCTCCAGGGCAGGGTCCTCGCGTAGCTCTGGAAGCGGTAGCGGCCGCGCGAAGCGCTCGACGAAGCCCACGTCCACCATGAACCAGACCGGGGCGTCCTTCGTGGAGCGCGGATCGTAGTAGGGGGATTTCACGTCCCAGGCGAAGTGGTCCGGATATGCCTCCCGGACCACCTCCGCCAGCCCGACGATCGCCGGCGGCGCCGCATTGGAGTGATAGAAGAGGAGCCGGTCGCCCACCTTCATCTCGCGCAGGAAGTTGCGTGCCTGGTAGTTGCGCACGCCCTCCCAGCAGGTGGTACCGTCCCGTTCCAGGTCGTCGATCGAGTACGTCCCGGGCTCGCTCTTGACGAGCCAGTATCTCCTCGTCGCCAACGCTTTCCTCCGTCGCTTTTGGGCGGCATCTTCTCCCAGGAGCGGCGTTTTCGTAAACGCCAATCTCGTTGCCGTTACGTAAGGGTCCCGTTCATCGATGAGCTCGACGAAGGAACTGGCCCGCGAACTGCGAGACAAGCGGGTGGGCGTGGTGCTCTCCGCGGGCTATTTCGGCTTTTTCGGCCATGCGGGTTTCGTGGCCGCCATGAGCGCGGTGGGGCTGCGGCCCGCGGCCTGGGCCGGCACCAGCGCCGGTGCCCTGGTCGCGGCGCTGGCCGCATCGGGGCTCGAGCCGGCCAAGATCTCGGAGAGGCTGCTGCGCGTCAAGCGCCGGGCGTTCTGGGATCCCGCGCCGATCACCTGGATCGTCGACGCGCTCCGGGGGCGGATCCCTACCGGTATCCTCGCCGGCCGACGCTTCCGCCGGCTGCTTTCCGAGGTGCTGCCCGTCAAGAGGATCGAGGAGACGAAAGCGCCCCTCATCATCGCCACCACCGACGTGACCCACGCCTCCGTTCGCATCCACGCGGAAGGCGATCTCGTCGATGCGGTCTGCGCCTCCTGCGCCTACCCGGGGCTTTTCTGCACGGTCAACTCGAAGGGGTCGCAGCTCTGGGACGGGGGGCTGGTGGACAAGGCGCCGCTGCGGGCGCTGGCCGAGCGGTTCGAGCTCGACGCGCTGCTCGTGCACTACCTGCCGAGCCGGAGCCGGCTCGAACGACCCGCCGGGATGGTCGGCTACCTCGGCGCGATGGGCCGGGCCCTGGCGGCGGCCCGCCATCAGGGATTCGTCTGGCAGGCGCAGCTCTGCGAGGCGGAGGGTCTGCCGGTCTACGTCATCGCGCCCGAGCTCCCTCCGGTCTCGCCCGCGCGTCTCGAGCGCGGCCGGGAGGTGATCGGTCTGGCCTCCGCGTGGGCGGCGCGCGCCCTCGCCGCCCCGGCGGAGGAGAGCCGACCCTTCGCCCGGCGTCCCCGGAGCGCCTCCCCACGCCCCGACGATCGCTTGTCCTAGGAACCTGTTCGTATCAACCAACCGTCGCGATGCGGCGGAGGCGGATGGCGAGGCGCTTCGTGCCTGCCGGCTTCTCGTTGCTCGCCTTGGCCAGCCTCCGCTCGTGCAGCGACGAGCGACGCAGGCGTGGCCGTCGTCACGTCGAAGAGCGAGCAGCGAGCACGTCGGCCCGGAGCGCGCCCCAGGATCCCTCCCGTCGCCTGTCCTGCTGCGCGGCCAATCTGCTGCGTTGCCCGTCGGTCACATGCCCTTCGGCATGCTCCCCCCTCGCGCCTTGCATCCGGGCCCCCGGCTGCGCCAACAGGTGCTAGCGACTCTTGAGCCACTGCACGTAGTGCGTCTGGCAGTAGCCGCGGGTGCGAGCGGGACGGTTGCAGCCGGGCTTGCCACACGGCGGGGGCGGCTCGCCGGGGCGACGACGCCGACCGGCTAGCCCCGGCATCAGCGCCGGGCGCGAGGGAGCGAGGGCCGGGGGTGGCGCCGTCTCGCCCAGCGCGCGATGCTCGGCCGCCAGGCGCTCCACCAACTGGCGCCCCAGCCGGATCCCGAGCTCGCGCGCGAACGTTTCGAGGTTGCGGAAGAGAGCGGCGTCTCCCACTCAGTACTCCGGCCGCGTCTTGCGCGTGAGGAGGGGGACTTGCTCCCAGAGCGCGGGGAAGAACGCCTCGTCGACCCCGAAGCGGAGCTGGGAGGCGGGAACGCCCTTCAGGCTCTTCACCTCCAGGCCGATGATCCGCTTCACCAGCTCGTAGTGGTGGAAGCGCCAGGTCTGGAAGTACTCGTCCATCGCCATCAGCCCCTGGATCACCTGCCAGAGGTCCCAGTTGCGGCGCGGGTCCTCGAAGATCTCCTCGAGGCTGAGGCCGGTCTTCTGCCGGGCCCGCTCGAAAGCGGGCCAGAGCCGCGGCGCCTCGCGAAGGACGGCGTTGAAGCCGGGAGATTCCTGGCCGCTGCCGCGGCCCAGGCCCAGGCGAATGACGTGGTAGTCCGCTGGCGCCATCGATTCCAGAATCTCCAGGCTGTTGCCGAGGTGGCGCTCGATGAGGGTGATGCGCCGCAAGTGGTGCGCCGCCTGGCCCAGATCGCCGGCGTCGAGCAGGCCGACGACGCGGTCGATCTCGTCGAGTACCACCTTGAGCCACAGCTCCATCGACTGATGGATGACCTGGAAGAGTAGCTCCTCGCGGTTCGACCGCTCCTCGGGAACCTTCTGGAGGGCGAGCAGCTCCTCGGTGCGGATGTAGCGCTCGTAGTCGCTGAGCGTCTTGGCGGATTCGATCTGCGACATGGTCGACACCTACGGTTTGGGGGGGCACGGGCAAACTATCAGGCTCCTCCGAATCCCTCAATCGAGACGAGGCTTTGTCGACCCCCCATGATCCGAGGCTCGTTTTTCGCCCACCACGGGTCCGCGGGCTTCACGGTCGGCGAGAGCGATGCCGCTGCGAGCGCGATGCGAGCGCTCCGTCCGCAGCCTCGCATGCGGCGCGTGGATGCCGTGGCTGCGGACGCCGCAGGCGGTCGGCGAGGGCGGCAGCGCAGCCGAGCGCGAGCGGAGGCGTACTGGAGCGTACGTCGAAGGGAGCGCGATGCGAGCACGCCGTCCGCAGCCCCGCATGCGGCGTCCGCCCTACCGTCGGAGGAGGACGTAGATCGCCCCCACCCCCCCATCCTTCGGCCTAGCCGAGCAGAAGGCCAGCACCTGCCGCCCCAGTCTCCCCTGGGTGAGCCAGCGCTGCACGCCCTCCTTGAGAACCGGGATCCGGTTCTCGGAGTTCTTGCCGCGGCCGTGTATCACCAGCACGCAGCGCTTCCCCTCGCCGCGGCACCTTTCGACGAAGCGCAAGAGCGCCTCTTTCGCCTCCACCTGGGTGAGGCCATGCAGGTCGAGCGTGGCCTGGATCGAGTAGTCGCCGTTGCGCAGGCGCTTGAGGATGCGGCGATCGAGGTCCTGGACACAGCCCTCGATGAACTCGTCGGAGTCGGCGATGTCGAAGGGTGCCCGGCCGGCGACGAGCTCGGCGAGCTCGAAGAGGACCTCCTCGTCGTCGTCCACGATGCGCGGGGGCCGGGGTGCGGCCCGGGGCGGCACGCGCTCGCCACCCTGGCGGAGAGGCTGCACGTCGCCGACCGCCCGCAGAAAGAGTTCGCGGTCGTCCTCGGGGACCGTCTCCGGCTGCGGAGCTCGGGCCGGCTCGGCGGCCGGGCGCGACTGGGGGAGTTCGAGTTTCAAGCCGCGAAATGGATTGTGGAACGGCTTGCGCGCGGCCATGGTCGCCCCCGGTCAGGCGTAGCGCGTGGGGTCGGCCACCCCGGCCTCGCGAAATCCCTTCTTGCGGAGCAAGCAGGCGTCGCACCGACCGCAGGCGGCGTCCCCGATCGGATCGTAGCAGGAAAGGGTGATCGAGTAGTCGACCCCGAGCCGGAGCCCCCAGCGGATGATCTCCGCCTTGCCGAGGTGGAGCAGCGGAGCCTCGATCCGAGGTGCCTTTCCTTCCTGGCCGGCCACCGTCGCTACCTTCGCCAGCGCCGAGAAGGCCTCGAGGAATTCCGGCCGGCAATCCGGGTAGCCGGAAAAGTCGCGCGCGTTCACCCCCACGTAGATCGCCTCGGCGCCGAGCACCTCCGCCAGCCCCAGCGCCACTGCGAGGAAGACGGTATTGCGCGCGGGAACGTAGGTGATCGGTGGGGTCGAGCTGCCCGCCTCCACCGGGCGGTCCTTCGGAACGTCGATGGAGGGGTCGGTGAGGGCGCTTCCTCCGACGGAGCCGAGGTCGATGCGGACGATGCGGTGCGAGGCCGCGCCGAGCGTCTGCGCGATGTGGGCAGCCCGTTCGAGTTCGTGGCGCTGCCTCTGGCCGTAGTCGAACGAGAGGCAGTGGCACTCGTAGCCGGCGTCGCGCGCGATGGCCAGGCAGGTGGTGGAGTCGAGCCCACCAGACAGGAGTACGACCGCTCGCTTCATCGAGATCCTCAGCCCTTTTTTCCCTCGAGGCGGTAGACGAGCCGGCACTCGCTCGCAACTGTTTCCGTGCGGGTGCGGCCGGCGCAGGTGCAGACCTCGTCACCCCGCGGCTCGAACCGCACGATCTCCTCCAATGTTCCCCGGGCGCAGGCGCAGTTGTGCCAAAGCAGCGTTCCATCCTCTCCCCGCTCCGGGCAGGGGAGATCGGAGGGCTCCTGAAGCGATCGGAAGCTCGGGCAGTCGGCGAGGATCTCGCCCTCGAGGACCTCGACGACCTTGAAGGCGCAGAGGCGGCCCGGCGCCACGGTGCAGGCAGAGAATTCCCGCTGGATGCTCCCTTTCGCCGGGGTCCTCACCGAGAATCGATTCTCCTCCAGCGTGCCCACCTGCTCGGTTGGCCCCGAGCGGAGCCAGAGCGTACCGGTCTCCGGGTCGTGGGAGAGGACGGCGGTGAAGGCGAAGGATTGGGCGACCTCGGCCATGTCCTCGAGCACGCAGCCGCCGCCTCGCTCCAGGGTGGCGTCGAAATCGAAGGTGCCGATGACGAGGCCGGGCGGAGGCGGCTCGGCCTCGCAGGCAACGAGGAGGAGGCCGAGCAGGATGGCAATTCGACGCATCTCGGTCCATCCTACAGCGGCCCGCCATGGAAGGGGATCGCCGGGTGCCGAGGTGGCTTTCCGAGATCGCTCGCTTCTTCCGCGACCTTGCCCGCAAATTCGCGGCCGACCGAACCCTCGACCGCGCTGCGGCGCTGGCCTTCTACGCCATGCTCGCGCTTTTTCCCTTCCTCATCGGCATGGTCTCCCTGGCCAGCATTCTGATGAACCCGCGCACCGTGGAGACGCTGCTCGACGACCTCGCGGAGGTGGCGCCCCCCGACGTGACGCGGCTGGTGGGCAACCAGCTTCGTTCTCTCGTCGAGGCCGGAAGCTCCAGCATCCTCACGTTGAGTACCTTCGGCGCCTACTGGGCCGCATCGGGCGGGATGAGCGCGCTGATGCGGGCGCTCAACCGCATCGAGGAGGTGGAGGAGACCCGGCCCTTCTGGAAGACGAAGGGGATCTCGCTTCTGACCACCCTGGTGGCGGTGGGCTTTCTTCTCGTCGCGGCGGTGGTGGCGGTGGCCACGCCGGCCGTCGCCCGCGCCGTGGGCGGGCCCCTCGGCACCCTCATCGCCTTGATGCGGATCCCCTTCGCCGGCAGCCTGGCGGTCTTCTCCTGGGAGGTGCTCTACCACCTCCTGCCCAACCGTAGGCGACCCTTCCGAATGGCCAGCCTCGGCTCGATCGTCGCCGTCGTCCTCTGGCTGGTCGCTTCCTGGGGATTTTCCGCCTACGTGGTGAACTTCGGGCGCTACGACGTCACCTATGGGGCGCTGGGCGCGTTCATCGTTCTTCTGCTGTGGCTGCTCATCTCCTCGCTGGTGGTCCTCGTCGGCGCCCAGATCAACGTGCTCTTGGAGAAGCGGCGCGCGGATCGAGACGATCGCGAAGACCGTCCCCCAGCAGGTTGAAGCCGAGGACGGAGAGGGCGATGGCTAGGCCGGGAGCCATGGCCACGTGGGGTGCCACGAGCAGATACTGCGTCCCCTGGTCCACCAGCGCGCCCCAGGAAGGCGTTCCGGGAGGCACGCCCAGCCCCAGGAAGGAGAGGGAGGCCTCGGCCAGCATCGCGCCCGGGATGCCGAAGGTGGCCTGCACGACCACCGGGCCAAGGAGGTTGGGCAGGAGGTGCCGAAAGAGGATGCGCGCCTCGGTGGCCCCCATCGCCCGCGCCGCGAGAACGAATTCCCGCTCGCGCAACGAGAGCACCATGGCGCGTGCCAACCGCGCGTAGCCCGTCCAGCCCGTGGCGCAGAGCGCGAGGATCACGTTGGCCAGCGAGGGGCCGAGGACGGCGGTGATGAAGATCGCCAGAAGGATCCCCGGGAAGGCGAGCAGGACGTCCACCACCCGCATCAGCGCCTCGTCGACGAGGCCCCCGACCATTCCCGCCCAGGCGCCCAGCAACGTGCCGACCACGGCGGAGATCAGCGTGGCGAGGACGCCGACGGAAAGCGAGATGCGCGCGCCCCAGAGCACGTGGCTGAGGACGTCCACGCCGTTTTCCGCCGTGCCCAGCGGATGGGCCGCGCTCGGCGGCAACAGCTCGCGGTCCAGCGCCACCGCACGCGGATCGTGGGGACTCAACCACGGTGCGAGGATCGCCACCAGCACGAGAACCGCGACGATCGCCAGGCCGATGCGGGGACCCAGACCTTCGACGAGCGGGCGTCGCCGAGGCTGGATCTCCGTCTCCTCCGTCAGGGGCAGGGGAAGCTCGGCGCTCAATTTCGCTCCCTCGTCCTCGGGTCGACCGCCTGGTAGGCGAGGTCGGTCAGGAGGTTGACGAGAAGGTAGGAGAAGGTGAAGGCGAGGACGCAGGCGCGGACCATGTTGTAGTCGCGCCGGTCGATCGCCTGGAGCAGCAGGCTTCCCATCCCGGGATAGTCGAAGACCTTCTCCGTTACCACCGCTCCACCGAGCAGCGCTCCGAGCTGCAGTCCAACGACGGTGAGCACGGGCAAGAGCGCGCTGGGGAAGGCGTGGAGGAAGAGCACCCGCGTCGGGTGCAGCCCCTTGGCCCGCGCCGTGCGCACGAAGTCCTCGCCCAGCGTGTCGAGAAGCGAGGCGCGGATCATGCGGGCGAGGAATGCGGCCAGCGCCAGCCCCAGCGTCGCCGTGGGCAGCACCAGGCTCCTGGCCGACTCGAATCCCGAAACGGGCAACCAGTCCAGGTGGATGGCGAAGGCGAGAATGAAGAGCGGACCGATCCAGATGCGCGGCAGCGCCGCTCCCAGCACGGCAAAGGCGCTGGCGAGCATGTCGACGACGGTGCGGGGGCGGAGCGCGGCGGCGACTCCGAGCGGAAGGGCGATCGTCAGCGCGAAGGCCAGCGAGGTCAGCGCGAGGAGGGCCGTGCGAGGAAAGGCCTGCGCGATGCGGTCGAAGACTCGGTCCTGAAACGGGGGAACCGAGCTGCGGAGATCCAGGCCGAGCGCGTCGCGCACGAAATACGCCGTCCGGACCCAGACGCTGCGGTCGAGGTGCAGCGCCTTGCGGAGCGCCTCCCGGTCTGCCTCCATCGCTTGCTCGCCGAGGATCGCGTCCACCGGATCGCCGGGGACGAGGTCGAGGAAGACCGAGACGAGGAGCAGCGCTCCGGCCGCGGCGAGCAGGGTGCTCGCGATCTTGCGCAGCACCCGGTTCACTGCACCCTCCAGGCCTGCGCGAGGCTGCGCAGGCTACCCTGCGGGTCGACGCGGATCCCTCGCACGCTGCGCGAGACCACCCCGATGGATTCCTCGTGCAGGAGGGGAAGGGCGGGCAGGTCGTGGGCCACGATGTGCTGCGCGCGGACGTAGAGCGCGCGACGCTCCTCGAGGTCGCTCCTCTGCCGCGCCTCCATGAGGATCGCGTCCAGCTCGGGGTTGCGGTACCGGCCGCGGTTTCCACCCCCCCAGCCGCTCTCGGCGGTGGGGATCGATCCGGAGTGGTACGCGAGCCGGAGGATGTCGGGATCGATCACCGGCGTCCACTTCAACGTGGCGAGCTGGAAATTTCCCCTCTTGAGGTCGCCCATCAGGGTTCCCCACTCCAGCGACTGGACGACGACGTCGATTCCCACCTCGGCGAGCTGCGCCTTGAGCGCGAGTGCAACCGAGCGGCGAAAGCGGTCGGTGGAGGTCTTCAGGGTGAGGCGGATCGGTTCGCCCCCGGGAAAGGCCTGCCGCAGCCGGGCTCGCGCCTCGTCGAGGTCGCGCTCCCAGGTCGGAACGTCGGGCGCGTAGGCCCAGTGTCCTTCGCGAAGCAGCGAGTGCGCCACCCGCGCCGCGCCCTTGAACTTGTGCCGCGCCAGCGCTTCTCGGTCCACCGCGAGCGCGATCGCCTCTCGTACCTCGCGTCGCGCGAGGATCGGGTCTTCGTGGTTGAAGAGGAGGTACGAGACGCCCGCGCCGGGCGCGACCGTCACCTCCAGGTGATCGAGCCTTCGCAGTCCGGGGAGGAGGGCGGGCGTGATCGCGCCCAGAAGCGCGTGCACTCGCCCCTTGCGGAGCTCGAGGATGCGCGTCGTCTCGTCGCGGACCGTGCGGATCGTCAGCGCCTCGCGCGGAGGACCTAGGTGGTAGTGCGCGTTCGGAGCGAGGCGGATCTCGCTCTCGCCATCCCAGTGCTCCACCACGTAGGGGCCTGCTCCGATCGGGCGGAGGCGGACCTCGTCACGGCGCGCCGGATCGGTGAGTCGCTCCGGGAGGATGCCCAGGCCTGCGTCCACCGGGAAGGCGCCGAAGGGCTCGCGTAGTCGGAAGACGACCGTGAGCTCGTCCGGTGCTTCCACGTCCGCGATGTACGAGTAGCCGCCTCGGTGGGGCGAACCGAGCGCGGGATCGAGGACGGAGTGAAAGGTCGCCCGAACGTCGCGGGCACGCAGCGGCGATCCGTCGGAAAAGAAGATGCCTGGCCGGAGTTTGAAGATCCACGTCCGGTCGTCCACCGCCTCGAAGGCGAGCGCCAGGTCGGGCACGGCCCGGCCGTCCTCGTCGATTCGCGTCAGACCGGGCGTGACGAGCTGCGCCACCCGCATGGCGTTTTGCGAGAGGGCCATCCTCCGGTCGAGGGTTTCGGGGACCGACTCGATCGCGATGGTGAGGCGGTCGTGCACGTCGTCGCGGGTGCAGGAGGCGACGAGCGTGACGAGGACGATGGCGAGACGCAGGGGCATCGGCGTCGAGGATGGTATCCGCGCCGGGGGCGCGGTCCAACATCCGACCGAGCAGCCCTCGACCAGTGTGGGGCGCGTGCACATCGGCGACCGTGCGGTCGTGACGTTGCCCCTGGACCGAGTGGCCCCCTACAATCCACAGGCCCGCGTCCAGTCGTCGTGGCCTTCGAGGTACTTTCCCGTGCGCGTTGTACGCCAGCACTTCCTCGTCTTCGCCTTGGTCGCCCTGGCCTGGCTCGCCCCGCTCACTGCGACCTCCGCCGGACCCGGGAGCGACGAGCTGCCCGAGGCCATCGCCACCATCGTCCGCACCACTCCGCTCCAGGGGGCGCGGGCGGGCGTGATCGTCAGCGATCTCGAGACGGGCGAGGTGGTCTACGGCAAGAACGCCGACGAGCTTTTGAACCCGGCGTCCAACGTGAAGATCCTGACCACGGCAGCGGCGCTGGCCCGGCTCGGTCCCGACTTCCGCTACCCCACCGAGATCTTGTTTGGGGGGCCGCTCGAGAACGGCGTGCTGCAAGGGAACTTGTACTTGCGGGGCAAGGGCGATCCCTCGCTCTCCACCGAGCGCCTCTATCGAATCGTTCGGCAGCTTCGGCACATGGGACTGCGCGAGGTGCGAGGAAACCTCGTCGCCGACGATACCTACTTCGATTCCCAGTACGAGGGGCCCGGCTGGGAGCAGGACGATTCCGACCGCCCCTACATGGCCGGCGCCGGCGCGCTCTCCCTCAACCTCAACGTGGTGGAGATCCTCGTCTTCCCCGGCGAGGCGGTGGGCGAAACGGCGCGCGTCGTCGTCGAGCCCGCCTCCGATTACGTGGTCGTGGAAAACCAGGTGGTGACCACCGCGCCGCGCGGCCGCTCGCGCATCGTCGCCACCTCCGAGCCCCTGGGCAACAAGCAGCGGATCGTCGTTCGCGGCCGCATCGCCAGAGGCCAGGAGCGCATCGTCACCTACCGCCGGATCTCCCATCCTCCGCTCTATACCGCCCACACTTTCCGCCAGGTCCTGGCCGAGCAGGGCATCGTCGTGAAGGGTCGCGTGGTCCTGGGCGAGACCCCTTCGGCGTTGAAGCCGGCATTGACCGACTGGTCCGAGCCCCTCCCCCTCCTGGTTCACCGCCTCAACAAGTGGTCGCAGAACCACATGGCGGAGATGCTGCTCAAGACTCTGGGAGCCGAGACCTACGGACCGCCGGGGACCTGGTTCAAGGGCGTTTCCGCGCTGGAGACCTTCCTCGCCGAGGAGGTCGGCATTCCCCGCGGATCGATGGTGCTGCGCAACGGCAGCGGCCTGAACGATACCAACCGCGCCAGCGCGCGACAGATCCTGCAGGTCCTCGAGTGGGCGTGGAAGAAGTCGACCGTCGCCCCGGAGCTTCTGGCTTCCTTGCCGATCGCCGGCGTCGACGGGACCACGCGCAATCGGCTGGTGGGGACCCTGGGCGAGGGTCGCGTCCGGGCCAAGACGGGGACGCTGCAGAACGTCACCGCGCTCTCCGGCTACGCCCAGGCGCCCAACGGGAAGACCTACGCCTTCGCCATCATCGTCAACGACTACCCTGGACGGCTTTCCCAGGTGCTGCCTGGCGTCGACGCCATCTCCGCCGCGGTGGCGTCCGCCGGCGCCGTCGGGGGTGCGGACGCGGCCGTGGCCATGGCCAGCCTTCCGGCTCCCGACGCTTCGACCCCGATCGACCAGCTGCGCAACCGCCTCGCCACCTATCAGCGCCTTGCCTCCACCGGACGGGACCAGGCTTTCTTGAGGACGGCGTGGCGAACCGAGCGCGATCCCGCGCTGCGCCCGGTCATCGCCGAGCTGTTGTTCCGAGCCGATCCATCCGATCCGGCAAACCTCGCCGCATTCCTGGACAGCTTCTCCACCGATCCGGAGATCTTCGGGAGGCTGCGCGAGGCCGCTGGCGAGGGACCCGTGCCCGTGCTCTCGACCCTGGTCGACCTCGCCGCGAGCGGCAACGAGCAGGCGATCACCCACCTCGTCGCCCTCGTCGCCTCGACCCGGCGCGGCGATCCGTTGGAGGACGAGCTCGCCCTGGCCATGGCCGAGGTGGGTCGCAACGCGCCGGACGAGCTCCTGGCGGTACTCGAGACTCAAAGCGAGCAGGCCCAGCTCGAGGCCGTCCGCCTCCTGGCGCGCGGCGTCGCTTCCAGCGAGGAGGAGGAGCGCGCCCTGAGAGAGGGCACCTTCGCCAACACCCTCGCCAACGAGGGCGCCGACGTCCGCCTCACCACCTTCGCCCGCACCGTCGAGAGCCGCCTCCGGGCCGAGACCCCCGAGCCCCAGAACCCTTGATCCCTCGGGCCATCGCGCCCCCTCCTCCGGATGCCCGCCCCCTCGGTCCGGATGTCCGCCGAATCGAACGGGTTCCGATCGGACCCAACCCCCACCTCCTCTGGGATGTGCGCCGAGCAAGCCGGGGGGCGGGGCAGTTCAAGGCTTTCCGTGGCCGAGCCGGGAGTGTCGGGGGTGGTTGGTAGGCTCGCCGCCAGGAGGAGGACGACCCATGGCGAGCACGACCACGACGGCCGGGCAGCTCGACGGCGTTCCGAATTCCNGAAGGGGNGGCAGGAGAAAGGGGGCTGGGAGGAAACCCAAGGGCAATCGCCCGGGTGTTCCTCACGTCCGGCGCGAGGAGTTCCCTCGGAACACTCCNGTCCACGTCACCATAAGCGTCAAGAAGGGCGTGCCCCGCCTCCGCTCCCGCAAGTGCCGGCGCGTCGTCTTCAACTCCATCGCCACCGCCCAGCTCCGCTTCGGCATGTCCGTCGTCCAGTTCTCCATCCAGGCCAATCACATCCACCTCATCGTGGAGGCCTTCGACCGTCGCGCCCTCTCCCGCGGCATGAAGGGGCTGGCCGTGCGCATCGCCAAGCGCCTCAATCGCGCCTTCGATCGCAAGGGTTCCGTCTTTCGCGACCGCTACCACGCACACGTGCTGCGGACCTATCTGGAGGTCCGAAACGCCGTGCACTACGTGATGAACAACAGCCGCATCCACGCGGAGCGGCGGGGCGAGGTGTGGACCTTGAAAGTCGACCCCTGTGCCGGCGGTCCTTGCCCCTCCACCTTCTGCGAGGAGGGCTACCGGGTGGCGGTCGAGCCGCGTTCGTACGTGCTCTGGCTCCTGTGGGATTCCCTACGAAGTCGGGCAGCTCCGCCATCGACCTCGCCGCTTCCCGTCCCAATCGGCGTCGGCGAACCGACCGT
>NICF_comb_assmDRAFT_10000277_pt1 | contig 43108 bp, 42 predicted proteins | sample NewIslPassag4_SG_FD_11279 | JGI IMG/M metagenome (IMG submission 11279)
CTCGCGTTCGTCGGTGGCGCCAGCTGGATCTGGAACGGGTTACCCGGCCCCGACATCAACAGATTGAGGAGCGGGGTCGTCAACCCGCAGCCGGTCAGCGACGGCAGCGTCGTCGTTCCGGAGAACGAGATGCCCTGGCCGAGCTGGGCGAAGGGCACCGTCGCCGAGAGCGGCAACTCGACCGGCTGGGAGGTGCGGCAGGTACGGCTGTTCACCAGGTTGAGCGGCAGGTACGGCGACGAGAGACGCCGGATGTAGATCGTCGACGCGGAGGTGGCCTTCACCGTGACGTTGCCGTCCGTCCCGACTGCGATCGAGCCCGACACCGGGCGCGCCTCGACCAGCTCGAGCGTTGCGTCGACCGGCAAGCCGAGACCTTGAGACGCGCCTTGATCGTCGGGATCGAAACGCTGCCCGAGAGAGCTCCGGTCGACACGTTCCAGCTGCCGTTGAACGTGGCGCCGCTCGGGATCGTGACGCTCTGATTGAGCTTCTTGATGCCGAGCGTGCCCGACACCTTCCAGTTCGTGAACGGGACTTCCTGTGCGGAAGCGGCAGGGGCTGCTACCGCGAACGCACCGACAACGGCTAGAGCCGCAGCCTTGCGGCGAAGTGCCATGCGAACGACCTCCCTCCAGGGAACGTTGGGTTGTGGGGGTTTGGGGGGGTTTGCGGCCTAGCGGACGCCTCCGGCGTCCGCTCCCGACCTCGGGCGCTAGGCCTTCGGCCGGTGGTCCGCCTGACCGTCCGATCGGTCAGCTGCGCTTCGATCCTACGACGGTTCGTCGCGGCGCGCAAGCAGCTGCGTGTCGAGCACGATCGTCACCGGGCCGTCGTTGACCAGCTCGACGCGCATGTGCGCACCGAAGCACCCGCGCTTGGCGCCCAACAATTCGCACAGGCGCTCGTAAAGCACCTCGGCGCGTTCCGGCGGCGCCGCCTCTTCGAAACTCGGGCGGCGGCCGCGACGAGCGTCGGCGAGCAGCGTGAACTGGCTGACGCAGAGGATCTCGCCGCCCACGTCCACGAGCGAGCGATCGAGCGGCCGGCGATCGCTCGGGAAGATCCGCAGGGTGAGGATCTTGTGTGCAAGCAGCTGACAGTCGCTCTCGGTGTCGTCGCGCGCGACGCCGGCCAGCACGAGCAGCCCGCGGCCGATCGCAGCCACGGCTCTCTCTCCCCCGTCCGGATCGACCACGCTCACGCGAGCGCGAGCCACCCTCTGCACCACCGCTTTCATCGCGCGCGAGGCTATAAGTCGGGCACCAGGTCGGGCACGGCACGACGCCGGCACGCGGTCAGGGCACAGCCGAGGCCGCCTCGAGCGCCGACTCGCTCGGGTGGCATCGTGCCCTGTTCGGCAGTCGGACGATGAGCGAGCACCGACAAGCCAAGTGGCGACCTCCGCTCCCTGGTCGGCGACTACCTCGCCGGGCTCGGGGTACCGGTGCGGTCCTTGGCCGAAGGCGAGTGGGGCGTCACCCTGCCCGCGGGTGTGTGCGGCGAGCGAGCGCTCGACATAGGTCTGCGCGTCAGCGATGGGCTGCTCGCAGCGCGCGCCTTCGTGGCGGACGCAAGCCACGGTCTCGACCCGTCCGCGCTGCTCCACCTGAACCGCCACCTCACCCTGGTGCGCGTAGGAGCGTCACGCAGCGGCGAGTTGTGGATTCACGGGGAACTGCTTGTCGACCAGGTGTCCGTGTCGGCGCTCGACCGTCTTTTGGGTCACCTTGTCGAGACAGCGGCGCTCGTGCGCGAGGCGGCATGGCCGAGAGGCGACGCCCGCTCGTGGGATTCACCCTGGACGCGGTTAGCCGAGCGCGGCGAGAGCCGCGGATTTTGAAGAGACCCGCAGCGCCCTTAGCTCGCGCGCAAACGCTCGAGGAAAGCGCGGTAGTCGGCGCGGTCGGGCCGCATGCAAGCGGCTAACGCAGCGTGTCGGCGCGCTTCCAAGTGACGCCCGGTCTTCTCGGCTGCCCGGCCGAGGCAGTAGTGAGCGTAGTCGTCGACGGGATAGCGCTCGACCACCGCGGCGAACTCCTCGCGCGCCTCCTCGAAACGGCCGGAGCGGAAGTAGGCGCGCCCGAGAGCTTCCCGGATCGAGCTTTTGTCAGGCTCTAGCCGCCGTGCACGCTCGAGCGGTACCTGGGCGGCCATGAAGTCGCCGGCAGCCAGCAGCGCACGCCCGCGCTCGAGCAGCTCGTAGACGTGCTCGCCACGCTCCTCGGGTGTGCGGAACTCGTCGCCGCTCACGCGATCCCGAGGTTAGAGCGCTCCCGCATCAAGCCGACGCTGTCCGTTCGCGGACGCCGGCCGATCGCGGCCGTCCGGCCCCTGCCCTCGCTCCGCCTGCGTACTCGCGACCTCTCCGCCCGCGCGGGGCGACTAGCGCGGTGCTCGGGTTGCGAGCAGCCGCTCGACCTCGTCGAGAATGGCCTCGGCGACGGCGCTTTTGGCTTGTCGCTCGACGCGCCGTTCGACGCCGTCGGCGGTGACGATCACGACAGCGTTTTCCGTGCTGTCGAAGCCGATCCCTGACACGGAGACGTCGTTGGCGACGATCGCGTCCAACCCCTTGCGCGCGAGTTTGGTGCGGGCGCGAGTCACGAAGTCGCCGCCGTGCTCGGCAGCGAAGCCGACGACGAGCTGCTCGGCCCGCCGCCGCGATGCGAGCCCGGCGACGATGTCTTCGGTCGGTTCGAGTTCGATCGCCAGCCGCTCGCTGCGCTCGAGCTTGACGCGAGCGGCATCGGCAGGACGAAAGTCGGACACCGCCGCCGCCATCAGCAGCACGTCGCAGCTCGGGAACCGCTCGTCGAGCGCGGCCGACAGCTCGGCGACGGTTTCGACAGCGACGTGCTCGACACCTACTGGGGGCGGCACGGCGAGGTTGGCGCCGACGAGAGTGACACACGCACCGCGCTTGTGCGCGGCGACAGCGAGCGCCACTCCCATCCGCCCCGACGAGCGATTGCCGATGAAACGCACCGCGTCTAGCGGTTCGCGCGTACCGCCGGCCGTCACGAGCACGCGCTTGCCGGCGAGAGCGCTCGGTTGCGCCTCGCCGCGGGCGGGTAGCGCCGCCGCCTCGGGGGAACGCCCGCGCCCGCCGGCGAGCGTGCGCTCGAGCACGGCGAGGATGCGCTCGGGATCAGCGAGGCGCCCGGCCCCCCACTCGCCCAGCGAGGCCAAACGTCCTGTCTCGGGCTCGACGATCACGATTCCGGCCGCCCGCAACCGCTCTACGTTGGCGGACGTAAAGACGTTGCGCCACATCGCGTCGTTCATCGCTGGCGCGACCACGACAGGGGCGCGGCAAGCGAGCGCGGCGGTCGTCACGAGGCTGTCGGCCTGGCCGGCGACGAGCTTCGCGATCGTGTTGGCGGTCGCCGGCGCGATGCAGTAGACGTCGCAGCGTTCGACGAGCGCGAGGTGCGAGATCGGCTGGTGGCGCGGCATCTCCTCGCCCGGGTAGGCGCCACGGAGTGGGTCGGGCTCGAACTCGTCGACGAGCACCGGCGCGCCGGTGATCGCCTCGAACGTCGCCCGCCCGACGAAGCGCAGGCTGGTGGGCGTCTGGACGACGCGCACTGCGTGCCCGCGCTCGGTTGCGAGGCGCACGAGCTCGGCGGCCTTGTAGGCGGCGATGCCGCCGCAGACGCCGAGAAGGATGCGCGCCATTGCTTCCGCTACCGGTAGCGGTAGCGCAACTTGCCGGCGGCGAGCTCCTCGAGCGCGACCTGCAGGTAGTTGGACGAGTCGGTGTCCACCATCGGCGGGGGATACTCCTCGAAGGTGCCCTCGCCGAGGCTGTGGTAGTAGCTGTTGATCTGGCGAGCCCGCCGCGCGGCGACGATCACCGCGGCATACGTGGAGTCGGCGTGCTCGAGGATCTTGTCGAGTCGCGGCTTGATCATCTCTCGGGTCGATGTTGCCTGCTCGCTTCGGCGCTGCGGGCGCGCTGTGGCGCGCTAGCGGGCGACGATCTTACCGACCAGCCGCTCGAGCTCGGCGAGCGCCCGCTCGGCGTCGTCGTTGACGATGACGTGCGCGAACTCGTCGCGCGCTGCCAGCTCTTCGCGGGCGGCGGCCAAGCGCTTGGCGATCTGCTCCTCCGAGTCGGCGCCACGCCGCCGCAGGCGCCGCTCGAGCTCATCGAGGGACGGCGGCGCGATGAACACCAACAGCGCGTCGGGCCGCTGCCCGTGGATCTGGCGCGCGCCCTGGACGTCGATCTCCAAGAGCACCGCGCGCGCCGGTCGATCGAGTTCGGAGCGCAGCGTGCCGTAGCGGTTGCCCGCATACACGGCGTGCTCGGCGAACTCGCCAGCGCGCACGCGGCGCTCGAACTCCTCGGGGCTGAGGAAGTGGTAGTCGCGGCCGTCGACCTCGCCTGGGCGCGGCGGCCGCGTGGTGGCGGACACCGCCACGTGGATGCCAGGCACGCGCTCGAGGAGCCCCTTGATCAGGGTTCCTTTTCCCACCCCCGAAGGGCCGGTGATGACGACGAGCGGCGTGACTATCGGCGCAGGTAGGCGACGAGCTCGTTGCGCTGCCGCTCGGAAAGACCGCCCACGGTCTTGCTGGGCGAGATGCGGCAGTGCATGAGCGCACGGTTTACCTTCACGCGCCCGAACTTCGGAACCGCTAACAGAAGGTCGAAGACTTTCGCTGTCAGCAGGTAGTCGGGCGGATCGAGCAGCAGCTCGTCGATCCGTACCCGCCCGGCCTTGAGGTCGCGTTTCACGCGGGCACGGCGCGTGCGCACCTCGTTGGCCCGCCGTAGCGCCTCCATCCGCTGTGCGAGCGAGCGCTCGGGCGTCACCCCGCCTCGCCGCTGCTCGCTACCCGAGACGGCGAGCGCCAGCGCCTCCGACTGCGCGTCGCCGGCACGGCCGTCGGCACGCGTCCGGCTTTCGCTGCCGGAACTGTCGCCAGCCGCGGCGAGCGACCCACTGCGTACCTCGCCGACTGCCCAAGGGGCAGCGCTAGCTGCCGGTGGCAGGTCGCCGTCGGCGCTAGCCAGCTGCCCGTCGGTGTGCGGCACACCACCGCTGGCAGCTTCCGCAGAGCTCTCGAAAAAGCGCGCGTGCGCTGGCTTTGGAGTGCGCGGCGGTTCTCGGGGGGACGAGCATGGGCGGCGATCTTACACGCGCTGCGCCGGTCCCGAGAGGAGCAAAAGCGCAAATAGCGGGCAATTGACATAAGGGTGAAGTCAAGGTTTAGAGTGCTTGGCGCTGGTCGAGGTCGGGCCCCTGCCGGCACTGGCGAATCTTTGGGCTCGGAGCAGTGTGCCGGCCACGAGCCTGCGAACGGCGCGGCTGTCACATCGCTCGCAACGCCTCGCGGATCGGCAGCGCCGCAAGCGGGTCGCGGAAGTTGGCCGTTCCGACCGCGACGTAGCTCGCGCCGGCGGCGAGAAAGTCCTCGGCGTCGGCGACCGCGGAGATACCCCCCATGCCGATCACCGGTATGCGCACAGCCGCCGCGACCGTGCGAACCTGAGCGAGCGCGAGCGGCTTGATCGCGGGACCGGAGAGCCCGCCGTGGCCGCGCGCAAGCAGCGGCCGCCCGCGCGCGAAAACCGTTCCGGGAAACGTGTTGACGAGCGACAGAGCGTCGGCGCCAGCATCCTCGGCGGCGCGTGCTACGGCCGCCTGATCGCTCGCGGTGGGTGTCAGCTTCACTACGAGCGGCTTGGTGGTGAGAACGCGCACGCGTGCTACCGCGCGGGCGGTCTCGCCGGGATCCTGGCCGATCACCAGCCCGCTCTCGACGTTGGGACAAGAGATGTTCAGTTCGATCGCAGCGACCTCCTCGCGCTCGCCGACAGCGGCGACCAGCGCGGCGAGCTCGTCGCCGCTGTGCCCCATCACCGACACGCAGACAGGCACGGGAAGCTCGCCCAGGCGCGGCAGGTCCTCGGCCAGGAAACGCGCGAGCCCTTTGTTCGGCAGACCGATCGAGTTGACCATCCCCGCCGCCGTCTCGGCGATCCGCGGCGGCGGGTTGCCCGCTCGCGGCTCGCGCGTGATCGTCTTCGAGACGTACACGTCGAAGGGAAACCGCTCGAGCAGCGCGTCGCCGAACACAGCGAGCGCCGCAAGCGCGTCGAACGTGCCGGACCCGTTGAAAACCCGTCCCGGCGGCCGCCAGCCGCCGATCGCGGGCGGCTCGTCGCGACCGCCCGCCGCGCGCTCGCTTGTGGTGTGCTCGTCAGCCATCGCCGCCGGTGTCCCCTAGCTCGTGCGCGTCGAGCACCGGGCCCTCGAGACAGAGGCGCACGAACCCCGCCCGCGTCGCTACGGCACAACCGAAACAGGCGCCGTACCCGCACGCCATCGGCGCTTCGTAAGCGAGCTGGCAGGGCACGCCCCGCGCGCGCGCGATGCGGCCCACCTCGGCGAGCATCGGCTCCGGACCGCAGGCGTAAATCGCGCAGTCCTCGTGGTCTGACCGCGCGAGCCGCTCGGCGAGCAGCTCGGTGACGACACCGCGCCGCCCGACGCTGCCGTCGTCGCTCGCCAACGCCACCTCCGTTGCGGCGACCAGGCGCGCCGCCCGCGCGCACGGCTCGTCGCGGAAACCGAGCAGCGCTTCGCAGCTGCCGTCGAGCGCCTCGGCGAGCGCGGCGAGCGGCGCCACACCGATACCGCCACCGACCAAGAGCGCTCGCCTGCCTTCGACAAGCGCGAAGCCGCGCCCGAGCGGTCCGAGCGCCAACAGCTCCTCGCCTACCGCCACCGACGCCAAACGGCGCGAGCCCGGTCCCACCGGATCGACTAGAAAGGTGAGCGGGTCGGCCGTCGCGTGCGAGAAGGGACGGGCAAGCCACGGCCTACCCTCCTCCCCGCCCCAGCGCTCGGCAGTGGCGAGCATGTAGAACTGGCCGGGGGCTGGCGGCTGATCTGAACCGTCGACCGTGAGCAGCCGGTAGCGTCCGACCGCCTCGCTCGCGACCACGCGCAGCCGCTGCCGCTCGAGTGGCGCGTGTCTGCGTTCTGCGGCCAGCAGCGCTTTAGCGCCCCCCTGCCGCGGCGGCCTCGGCCGTCTGCGCGTGGAGCTCCTGCAACGACACCACCTCCGGTCGTCCGCGCTGCAGAGCTGCGATCGCCCGCTGTGCGGCGCTAGCGCCGGTCATGGTGGTTATGCACGGGATCGAACGAGCCACCGCCGCACGCCGGATCTCGTACCCGTCGGCGCGCGCGCCCGAGCCGGTCGGCGTGTTGATCACGAGATCGATCTCGCCGCGCTCGATCAGCTCGACGATGTGGGGCGAGCCCTCGGACACCTTGTTGACGGTCTCGACCGGCACGCCCATCCGCCGCAATGCGCGCGCCGTTCCCCGCGTCGCGACGACCTTGAAGCCGAGGTCGTGGAGTGCCGCGGCCACCTGCGTCGCCGCCGGCTTGTCGCTGTCGGTCACCGAGATGAACACGGTGCCGCTGCGCGGCAGCGCGGAGCGCGCCGCCGCTTGCGCCTTTCCGAACGCTGTCGGGTAGTCGCGCGCGATGCCCATCACCTCGCCGGTCGAGCGCATCTCGGGACCGAGGCGCGCGTCGGCGAGCGGGAACCGCTGGAAGGGCAGCACCGCCTCTTTCACCGACACATGGCCGGGCTGACGGGGAATACGCACGTCGAGGTCGCGCAGCCGCTCGCCGAGCATCAGCCGGCAGGCGATCTTGGCGAGCGGCACCCCCGTGGCCTTCGACACGAACGGCACCGTGCGCGAGGCGCGGGGGTTGGCCTCGAGCACGTAGAGCTCGTCGTCGCCGGCGATCGCGAACTGGATGTTGATGAGACCAACGACACCGAGCCTGAGCGCAATCGCGCGCGTCGCCTCTTCTACCTGGCGCTCCATCTGCGGGCCGAGCGACAGCGCCGGGATCACGCACGCCGAGTCGCCGGAGTGCACGCCGGCTTCCTCGACGTGCTGCATGATCGCGCCGATCACCACCTCTTCGCCGTCGGCAAGGGCATCGACGTCGACCTCGATCGCGTTTTCCAGAAAGCGGTCGAGGTAGATGCGGTTGCTGCTTCCAGCGGCGGCCGCACCGGAGCGCTCGAGGTAAGCGGCGAGATCGTCGCGCGAGTAGCAGATCTCCATCGCGCGACCGCCGAGGACGTAGGACGGACGCACGAGCAGCGGGAAACCGACGCGCTGGGCCGCAGCGAGCGCTTCGTCCGCCGACTCGGCGGTCGCCCACGGCGGACAACGCAGACCGAGCTCGTCGAGCAGCGCCGCGAAACTCGTCCGATCCTCGGCTAGATGTATCGACTCGACCGGTGTGCCGAGCAGCGGCACGCCAGCCTCGGCGAGGCCGCGCGCCAGCTTCAGCGGCGTCTGGCCGCCGAACTGCACGATCACTCCCTCCGGCTGCTCGAGCTCGACTACGGCGAGCACGTCCTCGAGCGTGAGCGGCTCGAAGTAGAGGCGGTCGGAAGTGTCGTAGTCGGTCGAGACGGTCTCGGGGTTGCAGTTGATCATCACCGCATCGCGCCCCGACTCGCGAACGGTCATCGCTGCGTGCACGCAGCAGTAGTCGAACTCGATGCCCTGGCCGATGCGGTTCGGTCCCGAGCCGAGGATCACCACCGCCGGCCGTTCGCCGCGGCGCACCTCGTGCCGCGGCTGCCCATCTGGCCCGGGCAGCTCGTAACCCGAGTAGTAGTAGGGAGTCTCGGCTTCGAACTCGGCCGCACAGGTGTCGACCGCCTTGTAGGTACGCACCAGCCCCGGTTCGATCCCGCCCGCGCGAACGACCGCGGCGATCTCCTCCAAGAACCAGGGGTGGATGTGCGTGCGGCGATGCAACTCGTCGAGGGCGACACCGCGGCGGATCGCCTCGGCGAGAAGCTCGTAGCGGTCGTGGCTCGGCAGCTCGAGGCGCTCGAGCAGCGCGTCGGTATCGGCCGGAGGTTGCGGTACGACGTCGAGCTCGCGGGAACGCAGCGCCTTGGCGAACGCCTGACGGAACGTACGCCCGATCGCCATCGCCTCGCCCACCGAGCGCATCGAGGTGCCGAGCTTGCCGTCCGAACCGGGGAACTTCTCGAAGGCGAACCGCGGCCACTTGACAACGACGTAGTCGAGCGTTGGTTCGAAACTCGCGGGCGTCTTGCGGGTGATGTCGTTGTCGATCTCGTCGAGGGTGTAACCCACGGCGAGCCGTGCGGCGATCTTCGCGATCGGGAAGCCCGTGGCCTTCGACGCCAGCGCCGACGAACGCGACACGCGCGGGTTCATCTCGATGACGACGACTTCCTCGGTTTCCTGGTTGACGGCGAACTGGATGTTCGAGCCGCCCGTCTCGACCCCGACCGCGCGGATACAGGTGATCGCCTGGTCGCGCAGCTTCTGGTAGAGCTGGTCGGACAGCGTCTGCTGCGGCGCGACGGTGACCGAATCGCCGGTGTGCACGCCCATCGGATCGATGTTCTCGATCGAGCAGACGATCACCACGTTGTCGGCGCAGTCGCGCATCACCTCGAGCTCGAACTCGCCCCAGCCGATCACCGACTCCTCGATCAGCACCTGCCCGATCGGGCTCGCCGCGATGCCCTCGGCGACGCGCTCACGGAACTCTTCGCGGCTGCGCGCGATCCCGCCGCCTTCTCCGCCCATCGTGAACCCGGGACGCACGATCGCCGGCAGGCCGACGTCGGCGAGCGCGCGTTCAGCTTCGGCGAGCGACGACACCGCGTGCGAGCGCGGCACTCTCAGGCCGGCCTGTTCCATCGTCTGGCGGAACAGCTCGCGGTCCTCGGCGCGGCGGATCGCGTCGTAGTTGGCGCCGATCAGCTCGCAACCGAAGCGCTCGAGCGTGCCGTCCTCGGACAGGGCACGCGCGATGTTGAGCGCCGTGCCGCCGCCGAGCGTCGGCAGCACCGCATCGGGGCGCTCGCGCTCGATGATCTGCGCGACGGTGGGCGGATCGAGCGGCTCGATGTAGGTGCGGGTCGCGAACTCGGGGTCGGTCATGATCGTCGCCGGGTTGGAGTTGACGAGCACGACCTCGTACCCCTCCTCCAGCAACACCTTGCACGCCTGCACGCCCGAGTAGTCGAACTCTGCGGCCTGGCCGATGACGATCGGGCCGGAACCGATCACGAGGATCCGCTTGATGTCGTCGCGCCGCGGCACTAGCGCCTCCCTTCGATCAGCTGCTCGACGAAGCGGTCGAACTGGCGGACGGCGTCGTGCGGCCCCGGACCCGCCTCAGGGTGGTACTGGACCGTCGCCGCCGGGACGTCGCGCAACACAAGTCCTTCCACGGTGCGGTCGTAGAGGTTGAGCTGGGCGAGCTCGGCGGTGCCGAAGTCGGTCTCCCAGCGCAGCGGCTCGTCGCCTTCGACGCGCTGCTCACCGCGCGGTCCGAGCACCGCAAAACCGTGGTTCTGCGCGGTGATGTCGATCTTGCCGGTCGCGAGATCCTTGACCGGGTGGTTGGCGCCGCGATGGCCGAAGGGCAGCTTGAAAGTTTCGAGCCCGACAGCGCGGCAAAGGAGCTGGTGGCCGAGACAGATCCCCCAAATCGGCACCTTGCCGACCAGCTCCCGAACCGTGGCGACGACCCTGTCAAGCGCTGCGGGGTCGCCCGGGCCGTTGGCCAAGAAAACCGCGTCGGGCGAGGCGGCGAGCAGCTCGCTCGCCGGCGTGTAGGCCGGGTAGAGGCGCAAGCGAACCCCCCGCTCGCGCATGTTGCGCACGATCGACGCCTTGATGCCGGTGTCGATCGCCGCCACGAAAGCGCGCTCCTCGACTCCGTCGGCGGGAGGCAGATCGTGCGGCTGCGCGGGCGTCACCTCGCCGACCAGGTCGCGGCCTGCCATCGGCGGCTCCGCCGCTATCAGCTCGCGAGCGCGCTGCTCGGGCACGTCGGCGGGAAAGACACCGCCGCGCATCGCGCCCTTGTCGCGGATGTGGCGCACGAGCGCGCGCGTGTCGACACCCGACAGCGCCGGCACGCCGCAGTCGCAGAGCCAGCTCAACCAGCCGGCTTCGGCGGTCGGAGAGTCCTCGCAGTCCACCCCTTCGCGCATCACCACGGCGCGCGCGTGGATGCGATCGGACTCCATGTGCCTCTCTGCGACGCCGTAGTTACCTACGAGCGGGTAGGTGAAGACCACGATCTGCCCGCGGTAGGACGGATCGCTGACGGTCTCCTGGTAGCCGCTCATCGACGTGGTGAACACGACCTCGCCGACCGCGACGTCGTGGTGGGCCACCGAGAACCCCTCGAAGCGGCTGCCGTCTTCGAGCAACAGGTACGCGGGGCGCGCACCGAGCGGGCCGTGGTTGCGGCGTGCGGGCGCTGTCGATGCCTGCTCCGAAGGGGCCAAAAATCCTCCTACTTGATCAGCTCTTGGATTGCCTTGAACTGCGGGTGGTCGGCGCCGCGGATGAGCTCGAACAGCGCCGACTCGACGGTCTGCGGCACCGCTCCTGCGCGCTCGAGACGGCGGACGGCGACGTCGCGATCGTTCTCCTTGCGCGAAGCGATGGCGTCGACGACGAGGTGCACGGCCACGCCGCGCGCGAGCAGCTCGAGCACCGTCTGCGCGACGCAGACGTGCGCTTCGATGCCACAGACGATCGCCTGCGTGCGCCCGGCGAGATCGAACCCCTCTGCCGCCGACGCCGCGAAGCAGCGCTTCTCGATGCGCACATCGTCGTCAAGCAGCTCGGCTAGTTCCGCCACTGTGGGGCCGAGCCCACGCGGGTACTGCTCGCTGACGATCACCGGCAGACCGACAATGTGCGCACCGCGAACCAGTTTGCGCGCCGCGGCGGCGACCGCGTCGAAGTCGCCGACGGCCTTGGCGAACGCCTCCTGGATGTCGACNACGATCAGCGCCGCACGCTGTGGGTCGAGCAGCGCACGCGCATGATGGTCGCCACCCCCGCCGGCCGCGCCGAGTTGGTTCGAGCCCTCGCTCACGCTGGTACCTCCCGCATCAGGATCGAGCGGTCGCGCCAGGCGACAGCGCCGGCGCTGGTGGTCAAGAGCACCTTGCCGCGCAGACGGCGGCCGAGAAAAGCGTTGTTGGCGGAGCGGCTCTCGAAGCCGTTCTCGCCTACCGTCCACTCGTTCTCGAGATCCACGAGGCAGAGGTTGGCGACGCTGCCGGGCTTTAGCGACGGCCGCTCGAAGCCGAGGACGCTGGCGCCCGCGGTGAGCTTCTCGACGAGCGTGGCGAGCGACAACTCGCCGGGTACGACGAGGTCGGTGTAAAGAGCGGCGAAGGCCGTTTCGAGACCGGTCGTACCCATCGGCGCCTCCTCGAACGGCGCTTCCTTCTCCTCCTGCGCGTGGGGAGCGTGATCGGTGGCGATGCAGTCGATCAGCCCCGAGCGCAGCGCCTCGCGCAGCGCCGCGCGGTCGCCGGCGCTGCGCAGCGGCGGGTTCATCTTGCGAGCGGTGTCGAGGCCAGCGACGTCTTCGTCGCAGAGAAGAAGGTGGTGCGGTGTCACTTCACAGGTGACGGCGATGCCGCGAGCGCGCGCCCACTCGACGATCGCCAGCGTCCGCGCCGACGACACGTGCTGGAGGTGAATCCGCCCGTCTTCGAGCTCGGCCAAGAGCACGTCGCGCGCTGCCATCACGGCTTCGCTCGCCCACGGGATCCCGGCGACGCCCAGACGCACCGAGACCGTGCCTTCGTGCATCGCGCCCTCGCCCGAGAGATCGGGATCTTCCTCGTGCAGCACGAGCGGCAGGCCGTGCAAGCGCTGACACTGGAGCGCTTGCCGCATGACGCGCGGCGAGCGCACGGGCAAGCCGTCGTCGCTGAAACAGACGGCACCGGCGTCGGCAAGCAGGGTTGTGTCGGTCAGCTGGTCGCCGCGCTGACCGACCGTGACCGCTGCCGCGAAACCGACCTGGACGCGCGCCTCGCGATCGGCCCTGCGCCGCAAAGCACTCAACAGCTCGGGGCTGTCGACGACCGGGTCGGTGTTGGCCATCGCTACCACGCAGCAGAAACCGCCCGCGGCAGCCGCGCGGGTACCCGATTCGATGTCCTCTTCGTCCTCGCGCCCTGGTGTGCGCAGGTGGACGTGGGGATCGACAAAGGCCGGCACCGCCACACGCCCGTTCCCGTCGACCACCTCGCCGCTGTCTGGCGCGGCGCCGCTGCCCGGCTCGGCGAGCGACGCCACCACGCCGTCGCGAACCACGAGGTCGCAAACCTGATCGATGCCCGCGACCGGATCGAGCGCGCGTACACCGGCGATCCTCAGGTTCGCTGGGGCGCCCTCGCTGGTGGCGAGAGCGGGGTGCAAGGTTCGCGAACGCCCGCTCATGCCGGTTGCGGCGCCTCCTGCTCGCGGCCGGCGGAGAGGCGCGCACCGTCGCCGCCCGCGCCCGCCAGAAGCTCGTAGAGGACCGCCATCCGCACCGCGACCCCGGCCTCGACTTGATCGACGATCAGCGACTGTGGCGAGTCGCAGACTTCGCTCGCCAGCTCGACGCCGCGGTTGACCGGCCCGGGATGCATGACCACCTGCCCGGGGCGCAGGCGGCGCCCGTCGATCTGCCAGCGCTCGACGTACTCGCGCAGCGACGGCGCGACGATCCCAGCGATCCGCTCCCGCTGCACGCGCAGCGCATAGATGACATCGGCGCGTTCGATGCCGGCGAGGTCGTAGCGCACGCTGCAGCCGAGCTCGGCGATCGCTCTAGGCACGAGTGTCGGCGGCCCGCAGACGGTCACCTCGCAGCCCATCGTGCGCAGCGCGACGATGCCCGATCGCGCGACGCGACTGTGCGCGACATCACCGACGATCCACACGCTCAGGCCGTCGAGACGACCGAGACGGCGCCGCAGCGTGAAGAGGTCGAGCAACGCTTGCGTCGGGTGCTCGTGTTTGCCGTCGCCGGCGTTGACGACACTCGCCCGCGACCAGCGCGCTACGAGCGCGGCCGCGCCGGCGTGCGGGGCGCGCACGACGATCGCTGACGGGTCGTACGCCGAGAGGGTCAGCACCGTGTCTTTGAACGACTCGCCTTTCTCGACCGACGAGCCCTGAGCCTTGACGGTGACGACGTCCGCCGACAGGCGCTTTGCCGCGAGCTCGAACGAGGACTGCGTGCGCGTCGAGGGCTCCATGAAGAGGTTGATCACGGTGCGCCCGCGCAGTGTCGGCACTTTCTTGATTGGGCGGCCGGCGACCTCGGCGAAGCTCTCGGCGCGCGCGAGGATGCGCTCGATCCCTTCGCGCCCGAGGTCGCCGATGGCTAGCAGGTGCCGTGCGCTCACGCCCGCACCTCCGCGAGGTCGCTGATCGTCACCTCGTCGACCCCGTCGAGTTCGGCGAGACGCACGTTCACGCGCTCGCGACGCGAGGTGGGAAGGTTCTTGCCGACGTAGTCGGGGCGGATCGGGAGTTCGCGGTGGCCGCGATCGCAGACGACAGCGAGCTGCACTCGGCGCGGCCTGCCGAACGCAAAGAGCGCCTCGATCGCCGCGCGCACCGTCCGCCCGGTGTAGAGGACGTCGTCGACGAGCACGGTCGTGTGCTCCTCGACGGGGAAATCGATGCGCGTCTCGCGCACCTCGGGTTGGTGTTCGGGACCGCGCAGCGAGAGATCGTCGCGGTAGAAGGAGATGTCGATCTCGCCGAAGGGGACGTCCGTAGCGAGCAGTTCGGCGACCTTGTCGCGCAAGCGCTGGGCGATCACGACCCCGCGCGGTTGGATGCCGACGATCGCGACGGGACCGTCGCCGTTGCGCTCGACGATCTCGTGCGCGATGCGCACGAGCATTCGGCGCACGTCCTCGCTGTTGAGGACGACCTTTTCCTGGCTAGCGATGGTTCTCCGCTCCTTCCGGCCTCGCTGGACCTGGTTAAAGGACGCAGCCGAACGGTACCACTCGACGGCGACGGCAGAACTTCGCGCCCACCCCCCGGACCGACACATACGCGACCGCGGCGCGGCACGCCCGCCCGGCGACCGTCAGGCCGCGACCGCGGTACCTCCCGCCGCCGTCACTGAGGACCGACCGACCCGGCCTAGAGGTCGGACGATGCCGGAGCGAAGTCGGCGTTGCTGCCAGTCGGCGCCGGCCGCGCCGAGTGCTCAACGAGCCGGGGCTTCCCGCGCTCGGGAAACGGCACTTCCAGCCGGTCGAAGTCGCGTGGCACGAGCGTCGTAGCGAAAACCGCTTTCGCCTCCTCCGCGAGCAGCTTCGGCGGGTAGCGCGGCGACAGATGGGTCAAAACGAGCGTGCGCGCCTCGCACTCCCGAGCCAGCTCGGCCGCCTCGCGGGCGGTCGAGTGCCGCGTCTTGCGAGCGCGGGACCGGTCCTCTTCGGCGAACGTCGCCTCGTGGACGAGCACATCGCAGCGCCAGGCGGCTGCCCGGAGCAGTTCGCACGGCCGTGTGTCACCACTGAAAACGAGCTTGCGCCCTGGTCGCGGCGGACCCATCACCTGCTCGGGCTTGACCGGGCCCTTGCTGCCCGTGACTATCTCGCCGCGCTGGAGCCGACCGAAGTCCGGTCCGGGCGCGACTCCGAGTTGCTGGGCACGCACCGGGTCGAACTGCCCCGGCCGCTCGTCCTCGACGATCGCGTAGCCGAGTGCGGCGACGCCGTGATCGACCGCGAAGGCACCGAGCCGCCAGCCATCGTACCGGAACTCGGCAGGCGGGTCGATCTCTTCCACCACCACTTCGTACGGAACGCGTCCAACCACAGATCGCAACGCTTTCAAGAGCGACGCGAGGCCGCGCGGGCCGCGCACGACGAGCGGAGTCGCGCGCTCCAGCAAGCCCCAGGTCTTGAGCAGCCCAGGCAGCCCGAGAACGTGGTCGGCGTGCAGGTGCGTGACGAGGATCTCAGGGATCTCGACTAGACCCTCGGAGCGCAGAAGTTGGCGCTGCGTCCCCTCGCCGCAGTCGATCAAAAGGCGGTGCCCGCCACGCCGCACGAGCGTGGCCGGCAGTGCGCGGCGCGCGGTCGGAACCGAGCCGGCGGTACCGAGAAAGAGGATCTCGAGCTCCACGACCGCGCAATCTTTGCGCCTCGCGGCGCCACTAGACTGCTTCGTTGCACGAGCGCCCGTAGCTCAGTGGATAGAGCGCTGGCCTCCGGAGCCAGAGGTCACAGGTTCGAATCCTGTCGGGCGCACTGCCCCTTCCCGGTGGCGGGCGAAGGCTGCGAGCGCTGAGTCCGGGGCGGCGCAAGTTTCGCCCCTCTCTTGCGTTCCCCCTTACGGGTACACGGCGGGTTCGGCAGCGGTCAGATCCGCCGCGCACACGGCAACCGCCAAGGGGGACGCAGGATGTCGAACCAACCGCTCGAGCTGGGGGCGACAGCAACGTTCGGCGTGCGCTGTCTCGCACTGCGCCGGTCCGCTAAAGACGATGCTTTACCCGCGGAGTGGCTTAACCTCGCTCGGCGCGCGACCGCTAAGCCCGTCCAACAGCGCGGCGACCGTGCTACCCGCGACCGTCGGCGCGAGCCGGCACCTGCGGCCGCTCAGCGCGCCTTCGAGCGGGCGCTCAGCGTGCCGTGCCCCACCTGCGGCATGGCCCCTGGTGTGCCCTGTGTTCCGGCGTCGCTGACGGAGCCGCACTTGGCGCGCTTGATGCGCGGTGCCGAGCAGGCGCGCGCCGCCTACCGGCACCACCACCGTCACGAGCTTCGGACGTGAGGGGAATCGAGCGCGGCTAGGTACCGGCGGTACCAGTCGTAGCTGCGACGAAGCCCCTCGCGGAGCGGCACGCGCGGCCGCCAGCCAAGCTCGCGCTCGATCGCGCTCGAGTCGAGCCACTGGGCGTCGATCTCGCCCGCTGGAGTGCCCTCCCCGACGATCTCGGGCTCGAGAGCGACACCGGCGATCGCGACGAGCTCGCGCACGATCTCGATCACAGCAGTGGGCTCGCCGCTGCCCGCGTTCCAGGCGCGCCCATGCAGCGCGCGATCGGCGAGCGAGCGGGCAACCGCCAAGTACGCCTCGACGGCGTCGTCGACGTAGATGAAGTCGCGCTTGGGCGAGCCGTCCGAGCGCAGGACTGGCCTTCTGCCCTCGGCCAGGGCGCGACATGTCTCGGGCACGATGCGCGACCAGTTGACGTCGCCCGGCCCGTACACGTTGGCTAGGCGTGTCACCGCCACCGGCAGCTCGTAGGTGAGCGCGTACGACCGCGCGATCAGGTCGGCGCACGCCTTCGACACGTCGTAGGGGAATGTCGGTCTGAGCGGCGTGTCTTCCTTGTAGGGCAGCTCGTCGCTTGGCCCGTATGCCTTGTCCGAGGAAGCGACGACGATCGCGCGCAGGCGGTCGGGGACGCTGCGGCACGCCTCGAGCAGGACGTAGGTCGCGCGTACGTTGGACTCGAACGTCGACAGCGGCGCGCGACGCGCGGTGCCCACGATCGTCTGCGCAGCGAGGTGAAAGACGTACTCGATCTCCTCTTCCGCGAGCACGCGTTGAACGCTCTCGACGGCGGCGAGATCGCAAGCTACGAGGTCGCAGCGCTCCTCGATCCCCTCGAGTCGAAAACGCGAACGCGGGTGGACGTCACGGCGAGGAACGACGACCCGTGCGCCCGCGGCAAGAAGGCGCTCGCAGAGGTGGGCGCCGACGAACCCCTGGCCGCCGGTGACCAGCACCGAAGCGCCACCGAACGGCACGGTCACGCGTTGTTACCGACCGCCAGCGACGGCCGGGAGGATGGTCACCTCGTCGCCGTCCTGTACCGGCGTTTCCAGGCCGTCGAGGAAGCGGATGTCCTCGCCACCCACGTAGACGTTGACGAAGCGCCGCAGGGCACCGTCGTCGGAGATTCGGTCGCGCAGCCCCTCGTAGCGTTCGTAGAGGCGGTCGAGCACCTCGCCGACCGTGGTCGCTCCGTCGATCACGGCCTCGGCCTCGCCGCCGGTCACCGAGCGCAGCTGCGTCGGGATCTTCACTGTCACACCCATCGCGTCAGCGAACTCTAACGGTGCTCTTCCACCGCTGCCGGTCTCTTGTCGCGCCCCGCGCTGCGTGCCCGCGCGCGCCTAGCTCGCGGCGGCGCCCGCCAGCCCGAAGGCACGGTCGAACGCCTCGAGCCGCGGTTCGATGCGTACGACTTCGACAGCGTCGGCGATCGCGTCGAGCGTTTTCAGGCCCTCACCCGTGTTGAGCACGACCACGCGCTCGTCGGGAGCGATCTTTCCCTGTTCGGCGAGCTTGCGCAGCACGGCCACGGTGACGCCCCCCGCCGTCTCCGGGAAGATGCCGGTCGTCTCGGCGAGCAGTTCGATGCCCTCGACGATCTCGCGGTCGCTCACGGCCTCGATCGTGCCGCCGCTACGCCGTGCGAGCTCGAGCGCGTACGGCCCGTCGGCCGGATTGCCGATCGCCAGCGACTTGGCGATCGTGTTCGGTTTCACCGGCCGGCAGACGTCCCAGCCGTTGGCGAACGCCTCGGCGACCGGCGCGCACCCCGCCGCCTGCGCACCGCAGAAGATCGGGCCGCCACGCTCGGGCCTCGCGACCAGCCCGAGCTCGACCAGCTCGTCGAAGGCGCGCGCGATCTTGGTGAACATCGAGCCCGAGGCGATCGGACAGACGACGCGATCGGGCAGTTCGAACCCGAGCTGCTCGGCGATCTCGTAGCCGAGCGTTTTCGAGCCCTCGGCGTAGTAGGGGCGCACGTTGACGTTGACGAAGGCCCACTCGCGCTCCGCCGACAGCTCGGTGCAGAGGCGGTTGACGTCGTCGTAGGTGCCCTCAACGGCCACGATCTTGGCGCCGTACACGCCGGTGGCGAGGACCTTCTCGCGCTCGAGATCGGCGGGTATGAAGACGTACGCGTCGAGGCCTGCCGCTGCAGCGTGCGCCGCCACGGCCTGCGCGAGGTTGCCCGTCGATGCGCAGGCCACCACCGAGTAGCCGAGCTCGCGCGCCTTGGCGATCGCCACCGCTACGACCCGATCCTTGAAGGAGTGGGTGGGGTTGGCGGCGTCATTTTTCACCCACACCTCGCCAAGGCCGAGGCGCTCCGCCAGGCGGTCGGCCCGGACGAGCGGTGTTAGCCCGACCGGCAGCGGGCTAGCCGGCGGTGTTGCGAAGGGCAGCAGATCGGCGTAGCGCCAGATCGACGCTGGCCCGCTTTCGATCCGGGCACGCACCGCCGATGCGTCGATAGCGCTCAGGTCGTACTCGACCTCGAGCGGCCCGAAGCAGCGCTCGCAGACGTAGCGAGCGTCGAGCGGATACCTCTCTCCACACTCTTTGCACCGCAGTGCCTCGACGGCCATCTTGACCCCCTTGTCGACCGAAGATCCCTCGCCGCTTCCGTTCCTTTGTGACGAGGGCTTCGCCCGAAGCACTTCGTCACATCTCCCGGGCCGCCCGGCCCGCTTGGAATTGGCACCGTTCCCGACCGCGCCGGGCCGAGATGGTTGCCGGGGTTTCACAGGGCCAAGTCCCTCCACCCCTCTCGATGTGAGCGGCGCTATGTGAGGCGGCAAGAATAGCGCCTTCTCGCCCTGTGGCGCGAGGGAAAAGCACGTACGGGCTCTACAATCGACGGGTCATGACGGTCCCCGAGGAGCCCCTCAGTCGCAGCGATGCCGAGCGTGCCGAGACCGCGCATACGCCGCACGAGCCGCGCTCGCCTCGCTGCCGCCACTCCCTCGCGGACGCCGCTTAGGGACGAGCCGAATATCGCCGAGGTCGAGTACGGCGGGCTCCGCTGGATCAACATCGAGCGCCCGGGGCCGCTCGAGCGCGCGTGGCTCGAAGAGCACTTCGACTTCCACCCCCTCGACTACGAGGACGTCGCGTCGCGCAACCAGCGCCCGAAGATCGACGAGTACCCCGACTACCTGTTCATCGTTCTGCACTTTCCTGTGTTCGACAAGGCGGTCGGCCGTCTCAACGCGGCCGAGCTAGACATGTTCGTCGGTCCGGACTATCTGATCACCATTCCCAACGAGCCGATACCCCCGGTTTCCTACCTGTTCGAACGCTGCACGTCGAACTCCGACTTCCGCGAGTCGCTCTTGTCGAAGGGGCCCGGTTACCTCCTGTACAGGATCGTCGACGACGCGTTTGATTACTGCTTTCCGATGTTGCGCAAGATGGGCAACAAGCTCGAACGGATCGAGGAAGACATCTTCGAGGGGCGGTCGCGCGAGATCGTGCGCGACATCTCGAACGCCAAACAGGAGATCATCAACTTCCGCAAGATCGTCCGCCCCCAGCGCGCTGTGCTCAACGACCTCGAGCGCACCAAGCAACGTTTCATCAGCGGCGATCTCGAGATCTACTTCGACGACATCGTCGACGCGTCCGAGCGGATCTGGGACGTTCTCGAGAACTACAAAGAGGTGATCGAGGCGCTCGAGTCCACCAACGAGTCGGTCATTTCGCACCGCGTGAACGACATCCTGTTGGTGCTGACGGCGATCAGCGTGGTAGTCCTGCCGCTCACGCTCGTAGCGAGCATCTTCGGCATGAACGTCGGCCTGCCCGGTGGTGGCGATCCCGCCGCCGGCCCCTCGACCAGCTTCTGGATCATCATCGGTTCGATGGTCGTGATGCTGCTCGGCATGTTCGGTTACTTCAGGTACCGGCGATGGCTGTAGCGGAAGACGGCAAGCGACCGCTGTGGGCGCCGTGGCGGGTCGCCTACATCCGCGGCCCGAAGAGCGCGGAGTGCATCTTCTGCACCAGCCCCCGCCAGGCGAGCGGGCGGGAAGAGCTGATCGTCCACCGGGGCGAGCGCTGTTACGTGCTGCTTAACGCCTTCCCCTACGCGCCCGGCCACCTGATGGTCGCGCCCTACCGCCACGTCGGCGAGCTCGACGCGCTCGACGACGACGAGCTTCTCGAGCTCCAGACCTTGACGCGCGACTGCGTTCGTGCGCTGCGCCGCGCGTTCGCGGCCGACGGTTTCAACATCGGCATCAACCTCGGGAAGGTCGCAGGCGCCGGGTTCGCGGCGCACCTCCACCAGCATGTCGTGCCGCGCTGGCAAGGGGACAACAACTTCATGCCGGTGATCGCCGACACGCGTGTGATCAACCAGTCACTGGAAGCGGCCCGACAGGAAATCCTCGCCGCTTGGCCGACGGCCGCGCGAGCGCGAGCGGCCCACGCGGTGGCGGGCGCAGCGCTGAAAGCGACGGGGCGAGCGGCTAGATTCCCGCGGGCGTGCCCGGCACCGCAGTCGACAGCTCGATCTTCAAGGCTTACGACGTTCGCGGGCTCTACCCGAGCCAGATCGACGCGTCCGTCGCCGAGCGCATCGGACGCGCCTTCGCTGCTGTTGTGGCGGAACTCGAGGGGACCCCGGTTAGCGAGCTCAAGCTCGCGCTCTGCCGCGACGTGCGCACCTCGGCGCCGGAGCTCGCCGAGGCATACGCCCGCGGCATGGCAGCCGCCGGCGCCGACGTGCTCGACATCGGCATGACACCCACCGAGGTCCTCTACTACGCGGTTGGATCGCGCGGTCTCGACGGCGGGCTCGCCTGCACCGCCTCGCACAACCCGCCGGAGTGGACGGGAGCGAAGCTGGTGCGCCGCAACGCGGTCGCGCTGTCGGGCGACAGCGGCATCGCCGAGCTCCGGGCTCTCGTCGAAGCTGACGAACCGAGCGCCGGCGAGGGCGGCACGGGCGAGATCGCGCGCGCCGACCTCCTCGACGACTACCGCGAACACGTTCGTGCCTTCATCGATCCGGCGAGCGTGCGACCGATGAAGGTCGTGGTTGATGGCGGCAACGGCGTAGCCAAGATCGGTGTCGGCCCGCTGCTCGACGAGCTGCCGCTCGAGCTCGTGACGATCGCCTGGGAGCCCGACGGCCGCTTCCCCGAGCACGAGCCGAACCCGCTGTTGCCAGAGAACCGTCAGCTTGTGATCGACCGTGTGCTTGCCGAAGGCGCTGATCTAGGCATCGCCTGGGACGGCGACGCCGACCGTTGCTTTTTCATCGACGACCAAGGTNGCTTCGTCGACGGCGACTTTTTGACGGCGCTGCTCGCCGAAGCGATTCTCGCGAAGGAGCCCGGCGCGACGATCCTCTACGACGTGCGCGCCAGCCGCGCGGTGCGCGACGTCGTCGAGCGGGCGGGCGGCACCGCGCTCGTCAACCGTGTCGGGCACGCCTTCTTCAAGGCTCGGATGCGCGAGACCGGCGCCGCCTTCGGCGGCGAGGTGTCCGGGCACTACTACTTCCGCGACTTCTACTGCTGTGACTCGGGCACAGTTCCGGCGCTGCTGGTGCTCGAGCTGCTGTCGCGCCGCGGCGCCAAGCTGAGCGAGCTTCTCGCCCCCCTGCGCAGCCGCTACTTCATTTCCGGCGAGATCAACTCGCGTGTCGCCGATCCCCAGGCGAAGATGCGCGAGCTCGCCGAGCGTTACTCTGACGGCGAGGTGAGCTGGCTCGACGGGGTTTCGGTGGACTACCCCGACTGGCACTTCAACGTCCGCCCGTCCAACACTGAGCCGCTTCTGCGTCTCAACCTCGAGTCGCTCGTCTCGCCCGAGCACATGGCCGAGAAGCGCGACGAGGTGCTCGCGCTTATCCGCTCCTAGGTCGCGCGGTGCGCGCGGGCGCGGCCTCGGGCTGGGCGCCGCTGCGCTACGCCACCTGGCGGCGCCTGTTTGTGGGGCAGCTCACGTCCCACGTCGGCACGTGGATGCAGCTGGTCGGTGCGCAGTGGTTGATGATCGATCTCGAGGGTTCGGCGCTCGAGGTCGCGCTGGTGCAAACGGCGGTGAGCCTTCCCGTCGTGGTGCTGGCGCTGCCAGCAGGAGCGCTCGGTGATCTAGTCGACCGCCGTCGTGTGCTCGTCGCGAGCCAGTCGCTGGCGCTAGCTGCCGCTGTGGCACTGGCTGTCACGACCTTCAGCGGTGCGATCGACCCGGTGACATTGCTCGCGCTGACCTTCGCTGTCGGCCTCGCCGACGCGTTGCGCCGTCCCGTGTGGCAGGCGGTGCAGCAGGAGCTCGTGCCGCGCGAGCTTGTCCCTCACGCGGTCGCTCTGAACTCGGCGTCGGTGAACGCGGCGCGAGCGGTGGGACCNGCGATCGGCGGCTTGGTGGTGGCGGCTGCGGGTCCGGGCTGGGTGTTCGCTGCCAACGCGCTGTCGTTCCTCGCGGTGCTCTTGGCGGCGTCGACCTGGCGGCGAGAGCCACAACCAGCGTCCCGCGAGCGGCTGCGCGGAGCAATCTGGGCGGGCGTTCGCTACGCCCGCGCGTCTCCGCGGATGCGCCGGGTGCTAGGCCGCACCTTCCCCTTCGCGCTTTTCGCCAGCGCGCTGTGGGCGCTGTTGCCGCTCGTGGCCGCGCGCCGTCTCGGGCTCGGCTCGGACGGTTACGGGCTTTTGCTCGNCGCTGTCGGCGTCGGAGCTCTCGCCGGCGTCATCGCGATCCCGCGTCTGCGCGCTGCGCTCGGCGCCAACGGGACCGTGACCATCGCGATTGCCGTGCTCGGCGTCGCGCTCGCGGCGATCGCCACCGCCCGCACCGTTGTGGTCGGCGCGGCAGCGCTGACGTTCGCGGGCGCGGCATGGATCGCCGCGGTGTCGTCACTCAATGCTAGCGCGCAAACCGTGCTTCCCGCCTGGGTGCGGGCGCGCGGCCTAGCTGTGTTCCTGCTCACGCTGCAGGGCGGGCAAGCCGCCGGGGCCGCGCTGTGGGGCGCACTCGCCGAACACTCCGTCCCCACCCTCCCCTTGCTCGTCGCCGCCGGCGGGCTCGCCGTCACAGCCGCGGTCGGCCTCTCGCGACCCGTACGCGGCGGCGAGGACCTCGATCTCAGGCCTGCCGAGGCGTGGTCGGAGCCGCAGCTTGCGTTCGAACCGGAGCCGGCCGTCGGGCCGGTGCTCGTCACCGTCGAGTACATCGTGCCGCAAGCGGCGCAGCCTGCGTTCGAAGCGGCGATGGAGCCGGTCGGCCGCGCGCGGCGTCGCGCTGGCGCGCGACGCTGGCAGCTCTTCCGCGACCTCGCTGATCGCGAGCGGTACCTAGAGACGTTCCTCGTCCCGTCCTGGGAGGAGTACCTGCAGCTCAGGCGCCGCGCCACGCTCGCCGACTTGCGTTTCGAGCGCCGCGCCCGCGCCCTTGCGGCGCACGAGCCGCGAACCACCCACCTCGTGGCGGCCGAGGCCGCGGCGCGGATGCGCGACGGTCAGCCGTCGGACACCGCGAGCACGTCGCCGGCGGAACGGCGGTAGTTTCCCCGCCAGCCATGCCCGAAGCGAACAGCCAGCGTGGGGAGCGCGCGAGCGCGAGAGCCGGCGCCGGGGCGCAAGGGTCGGCACCGCGCACCGCCGACACTGACATCGCTCACGCCGAGGGGTGGGCCACCGCCGAACGTTTCGGCATCCACCGGCTCGCGATCCCCACGCCGTTCGCCGTCGGCCGCGTCAACGTGCTGTTGATCGACGACGAGCCGCTCACGCTCGTCGACACCGGCCCCAACTCGGGCACGTCGTTGAACGCGCTCGAGCGTGGCCTCGCCGCGCTTGGACGGCGGATCGAGGACATCAAGCTCGTTCTCGTCACCCACCAGCACATCGACCACACCGGGCTCGTGCGGATCGTCGCGGAGCGATCTGGCGCCGAGGTGGCGGCGCTCGACGCGACCGTTCCCTTCATCGAGCGCTACCGAGAAGAGGCCGAGGCGGAGGACGCGTTTGCGCACGCGATGATGTTGCGCCACGGCATCCCGAGCGACGTGGCCACCGCGCTGCAGTCTGTCTCGCGCTCGTTCCGCGGTTGGGGCGCGAGCGGGCCCGTACACCGCGTGCTGCGCGACGGCGACATCGTCGAACTCGCGCAGCGCCGGCTGCGCGTGCTGCACCGTCCCGGGCACAGCCTGTCGGACACCGTCTTTCTCGACGAGCAGCGGGGTGTCGCGATCCTCGGCGATCACCTTCTCGCCCACATCTCGTCCAACCCGCTGCTCGCCCGTCCCCGCGAGGGCGAGCGCGAACGCCCGCGCGTCCTTGTGCGCTACCTCGAGTCGCTCTCGCGCACGCGCGAGCTCGATTTCGCGCTCGGCTTGCCGGGCCACGGCGAGACGATCGCCGACCACCGTGCGTTGATCGACGAGCGCTTCGCGCTCCACCAGCGCCGCGCCGAAAAGATCCGCCGCTTGATCGCCCAGCAGCCACGCACCGCCTACGAGATCGCCCAGGAGCTGTGGGGAAACGTGGCGGTGACACAGGCGTATTTGACGTTGTCCGAGGTGCTCGGCCACCTCGATCTGCTGCTCGCCGAAGGGCGCGCCAGAGAGATCGAGGCGGACGGGATCGTGCGTTTCGAAGCGGCGGAAACGTGACCAGCACTCGCCAAGAAGCGGCGATCTCTCTTTCGGTTCTCGAGCGTCCGACGCGCAAGCGCCGGATGCTCGTGATCGTCAACCCCTACGCGACAACGGTCTCGGCGCGGCTGCGCAACCTCGTGGTTCACGCTCTCGAGTCGCGCTACGACGTGACCGCAGTCGACACCGAGGCGCAAGGCCACGCCACCGCCATCTGCCGCGACGCTGCCGCCGAGGGCTACGACCTTGTCTGCGCTTTCGGCGGCGACGGCACCGTCAACGAGGCGGCAAACGGCCTGGCCGGCACTGCGACGCCACTGGCGGTCCTCCCGGGCGGGTCGGCGAACGTGTTCTGCCGCAGCCTCGGCGTTCCCGGCGACGTAGTCGACGCCACCGAGCACCTTTTGCGCCTCGCCGACACGCTGCCGGTGCGAGTGGTCGACCTAGGGCAAGCGAACGGCCGCTACTTCGTCTTCACCGCTGGTGTCGGTCTCGACGCCGAGGTGACCGAGCGCGTCGACGCCCACCCGCGCTGGAAGGCACGGTTCGGACCGTGGTACTACGCAACCGTCGCTGTCGACCTCTTCACACGCCGTTACCTGCTCGGGCGCCCACCGCGCATGCGCATCGCCCTCGCCGACGGTCGGCAGCACGAGGCGATCACGTGCATCGCCCAGAACTCCGACCCCTACACGTTCTTCGCGCGGCGTCCGGTGCGCGTGTGCGCCGACGCGGCGCTCGACAGCGGCACGCTCGCTTTCGCCGCACTCGACCGCATCGGTCCCCTCGAGGTGCCGTCGCTCGCGGCGCGCCTCCTTACCGGCAGCGCTCGCGCCGTTTCCCGCCACCGACGGATAACCGACCTCGGCGCCGCCACGTGCGCCGTCGTCGAGAGCCTCGACGGGCGGCCGCTGCCGCTGCAGGTCGACGGCGACTACCTCGGGCGCTGCGAGCGGGTCGAGCTGCGCGCACAGCCAGCAGCGCTGCGCTGCGTGGCCTGAGCGCGCCGCCTCGCCGGCGACCGGCCGCGCTAGGACCGCCCTCAACCGGTCGGCGTGACCCGGTAGGCGTCGAACACGGACTCGACGTTGCGCAGCTTCTGGATCACACCCTTCAACACCTTCGTATCGCCGACCTCGACGACGAAGCGGTTCTTGACCATCGGGTGGTTGACGGTGCAGCGCGCCTCGACGATGTTGAGACCCGACTCGGAGAAAGTTCGCGAGAGGTCCTCGAGCAGACCCGTGCGGTCCCAAGCGGCGATCTCGATCTCGGCCCGGAACGACGTCTCGGCGTCGCCGTCCCAGGCCACCGGCGTGAAACGCTCGGCCGAGCTGCGCCGCAAAGCGCGAGCGTTCGCGCACTGCTCGTGGTGGACGGTGATGCCGCGTCCGAGCGAGATGTAACCGCAGATCGGGTCGCCTGGCACGGGACGACAGCACTTGGCGATCCGCACCGGCACGTCGTCGATCCCCTCGACACGAATTCCGTACGCCGATGCAGCGGCGGTGCGCCGCGGACGCTTCTCGCGACGCGAAAGCAGCTCGGCCGAGGCACCCTCGCTGTCGCCCAGCCCTTCGCCGCGCTTCAGGCGCTGCATGAGCTTGTTGACGACGACGCGCGGCGAGATCTTCTCCTCGCCGAGGGCGACGTAGAAGTCGTCCGCTTTGCGGAAGCCCATCTCACGGATTACGTCCGCGAGCAGCGACGAACCGACGAGCTTCTGCGGCGGCAGGCTGTGGCGACGCAGATGCTCGTGCAGCACCTCGCGCCCGTGGCGCTCGGCGTCCTCGCGGCGCTCGCGCTTGAACCAGGCGCGGATCTTCGACTGGGCACGTGTCGACTTAACGAGCGACAGCCAGTCGCGCGACGGCCCGCGTTCCTTCTTCGAGGTCAGGATCTCGCAGATGTCGCCCGAGCGCAGCTGATAGTGAAGGGGCACGACCTTGCCGTTCACCTTGGCGCCGACACAGCGATGACCGACGTCGGTGTGCACGGCGTAAGCGAAGTCGAGCGGCGTCGACCCGGCCGGCAGCGACTTGACCTCGCCCTTGGGCGTGAAGACGAAAACCTCGTCTTCGAAAAGGTCGCGCTTCAGCGTTTCGGTGAACTCGCGCGGGTCCGACAGTTCCTGCTGCCAGTCGAGCAAGTGCCGCAACCACTCCATCTTGTCCTCGGGCGCTTGCCCGCCCGCTTCTTTGTAAAGCCAGTGCGCCGCCACACCGAACTCGGCGGTGCGGTGCATCTCGTGGGTGCGAACCTGGATCTCGAGCGGCTTGCCCTCGGGACCGATCACCGTCGTGTGCAGCGACTGGTACATGTTGAATTTGGGCATCGCGACGTAGTCCTTGAAGCGGCCCGGCATCGGCTTCCAGAGGGCGTGGATGACACCGATCGCGCCGTAACAATCCTTCACCGAGTCGACGAGCACGCGCATCGCCGTGAGGTCGTAGATCTCGTTGAACTCACGGCCTTTGCGCGTCATCTTCGTGTAGATGGAGTAGAAGTGCTTGGCGCGGCCCGAGATCTCGGCGGGGATGCCGACCGCAGCTAGCTCGCGCTTGAGGATCTCGCCGGCGCGTTCGACGTAAGCCTCGCGCTCCGCGCGCTGTTGGCTTACAAGCTCCTTGATCTCGTTGTATTTGCGCGGGTGGAGCGTCTGGAAGGCGAGATCTTCGAGCTCCCACTTGATTGCGTGGATACCGAGCCGGTGCGCGAGCGGAGCGAAAATGTCGAGCGTTTCGCGCGCCTTTTCTTGCTGCTTGTGGCGCGGCAGCGACTGGATCGTGCGCATGTTGTGGAGACGGTCGGCGAGTTTGATCAGGATCACCCTGATGTCCGCCGCCATCGCCACGAGCATCTTGCGGTAGTTCTCGGCCTGACGCTCGTCGCGGCTCTGGAAAGTGACACCGCTGAGTTTGGTGACGCCGTCGACGAGAGTCGCGATCTCGCCGCCGAAGAGCGCCTCGATCTCTTCCAGCGAGGCGCTGGTGTCCTCGACAGTGTCGTGGAGCAGTGCGGCGCACAGCGTCTCGGTGTCGAGACGCATACCGGCGCAGATCTTCGCCACCCCCACGGGATGGACGATGAACTCCTCGCCCGACGCGCGCCGCTGGCCGGCGTGACGCTCGCAGGCGAAAACGAACGCGCGCTCGACGAGCTCTTGATCGACCGGACGCGCAGCCTCGTCGGCGTGCTCTTCGACCACGGCGAGGAGGTCGCCGAGCAAGGTGCGTTGCTCGGCGCTGAGACGGTCGACCGGACCGGCCGGCGCGTGATCGGGCGCGACGTCGACCGGGAGCCGGTCGAAGGTCGAGCTCGCAGCGCCGCCAGCGTGCGCCGCGGGCCCCTCGTCGGCGACGGGCCCGTCCGGCCGTGTCGGCTTCTCGACCGCGCGTTCCGCCATCGCTCCGAGTCTAGAGTCGGCTCGAAGCCGCCAGTTCTCTACCCCCGGCCCCGGTCGCCCGGGCGGCAGCGCGCTCGAGAGCGTCGAGCTGGCGCCGACAGCGCACGAACGTGGGCGAGCGCTCGAGCTCGACGCGGTCCCGNGCTGTGGCGAGCAGGACAAGACGGTGCGGGATCGGCGCGGCACCCTCGATCGCGACGAGGCCGAGCTCGCCGAGCGTGGCGAGCAAGGCGTGGACAAGCGACGGCGGGCGGCCGTGCCGGTAGCGACCGTGCAGCGCACGCGCGAGCTCGTCCCCGGCGAGAGTTCCCCCGGCGGCGGCAAGTGCCTGCCAAAGCTCGCGCAAGTGCGGCCGCAGATCGAGCCGCCAGCGCCACACGCTGAGCGCGAAGCGCAGTTCGCGCTCCCCCCACAGCGCGTAGGCCCGCCGGCCGCAGGCGAGCGGCGCTAAAGCGTCGGGGGCGACCAACGCTTCGGGAAGTGGTGGTGGGTCGAGCGCCACGATGCGCTCGTAATCGTCGGCGAGCGCGGGGTCGGCGAGAAGGTCGTCCCACTCCGCTACCGCCGTGTCCGTGCCCAAACCGAGGCGCGCGAGGCCGTCGCGGCGGCGTGCGCTGTCGGCGACGGCCACGAGAGCGGGCGCCGAGCCGTCGACCAGCCAATTGAGCCCCATCACCGGGTCGGTGCCGCGTAGATCGACGACCTTGCCGGCAGCGCTCGTGGCCACGCGCGCCGACCGCGCTGCAGTGCGGATTACAGATCTGCCGCGCGCACGCACGATCGCCGGTCCTGCGGACGCAGAGCTACGGAAAGCGACGACGCGCGCACGCGCCTCCAAGAACCCGCCGCGTGCGTTGCGCTCGAGGCGCAAGGCGAGCTCGCAGCCCTCGCGCCCAAGCGGTTGCAGCTCGCCCGGTCGCACCCCGAAAGCGACGGCGTCGGCGCGACCGCTGGTGTCGGCGAGCGTCAAGCGGGTGTGCGTGCCGTTGCGCCCGAGCGCAGCGACCCGCTCCGCACGCACACCACGGACGAGCAGGAGCGGCGGCGGGTTGCCCTCGCCGAACGGACGCAGACGCTCGAACTCGTCGGCGAGACCGAGGGTCAGGCGCGACAGCGTGACGACGGCGTCGACACGGGGCCGCAGCCGCAGATCCTCGGGCGAGAGGGTGCTGGCCGCGAAGCGCTGGAAGGCGTGCGTGAAGTCGCAGAGCGCAGCGGTCGGCAGTTCGAGCCCGGCCGCCAGGCGGTGGCCGCCGTAGCGCGACAGGTGATCTGCACAGGCGACGAGCGCGGCGTGCAGATCGAACACCGGCAGCGACCGCCCCGATCCGCGTGCGCGCTCACCCTCGATCGCCAGCACCAGCGCCGGCCGCCGCCAGCGCTCGACGAGCCGGGACGCGACGATCCCGACGACGCCGGGATGCCAGCCCTCACCGGCGACGACCAGCGCCGCCTCCGCCGCCTGGCGAGCGCACTGGGCTTCGGCTGCGAACAGCGTCCGGGCCTCCTCCTCCTGGCGGCGGCGGTTGAGGGCGTCGAGCTCGGCCGCGATCTCGCGCGCCCGCTCGGCGTCGTCGCATAGCAAGAGGTCGAGCGCCGCGTCGGCGCGCTCGACACGCCCGGCGGCGTTCAGGCGCGGTCCGAGCAGAAAGGCGAGCTCGCGCTCGCCGACAGCAGCGGGCTCGGTGCCTGCCGCCTCGCAGAGCGCGCGCAACCCAACCGACCGTGTGGCCGCGAAGGCGCGCAGACCATCGCGCACGATCGCGCGGTTCTCGCCGACGAGCGGCACGACGTCGCAGACGGTCGCGAGCGCCGCGAGTTCGCGCGCCTGCGCGAGCACCTTGTCCTCGTCGGCACCGCAAACGCGGGCTACGAGCGCGAAAAGCTTGGCGGTGACAGCGGTGGCGCATAGCGACTCGGTCGGATAGCGTTCGCTGCCGAGCGCCGGGTGGACGATCACGGCGTCGGGGAGCGCGGCGCCGGGGCGGTGATGATCGACCACCACCACCTCGATACCGAGCTCACGCGCACGGGCGATCTCAGCTGTCGCGGTGATACCGCAGTCGACGGCGACGAGCAGACGACAGCCGCGGGACGCCAGCTGTTCGACCGTCGCTAGCGACAGGCCGTAACCCTCGTCGCGTGCGGGAAGGTGCCAGGCCGGCTCGCAACCGAGGGCGCGCAAGGCGCGCACGGCAACAGCGGTGGCAGCGACCCCGTCGACGTCGTAGTCGCCGTGAACGACGATCCGCTCCCCCGACCCCACGTGGCGCGCGATCAGCTCGGCTGCGGCGCGAGCGCCAGGCAGAAGTTCGGGGTCGTGGCGCTCGTCGGCGGCCAGGAAGCGACGAGCGCTCGCGACGTCGGCGAAACCCCGCCGCGCTAGTACCGCCGCCAGCTCGAGGGAGACCCCGAGTTCGGCAGCGAGGCCGCGCACCGTGTCGGGGTCGACCCGCTCGATCAGCCAGCTGTGCGCACGCACGGAGGCTGATTCTCACTGTGCCGGCAGACAGAAAGCAGTGCGGGCCGCGGCCGGCTCCGGCACCGACCGCGGCCCGCGACGTCGCGACGCTTCTGAGCGCCTAACGCTCAGGACTTCTCGAAGCGCACGCCGCGGAAGGTCACCTCGGCGCCCTTGGCGAGAGCAGGCTGTTGCGACTCCTCGCCATGGCGGGTGAAGGGCGGCGGCGTGATCCGCACCCTCAGCGTGTAGGTGCCCGGACGCGGAATCCTCACATTGTCGGCGTAGTGGAAGAACTCGGCGTAGTAGAAGCGGGGCCGCGTGCGCACCACGACGTCGCCAGAGCTGTCGAGGATTTCGAGATCGATCCGGACGTCGGGCACGATGCGGCCGGTGGAGCGCTCGATCGGGATGATCTCGACGTGGTGCGTCTCGCCCCGCGCGGGACGGCGCCAGCGGTAGCTGCCGTTGTCGGTCGGTACCCACCAGCCCTCGGCGCCCTCGACGATGTAACCGATCTTCCACTCGCCGACCTCGCGCACGCCGCCCTCGTGCTCGAGCTCTTCGGCGAGCTTCTGCTGCTCGGCCACGACACCCGCCGGCACGGCGCCCGCAGCCGTAGTGCCGGTGCCGGAGTGGGTCGTGGTGCCAGAGGTCGTCGACGTGCCGGCGGTTCCTGTGCCCGTGCCCTCGACCGTGACGCTGCCGCGGTCCTCACCGCCGCAGGCGGCGAGCGCCACCGCGGCAGCGACGGCCACGCCAGCTACTGCGGCCGATCTCAAGGAAAACGTCGCTCTTGCCATGTGCCTGCTCCTGTGTTTTCGACTTCGCAACATCGCGGGGCCGACAGCCGAGCCCCGTACACGCGGCGGACCCGGAGTACGGCTCGCGCGATCACCTTAGTTAGGGCAGCCTAACATTTTCCGCGCAGCGACCTCGGAATTGCGCACACGGCCGCTCGCGCCGGTGCACTAGCGACGCGCCCGCCCTGCGTGCGAGCAAGGCTCGGGCGAACCGGCTTCAGCTCGCTAGCCGCTCGCCGCGCGTCGCTCGCGGCGATCGCCCCACAACCAGCACACGGCGAGACCCAGGAGTGACCCGGGCAGCGCAAGCAGCGCTTGTGCGAGATCGGTCTCGCTGCGGCCCGGCACGCCGAACCCGTTCGCGACGAGAGCGAGGAGAAGCGCACCAGCGATGCTCGCCACGAACGCGCCGACGATCCCGCCCAGGAAGCGGTCGGGGACGAAGACCGTGAAGTGCCAGACGGCGATCGCCATCATCGTCCAGACCACGAGCCCCATCAGCGCGGCCTCCCGTGCTTGCGCTTGCGTTCGCGGCGGCGGCGAGCACGCTTCTCGCGCTCGGCGTCGGCGGCCGGGGACGCGAGCGGCGGGTCCGCCGGCTGCGGTCGCGACGTCTCCGGCTCGACCGCCGTTGCGGTGGCGACGGCGCCCGGGCTGTGCTCGGCACCGCCCGCCGCCGCAGCGCCGGCGGGCGCGGCACCGCCGCGCCGGCGCGCGGTGCTGGGCGCGCCGCTAGCGGCCGTGTGCGTGGCGGCCGGCGCCAGGTCGGCGTCGAAGAATGCGGGCACCTGGCCGTACTCGGCGAGCCACAGCTCGCGCCGCCGCCGGAACAGCGACTCGCGCTCCTTCCACTCGACCAAAACCGGGGTGGCGATGAAGATCGACGAGTAGATGCCCGAGACGACACCGACCATGAGGGCGAAGGCGAAGTCCTTGAGCGTCTCGCCGCCGAAGAAGTAGAGCGCGGTGATCGGCAGCAGCGTCGACAAGCTCGTAGCCAGCGAGCGTGTCAGCACCTCGGACATCGAGCGGTTGGCGATCTGGGCGAAAGTGGCACGCGGCATCCGCGGCATGTTCTCGCGGATGCGGTCGAACACGATGATCGTGTCGTATAGCGAGTAGCCGAGGATCGTGAGGAGCGCCGCCACCGTCGCCGTCGTCACCTCGCGGTCGGTGATGGCGTAGACGCCGGCGGTGATGAGAATGTCGTGGACGAGCGCGATCAATACCGGGACCGCGAACTTGGGCTGGAAGCGGGCGGCGATATAGACCGAGATCAACGCCAGCGAAGCGAGGATCGCGATCAGCGCCGTTTCGGCCACCTGTTTGCCGAACGTCGGTCCGATCGAGTTAACCGAAAAGTCGGCCCGACGCACGCCGAACCGCTGGTCGAGGCGCTCACGCACCCGCTCGACCGCGTCCGGTGCCAGCCGTGGTGTCGATATCTGCACGACGTTGGCGCCGAGCTCGGGGTCGCGGACCTGCTGGATCTTCGCGTCGGCGTAGCCGAGCGGGGCGAGCGTGTCGCGCACCTGCTGCACCGAAGCCGGCCGCTCGAGCGGGGTCGTGATGCGCGTACCCGCCTCGAAGTCGATACCGAAGTTGATGCCGAGCGTGGAGATAGCGATCGCACCGGCAGCGATGATCACGCCCGACATCGAGAAGAAGAGCTTCGAGCGGCCCATGAAGTCGAACCGCCAGGCGACGTGGCGCCGCCCGATCCCGAGCGCCGATGGGCGCGCGAGCAGCCGCGAGCGCGCGAGCGTGCCAAGCACCGCCGAGGTGGCCAGCACCGCAGTGAACAGCGAGGTCAGCGTGCCCAGCAGCAGGGTGAAGGCGAAGCCTTTGACGCCCGCCGTGGCGAGCATGAAGAGGATGAAGGCAACACCGAGCGTGACGACGTTGGCGTCGACGATCGTGCGCAGCGCCTTCGAATATCCGGCCGATATCGCGGCCGGTATCGACCTCCCGGCGCGCACCTCCTCCTTGATGCGCTCGTAGATGACGATGTTGGCGTCAGCCGCGACCCCGAGGGTGAGGATCAGTCCGGCGATCCCCGGCAGCGTCAGCGTTACCGGGATCAGCTTGACGATCGCGAACAACAACAGCACCGCGTAGACGAACAGCGCGAGCGTCGCGATCACACCGAGCACGCGGTAGAAGGAGACGAGGAAGAGGATCGTCAGACCGAGCCCGGCGAGCCCGGCGACAAGACCCTGCTGCAGCGCTTGCTTACCGAGCGTCGCCGAGACCTGGGTTTGCGAGATCAGTTTGAGGTTGATCGGCAGCGCGCCGATGCGCAGGTTACGGGCCAGATCCTGCGCCTCCTGGAGCGAGCCGATCCCCTCGATCTGCGCGCCGGTGCGCCCGTCGATCCCCTCGGGGTTCTGGACGAAATCGATCGTCGCGCGCGAGATGATGCGCCCGTCGAGGACGATCGCGAAACGCTGGAACGCGGTCTGGCGCGGCGCTCCCGGCGGCAGGATCTGCTGGGCGCCCCGCTCGGCTAGCCGGCGCGTGACGCGCTCGAAGGCGCGGCGCCCATGGTCGCTGAAGCGCATCGTGACGACCGGCTCGCCGGTGCGGGGGTCGAACTCTTGGCGGGGGTCACGGATGTCGCTGCCCGAAAGCTCGACGTCGTCTTCGATCACGAAGTAGCGCTTGATCTGCTCGGGCTGGTTCGGTGCGCGCTCGGCCTCGACGACGAGGATCCCCTGCGGAACCCGCACGACGACGCTGCCCGCCGGTGGGCCGCCTGCGCCCAGCGCGCGCAGCTCGCGCGCGCACTGCGTGCCCGGCGCGTAGCGCTTGGCGGGGCCGGGCCGCGGCTCGTAGTCCGACAGCAGCTCGTTGCAGCTCGTGTCGGGCCCCTGAATGAGCCGGCGATCGGGACCGAACAGGTAGTAGCGAGCCTTGGCGCTGTCGTTGCGCCGGTCGTAGTACTCGAGGATCTTGCGGCGGTCGCCGCCGAAACGTCGACGCACGGCGGGCGAGACGCCTTCGGGCGGCACATCGGTCGGCTCGGCGCGTGGCTTCTGTCGCGACGCGACGCGTACCGCCTCCCACAGGGCGCGGCTGCCGGCGTACGGTTGGTCCGGCCCGCGGCCGCCNAGCACGTTCGNCTCCCAGTCGTANAACTGGAGTTGAGCGGTGGTTCCGACCTGTTGGATCGCCCGCTCGGCGTTCTGGACGTCGGGCAGCCCGACGGAAATCTGATCGGCACCGGCGCGCTGGATTTCGGGCTCGGCGACACCGAGCGCGTCGGTGCGCTTGCGGATCGTCTCGATCGCATCGTCGATCGCCTCGGGGGTGACCTTGGGCACCTGCGGGGTCGGCTGACCTTGGTAGATCAGCTCGACGCCGCCGCGCAGGTCGAGACCGAGGCGCGTCGATTTGTGCAGCGGCGAGCCGGGCACGATCACCAGCGCCGACAACACGAGCAGCGCGGCGACGAGCGCGAGGATCGCGCTGTTGCGCCGTCGGGAGGTCACGAGGTCTCCACTGTCGGGGTGAGGATCAGCAGGGCGCCGCCGTCGTCATCGTAGGCGGGCAGGACGTCGCAGACCGCCAACTCCTCTTGGTCGCCCTCGGCGTGGACGCGCACGTTGCGGCCGAGCACGCGCACTCCCCACTCGAGTGCGGTGGCGATCGGGTCGTCACCATCGGCGAAGCGCAGTCCGAGCACCTCGCGGGCAGGGCGCCCGATGACGTCTAGATCGCCGAGCCCGGTTAGCTCGCGCGCGCCCTTGCCCGTGCCGAGCAGGCGCCCCTGGCGATCGAGGATAAAAAAAGCCGCGTTCGGGGCTGGGTAGTAGTCGTCGAGCAGCTCGAAGACAAACGCGGAACCGCAGTGCGGGCAGCCGCGTGGACGCTCGCTGAACCCGGCGGTGCGCTCGGCGGCAGCCGAGCGGCGCCCGCAGCTCGGACAGATGAAGATCGGCACGGCCAACAGAGTAGGGAGAAAGCTGCGCCCTGTGACGGTCGCCGCCCCGCACGTCCTGTCGGCATCCGCCCCCACAGCAGCGACCGCTCAGAACAGCGCCCTGGCGCGCGCGGGCGGCGTAGCTCCGAGGTGGCGGAAGGCTCGCTCGGTCGCGACGCGACCGCGCGGCGTGCGCGCGAGCAAGCCGCGCTGCAACAGGTAAGGCTCGTAGACGTCCTCGATCGTGTCGGGCTCCTCGCCCACCGCCGCTGCCAACGTCGAGAGTCCGACCGGACCTCCGCCGAAGTCGCGGCAAATAGCGGCGAGGATCGCCCGGTCGGTGCGGTCGAGACCGACCTCGTCGATCTCGAGCAGCTCAAGCGCGGCGCGGGCGACGGCGAGATCGATCTCCCCTCCCCCGGCCACCTCGGCGTAGTCGCGCACCCGGCGGAGCAAGCGGTTGGCGACCCGCGGCGTGCCCCGCGAGCGGCGCGCAATCTCGGCCGCCGCCTCGTCGGCGATCGCCACGCCGAGGATGCGAGCGGAACGGTGAACGATCTGGGCAAGCTCTTCCTCGGGATACAGCTCGAGGCGGATCGTCACGCCGAAGCGGTCGCGCAGAGGCGTCGTCAAAAGGCCGGTGCGTGTCGTCGCGCCGACGAGCGTGAACGGGGGCAGGTCGAGGGTTATGACCCGCGCCCCCGCCCCCTGGCCGACCGTGATCGGCAAGCGGCGATCTTCCATCGCCGGATAGAAGGTCTCTTCGACCGCGCGCGGAAGCCGGTGGATCTCGTCGACGAAGAAGACCGAGCGCGGCTCGAGCGCCGTGAGGTAGGAGGCGACGTCGCCCTTGCGCTCGAGCGCGGGCCCGGCCGTCTGGACGAAGGCGACGCCGAGCTCGCGCGCCACGATCTCGGCCAGCGACGTTTTGCCGAGTCCGGGCGGTCCGGCGAGCAGCAGATGGTCGAGCGGCTCGCCGCGCGCCCGGGCCGCTTCGACGAAGACGGCGAGCTGGCGTTTTACGCGCTCCTGACCGACGAAGTCGTCGAGCGTGCGCGGTCGCAGCGTCACCTCGAGCTCCTCTTCGCGCGCCTGCGCCTGCGGAGCCTGCAGCCGCTCGACGCCTGGGGTTCGGATCGCCGCGGACGCTTTCGCGCTCACGCCGCCGCCCTCGCAGCTCGCAGTGCCGACGCCACGAGCTCCTCGACCGACGCGTCGCTGCCGCACGTGCTCAGTGCCGCGTCGACCAAGCGTTCGAGTTCGCTGCCTTCGAAACCGAGCGCGGCGAGCCCGTCGCGCACGAGCGCGACCGTCTCGTCGTGCGCAACGCCGCGGGTGCTTCGCTCGGATGTCGGAGTGTGCGCGAGCTCGCTGGCGGCGCGCTCGCGCAGCTCGACGATGATCCGCTCGGCGGTGCGTTTGCCCACCCCGGGCACGGCCAGGAAGCGCTCGCGCGCACCGCTCGCGATCGCGCGCGCAAGCTCGTCGGGCCCGCCTGCCGAGAGAACCGCCAGCGCGAGTCGCGGCCCGACCCCCTGCACCCCCTGCAAGAGAAGGAACAGCTGCCGCTCGCTGGCGCTCGCGAAACCGTAGAGCTGCGCCTGGTCGTCGCGCAGCACGAGATGGCAGAAAAGCTCCGCCTCCTCGCCTACCGCCGGCAGGCGGGCGAGCGTCCATCCCGACACCGCGAGCGCAAAGCCGACACCGCCGGCGCACTCGAGCACCACCGTGCCGGGCGCTTTGGCAACCAAGGTGCCGCGCAGATGGTGGATCACAGCGCCACCTCCCGTCTCGCCGAGCGCGTCTTGCGAGCGGCACCGGTCGCGCGTGCGGGCGCGCCCGCGGCGCTGGCGATCGCGACCCCTGTCGGCAGCCGGTGGAGATGGCAGATCGCGACGGCCAGTGCGTCGGCGGCGTGGTCGGGCTCCGGCGGTGCCGGCAGCGACAAGAGCGCCGCGACCATCCGCTGCACCTGGCCCTTGTCGGCCGCTCCGGTGCCGCAAACGGCCTGCTTCACCTGCTGGGGGGTGTAGGAGAAACAGGGCACGGAGCGTGCGCCAGCGGCCGCGAGCACGACGCCCCGCGCCTGACCCACTGCCATCGCCGTCTGCACGTTGCGCCCGAAGTAGAGATCCTCAACCGCGAGCGCCGTCGGCTGGTAGCGGGCGACGAGCTCGTCGACGCCAGCGTGGAGCGCAGCGAGGCGCCGCTCGAGCGCGGCAGCGCGAGGCAGCGCGAACACGCCGCCGTCGAGCGCGCCGAGCCGTCCGCCGCACGCGACGACCACGCCGTAGCCGCAGTGTTGGGAGCCAGGATCGACGCCGATCACGACCACTGCCGATGGATTCTGCGGGCGCGATCGGACGCCTTCGCCCGGCGCCTCGCTCCTGCGAAGCCGTCGCCTGCTCGGTTAGCGTTAGCGGCCGTGATCGAGATCCTGCCCACCCGTCTGCCCGGCCTCAAGCTGATCCAGCCGCGCGTGTTCGGCGACGAGCGCGGCTTCTTCCACGAGACCTACCGTCGCGACGCCTACACGGCGGCGGGGATCGACTGCGAGTTCGTCCAGGACAACCACTCGCGCTCGCGCCGAGGCGTCGTGCGCGGAATGCACTTCGCGCTGCCGCCCGGCCAAGCCAAGCTGGTGCGGTGCGCGCACGGCAAGATCGTCGACATCGTCGTCGACATCCGTCGCGGCTCGCCGACGTACGGCCAGTGGGAGGCGTTCGAGCTCGACGACGAGAACCTCCGCCAGCTTTTCGTGCCAGTGGGGTTCGCCCACGGCTTCTGCGTGTTGAGCGAGGTGGCGGACGTCGTCTACAAGTGCTCGCACTACTACGACCCCGAGCTCGAACGCGGGATCCATTTCCGCGATCCCGAGATCGGGATCGAGTGGCCGCTTCCCGTCGACGAGCTCGTGCCCTCGGAGCGCGACCGCAACGCGCCCACGCTTGCCGAGGTAGCCGACACGCTGCCGTTCGTGTACGACGGCGAGAGCTAGCCCGCTGCCGCCACCGTCGGCCGCGCGCGCTACACGCCCGCGACCTGCTCGAGGAGCTCGGCGTCCATGTCGAAGTTGGCGTGGACCGCCTCGACGTCGTCGTGGTCCTCGAGCGCCTCGAGCAGCTTCAGCAGGCGACCGGCATCTTCGCGCGCGACCGGTGTTCTCGAGGTCGGGCGCATCACGATCTCGGCCGACTCGACCTCCACGCCGCTCGCCGCGAGCGCGTCGCGCACCGCCGCAAAGTCGGCGGGATCGGTGACGATCTCCCACAGGTCGCCGTCGCGCGAGAAGTCCTCGGCGCCGGCGTCGATCGCCGCGAACAGCGCGTCCTCGTCGTAGCGGCGCGCGTCGACAACGATCTCGCCCTTCTTCTCGAACACCCACGCGACCGAGCCCGGTTCGCCCATGCTCCCCCCGTGGCGGGTGAAGAGGTGGCGGATCTCGCCGCCGGTGCGGTTGCGGTTGTCGGTCAGCGCTTCGACAAGGATCGCGACGCCGCCCGGCCCGTAACCCTCGTAGACGACTTTTTCGATCGCCTCTCCCCCGGCCTCGGCCCCCACGCCACGGGCGATCGCACGCTCGATGTTCTCCTTCGGCATGCGCGCCTCTTTCGCCTTCTGGATGGCGTGGGCGAGCGCGGGGTTGCCGTCGGGGTCACCACCGCCCTCGCGCGCGGCGACCTGGATCGCGCGCGCCAGCTTGGTGAAGAGCTGCCCGCGCTTGGCGTCTACAGCCTTCTTCTTGTGCTTGATCTGCGCCCACTTGGAGTGGCCTGCCATCGCGCAGCAGTTTAGGTCCGCTCAGCCAGTCACCGAGCTCAGATCGCGAAGCGACCGTCGCGCTGCAAGGTTTCGCCGTCGACGGTGATCTCGCCCCCGTTGCGGAGGTCGAGCACCATGTCCCAGTGGATCGCCGACTCGTTGCGACCACCCGTCTCCGGGTAGCTGGCGCCGAGCGCAAGGTGGACGGTACCGCCGATCTTCTCGTCGAGCAGGATCTCCTTCGTAGCGGTGGCGATCCCGTAGTTCGTGCCGATGCCGAGCTCGCCCAAGCGACGCGCCCCCTCGTCGGTGTCGAGCATCTGCAACAGAAAGTCGGCGCCCCGCTCGGCGTCGGCGTCGACCACACGCCCGCCCTCGAACCGCAAGCGCACGCCCGCCACCTCGCGCCCGCCGTAGACCGCCGGGAAGGTGAAGGTCACTTCGCCATCGACCGAGTCTTCGATCGGAGCGGTGAAAAACTCGCCGTCGGGCATGTTGCGTTCGCCCACACAGGGGATCCAGCGCCGCCCCTCGACCGCCAGGCGCAGATCGGTGCCGGGAGCGGTTATGCGCACCTCGCTGCGCCCCTCGACCCACTCGGCGAGCCGGCGCGTCTCGGCGGCGCGCTCGCGCCAGGCGGCGATCGCGTCGCCGCCGTCGACGAGGCACGCCCCGTAGTAGAAGCGCTCGTACTGATCGAGCGACATCCCCGCCTCGGCTGCGTAGGCGTGGGTCGGAAAGAGCGTCAAGACCCAACGCAGCTCGCCGGCTGCCGAGCGCCGCATCTGCGTATCGAGGAGAGCGCGGCGAGCCTTTTGTGCGCGTGCCTGGCGCGCGGGATCGACCTGGGTCAGCGCGCGCGTATTGTGTTCGGCGAGGATCGCGAAGCGCACGTCGGCTTCCTCGGCCGCCCACCGCGCCGGCGGCGGCACGAAGTCGAGCTGCTCGTCGTTCGCAAGCTCGTAGAAGAGCGCTGGCGCCTCCTCGGGCGAGAGCTGGACGACGGGATGCCCACCGGCGCGCAGAACCTCCTCGAAGATCGCCAAAACCAGCGGCTCGGCGGCCGTCGACGCCTGGATGACGCACACGTCACCCGGTTTCACCTCGGTCGAGTAGCGCACGAGCACGCGCGCCAGCGCTTCGACACGTTGGTCCCTCACCTTCCCCGTACCTCCTCGTCGGTTGCCACTGCCGCGGTCCGCTCCCCCTGCGACCCATCCCCGAGCCGGCGCGGCTCTCCCTCGTGCGCAGACGTTTCGCCCGTCTCGGCGCCCTTCCGCGCGGCGGCCACGAGCTGGCGGTGCAGACGGACGTCATCTGTGAGCTCGGGGTGGAAGGCGATCGCCACGGTCGCTCCCTGGCGCACCGCAACAGGGTGGCCCTTGACACTCGCCAGCACCTCGACGCCGGTGCCGACCTCCTCGACCCACGGGGCGCGGATGAACACCGCGCGCAGGGGGCCCCCCGCTAGCCCGCGCACAGGCAGCTCGCACTCGAAGGACGCCACCTGGCGGCCGAAAGCGTTGCGCCGGCAGCGGATGTCGAGGACGCCGAGGTGGTCGCGGTCGAGCACGATCATCCCCGCGCAGGTTGCAAGGCAAGGCAGTCCGGCGGCGAGCAGTTCGCGCAACGGATCGGCTAGCCGCTCGCGCTCGATGCCCATCGTGATCGTGGTCGACTCGCCCCCCGGCAGCACCAGCGCGTCGACACCCTCGAGGTCGCGCGAGGTGCGGACACGCCGCGTGTCCGCGCCGGCGCGCTCGAGCATCCGCTGGTGGGCCTCGAAGTCGCCTTGGATCGCCAGTACGCCGACGAGCGGCCGCCGCTCCGAAGCAGCCTCCCCCACTACCACCCGCGCTGCTGGAGCAGGTTGCCGGAAGCCGCCAGCTCGCCGATCTCGATCCCCGTCATCGCCTCGCCGAGACCGCGCGACGCTGCGGCGATCCGCTCGGGGTCGTCGTAGTGAGTGGTGGCCTCGACGATCGCCCGCGCCCGCCGCTCGGGATCCTCGGACTTGAAGATGCCCGAACCGACGAAAACGCCTTCCGCACCCAGTTGCATCATCAGCGCCGCGTCCGCGGGGGTGGCGATGCCGCCGGCGCTGAACAGCACCACAGGGAGACGACCGTGCTGCGCCACCCAGCGAACGAGCTCAAGCGGGGCGCCGAGCGCTTTCGCTGCCGCCGGCAGTTCGGCCTCGTCGAGCGTCGTCAGGCGGCGGATCTCGCTCGTGATCATGCGCATGTGGCGCACGGCCTCGACGACGTTGCCGGTGCCAGCCTCGCCCTTCGAGCGGATCATCGCCGCACCTTCGGCGATCCTCCGCAGCGCCTCGCCGAGATTCGTCGCCCCACACACGAAAGGAACCTTGAACTGCCACTTGTCGATGTGGTGCTGCTCGTCGGCCGGGGTCAGTACCTCGGACTCGTCGATGTAGTCGACCTCGAGCGCCTCGAGAACCTGCGCCTCGACGAAGTGACCGATCCGCACCTTGGCCATCACCGGGATCGTCACCGCTCCTTGATCTCCTCGATCTTGGTGGGATCGGCCATCCGCGCGACGCCACCGGCGGCGCGGATGTCGGCGGGCACGCGCTCGAGCGCCATCACGGCGCACGCTCCAGCGGCCTCGGCGATTCGCGCCTGCTCGGCGGTGACCACGTCCATGATCACGCCGCCTTTGAGCATTTCGGCGAGACCCGTCTTGACGCGCAGCGTGCCGGTCTCCATCGTCCGGCAGGATACTTCGCGCGCGCCCTGGGCCGCCCGGCCCCGTCACCCGGCAGGCACGAGCGACTTATTTGAGCTTGAACGCTTTGATGCGGTCGGCGTAAGCAGACTCGTCGAGCGCATACACGCCGTACGCGAGCGCCTGCACAAGCGACAGCAGCGCCACGTGCGAGCGCACGTAGGCCGGGCTATCGGAGGAGTAGAAGAGGGCTTCGTCAGCGACTCGTGCCGCCTCCGAGAGCGTCGAGTCGCAGATCGCGATCGTGCCGGCGCCGCGGTTGCGGGCGAGCTTGAGCGCCCGCACGACCAGCGCGTGCGGGCGGCCAGCGCTGAAGCCGATCAGCAAGCTGCGCCTGTCGACGCGCGCCAGGCGCGCGAGCCCCTCCTGGCTCGGGCTCGCCACCACGTCGGCACGGAGATCGAGCAGCATCAGTAGATGGCGCAGGTAGCTGGCGAAAAACGCCATCTGGTCGGTGCCACAGAGGACGATGCGGTCGGCGCGCGAGATCATGTCGACGCAGCGCGCCACCGCGCCGCGATCGACCCGACGCGCGGTCGCCTCCAGGTTGCGGTGGTCGGCCTGGAGCGCGGCCTCGAACTCGGTCTGGTCGATCGGAAAGAGCGGCGGTGCGGCTAGACCCGCGAGCTCCTCGCTCTCGCGCCGGCTGCGGTACTCCTCGCGCGCGGCGTGCTGCAACTCGGGGAAGCCCTCGAAACCGAGCGCCTGGGCGAAGCGAACGACGGTCGAGCT
>NICF_comb_assmDRAFT_10000281_pt1 | contig 42987 bp, 33 predicted proteins | sample NewIslPassag4_SG_FD_11279 | JGI IMG/M metagenome (IMG submission 11279)
GCAGCGACGGCCCACCGGCACTGGCCCAGACGATCAGGCCCCAGCCGGCAAGCGCCTTGAGGCGGCGAGACGACTCGGTCGCGAACGGGCTAACGCAAGGGAGAGGTCGCGTGTGGTGTAGAATCCTCAGACTTAAGCCACGGAAGGTATTATAGGTCGCATCATGATAGATGTCGATAGAATATGGACTATCATCGCGAATACACTCCAACTTCATGATACGTTCATATCGTCTGGTTATGGGTGTCGTCACGGATTCCTTTTCGTGCAAGTCAGACGCATTTGGCGGATTCTGAGTGAACATTCCAGCAGAAGGAGGCGCCGAACGATGAGTTCCGCAGACCCCCGGGCCAGCATACGAGGTGTCATGTCGTTGCTGCTCACGCCTTTCAACGCCGACGGCTCCATTGACTGGCCGGCCTACGACGCATACGTCGATTGGCAGGTATCGAAACACCCTGATGGATTGTTTGCGGTGTGTGGTTCTAGCGAGATGAAGTGGCTCGAGGCGGACGAGCGGGTCGAATTGGCCCGTAGGGCCGTGCGGAGCGCCGGGAATTTGCCCGTCGTCGCCACGGCCAACTTGGAACCGGATCTCTCCCGGCACCGCGAGGAGCTCATGAGAATGATCGACACGGGAATTTCAGGCGTCGTCTTGGTACCGCCCCAAGAGCTGGCTTCCGATCCGGATCGCCTCGAGGCGTACTTCGGAGAGTTGGCCGCAGCTTCTCCGATTCCGGTGTTTCTTTACGAGTGGCCCAGCGTGAAGCCCTGTCATTTGCCGGCGGAGAGTTTCGGCCGACTGGTGCGCGAGCGCGGGGTAGCGGGCATCAAAGATACGACCTGCACCCTGGAGGGGATCACGGCCAAAATCCGATGCGCTCCGGGAGCGGTCGTCTTCCAGGCAAACACCCCCTTTGCGGTCGATGCCATCAAAGCGGGCGCCGGTGGGGTGATGGCCATCACCTCGACCTGCTGCACCGACTTAGTGGTTGCGCTCTGGAAAAACATCAACTCGGGGGCCAATGACGAAGAGGTCGCTTCGTTCCACCGTGAGCTCGTCTTCCTTGATGCCGTGTTGGGGCGCAGTCACCCGGCTGGGGCGAAATATCTGGTGAGCCGGCGCGGAGTGCCCTTTGGGCTCTACACCAGAGCTTCCTCGACGCTTCGGCCCCAGGACTTGAAGGCGCTTGATGTATGGCTGTCTGCCTCGGTGAAGGCTCTGGGCCTAAGTTAACGGACGGAGGTCTCACGCCCCGTCCTGGAGGATCCGCTTCACCGCCTCGAGCACGTATTCGGCCACATTGGCCGGTTCGGCTTCGGCCCACGTGTGCCGGTCCTGCTCAAGGCTGTCTCTTCCGCCGTCCGTGAGGACGAGGACGCCTTTGGCGGGCCTTGTGCGCGGGGAGGATGTCAAGCATCCCCGTACCCTCGACGATCTAGCTTCTGTAAACGTCGACGTCGAAATCTCGCACCGCCCGTTCGCGAATGGCTTCTAACTATCGTTGCTTTCCGGGTGTGCTTGCAATAAATGCAAACACTCTCTCAATCTTTGCGACAGGGAGCTTTGGTACCAGTCCCTAACGCCAACAACCGGGTGAGACGTCTCGAGGACCCAAAACGTGCAGATTGGTCGAAGTGGGAAGGAGACTCGCTTGGTGCAACGCGAGGCGAACGTCACGTATGAAGCGCTGAGTCGCCATTTCGTCGTACCTTCGTTCCTTGTTGTCGCCTGTATCGCCTCCGTGGCGGTATCCATCGCGGTCTTCGGCGGGGGAGAGGCGAGGGCGGCGGTTGACACGATGTCCGAAGCCATTCGGTTCCGCGAGGCCTACGTTGATGAACGCGGCATCATGAGGTGGAGGGATGACGGTTCGGAGGTCGCGTTGTTCGGTGTCAATTATCTCTTACCGTTCGGCGACGAGTACCACCGCACGTCCCTTTTGGGCGAAGACCCCTGGACCGTGTTGGAACGGGACTTCTCGCACCTTGAGCGATTGGGCGTCGATCTCATCCGTATCCACATCTTTGACCGGGAGATCAGCGATCGAGACGGGCATCTTGTGGAGTCCGTCCACCTGCGGCTTCTTGACCGCCTCGTTCAGCTCGCGGAGCGGCACGGAATCTACCTGTTTCTTACGCCGATCGCCTGGTGGTGGACGCCAAACCAGAGCCCCGGCTTTTCGACCTCTTATCCCATGATGGAGATGAACGTCCATCCGGACGCGATCAAGGCTCAAGAAGTGTACCTTGAGGAGCTCTTGTCTCGAGTGAACCCCCTTACGGGACGGAGATACGCCGACGAACCCCATATCGTCGCGTGGGAGATTATCAACGAGCCGCTTTATGACCCGGCGACTACGGATGAGCAGGTGCTGGCCTACATAAACCGGTTGGCTACGAGCATCCGTAGGACGGGGACGACCAAACCGATTTTCTATAACTTCTGGGAAGGGAAGGCGCGCTTGGCCCAGCGCTCCGGCTTGGACGGGGCGACGTTCAACTGGTATCCGACGGGCCTTAACGCCGGTGCTGGACGCCGCGAGAATGTGTTGCCGCTGGTGGAGCGGGTGCCCTGGCCGGAGTACCCGTGGGCGTATGAGGGAATGGCGAAAGTCGTCTATGAATTTGACGCGGCCGATATCTTGAGCCCGCTATACCTTCCTGCCATGGCTCTCGCAATGCGTTGCGCGGGCGTCCAGATGGCGGCTCAGTTCCAGTACGACGCGTTGTCCACCGCACCGTACAATGCCGCGTACGCGACTCACTACCTCAACCTCGCTTATACGCCTGAGAAAGCCGTCGCCTTTTGGATTGCCGGGCACGTGTTTCGGTCGATCTCAACCGTGGAGCTATGTGCGGATTCGCTGTTCCAACTGGTTCTTGATCCCGAGGCGGACCTCGTGGTTTTGGATGATGGGGAATGGTTCGCACATACGGGAAATACCGTCGCATCACCTCGGGATCGGGCGAGTCTTCGGCACGTCTACGGTACCGGATCGTCGCCGGTCGTTCGCTATGAGGGGACAGGTGCGTACTTCTTTGACCGGATGGGGGAGGGGCTGTGGAGCTTAGACCTGTTTCCCGACGTCGTGGCGCTGGCCGACCCGCACGCCCCGGGCAAGCTCGACAGGGAAGTGGGGCGGCTCATCAGCCGGCGGCAACGCATGGCAGTGAACCTTCCAGGTTTGGAAGGCGGCTTTCTGGTCGTGGATGCGACGAGCGGTCGCACTGTCGCCCGGTTGCATGGAGACGCAGAGTTTGAGATCGAGCCGGGGAACTACTGGTTGGTCGCAGACGAGGAGGCAGCCGAACTCGGAGTCGTTGAGCAGCAGAGACTTGGGCGACTCTCTCGCGGACTGGTAACCCGGCCGTTCATCCCCGTGCCGGAGCCTGGCTCCCGTCCGCCAGCCCTGCGGCACACCCCGCCGGCGAATGCGACGGCGGGCCGGCCCGTGACCCTGGACGTGGTGGTCGCGGCGGATCAGTCTCCGGACGGCGTCGTGGCCGTGATGGTCGATGGGAGCGGGGCGCTCAGGGAGATTCCTCTTGAGCGCGTCGGAGCATACCAGTACCAGGGGGACATTCCGGCAGAATTCGTGCGGGAGGGGATTTTGCGTTACTGGTTCCGGGTGGAAATCGATGGCGCGAGCCATTACCTCCCGCCCGGTGCCGGGGGAACTCCTTCCAGCCAAGTTTCTCCGAGCGATGGAACTCCCATTGAAGCCGCTCTTCACGGAGAGCACTCGGCCTACAGGGAGCTCCCTGGCAGGGAGCACATTTTGGGTGGCGGAGCGGTCGATGATCGGTTCGTCCTCGATCTTGACCTATCGCTCATCAGCCGGTTTGCCGGGATGACGTCGCCAGGAGCGAAGGGAGCTTTCCGCCGCTACGTCGACGAGCCGGGCGATCGGCCGCATCTTCACGTGTACGCGGGCGGCTTCGAGTACCCCGACGGCCACGTGAACGTGACGCTTCCGGTACCGGCCGCACCGGAGGCGGGCGTCCTGGTCGTCGAAATGCGCTCCGCGCGACCGCAGACTTCCAAGGTTCAGGTCGTGTTGATCGACCGCTTTGGACGAGGGTTTGGCTGGAACGTGGCGCTATCGCCGCAATGGCGTGAATTTCGTGTTCCCATCGACGATCTTCAACCGGTCTGGGATGGGCTGCCCGGGTCGCTGAACCCAAGTCAGCTCTCGCAAGTGGCTCTGATCTTTGGCTCCTGGCTTTACGGGTTCGATGGCGGGGCGAAGCCGCATGCGTTTGACGTGAGCCGGATCGCGCTGGAAAGAGCCCCGGTGTCCTTTGAAGTGCCGCTGCGTGCGGAGACGTTCGAGACCCGCATCGCCCTGTTTGACCCCGCAGCTCACCCAGTGAAGCTGCAGGGCGTCCCGTCGCGCAGGAGCGCGGTGGTCGAGCATGGCGGCGAACCGGTGCTTCGGATGGAGGCGGACGGCTTCCAAGAAGCGCCGGCTTGGGTCTACTTTTATCACCCGGTTCACGTGGGAATTGCGCCGGACCGGACGCGCGCACAGGACGAAGGAATAGCAGAGCCGCAGATCGAGATCGAGCTGCGCTCTCTCAACGAAAGCCTGAAGTGGGTGGAGATCGTCCTGGTGGAAAAGGACGGGGCGCCGTGGGGCGTCAACATCCCGGTCTCGACGGAGTGGTCCGTCGTGCAAATCGCCGTGGGCGACTTGCACTACTTTTCCCACTGGGACCACCTACCTGCGGGCAGAGGAGGCCCAAGCGATCGGCTGCGCGTGGAGAACATCGCCGCGGTGAACTTCGGGTTCGGCGCGTGGCTCGTCCCAGGGCACGAAGCCGAAGCGCACGGCGTGGAGCTCAAGAGGATCTCGTTGCGCCTCGATTAGCCATCAGGCTCTGGGGATTCATGTCCCGGGAAGTGGGCGTCCGGTGCGTGACCATGGCGGGGTGGCGGGGCGGGCCTGCGGCCGAAGCCTAATAGAGGCAAGACAAGAATGCGGCCGCCGTTCGTGGCGAACGGCGGCCGTCTGGATGATGGACGAGACTTCCGTTTCGACCCTGCTTTCGGTCTTCCTCTTGCAGGCAGGCGTCGCCTTTACCGCTGCCTTAGCATGCCCTGGATGACGTTGTGGAGATTCTCAGCGACCGACGCAGCCGGAGCACTGCCGTCGCGCAGCGGAGCGCCGAGGTTCCAGAGCAACCCTTCGACTTCGCCCCAGATAGGAGAGAGGTACGACTCGGAGGCGACGCCGTACTCCATCATCGGCACGACGAAGGCTTGCCATTTGCCCTGCGGACCCCACGAAGGATCGCTGTAGAGGGCTGCGGCCACATCTTGCCGGGCCGAGATGTCGCCGCTGGCTCGAGAGTAGATCTCCTGGGCTTCAGCGCTTAGAATCCACTTCAAGAAGAGCCAAGCCTCTTCAGGATGCTGGCTGTTGTGGGGAATGCCGTAGCCGCCGAACCCGACGATCGCCGCCTTCTGGGTGTCCCACGGGTACGGCGCCACGTCCCATTCGAAGGGCACGTGCTCAAAGCGCCAGAAGCTCGTCCACTCGTTCACCATGACCAGGCGCTCGATGTTGAAGGCGTCGATATAGCCGTCGCCTAGCACGCGGTGTTCGGCGACCAGGCTTTGCCAGCGCTCAAGGCCGCGGACGGTTTCGGGCGAGCTGATCTCGACTCCGTCAGGTCCTCGTTGAAGAAGCGACCGCCGTTTTGATAGACCACGTTGAGCTGGTCGATCCAGTTGATCATGCGGCGCTTGTAGTCGCCGGTCGACGGATCGAACTCCATCAGCTTGCGGGAGATCTCAATGAAGTCGTCCCAGCTCCAGCTGCCCATCTCAAAGAGCTGGTTGGGCGTCGCAAGGCCAAACCGGCTGAAGAGCTCTTTGTTGTAGTACATGGCCGGCGTGGCCATGTGGTTGGGCAGGGTGTAAAGCCCCGGCCGCCTGGGCGTGCGGCCGTACTCCAGCAGGACAGGATTGAAGACGCTGAGGTCGAAATGATCCCGCTGGATCAGGGGCTCAAGGTCGAGGAAGATGCCTTCCGCGATGGTGCTGGGGCTTTGGTTAAAGGCGACGTCAGGGGCAGCATTCCCGAGCACCCGGGTGATGAGCGTAGGATAGTAGTCCTCCCAGAGTGCAACCACTTCCCGGTTTACCTTGATGTTGGGGTACATGGCTTCAAAACGGCGGATGATCTCGGCCTCGGCGATTTCACGCTCGTCCGAGGTCCCTGACACCAGCCAGGTGATGGTCGTCTGAGCGTGTGCGCCAATCGACGCCCACAGCACGCTCAAGACGACGCCGGCGATCAGCCACGGTACTGCTCGTCTCATCGTGGTTCCCTCCTATTGCTTTTTCTTGTGTGGCGTAGACAGCACCTTGCTCGTAGATTTGGGCGCTGCTTGCGCCCTTGCCTTTGACGGTAATTGACAGGGAGTTTGCATTTGTTGCGGAGGCGGTACAGGTGGCGATCCCGGTGGTGATCGACACGGACTTGGGCAACAACATCGACGACGCCTTTGCCTTGGCGCTTGCGGCCGTTTCACCCGAAATCGAGCTATTGGGTGTGACGACGACGTGGTATCAGGCGTCGTCGAGAGCGCTCATCGCCCGGCGCCTTCTTGGGGCGTGGGGAAGGACGGACGTGCCCGTGAGCGCGGGGCAGCACCCACGTTACACTAAGGAGAACGAGCAGAGCCATCGGTATTTCACCCTCCAGCGGTTTGCCGCACCGGCGCCGCCCATGGCGCCGTCTTCCGGGAAACCGGCAGCGGAGTGGCTGCGAGAGCTCCTCGAGCGGCGGCGGATCACCTACATCGCCATGGCGCCCCTGACCAACCTGGCGCATTTTCTCACGGAGTATCCCGATCTGACAGGTCAGATCGAGCGAGTCATCCTGATGGGTGGATGGGCGAGTCAGGCCCTGCCCGAATGGAATATCTACCAGGATCCGGAAAGCGCAGCACTGGTGGTGCGCTCGGGCCTGCCGGTGGTGGCGATTGGCTACGAAGCCACGCTTAACTGCATTCTCTCGGCTCGAGACGTGAAGACCCTCTACGCAGTCGAACACCCTGGANCCCGCTTTTTGATGGCCCTCTACGACCAGTGGTCCCGGGCCACGGGGCATACGCCGCCGGTGATGTACGATCCGCTGACCGTCGCAGCGGTGATCGATCCGACGCTGCTCGAGTACGAGGAGAAGAGCGTCAACGTGCAGACCGCCGAAGGGCCGGCATACGGCGTGATGTACACGGATTCGGCCGGGGGATACCCGGTTCAGGCCGCTGTCGGGGTGAATCGCCGGAAGTACTTGCAGCTTCTGATCCACCGCTTGAGCGGGGCAAGTCCGGTGGCCGCCTCAGGCCCCGCTTTATCCTCCCCTGTTGCATCCTCGTGGCCTCCCTCGCCTCTATGGGCCGCCTCAAGTTTCAAGGCGCTCTCCGCCCGCAGTCCCGCGACCGTTCCCCAGTTGGAGATCAGAGAAGGAATTGAGTTGAACTACTATCCCGGTTGGAGGCTGCCTAAAGCGGTCGCGGTAGCGCACACGATGGCGGTGGTGGTAAGCGGAGCGGGGCGGATCGCGGTCGAAACCGAGCCGGCGCGTCCCATCGGTGAAGGCGATCTGATCTACCTGGCATGCAACGAGGTGTATTCGCTCGAGACGAGCTCCGGGATGAGCCTCGAGCTCATCTCCTTTGACGCGTGGAACACGGAGCTTGGGACCGGCGACCACCCGGACCGATGGACGAGGCGGCTCTTTGATCTTCCTGCTCTCTTTACTCGGAGCGAGGAGGTAGAAAGCGCCGGCAAGCTGCTGCGCCGAATCGTTTACAGTTGGCGCAGGCCATCCATCGAAAACATGCTCGAAGCCCACGGCCTGCTGATGCGGCTTTTGTCTCGCCTGATCCTCATCCGGACCCAACAGGTGGAGCATCTCAACGCCCAGCGGTACCACCTGGTGCAGCAGGCCAAGCAGTACCTCGAGCAAAACGTGGAGGGCAGCGTGACGCTGGATGACCTCTGCCGGCACGTTGGGATGAGCAAATATCATCTCATCCGCCTTTACCGGGAGGCGGAACGCATGACGCCGATGGAATATTACCGACTGCTCAAGATGAGACGGGCCCGTTCTTTATTGGAACTCAGTAGCCTTTCAATCAAAGAGATCGCAAGCCGCTTGGGATACTCGTCGCCCACGGTATTTACCAGGGCTTTTCAAGCGGAGATGTCCATGAGCCCTGGAGAGTACCGCCGCATGATTCAATCGCCCGGCGGCCCGCAATGAATGTCAACTCCTCGCTAACGGGTGTCAAAGGCCGGCGGGGAGCCGCCGGGGAATCGAGGCAGAGCCCGCGAATTCGAAAGTTCGCCAGGTTACAGAAGCACACGAGGGTGATGCCGCAAGATGACGCTTTCGTTGAGGCATAAGGTCTTCATCGACACGGATATTGGAAACGACGTCGACGATGCGTTCGCTTTGAGCTTTGCTTTGTTACACCCAGAGATCGACCTCGTCGGTGTATCGGTCGTCGACAACTACGGTCACCTGCGGGCCCGCATCGTGAGGGCGTTTCTGGATGCGGCCGGCAGGACCGACGTGGAAGTTTCCATCGGTTGCGAGGCTTCTCCGACTCATGCGCACGTTCCGCCGCTCCCGTCCCAACTGGATTGGGCCCAGCGTTCGCTCAGCCCTGCGGCTTGTGAAGACGAGCGCTCTCGGCTCGATGCGTGCGCGCACTTGCACGAGGTTGTCTCCCGCTATCCCAACGAAGTGACCGTGGTGGCCATCGGCAGGCTGACAAACATCGATGAGGCCTTGCGGCGCTACCCCGATCTTGCAGGGAAAGTAAAGGGGTTTGCGATTATGGGCGGGGAGGTGGATGTGTTTCGGCGGGAGCACAACTTCGCCAACGACTACTTGGCGGCAGACCGCGTGTTGGCGGCGAAGGTGCCCAAGTTCCTCGCCACGTGGAGCATCAGCCGGCAGCTGGTGCTCGAGGCGGAAGACCTGGAGACGCTCTGGCAGCGTGGCACGCCGGTGACCCATCTCCTCAGGAGCCTGCAGGAGGTCTGGGGGCATAAGCCCGTCCTCTACGACCTTTCGCCGCTGTTGTGGCTCGTCGATCCCAGGCTGTTTAGGACGCGCATGATGTGCCTGCGCGTAGAGACCGCCGGCATACTCACACGGGGTGTGGTCGTGGAGTGCGACGCCCACTCCCATGCTTACGGCCTTCCCCTCTCCGAGTGCAGCGTCGCAGGATTGTCTGTCTTGCACGCCGAGCCCACCGAAACCACACGCGCGATCGACGTCGCGAGGGCCAAGGAAATCGTACTCGAAACGCTGTGCCGCTGGCCGGTATGCGGATGAGGGGATCGGTGGATCTGCGGGGGGCATCTGCGGATGGGATTTCCCTTAGACGGCCATGAACGCCGCATGCCTTGGAACCCCCGAGATCTTGCTGAGCGGAGGGAACTGGTATGAAGATCGCAGTGATCGGTGCGACTCGTGGCATCGGCCTTGAAGTGGTGAAGGCCGCGCTCAGCGATGGCCACGCCGTAACCGCTCTCGTGCGGGTACCTGCCCGCATGTCGATAAACCACGAGCGTGTGCGTATTGTCCCGGGGGACGCGCGGGATCCGGGGGCCGTCGCGGCGGTGGTCAAGGGTCAGGAGGTAGTCTGCGACTGCTTGGGCAGCAAGGATATCATCCGGACCACGACGTTGTTCTCCCAGTGTGCCGAAAATCTTGCACGAGCAATGAAGCCCGAACAGCTGCTCATCGCGGTCACCGGGATGGGCAGCGGGGACAGCAGGGGGCATGGCGGATTCTTGTACGATCGCGTGGTGCTGCCGCTGGTGCTGGGCAGGATCTACGCGGACAAGGAGCGCCAGGAGCGAATCATTATGGAGAAGATCGCACGTTGGGTCATCGTCCGGCCCGGTATCCTGACCAACGGTCCCCGCACGGGCCGCTATCGCGCGCTAGTCGATTTGCGCGGCATACGTGGAGGCAAGATCTCCCGCGCCGACGTCGCAGATTTCATCCTCTCGCAAGCGAAGTCGCCGGCGTTTCTCGGCAAGACGCCGCTCGTGATTTATTGATGTGAATCCATCGGCCGATCCGTCGAAGTTAAAAGGGAGTGGCTATGATTCGGGTTCCGTTCAACCAGCTCGAACACGCATGGAACCCAATCGTGGCCGCCTTTGTCCAGAGAGTTGTTTGACCCCCTTCCCAATCTACACCACTACCTGGATTCGAACTGGCCGCTAGCAGGTCTCCCAGGAATCACGTCGCGCGGTGAGACGGTTGTCGCCGCCGACGCCTGAGTTTTCTCCTCACGGCGGTCGCCTCCCGCACGATTTCCGACTTAAGTATAGGGAATTCGGCGGAGCAAACGCGGAGCGAACCCTTTGTACGCTGGTCTTGCAGTATCGCGAAGTTGCTTAGGGAAGGTGAGTGGCATGGAGGCAAGAGATACTGCGGGCGCTCGGCGCGTGCGGCTCCTTGGCGCGCTGTTGGCGCTGGGGCGTCTCCTCGGAGCGGCGGCGGTGGCGTCTGCCTTGGAGCCGACGGTGGACGTGACCGCTTTTCCGCTTTCGCGGACACACGGTGTTTACGGCGGAGGAGCTGAGCGACGTCCTTGCCGGCACCGTCGGTCCGGCGCTTCGAGCGGCCGTGCGGAAACACACCGCTCGCGTGTCAAAGGACCCGGTGAACAGTCCAACCCCTAGAATCGTCGAGGAGGCTGTGCGGGAAATGAAGAGCCCGCACAGCCTCCTTGTCTTGCGGGAACGGGATTGGCTCCCTGGAGCACACGCGGTTCGTCCTAAGGTTGCCCGTCCATTTCACCAGGGGCAGCCCTTCATTCCGCCGGCCGTCCTAAAAGCGCTTCGATCCTCGGCCGTATCATGTCGACGGCTACGTCGTAAGCGTACTGGTTGGACCGGATCGACAAGTTGAAAAGCTCCCAAAAGGCGCTGTCGATCTGGGCGATGTCGCCGGTCATCCGCGAGTAGATCGTGGGGCGGCTCTCCACGACGGCGTCGGCGAAGGCCCGCAGATTGTACCCTGGGACAAGATCAAAGTAGGCCTGCGACGCCGAACGCCGAACCGGCGGAAGGCCGGAGTTTGCGATCAAGATCTCTTGGCCCTTTCGTGAGACGAGAAAACGCACGAGGAGCCACGCCTCTTCCGGGTGAGGGGTGCCGCTCCATATTCCAAAGGAGTCGTCCACAAGATAGCTCCATCTCCCCGCAGGGCCTGCCGGGCGGCGGATCACATCCATATCAAACAGGCCCGTCGAGTTGTTGTAAAGCCGAAAGGCTTCGCTCATGCCATCATCGAGCATCGAAACCCTGCCCTGGAGGAAGTAGGTGGCGCTGTGAACCGGCGCGGCGATCTCCTCCTCCCAGATCATCTCTTGCAGGAAGCGAGCTCCAAGCTTGGCCTCATCCTGGTGTCCGATGAATCGCGTCGGATCGTTGGGATCGAGCAGGTCGCCGCCCGCGCCCCAGATCCAGTTGAGCATCCGAGGAACGGAGCTGATGCCAAGACTGACGCCGTAACGCGTGATCTCGCCCGCCGCATCCCTGACGGTAAGTTTGCGGGCCGATTGGCGAAACATCTCCCACGTCCATTCGCCCAGTTGATCCAGTTGTGCCGGGTCCATCAATCCCGCTTCTTGGAAGTCATCGATGTTGTAATACATCACCATGACGTTGATGTACCGGGGCATCCGGTACTGGGATCCTGCTCGGGGACCGAAGCGGGTGAAGGACGACTCCCAAACTGCCGGGTAAAAGTCGGCAATCTCTTCCTGGGTGAAATCGCGCTCGACGTAGGGAGTCAAATTGAGCAGTAGCCCGCGTTGCTCCAGTTGCCTGCCGAACGCGCCCCAGAACTCAAACACGTCGGGCGCCGTCCCTGAAATCATCTGCGCGAGGAGTTGATCCTCCCAGCCGCTTCCCGGCCTCGCTTGGAATTCCACGTTGATGTGAGGATAGAGCGCTTCGAACTCCTCGATCCACTTCTCGGCGACTCCGTCGGCGCGGTAGTAAAGGGTGATCGTCACAGGTTCCTGCGCCAAGGCGACAGAGCCGGCCGCGAGCAGGAGATAGCAAGCGATCCAGCAGCCTGTCCATAGCCGATGAAACGCCGCACGAGGGCATGCCGGGATGTCGTGACACTGCTTTGGGTGACAAGGACGACGACGGGAGTTCACACGATTCAGCGACGCGCGACCAACGAACCGGACAACTGACCGCCTGGATGCTCGTGCGCCCACGCCAAACTCCCCCCGAGGGGTCGCTTAGGCAGCGGAGATGACCAGCGCCCAGGTCCGGGGCGCCTGCGAGAGCCCGCGACCCCGTGTTATTGATGGCGGAGATTTCTGTAATTCATAAATAGTTCCTTCTAATGGTTAAATGTATCAAGCCGGCGCCGGACTCCATTCCGTCGACCACGACTACGGGGGTGACCCGGCCGTGACTTCCCGGTACCATAGGGCAGGATCCGGTCCCAACACGCCCCCGATCGCTCGTGATACGCTGCGGCACGCGGCACAGACCATGGTTGAAAGAGTCTCCACGGCCTCGTCGGTGGCGAGGCGATGGGCCGAGGTCGAAACCGAAATTGCCGCCACCGGGTATCCCATGTGATTGACCACCACCGAGGCGACGCAGCGCACGCCGATGGTGCTCTCCTCCCGGTCCATCGCGTACCCCTGCCGGCGAATGTGTTCGATCTCCTTCCAGATACCCCCAATCGTACAGAGGGTGTTGGGCGTCAGCTTCTCCAGCTTGTACCGGCCAAACAGTTCGTGAAGCTCCCTGTCTGGTGAAAAAGCGAGCATCGCCTTACCGAGGGCCGTGGAATGGAGAGGTGCACGCGCCCCGACCGGCGTGTACATAACATACGAGCTCTGGGGAAGCACGGTGTCGAGGTAGACCACTTCGTCTCCAGAGCGTGTGGCTAAATGTACCGTTTCCTTTACATCGGTGCTCAGCCGGGAGAGAAACGGGTATGCAATCCTTCCAAGATCGACGAGGTGGGGCGCCGGCCGGTACAAATTGATGAGCTGCGACCCGATCCTGTACACTTTTCGAGAGCGCACGAATTCTACGTAGCCCATCCGCCTCAAAGTCTGCAGCAACCGGTGAGTCGTCGCATACGGAAATGCGAGCCGTTCGCTGATCTCTCGGACCGTGATGCCGTCGGGTTCCTTGGCGACGGTTTCCAGCATCTGAAGCGCCTTCTCCACGCTCTTGACGGGCATATGCGTATCCCCCTTGCACAGTAGGCCTTAAGGAGCACGTTCCGGCTTTAAACCGGCTGCGAAGCGGCCTTTGACCAATCAACGGGCCTGCTGTCCGCTGTCGAGGAAAGGCTCGCCTGCGTCTTCTTTTCTCGCTCTCGTTGCTGCGGCGCCTTGCACGGCCGGCTCGAGTAGAGACATCTTGACTAAAGAAACACTTTACGCTACATTCAGCAAAACCCATCCGCAATACGGCACTTTTTCTCATAATGTGAAAAAACGACGGAAGAACAAGCCGATCGCCGGTTCCGTGGAGGTGTCTTTGGGTGTTTGGCATCCCCTGGGTTGATCTAGATGGCATGAAAGAATGGCAGGTGGTCGTCGATCGTGAACCCGGCGTCTACCTGGGCCACCCGACGACGGTCCTCTTGGAGGACGGGAGAACCATTCTCATCGTCTATCCCCGAGGGCACGGCCGTGGGCCCATCATTCTGAAGAAGAGCGAAGACGGGGGGATCACGTGGTCCGATCGCTTGCCCGTGCCCGAAAACTGGGCGACCAGCCAGGAGACGCCCACCATCCACCGGGTGATTGATCCCGGCGGAGTCCGGCGGCTCATTGTGTTTTCGGGGCTTTATCCCATTCGCATGGCTGTCTCCCAAGACGACGGCGTCACCTGGTCCGAGCTGGCTCCTATCGGCGACTTTGGCGGGATCGTCGCCATGGCCAGCGTCCTTCCGCTGCGAGATGGTCCCGGTCACTACGCGGCGTTCTTCCACGACGACGGCCGCTTCTTGCGCGGCAGCGGCGTTCGAAGCTCGTTTCAAGTGTTTCAGACTATCTCCCGCGACGGTGGCCTGACCTGGAGCGAGCCGGTAGTGATTGCCACCCATCCCACTGCACACTTATGTGAGCCGGGCGCGGTTCGTTCGCCCGACGGGAAACAGATCGCCCTGCTGCTGCGGGAGAATAGCCGGCGTTATCATTCGTTCGTGGTGTTTAGTGATGACGAAGGCAAGCATTGGTCGGAGCCCAAAGAGCTGCCGTTGGCCTTGACGGGAGATCGCCACGTCGCCCGCTACGCCCCGGACGGCCGCTTGGTCGTCTCGTTTCGGGATACTGCACGGGGCTCTCCCACGTGGGGCGACTGGGTAGCGTGGGTCGGCCGCTACGAAGACCTTCTTACGGGGGGTGTGGGAGAGTACCGCATCCGGTTCAAAGACAACCACCACGACGCCGATTGCGCCTACCCGGGGCTGGAACTTTTGCCTGACGGCACCTTTGTCACAGTGACCTATGGCCACTGGACGCCGGGGGAAGCGCCGTACATCCTGGCCGTCCGGTTCCGCCTCGATGAAGTGGACCGGATGCTTGGGGAGCGCACTAGGGAACGTTAAGACGAAAGGCTGAGTCACGTTGACGAGCCAGTTGAAAAACGGGTTTCAGGGGCTCATCGCAGCCGTCTTCACGCCGCTGCACAGCGACGGATCGCTTCGCTTGGCACAGGTGCCCACGCTGGTCGATCATTTGGTAGCCCAAGGTGTTACGGGAATCTTCGTCTGCGGCAGCACCGGAGAGGGGCCGCTGCTATCCAGTGCAGAGCGAAGGAGGGTAGCCGAGGCGTACGTCACCGCCGCCAAGGGGAGATTGCGGACCATCGTTCACGTGGGACATGACTCCCTAGCCGAAGCATCCGGGTTAGCCGAACACGCCGCAGGCATCGGTGCGGACGCCATTGCGGCGCTGCCGCCTGGATACTTTCGATGCGACTCGGTGGACTCGCTCATCAACTGGCTCGGAGAGATCTCGCGTCACGCCCCGTCGCTGCCGCTCTACTACTACCACATCCCGACGATGAGCGGCCACTCTTTTGACGTGGCCGAGCTATTGGAAAAAGCTTCGACTGCTCTGCCGGCTCTGAAGGGGATCAAGTACAGCGCCACGGACCTCGCCAAGTTGCACCAGTGCATCGAGATTTCGAAGGGACGATACGACCTCTACTTCGGTGTCGACGAAATGCTGTTAGGGGCGGTGGCCATCGGTGCCAACGGCGCTGTAGGCAGCACCTACAACTTCGCGGCGCCGCTTTATCTCGAGATGATCCAAGCCTATTGCGCAGGCGACGTGGACCACGCCCGCCGCCTTCAGGCCCGAGCGGTCCAGATGGTGTCGATCTTTAGCCGCTACCGAGGGCTTCCCGCCATCAAAGCCACCATGAAGCTGGCGGGCATCGACTGCGGCCCAAATCGCCTTCCCTTGCGCACGCTCACCGCCGGGGAACTGGAGCAGTTGAAAGCCGAGCTGATCCAACTGGAACTGCTTTCTTGAACATTACTGAACCTAACCCTTGTCCACGGGACGTACGGTTCCTTGCGTCTCTTGCTAAGTGAAGTTCACGACTACCAATACTAACCAGAACACTCTTGCGGATAAGGAGGTCAGTGCTGGTGAAGCGAGTCTTGCATACGCCGCTGCGGGTGATGGGAGTCGTCTTTCTTGGCTTGATGTTGGGTGGGATGGCGCATGCGCAGGTCAAGCTTGTCTACACCAACAACGTGAGCGCCGTGACCGCCAACGTCGAGCAGCAATTGATCGAGCTCTTTATGGCCGAAAATCCCGGCATCGAAGTGGAATACCGCAACGCACCCATCAGCCCGGAGCAGCTCCTTTTGTGGACCGCGGCAGGGACAGGTCCGGACGTGTTTATGGTCCACAGCCACACCTTCAGCGAGCTGGTGGGTCTCAACCTCCTGGCGCCTCTCACCGAATGGGCCTTGCGAGACGGGGAAATCGACCTCAACGATCTCTTCCCCGAGGCGGTCGAGGAGTTTTCACACGACGGGATTCTCTACGGAATGCCCTACGAGTACCACTTGGTCGCAGCCTTGTTTTATAACGCGGATGCCTTCGCCGAGTCGGGGCTTCCTGAGCCGCCCGCCGAATGGCCTTGGCAGCAATTCCTACAGGACGCAAAGAAGCTCACCCGTTTTGACGGCGACGAAGTCATCCGGTGGCCGATCTACACGTATCATCCCCTCAACTTCGTCCATAGCTGGGGTGGTGGGCTGGTCGACGACTGGCGCAATCCCACTGACACCATTTTGGACTCACCCGAATCCATCGCCGGGTACGAGGCGTACGTCGACCTGGTGACGATGGGCTATTCTCCTCCTTCTGCCAGCTACACGGACGGCTTCTTGTCCGGAAACTTGGCGATGGTTATCAGCGGGCTCTGGGGAGCCTACTCATTCGTAAACGCCGACTTTGAATGGGACATCACCGTACCTCCTCTTGGAGAGGGGCCGTCCGGGGGACGCGGGTACGAGTTCGTCAGCCGGGCGATCGGGATGAGCCCCCAGACGTCGCATCCGGAGGAAGCGTTCAAGCTCTTAAAGTTCCTGGCATACGACGAACGGGCCCTTGCGATCCGCGCCCTCTCCATTGCGTCGCAGGGCGTCCAGGGCGATATGCCCGCTCGTATCTCGGTTGCCCGTGGCGAAGCCTTCCTTAACAACGACCTTGGCCCCAAGAACAAGCTCCTGATCCTCAACGTGGCAGACTACGTCTACCGGATGCCCCGCCATCCCCAGGCCCGCACTATCTTCAACCTGGCCAATAGCGTTGCAGGGCGGGCCATCAACGGTGAGGCGCTCCGAAACGTCATCGTCAGCGTGGCGGAGCAGATCCGCGGCATCTTGAAGCAGGAGCAACTGCGGTAGCACGAGGGGAAAAGAAACAAGACAAGGTGGGGGGATGGCTGTGATCTCCCCACTTTGTCCGCGTGATGGACGTGTGCGCGTTGTGAAGGTCTGAGTCTGCGTGCAGAACTTAGACTTAATGGGCTCCGGGCTCCAGGGGCGCTTCTTTTTCAGGTTTCAGATCCGATGGGCTCGACAAGCGACAGGGGCTCGGATGGAGAGGCGTGCCGCATTTCTTGGGGGTTGAGCGTCTCCAATTCATGCTCCCAACGAAGGGCAGTAATCGGCGACTCCTAGGCCTCGGGCGACAATCCCGAGCTCAGTGGCATTCCCTTGGCAGCGCCGGTGAAGGTCGACAGGGAGGCGCCCGGCAGTTCAGTCGAGGGTGTGCGGGAGCGTCTTGATGGAGCATGTGACGGTCTTATGACTCGAGGGTGGAAGGAGGCGGCGCGCTTGAACCTCTGACGACGATCTCCGGGGGGACGTAAATCGTCTCGGAGAAGGGGATTCGGGATTGAATCGTTTTAACGAGGAGCGCGACGGCCTGCCGGCCCAGCTCCCGCTTGTCTTGATGCACGGTGGTAAGCGGTGGGATCGTCCACTGGGACATTTCGATGTTGTCGAATCCGACGATGGAGACGTCTTCCGGGACGCGATAGCCCATCGTGGTCAACTTGTGCCATGCTCCGAGGGCGATGATGTCGTTGGTGGCAAAGATCGCCGTGGGTGGCTTGGACTGGACCATGAGCAGATGCACGTCACGTCCCGTCTCAAAACTTTGCGTGCCCTTGATCACGAGGTTGGGATCGACGGACAGGCCGTACCGTGCCAGCTCGTCTTGAAACCCTTCGACGCGCTGCTGGACGTTGCGCACGTGGATATCTCCCGCCAGAATCCCGATGTGCCGGTGCCCAAGCCTCACAAGGTGCTGGGCGGCCATGCGGCCTCCGAGGTAATTGTCGGTCGCGACCGAGGCGCATCCCACCACCTCTCGATCGACAAAGACGACGGGAAGAGGAGGATCGTCGGCAAACGGCAATTCCTGGCGATCGCGCCCGGTATGAATAATGAGCAGGCCGTCGATGTGTTGCTTGAAGAGGTTGTTGACCAATTCGGTTTCGCGAGAGTCGTCGCCGTTGGAGGCCGACAGGAGGAGAGAGTAGCCCAACGGCTGGCACGCAAGTCCGATGGCCTGCACGATCTCGGAAAAGTAAGGATTCGCGATATTGGGGACGACGAGCCCGATCGACTTTGATTGGCTTAGCCGCAGGCTTCTCGCCGCGATGTTGGGCCGATATCCTAACTCTTTAATGGCCTTTTCGATCCGGGTTCGGGTCTCTTCGCTCACGTTGGCGTTGCCTGTGAAGTAGTTTGAAACGGTGCTCGGCGCAACTCCGGCGAGCCGGGCTACGTCCTTGATGGTCGCCATTGCAAGCAACCTTTCTGCCCATTGTGTCGGTCTTGTCCACTGCTCGAAATGTTTCGACGTTCCTGTGCAAGCGCCTGCATAGAAGCAATTTGGGACGATAAGGAGGAAATTCCATCGATCCGAGGGAAACGTTCCAAACGCGATGGAGATCTGATCCTGGTTTGGCGAGAGACGGGGCAGCGGCAGAATCCTGGTTGGACCGCGAGCTCAGGCGAGTCGAAGTAGGCTGAGCCGGCCGGAAAACCGAGCCGGAGCAGCGTAGGACACCTCGGCGAGCGTTTCGTCTCTGAGTCGTCCGTTAAGTCTCGATGAGCTTTGATGGCCGGACGGGTTTCCCCGCGTCAGGTTCGGAACGATCACGGACGGATGTCTCCAAGGATGCGCATAAAATCGTATCAAAGGACTCGATGGCACTAATGGAAATGCCGGCACTCGAAAGCAGAGATGTCTCGTGCGAATGTGGACGGCCGCGAGTCGCGGTCCCGACGAAGCTAGCCATGGGCAGCCGTGTTCTTCAAGAGCTGCCTGAAGTGCTGAAAGGCATGACGCCAAACGGAACCTGTCAAGTCGTCGTTCTCTTTGACCCGATTACCAACGAGCTGTTTGGCGAAAGGGTCTTGCGCCCGCTTCAAAGCGCGGGCCTCTCCGTCAGGCCCCTGGTCTTGGGCGAAGAGGGAAGACCGTTTGAGCCGGATGAACGGGCGATCCAAACCGTAGAGGCGGCGGTGAGAGCCGCGAAGGAAACGGCGCCGGCTGCCTTAAGCCGCGCCGCGGAAGATGCCGCAGTGCAAGCGGCGCGGAATGCAGCTGACACTCCATCGGTAACTCCGGGGGCAGGCACAGCGGCAGGCCCGGGGAGCGGTGAACCCGTCCTGGTCGGCGTCGGTTCCGGCGCCATCAACGACCTGGGGAAGTACATCTCCGCTAAAGAGGGCGTAAAGTATGTCTGCGTCGCGACGGCGCCTTCGATGGACGGGTTTGCGGCGCCGATCTCCGCGATCGTACTGAACAAGGTCAAGACGACGGTCGACTCGCGATGCCCTGACGCCGTGGTCGCCGATTTGGACGTCTTGTGCGGGGCGCCGCCGGCAATGATCTCGGCAGGATTTGGCGACGTCTTGGGCAAGCTGACGTCGCTTGCCGACTGGAAGCTGGCACGCGTGCTCTTCGACGAGCACTGGTGCCGGGAGACTTCGGACGAGGTGGAGGGCATCGCCCGGAGGGTTTGGCAGTCTGCGGAGGCCGTATCCGCGCGTTCGCCGGAAGCGGTGCGGGATCTGATGGAAGCGCTGTTTCTTGCCGGAACCTCCGTCGTTCACGTCGGGCGCTCTCGGCCGACGTCCGGTGGGGAGCATCTGTTTTCCCATTTCGTCGAGATGTGGCACCTCAACCGGGGCCTGCGTCCGCCCGCGCACGGGCACGTGGTGGGGATGGGGACCCTCCTCATGAGCCACATCGCCGAAGCGTTGAAACGATTTGATCCAGCGACTTGGAGCGAAGAGCAGGCGCTCGCCAAACGAGAAGCGTTGCCGGAAGAGGTCCTGGCGGCCCTTCAGATCGATAGCGTCCCGGATAATTTTGGAAAGTCCAAGTTTGATAAGGAGCAGGCAGCCCAGCGGTGGGGGGGAATCCGCGCACGTTGGAGCGAAGTGCTTTCGGTGCTTGAGGCGATTCCGGCTTCGGCGCAGATCGAAGCGGCGCTCTTGAAGGCAGGGTGTCCCACTCGCCTGTCGCAACTTGGGCTCGATCGAGCGACGGGGCGCCTTGCCATCGCCTACTGCCGTTTTGTCCGGGAGCGGTACACACTGATCGACCTGGCTGCCGACGTCGGCGTGTTCCCTGCTATCGTGGACCAGCTCGTCGAGGCCTACGCCTAGGGCTTGTTTAGGAGGCATGGGGTTGAGGAGCGGTAGCTTTGTCTTAGGCATCGACTTTGGCACGCTTTCAGCCCGGGCCGTGCTGGTGAATGTCGGGACAGGCGAGGAAGTTGCGTCCCGTGAGTGCGCCTATGAACACGGGGTGATCGAGGGGGACGAGTTCTCCGGGATGGATCCCCTACCGCCCGGGGCCGCGCGGCAAGATCCCNGCGACTATCTGATCGCACTGCGTGAAGCCGTGCTGGGAGCCCTAAAGCAGTCCGGGGTTCCGAAAGAAGCGGTCATCGGATTGGGAATCGACTTCACTTCGTGTACGCTCCTGCCTACCCGGGCCGACGGGCGCCCTCTGTGCTGGGAGCCAACGTTTCGCCGTCACCCCGACGCGTGGGTGCACTTGTGGAAAGATCAGACGGCCCAGCGCGAAGCGACCGTGATGACCCAGCAGGCTAGGGAGCAGAAGCAAGCGTTTCTCCGTGAGTTCGGAGACAAGGTCGCCGCGGACAGCTTCTACCCCAAAGTATGGCAGGTAGCTCGCCGATCTCCCGAGGTTTTCCAGGCGGCCGCGTACTTCGTCGAAGCCGGCGACTGGATTGTCTGGCACCTGACCGGCCAGCGCCGCTTTAGCCTGTCCGCGGCGGCGTTCAAGGCGATGTGGAACGAAGGGTTCCCAGAGGCGTACCTGGCCTCCCTCGACCCCAATCTGGTTGTGCTGGCAAGGGAGAAGATGGGGGGCGAGCGGTATCTGCGGCCCGGTTCTTGCGCCGGGGAACTGAGGCCCGAGCTGGCGGAGGAGCTTGGGCTTGCGGCCGGCACGCCGGTGGCCGTGGCCAACATCGATGCCCACGCCGCGCTCCCCGGGGCGGGCGTCTCACAGGTAGGGACGATGGTGCTCGTCATGGGCACGTCGATCTGCCACATGCTCCTCGGAGACCACCTCGCGTACGTCCCGGGNATTTGTGGGGCGGTGAAGGACGGGATTATTCCCGGTTTCTATGGATACGAGGCGGGCCAGCCGGCGTTTGGGGACGCGTTTACCTGGTTCGCGAGCAACTTCCTTCCCGCCGAGTACCAAAGAGAGGCGGAGGGGCTTGGGCTTTCGTCCCTTGAGTACTTGGAGATGCTCGCCCGCAGGCTTGCGCCCGGTGAGTCCGGTCTGGTGGCGTTGGATTGGTGGAACGGGAACCGCTCACCCTTGGCTAACGGCGGTCTGCGCGGCCTTATCGTAGGGCTGTCGCTGCAGACCCGGGCCGAAGAAGTGTACCGCGCCATCCTCGAAGGGGCTGCCTTTGGCACGGCCGAGATCATACGGGCCTTTGAAGACAGTGGACTCGCCGTCGAGAGGCTGCGTGCCTGCGGCGGCGTCTCGGCGCGCAGTCCGCTGATGCTCCAGCTCCTTGCGGATATCACGGGACGTCCCATCGAAGTCGCAGGTTCTCCCGGGGCGTCGGCCCTTGGGGCGGCCATCTTCGGAGCGGTGGCAGCGGGNCCGGAGCGAGGGGGATACGGCTCGGTCCAGGAGGCGGTTCAGCGCATGGCGCCGCCGCCCAGAGGCGTCTTTTCGCCCGACCCGCACCGACACGAGGTATATTCAGAGTTGTACGCAGTGTATCGAGAGCTGTTTCATCACTTCGGCAGGGCAGAGGTGCGCCTGATGAACACCTTAACAACGCTGCGAGCCAAGGCGCGGGATGGAGCGGGGGAAATCCCTGGGAAAGCCTAGGCGTACCGTGTGTCGCAAGCGTTCAGCGTGGTATTGAGGCGGCGCTGCCGGTGACGGCTGCCCGCTGTAAGACATACGAAGAGATTCGAGGAGATATGAAGAGGGGGCCGCGATTGTTTTCCGGTCCCCTTCCTGTTTGCGTCTCCCTATGCCTCTGACCCGCCTTCTGCAGGCGCTACGATTCGCACACTGCGAGCACCTTTCTCTGTGCCTGGTTTTGCCTCATCCAAAGGACTTGCGTTGCTCGCTCAACCGTGTCCTATCGGTATTCGTCGACTCCTGTGCGATCGGACTGATCAAGGCGCTGATCTGATTGGGGCGATGCGAAGGTCACTAACTACTCCGCCATTCGTTTTCAAAAAAGAGAATCGCAAGTGGCGGTGTGCACAGAGCTAAGTGGACGGAAGAACAGCGATGTGAGAGAAGGGACGCAAGGCGAGCCATGTGAGACGCATTGTCAGAGAGGCAACGTGATTCCGGGTGGTGAGCATCTTGCAGCTCAATTTGCAGGGAGTTTGCGTTAAGAGCGCTCCATCATGTGCTGCGACCGGATGGGTACTTGGCTTTTGACAGCCGCAATCCCGCAGCGTGCGAATGGGAAAACTGGACTAAGGAAAACACCTACCAGCGGTTCGAGACGCCTTACGGCCGTGTGGACACCTGGATCGAACGCGTCGACCTAGAAGGCAGCTTCGTCAGATTCGAAGGGCTGGGTTTGTCGTCGAGCGCGTGTATGGCGATCGGCGCCGCGGGTCTCTCTTGCCGGAAAGCCGGTCGATCGTGACGGTCGCCCGGAAGGACGTCGGGGCGCGGAGGGAGTAGAGGATCGGACGTTACGAAAAACCCACAAAACTTGCATCATGAGCCAATAAAACAGTCAGAACAAAACACGAAACAAGAGGAAAACTCCGTGTGCCGGCGAATGATGGAAAATTACCTGATGAGCCGGAATCGCCGGTGTTCTCGGCAGTGACTGAAGGCCAGTCGCCGCACGGCTCGATGCGAGCATCGCCGCGGCCGACCTGTGCCGGCGACGTAGAGCGCCGGCATCGGGCTAAGCGAGCGGTAATTCTTCTTGGGAGGGGGAGAAGGGCGCACTGTAGGGGAGACACCTAAGTGGGGTCATTGAGATTCACGGACATTTGGCCGTGGATCTGCGATCGTGTTGGCCATTGATGATTCATATCCACAAAAAATCGATAATCAACTACATAGGAAAGGGTGTAAATCATGCGGCGGTCGATAGGCCTTACCTTTGTGTTGGTCGTCTTGTTCACGTGCTCGAGCTTTGCGCAGACGACGATCACCTGGTCGACCTGGCTCGGTGCCGACCAGCTTGAAGTGCTCGAGTCGCGAATTCGCGAGTTTGAGCGGCAGAATCCCGACATCAAGGTGGAGATCATCAGCTTTGCCGGGGGTTATGACGATTACAAAGCAAAGCTGTTGGCCATGATGGCGACTGGCACGGCGCCCGACGTGGCTCACACCGTCGTCTACGACGCCGAGTTTCTCATCGAAACCGGGATGCTTTACGACGTCACGCGGTTTGCCCAGTCGATCCGGCGGGATGACTACTTCATCTCGGACACGTACGTCCGGGACGGGCGCGTCTGGGGCGGATTCGAGAGCCACGTTCAGGTGTATCCCATCTATTACAACGTCGACGCCTTTGAAGAGGCCGGTCTGGCTTCGCCTAACGCCTTGGCCGAGCGGAACGATTGGACATGGGACACTTTCGTCGAAGCGATCCAGCGGTTGACCCGGATCGACTCAAGCGGCAACATCAACCGGTACGGGCTTTACCTCCACCAGCTCTGGGAGGTGGGTTGGGGAATCTTTCTCCTCGCGAACGGCGCTTCATTCATCGATGAATCCGGCACCAAGGTCACCATCGACTCGCCCGAAGCGATGCAGGCGTTGGAGTTCGTCCGGGATCTGTACCTGAGGTATCACGCGGCCTCCCACATCAATCCGCTGCCGGCCGGCGATCCGCTGCTCAACGGCAGCGCGGCCATGATGCTTACGGGTTCGTGGCAGATGAACCACTACCAGCAATTTGCCGGCGACTTGGTCAATTGGGATATTGCACCGACTCCTCGAGCGCCCTGGAAAGAGACCAACCTCTACTTCAGGGCTCCGGGAACGGACGGTCTGGTCTTGGCCGGTACGAAGCACCCCGACGAGGCGTGGAGGCTCGTCGAGTTCTTCTTGGACGATTACGTTCAGATGGACAAGGCCCGCAGCAAGCTGGAGGTTCCGATCCTAAAGAGCGCCATCGCCTCGGACATCTACATGCAGGCTCCTCCGCAGCACATGCGCGTGATCGGCGATCTCCTGAATCAATCGGTGGCGCCGCCGACGACGTGGGGTTCGCTAGAGGTGAGGGAGACGATTCAAGCGGAGCTCATGCCGGTGTGGGCGGGGACGATTTCCCTGGAGGAAGGGGTCCGTCAAGCCAAGCACGCCGCGGAGGTCAAGCTTCAGGAGATCCTGGCGCATCGGGGCTTCTAAGGCTTCAAGGGCTCTTGGTGCTTCTTAGCGGCACGTATTCAGTCGACGGGGCGGTCTGACCGTCGACGCCGTCCCGTTGACTGTTTTCTGCCGTGGCCGTCGAGACCGATTGGGACCGGATTGGGAGGTGATGCTTCGTGCGCGTGAGGGTTCGGACGGGCTTAAGGGTCGCCTTGACGACGGGATGGAGCCTTCTGTGGTCTCTGCTGCTTTTCGTCACGGGACTGCTTGGTCCCACGGACCTTGTCCTCGCCCAGCCGGCGCAAGAGTCGCAGAAAACCGTTCGCTGGGGCGACGAGTTTACCGAAGTGGTCGTTGAAATGGGTGAAGGCCTCGTTGCCGTGATCGACAAGAAGTCGGGACAAAACCTCCTGGGAAGCGGTCCGTCCCGCATCTACGTCACCCTTGACCCAACCCGTGAAAAACGAGCGGTTTCCGGTCCCACGGAGTGGGAGGTCCAAGATAAGACGCTGGTGCTCCGCTCTTTCCTGGACGACGTGGTGGTCGAGGAACTGCTCACCTTGCGTCCCGGGGCCGGAAGGGCTTGGGTTGAGCGGCAAGTGAGGCTGTACAGCGACAGCCCTCACGTCGTGCGCGGGGTGCACTTTGGCGTCAACATCGCGGGCCTTGGCCAACCGCGCTGGAATCACAAAAACATGGTCGTTCATGGCCCCTTGGCCGCGGTGTACTGGGGCGTTTTCGATTACGGACAGTACCAGCCTGGCGGATCCAGGGAGTTCTCCCACGAATCCCGTGTCATCGCCAAACTCGGCCCCGGCTACGAACCGGTGGTCGTGGGCACTCAGTACCTCTTTGCCACCGAAGGGAAGGGCGCCGGGGCGATCCACGACTTCTACCGGATTATCCAGTTTGCGCCGCCGCCCGATACTCCCGGCTGGCTCCGGGGTCGGGTCATGTACAGCGGCCATCCGGGAGGGCGAATCGAGTCGCTCTTTGCCGACGTGGGCGGATTCGACGCGTTCAGAGGGCAGCTTTCGCATTTGCACGAGCTGGGTGTCGACCTCGTCTGGCTCTTGCCGATCTTCCAGTTCAACGAGCCGCCCAATCGTTCATTTGCGATTCCCTACGGTGTCTACGATTACTTTCGCATCGAAGACGTCCTCGGCGGCGAGAAGGCCGCCAGGGCGTACATCGAGGCGGCCCACGAGCTCGGCATGAAAGTGATCATCGACATGGTGCCCCACGGTGGATTCACGCCGCTATTTCACGATCACCCCGAGTGGCTGACCTACGACGAGCAGCTCAAGCCCTACGCGATTTTCGGCTGGGGAGCCGATTACAGCCAGCCCGGTTGGCAACAGGTGCAACGGGAGGTCGCTCGCCTTTGGACGGAGCGGCTTGACGTCGACGGCTTCCGGATCGACGTCGCCGCCCCTAACGAACCCAACTGGGCGCTTGCGAGGCCGTCCGCGTCAACGCTTGGCGGCGGCATCGGCATGGCCAAGGCGATTCGAGACGGGTTTCGTTCCGTCAAGGAGAGCCCGCTGATCTATTCGGAGATCGTCTCCGGCGCAGGGACTGGCGAGATCGAACACTCAGCCTACGTCGACCTCAACTACGGCTGGTCTTACTTCAACCGGATCACCGAGCTATGGGGGGGCTATGCACCGCTGAGAGGCTGGCCTAGCGCCTTGAAGCGCCTCTTTTACGATGAGCACCTCGCCTTTCCACCGGGGTACCTCATCGCCCGGTTCATCACCAACCACGACATGACCCGGGATTACGGAAGGCCGATCATTCGCTTCGGCCCGGGGCTCGCCAACGCGCTGATGAGCATCGCCGCGTTCGTCGACGGAGTTCCCCTGATCTACCAAGGCCAAGAGATCGGCGTCGGCGAGACCCTGAGGGCGATCTTTGAGGTCCGTAAGGCGGTGCCGCAATTGATTCACGGAGTCCCGCTATACCAAGCGACCCAGGCGAGTCCGGGAGTGTTTAGCTTCGCCCGGGTTTCGGAGGAAGGGTACGCGGTGCCGGTCGTCAATCTTAACGAGTATCCCCTCGAGGCCGAGATTGACGTTTCGGACCTAACGCTTCCCGAGGGCGTCTGGGCGCGAGACGTGGTGAGTGGCGACGCGTTTGCTGTCGTCAGCGGCAAAATCCGCCTGCCCCTTGAGGCCTTTGGTGCAGCGGTGCTGCTCTTTGTCGACGACGCGCCGGACGACGCCGGGGGATCAATCGAAGGTGTTGCAGCGCCGCGCTTTCAATGGATCGATGGCGAGATCGTCTCGCCGCAGATGAGGGTAAAGGTCAGCGAATGGGGCTGGCCGGAACGGGTCGTGGTCGGATCCGGCGACGGGGCTGACGTGTTCATGGAAGCGCCGGCGCTGGTGATCGGCGAATCCCTCGGGGAACTGGCCAACGCCCTCCCGTTTTTCCCGCCTATCAACCGCCCCGTGCGCCTCGTCTCGCCCGCCCAGATCGTCGTGGACGAGAAGGGTGAGACGGGCGGAAGTGTCGTCCAGGCGCGCAGCCGGGCCGTCTGGAGCGATCGCCGTCAGGAGGTGCCCATGGTGGTGGAGGTGGGTTACACGCCGGAGGGAGAAGGTCTCAGAGTCGATGTGCAGATCACGCTGGGAGGGCGACTCGAGCTGAGGGACGGGATCTTCGAGCTGTACTGGGGAGTCCCGGCTACCCAAACGTGGGCCGTCAACACGGTGTACGGAATGTATCACGACTCCTTCAAGCAGCTGAGCCCCAATTGGCTGGGCAGCAGGGCATACGGTTGGGAGGCCGAGGTTATCTGGAAGGGCCGTTATGTACCTTACCGGCTGTGGTCGTCAGCGCTGCACCCCTTGCACGAGCAAGCGCCTTTTCTCGCGTTTATGGCCGGCGAAAGGGCGCTCGCGCTGTCGGTGGATCCGGGCTCGGCGGACCTCTATCTCTCCGATGGCACAGATCTGCGAAGGTCGTATCCCGTGGTGCATCTGACGTGGGCAGATCCGCTGCGGCCCGCTCCGCTCGTAGACCCGGTGCGAGCGGGCGCGGCGACCCGGGTGGAGGCGGTGGCAGCCGGCGCACCGGCGGCGACGTCCACCGCTGCGGAGACGACGGGAACCGGGGCCGCGACCAGAACGAGCGGGACCGGCCAAACCGTGTTTGAAGCAGGGCACGTCTTCTCATTCTCGATGCTCCTGGTCGCGGCCGGAGGGGAGCTGGCCGAGATCAAGAGGTGGGCCGGCGCCCCATTTACCTACCGGCTGCCTGAGGTGCGACGCTAAGGTGACGGCTCTGCGCGATGCCGGGGGAAACGACCGGTGCGGCAAAGGTGCGACGCGGGGAGCCAAGTGCTCAATGTACACGCAGCTTCCCCCGGCGAATCGAGGGTGATCCACAGGGAAAGGATGTGGAGGTTGTGGTAAAGGAGACGTTGTGCGCGGTGAAAATGTGCGTAAAGAGTGCTTCGGTCGCGCTCGTCTTCACGGTGCTTCTTGTTATCGCCGTATCGCTTATCTCTCATGCTCAGGTCATTCTGTTTGAGGAGCGGTTTGAGCGGCTTGATCCCCAAGTGTGGCCGCTCGCGGAGCAGTTTTGGACCGTCGAAGGCGGCTGGTTGGTTCACACGACGACCGCAGAGGAAAACATGACCTGGGCCGGCGACAAGGAGTGGACGGACTACGACCTGTCTCTGAGGCTGCGAATGGACGAGTTCGGCGCTGAAGGCTGGTCGGGGCCCCGGATCGTCGTCCGCTTCAGCGATTACGACGACTTCGTGGTCGTGCTGCTGGACAAGGNCGGCGGCGTTTCGCTGCACTGGCGAAACCCGGAAACGGGCTGGGACCCGATCGCTAGCGGAGGGCANTGGCCCTTGTATGAGGGCGAAGAGTACGAGGTGCTCGTTTCGGTACGCGGGAACGAATACGAGGTGTACATCGACGGCGAATACGTCATCGGGGCGACGGACACCCGCGATCGCGCGCCCAAAGGCGCGATCGGAATCTACGCCGCCCGGGCGAAGTTCGGAGTGACGGATGTAGTCGTCACGGCACCACGGTGAGGTGCTGCAGCCGCACCACCTGATTCCCACGGGGGATTTGGTGCACCTCGTCACGGCGCTCTAACGGATTGAGTCGGGAAGGCTCATCCTTATGTATCTCTTGCGATGTATCTTTTGGAGCCCCCGGCAAAGACCTCGCCGCCGGTCGCCTGCTGTTTGATTTGGCTCGATACACTGGCGGAACGGGGTGGATGGTCGCAACGAAGGAATCTGGCAATGGAGGATGGCGCTCGGTTGATTCGGGTGTTGGTCTTTGACGCGGACGGGGTGGTGATTGATCCGCCCCACCGGTTCATGGCGTATCTGCAGCAGGAGTTGAAAGTGCCGCCTGAGCGAAGCCGTCGGTTTTTCCAGGGCATCTTTCTTGAGTGCCTCGTGGGTCAGGCCGATCTAAAGGAAGCGATCGCCCCGTTCCTTGCAGAGTGGGGCTGGAGCGGTTCGGTCGAGCAGTTGCTGCAGCGCTGGTTTGAGGAAGAGCACTGCATCAATGATGAGCTGGTGAATTTCATCCAGGGCCTGCGAAAGCGCGGCTACGCATGTGCCGTCGCCACCAATCAGGAAAGGTATCGCCTCGGCTACATGCGCGACGCGATGCGCTTGGCGACACTTTTTGACGCCGTCTTTGGCTCCGCTGAGCTCGGGGAGATGAAGCCTAACGCCGGCTTTTACCGGGCGGTGACGGAGCGGCTTGGGGTGAGCCCGGAGGAGATTCTCTTTTGGGACGACGGCGAGGCCAACGTGCAAGGCGCCCGGGCCTTTGGCTGGTGGGCGGAGCGGTATACGGGTTTTGAAGGCTTTGTCCGTAAGGTGCGCATCTATCTGCGGTACTAAGGAGATCCTTCCGCCGGACCGCAAAGGAAGGTACCGCACCGCATGCAGGTGCTTAAGCTCCAGTGGGGCATCCCTACGCTCCGGTCCTCAACCGAGTTCGCTGCGCCCTCATCTCACCCTTCCGTACCGGAAGAACCACGTAAGGCGCAGCCTCCCTGCGGTGAAGGCTGTGAACGAGGCGATCCAGGCCAAGGTTTCAACGCCGGGCGATCTCCAAATCCGAGCGGCTGCAAAGGCAGCGGCGAGGGGGAGGCCTGCCTGCTAAAGCGGATCNGGTGCGTGCACTCTTGCTCTCGTGTCATGGCCGCCGGAGGTAACCCTCTTCCCCCGTGTCCAAGGCGTGATGAATAAGCAGAGCGCTGCTTGTCGGTTACCCCGGGATGGGTGCGCGGACTGATTCGGCAAGAGATACTTCAAAGCGGTTCCCACCGGTAAGACGTTTAACATGTGACGTGATGTGACAAAAGGGCTATTGTCTCCACAGGGTTGGTGCCGAAACGTAGTAAAGACAGGTGTTTGTTCGGGGGATCATGGCCGGGGTGTCGCTCTCACGCTATCCTCTTATCTATTCCCCACACTCGTCTTCCACATGGGAATATTCGATGTCTAAGGACTGTTGATCGCCCATGAGCTGGTTTGTACCCGATAGTGAATGGGAAGTGACGCCGACGTATGAAGCACAGCGGGCTGTTGACAACGTAGCGCACTTGCGGGTCTTGTCGCTTGTCGTCGTGGGAGTGGGGCTTTGGACGGTCGCTCTCGACGTGAGCTTTCATGCCGTCGGCGGCTTCCAGCTGCGGGGCACCCCGGTCTTTTGGGCGTTGTACGCCGTCGCACTGCTTTTTAACGCCTGCACTCTTGGGCTCACTTTTGAACTGCAACGCCGGGCCCAGGCAGGGACCATGCGGATCCGAAACGTGGAGCGGATCGTCAAGGCATACATCTACCTCGTGTTGTTCTTGGGTGCGTCCATTTCCCTGGCTGACCAGACGCACCATGGACACTTGCGAATCTATGCCCCGGTCTTGCTCATGACGTCTGCCTTCTTGCTCACCGACGCCAGGCAATTGGCTGTACCAGCGATTCTCACGGCGGCGTCTTTGCTCGTCGGTTTCTCTTTTCGCATGCCGCCGGGTCCCGAGCGCACGCGGGTCTTTCAGGAAGTCGTCGCCTACGTTCCCATCGCCTTTGTGGTCTCGCGCATCATGCATTATTCGTATTACACCGCCTGGCGGAGCAATTTCCGCTTGAAACAGCAGGTTTGCGAGAACCAACGGCTCAACGAGCGCTTAAAAGAAGCGAATCACCGCCTCGAGGTCCTGGCGAGGACCGACGAGGTGACAGGCCTTGCCAATCGCCGAGGGCTGAACAAGCACTTGGACGAGCTACTCGGCTCCTCGGGCGGATCCTTGAAGCTCTCCATGATCATGATCGATATCGATTATTTTAAGGAGTACAACGACCTTTACGGCCATAAGCGGGGCGACGAGGCGCTGGCCACCGTGGCAAGGGTCCTCGCCCGGCGCGCCGCCGAGTTGTCGTCGGGATTTGTATCGCGGTGGGGAGGAGAAGAGTTCGTCTTCGTCGCCGCCGGCATGGACAAGGAGCAGACGCTGAACATGTGCAAGCGCATCAAAGAGGACATTCGAAACGCCGCCATCCAGCATCAAGGATCGGCGGTGTCAGATTACGTCACGTTGAGTCAAGGTGCGTGCTGCATGGACGTGCGCAGTCGAGAAGACATCGAGCTGTGCATGCGGCGAGCGGACCGGGCTTTGTATATGATCAAGGCGTCAGGTCGAAACGGCTATGCGCATTATGACGGCGGCATGGCGATCGATGGTGCCATGTACACGGAATAGCGACGCGGGTTGGGGCGAGTGCGCGAGCCTCCGCCTGGGCCCGCCGCAAGGGAGCAGTCGATCAGTCAAAATCCGCGAGGATAGGATGTTCCCCAAAAGAATGGAATGGATCGGCGTAAGCGGCAGTCGAGCGGCCACTGGCACTCTCGTGACGGCGGCGGTGCAGGTCGAGGGGGAACGGGCGTAAGCGATGGACGAGCGGACCCTGACGAGCGCGGTGAGCGTGGGAAACACCGTGAATGCTTCGGTCAAGTCAAACTGGCCCTTTCACATCATGACCAAGCCGATCGGTCCCATTTGCAACTTGGACTGCGAGTATTGCTACTACCTCCGGAAGCAGGAGCTCTATCCGGGAACGACCCGCTTCCGCATGACGGACGAGCTGCTTGAGAGCTACATCCGCCAGTACATCCAAAGTCAGCCCGGGCCGCTCGTGCATTTTGCTTGGCAGGGCGGCGAGCCGACGCTGATGGGGCTTGACTTCTTCCAGAAGGCCGTCGAGTTTCAGCGCAAGTACCTGCCACCCGGATGGCGGTGCACCAATGCGCTCCAGACCAACGGAACGCTGCTCACCGCCGAGTGGTGCGAGTTTCTGCGGGAGAACGATTTTCTTGTGGGCATCAGCATCGACGGGCCCGCAGAGCTTCACGATCAGTACCGCCTCGACAAGAAACAGCGCCCGACGCACGCGAAAGTGATGCAGGGCCTGCGGCTGTTGCAGGAGCACAGGGTGGAGTTCAACGTCCTTTGCGTCGTCAACAGCGTCAACGTCATGCACCCTCTTGAAGTGTATCGCTTTTTCAAAGATCAGGGCGTTCAGCACCTGCAGTTTATCCCCCTCGTAGAAAGAGAAGGAGCGGCGGGCGTATCGCACCGGACGGTGCCTCCAAGAGCGTTCGGGCGCTTCTTGGCGGCGATATTTGACGAATGGGTCCGGCACGACATCGGCAAGGTCTTTGTCCAGATTTTTGAGGAGTGTTTCGGAGTCTGGCTCGGACGCAGGGCGCAGCTCTGCATCTTCGCGGAGACGTGCGGCAGAGCGCTGGTGATGGAGCACAACGGCGATCTGTACGCATGCGATCACTTCGTCTTTCCAGAATACAGGCTGGGCAACATCACGGAACTCCCCCTCGTCGAGCTTGTGTCTTCCGATGCACAACGGAAGTTCGGTGAAGACAAAAAGAGTACGTTGCCGCAGTATTGCCTCGAATGCGAAGTCCGCTTCATGTGCAACGGGGGCTGTCCCAAAGATCGCTTCATTCGGACGCCTAGCGGCGAACCGGGGCTCAACTACCTCTGTGAAGGATACCGGTATTTTTTTAACTACATCGATCCGCATATGAAGGAAATGGTGGCGCTCTGGAGGCGTGGAGAGCCTCCTGCGAAACTGATGGAGATCCTCCGCTGGCAAGACGAGGCGATGTGGGCGCGTGCAGGGCGAAATGATCCATGCCCGTGCGGCAGCGGGCGCAAGTACAAGAAGTGCTGCTACAGAGAGTCCGTCAAGCCGGTCCCGGGCAGCCGGAGTGCCAGCGCGGCCCCCTGAGGTCGGTGGTGCATCCGGGGATGTGGCGGCGTTCACCGGAGCTGGGGTAGGCGGAAAACTGGGTAGCGGGAGCTTTCGTCGTATTCGCTGGAACCAGTGTGCACTTAGTATTGGGAAAAGACGGATAAAACGTTCGATTCAAAGGATAAGCGGCGTCAGACGTGAATGGTCACAACAAACGCATGGGATGCAGTGGCTTGGTTATCGACCGCCACGGTCTCGAACGGGATCGGAAGCGACTGGTCACAACCCCGACCCTCGAGCCTGCCAGCGCTGCATCCAGCAAGAACGCTCGGTGGAGGGATGTCCCGTGGAACCTAGTGGGCCGGAGAACCGGCACAGCCCTGACGGGCGCAGGCCTGATCGACGGCCCAACATCATCTTCATTGTCGTGGACGATTTGGGATTCGGTGGGCTGGGCTGCTATGGGCAGCGTTTGATCCGCACGCCCAACGTTGACCGCTTGGCGCAGGAAGGGATGCGCTTTGAGCAGCATTACGCCGGTTGCAGCGTCTGCGCTCCCTCGCGAGCGGTCCTCTTGACGGGAAAGCACGCAGGCCACACCGCCGTCCGGGCCAACACCGGAGGCGTGCCGCTCCCCGAATCGGAGGTGACCGTGGCCGACATCCTATCACGAGCCGGGTACACGTGCGGTGGCTTCGGCAAGTGGGGCCTGGGCGACACGGGCACGNCCGGTGTACCCGAGCGCCACGGGTTTGACATGTTCTTCGGTTACTACCACCAGATTCACGCCCACGACTACTACCCGGAGTATCTGTGGTGCAACAGCGCCAAGGTGCTCCTGGAGGCCAACGAAAACGGCGGCCGAAAGTTCTACAGCCAGCATCTGATCTTTGACGAGATGCTCCGCTGGATACGCGCCAACAAAGAGCGCCCTTTCTTTTGCTACGCGCCGTGGACGCCCCCGCACGGTCGCTACGAGATCCCGGAGGACGAGCCGGCCTTTCAGGAGTACGTCGACCGACCATGGCCCAAAACGGCGCGGATCTACGCCGGGATGATCGCATTGATCGACAGGCAGGTAGGGGAGTTGCTCGCTCTCCTTGCCGAGCTTGGCATCGACCGGGATACCATCGTCTTCTTCACCTCCGACAACGGAGCGGCCCCTGCCGATCGCTCGGAACTTACGCGGCTTTTCCGAAGCAATGGGGGCTTGCGCGGAGGCAAGCGGACCCTTTACGAAGGCGGCATACGAGTGCCCTTCATCGTCCGCTGGCCCGGGCACGTCCCTGCGAGCTCGGTAAGCCGTCATGTCAGCTACTTCGCCGATGTCCTTCCGACTTTGGCCGAACTTGCCGGTGCGCCCACGCCGGAAGAGACCGACGGCCTATCGCTTGTGCCTACGCTGCTCGGTGAACAGGCGGCAGGCCGGCCCCAGGAGGAGCATGCGCGGCTTTACTGGGAGTGCGGCGGGCTTTTGGAGTACACGCTCCCTGTTCCCATGCAGGCGGTGCGTTTTGGGCAATGGAAGGCCGTTCGCCACCGCGCCGGCGACCCGATCGAGGTCTACGACTTGGCCGCAGACCAAGAGGAGCAACGAAACCTCGCGACCCTCCGTCCCGATCTGGTGGCTGAAGCAAAGCGGCATTTTGCTGAGTGCCACGTCGACCCACCGCCTCAGATCGAGCCTGTCGCAGCGGCGGGACGGGAGTTTCGCCGGGCTGCAGCGGAGGGAGAGCCTTGGAGCGCTTCGTGAGCCGTTTGTTCCGGTGGTGGAGGAGGAACTGAGCTTTATGGAGGCGATGAGAGGCGATGGACCCGGCGATGATGAGCCTCTCAAAGCTCGGGGCTTAGAAGGCAGGCGACGTAAGACTTGTAATGCGGCGGCGGGAGGCGGCGATGAGGTCGCCTCCCGGTGTTTCTAGAGCTCCTTTCTGCTATAGAGCCAGACCGAAATCCGCCAGGATGCCAGCAAGAGGGCGAGCGTTCCCGCCGCCACCGAAGCGTAGAGCGGAAACGCCGGAAGGGACAGGATCAAGTCGGGGATTCCCCAAAAGCTGCGCTTTAACCCGAGGTGATACACCATCGGGAAAATGGCGAACATCGAGATGAACAATGCGATCAGGCCGATCTTCGCAAAGCGCGGTCCAAGCCAGTAGTAAAGGGGGAAGAAGATCGAGAGAAACCATACGACAAGGAGCAAAGCGAGGGCAGTTGGCCCCCAAGCGACCGAGAACTCAAGTCCGCCGTCAATCGCCTTGACAATCACCGCGAGGCCGATGAGTCCGAAGCCGGCTGCGATGTGAAAAAGGTATTTGGCAGTGACGATCTCCCTTCTTGAAACCGGGAGGCTGGTGATGAACATGTGGGCGTTGGAGCGGTCATCGTGGGCGACCGTGCTAAGCGCAAAGCTCATCGCAAGCAGCGAGATAAACGCGAGCGTTGCGTTTTCCGCGATCCTTTGGCGTGTAAAGACGGCCGTCAGCGCAGCGTAACTCAAGAGCGCCACGCGTTCCACGATGAACTCCTTGTACATCATGTTGAACATCGCTGCATCGACCTCGCCAGTGAGCACAATGTATCCTGTGTTAATATACAATATATACACGTGGGCGCGGATGTCAAGAGGATGGAGCCGCCCCATGACCGAGTTGCGTGAGCGAGGAGGGCGCGGGGAACCGGCGTGGACGTCATGAGGACGCCGGCTGAGGTTCTCGTCGACTCCCTTGCCGCTGCGGTGTCGACGGCCCGCGCAGGGCAGTCTTCAGGTATCCCGAGTGGTCTGAGAGTCACCGAACGAAGGAGTCATCGACATGCCGCTGCCTATGGTTCATTTCTGGATCGCCCTGCGCATGGCGCAAGAGCGGGGAGGATTCCCTTCCGCCCAGTTTCTGCTGGGAAGCATCGCTCCTGACGCCGTTCACGCGAGGGCCGGGTACGAGCGCACCCAGAAGCGGCGCAGCCATCTCAACGACCCGCTCGCCACGGGCGGTGCCCGGGGTGTCGCCGCGCTTAGCACCCGTCCAACGACCTGGGACGAGGGCCTCGTCACCGCCTGTGAAGTGGATCAGCGGAGGTGGAGGACCCTTCGTCGGTTTACGGAGCTCACGGAGGAGCCCGGCATCTCGCCCCAGCACATCACACATCAGCGACGGGCCTTCTTACCCCGCGAGCTGGATGCAGTAGTCGAGGATTACTCTCCCGTGCTCGTCGGGCGTGGTGAAACGGGGACAGTTGTACCGCTCCATGAACCAAGGTGCCTCGGCGATTTGCCAACCCTTCTCCTGAACCTGAGAGACGCAAAGCCTGTGGGCTGCTTCCCCGAACAGCTCTCCGGTATCTTGGCGGCCGTACAGCCAGCAGGTACCGAAGGTGCACGCAGGGAGATCGACGCTGTCGTACCCGTCGGGAACTTGGGTGCCGGCGGGAAAGAACATGCCGATCCAGTACTCGAGGTCGTCGGCAAACCGCATGAGCCCTACGTATGCATGTTCGTGCTCCGGTGCAGGCCCTAAAGCCTCAAGGGGGGCAAACCGCCCCTGCTGAAACCATTCATCCCACTTGGCAGAGAATCCGCCCCGTGCGTTCCGGTCGGCTTTGGTGTATCGCTCGCCGATGAAGCGAAGGGCCGGGACACGCTCTTGCAGCACGTTGACGACCTCGATCATGTTCTTTGCCCGCCTTTCGTGTTGGTTTCCGTCGATGCTTGCGATCGTGTGTTCGGTGAAAGTGTCCCGGTTCCTTCCTTGGCTCATTTGGAGGTGTCAGATTCGTCCTGGTTATCAGCATTCGGTGAGCGGGAAGGCAGAGCCGTCTCGGGATTGTATAGAGTACGGCGGGACCGATTGGAGAGGAGCTCTTGACCACCTATGGAGCGTGTGACTTTCACCACGGAGCGGCTGATCCTTCGTCCTCCCGAGCCTCAAGACGCGGACTCCATCTTCCGAAATTATGCCCGGGATCCCGAGGTGACGCGCTTTCTCGTCTGGCGGCCTCATGCGGACGTCTGGGAGACCCGGCGCTTCCTTGAGTCCTGCCGGGAAGGCTGGGCGTCCGGCGACGAGTTCACCTGGGTTCTCGTTCCCCACGGCAGTGACGAGGTCATCGGGATGGTGGCCGTCCGGCCTGAAGAAGAGTACAAGGCCGAGATCGGCTACGTCCTCGCGAGGCCTTTCTGGGGCCAGGGGCTAATGACGGAGGCCGCCCGCTGCGCAAGCGACTGGCTTCGCTCGCAGCCTGGAATTTATCGCATCTGGGCCACCTGCGACGTCGACAATCTGGCCTCGGCCCGAGTCCTGGAGAAGATCGGCATGCAGCGCGAAGGGGTTCTCCGCCGCTGGATGGTCCGTCCTAACGTCTCGGCCGAGCCCCGGGATTCCTTCATCTATTCGTGGGTGCGGTAAGTGGCGCGCGGCCGGCGCGCTGCCAGCCCCGCGCGCAAGAAGGGCGGGACCCGTCGGGGCGCAGCGGCTCGGGACGTGCGCCATGTTGCGATGCCGGGAAATCCACGACTGACGACGTAAGGGATAGGACATTCCATGCGGCTCTGTCTCAGCTCGTGACGGGTTCGCACAAGAAAGTGGTGTAACGCGTGCCTTTGGCAAACGCTGTCGTATCGGCTCTGTTGCAAGTGGCGGTGCTCGGCGCAGTGCCCAGCCTGCTCTATTGGGTCTACCACCGAATCCGGTTTCGCCGAAGCCTCAAGGAAGTGGCCGGCCGGTTAGGACTCGTCGTGGGGCAGCCTCAGTACATCTTCTACGCACTGCTCGCGGTGGTCGCACTGGTCATCGTCACGGTGGTCGGGCTTCGGGCAACGTTTGAAACGTTCGTCCGCGAGGGCCTCGCCCAGCGCCAGTTCGCCGGAGTTGGGATCACCGTGGAGACCGTCGTCGCCGCGCTCTTGTGGGGCGGACTACAGACCGGCTTTTCGGAGGAATTGCTCTTTCGCGGCCTGATCGCCGGAAGCCTGGCCCGGCGGCTCCCACTGCTGTGGGCCAACGTCGTTCAAGCGCTGGTCTTTTCGCTGGTCCACCTTCCGATTCTCTTCGTCGCGCCCGAACTTTGGGGCTTCCTGGCGGCGGTATTCGCCGTGGCTCTCTTTATGGGCTGGCTGCGCATCCAATCCGGTTCGATTCTCGGACCGTGGCTGCTCCACGCCGGCCTCAACGTCACCGCCGCGCTGCTATCGGCAACTCAAGGCGGGCTGTAAAGCCGGCCCGGTAAAGCCTGCCGGGCCAGCCGGCCGGAGTACGCGGCGCGCCGAAGGCCTGGCCCGCCCCCATCGCAAGGGATACGGGTCAGGCCTTCGTCTCCTCCGCTAGTTCAGCGTGTCGATGACTGCTTTCGCGGCGCTCTTGCTGGACTGCGGGTTCTGTCCGGTGATGAGGAGCCCGTCTTGTTCGATGTGATCCGACCACACGGGCGCTCCCACGAATGTGGCGCCCAGCTCCCGCAAGCGACTTTCGAGCAGGAAGGGCATGAGCGCGTCGAATCCCGCTTCCCGTTCTTCTTCGTTGGTGAATCCAGTGACTCGTTTTCCTTGTATCAGCGGCGTACCGTCTGAAAGCCTTGCGCCCAAGAGCCCGGCGGGGCCGTGGCAGACGGCAGCGACCACTCGTCCCGATTCGTAGAATGAAGTGATGGCGCGAGCGAGCTCAACGTTGTCCGGCATGTCGAACATCGTGCCGTGTCCTCCGGGGAGAAAAATGGCGTCAAACCCGTCGGTCGCCACCTCCCGGAGAGAGACGGTCGTCTCGAGCTGCTTTTTCACGGCCAAGTCTTCGGGGCTTGCCTCTTTGAGACTCCGCGGGTCGACGGGGGCCGCCCCGCCTTGAATGCTCGCTACGGTGATGTCGTAGCCGGCGTCTCGAAACAGCGTGTACGGCTCCGTAAACTCGGAGAGCCATACGCCGGTCGGATGCTCCGAAGAAATCTGCGAATGGCTTGTCACCACCATGAGGACACGCCGTTGCGCCATGTCAAACCCTCCTTTGTCATGAGCTGATCTACCGCTATGATAAGGGAGAGCAACCTATAAGACAAATTAAGAAAAGCTGGCGGGAGGATAAAAATACTTATGGCAGACTTCGAATGGTACCGGTCGTTCGTCGCCATCTACCGGTTGGGCTCGGTCTCGGCTGCGGCGGCGGCACGGAACATGACGCAGCCGGCCCTCTCTCAGCACTTGGCGGCGCTCGAAGCCGAAGTAGGTGCGCCGCTGTTCTTGCGGCAGCCGCGCAAGATGGTGCCGACGGAGCGGGGGGTGAGCCTCTACAATCAGGTGGCGCCCGCGGTCGACCGGTTGGAGCGGACCACCTCGGAGCTGCGGGGGAACTCCAGGGAGACCAGGCTCCGCCTTGGCGCCCCGCTGGAATACTTCAAGGAGCGGCTGATCCCGCTCTTCACAGGCGAAGAGGAGCGGATCGTCGCATCGTTTGGCAAGACGGCCGAGCTGCTCGATTGGCTGGAAGACCATCGGTTGGACGTAGTCGTCGCAACGCAGCACCTCGCAAAGAGCGGGTTGCGCTTCGCCCGTCTCGATACCGAAAGCTTTTGGCTCGTGGGCGGCCCGGGAGAGTCGCTCTCCGCTGCGCACGACGACCACGAAGCGATCCGGGCTGAGTTGGAAGCAAAACCATGGCTCAGCTACGGGGAGGAGCTGCCGATCATCCGGCGGTTTTGGATGGAGAGCTTCGGGGAACGCCCGCCGATGACGGCCCGCATGGTCGTGCCCGACCTGCACGCCATTGCCCAGCTGGTCGAGCGGGGCATCGGCCTCAGCGTCCTCCCTTCGTACTTGGTAACGGACAAGGTCAAAGCGGGAAGAATGCGCAGGCTTTGGTCGCCCCCCCGGCTGGTCAAGAACGAGATCTGGCTCGTCTATCGCACCGCCGACCGCAACGACGCGGTCATCGGTCGCTTTGTCCAGCGGCTGATGGCTCGGGCTGGCGCGGCAGGCTATGATTCAACGAACGGCGTCTCAACCTGAAATCGGGCAAACAACAACGAACGGCGATTCAACCTGAAGACGAGCAAACAGAGGAGACGGTTCCGTGCTCAAGAAAAGATCTTAATACTCGAATAAGTGGAACGTTATTACCGCGGGATCCTCGGGCGTTGGAGGCCGTGGAGCCGTATCAGTGCCGGCCGCACGGAAAAGGCGATCGGGGGGTTTCTGGCGTGGCGGGGCGAAGGAGGGAGAGTGCCGTGACCCGTGGGCAGAGGCTTGGACTGTTCGTCCTGTTCTTGCCCACCCTCGTCATCACTGTGGTCTTTTACGGGTTGCCCGCCGTGGTGACGGCCGCCATGAGCTTCACCGACATGGACTTTAGGCTCCGGTGGAACTTCGTCGGCTTTGCCACCTTCTTGAGAGTGGCCGAGGACTTCCTGCTGCCACGCATCCTTCAAAATACCGTGGTCTACGCTTTCTTCACGCTCGCCTTTTTCAACGTGGGATTAGCGTTGCTGCTCGCACTGGCCGCGACCTTCGTCCCGGGGCGAGTGGGGCGAGTGGTTCAGGCGCTGTGGATTTTGCCGCGGTTGACCCCGCCGATCGTCTACGGCATCATCTGGATGTGGATCCTTGATCCAACCCGGGCCGGCCTTCTCAACAGCCTCCTGGCACTAGCCGGGGTGGGCCCGGTGGACTGGGTGACTCGCCATCCGATGGCCGTCATTGTGGTGACCAACGGCATCATCGGGGCCTCCTTCGGCATGGTGGTCTTTTCCTCGGCCATCAGGTCAATTCCCCGGGACTATACCTGGGCCGCCCTCGCCGACGGCGCTACATGGCTCCAGCAGGTGCGTTTTGTGACATTGCCCCTGATCCGCTGGCCGCTGTTGTGTGTCACGGCTTACCAGACGCTGTCGCTGCTCACTTCCTATGAGTACATCCTGATCGTGACCGGGGGAGGGCCGCACTTCGCGACGACGGTGTGGTCTTTGTACGCCTATAACCTGGCGTTTGGGGGGGATTTCGCGAACCACGCGTTCGGCTACGGCGCAGCCCTTTCCTTAGTGCTGGTGGTCTTGGGCGTAGCGGCGTCGGTGGCGTACTGGCGTGCGTTCCGCTTCCGGGAGGTAGCGGCGGAACCCAAGATCGAGGTGATGTGAGATGGGCGAGCGCAGGCTGGGCGCGCGTGAACCGGGACGGGGAGCTGGCCTTGAGCCGCGGAGCGAATTTGAACTTAAGCTTCACGACAGAGCGGCCGGGACGTGCCTTGGGGATGTGGAAAGGGAACGTCGCCGGCAAAAGGCAGTGAGCGTAGCCGCCTACGCCTTTCTCATCTCGGTCTCGCTTCCGCTCGTCGCAGGCTATGGTTGGCTCATCCTCAACTCCTTCAGCTCGGAACTCGCCCACGGGGTGTGGCCCTCGGGCTTCACCCTGAAACACTGGCGCTTCCTAGTGGAGTCGCCTTTGCCCGACTACCCTGACTTGTGGCGCACCACCTGGAACACTGTGTGGCTTGCGAGCGGCGTGGCGGTCACCGTGGTGGCCGTGTCGATTCCCACGGCTTACGCTCTCTCGCGCGTGAAATTTCGCGGGCGCAGCGCGATTTTGGCTCTCGCGCTGGTGCTCAACGCTTTTCCAGGCATCACGTTGTTGATTGCTACCAACTACGTGCTGAGGGCGCTGGGGTTTTTGAACAGCATTCCCGGCGTGTTGCTGGTGAAGGCGGCTCTGATGACGCCGCTTGGGATCTGGGTGATGAAAGGCTTCTATGACGCCGTCTCATGGGACGTGGAGATGTCCGCTCTGGTCGACGGGGCGTCGCGAATCCAGGCGTGGTACAAGGTGATGCTGCCCCAGGTGATGCCGGGCGTAGCTGCCATCGCCGTTTTCTCCTTCATCTACGGCTGGTCGGAGTACATTTATGTCGTCACGTTTATCCAGGACGGGGCCGCATGGACGCTGGCGGGTTACATCAACGCGATCGTGGGCGACTTCCGCTTTCTCGACTACGGCCTCCTCTCGGCCGCCGCCTTGTTTTACATCGCTCCTGTGCTGCTCTTGTTTCTCTTCGCTCAGAAGTACCTGATGCGAGTGACCACCGGAGGCACGAAAGGAGGCGGCTGATCGTGGCCCGCATCCGGTTGGAGCGCTTGACGAAGAGCTTTGGCACGGTGGCAGCCGTCAACGAAGTGAGCCTGGAGATCGAAGATGGCGAGCTCTTGGCCCTGCTCGGCCCGAGCGGCTGCGGCAAGACCACCATCCTGCTGATGTTGGCCGGGATTTACCGGCCCACCCGAGGCGACATCTTCTTCGACGGGAAGCGGGTGAACGATGTTCCGCCCAGGGGCCGGGGAGTAGGGCTTGTCTTTCAAAGCTACGCCCTCTATCCCCACATGAGCGTCTTTGAGAACATCGCCTTCCCGCTGCGCTTGCGGAAAATGTCTCGGGATGAGATCGAGCAGCGCGTAAGGCAGGTGGCCCGGATCGCGCAGATCGAGGAGCTTTTGGGGCGCAAGCCGGCCCAGCTTTCGGGAGGGCAGCAGCAACGGGTGGCGCTGTGCCGGGCCCTCGTCAAAGAGCCTGAGCTCCTGCTGCTCGACGAGCCGCTCAGCAACCTGGACGCCCGCTTGCGCCTCGAAACCCGAGCGCAGATCAAGCGCCTCCAGCGGCAATTTGGCATCACAACCATCCTCGTGACCCACGATCAGATCGAGGCGATGACCATGGGCGATCGGGTGGCGGTGATGCGCGCCGGGATGATCGTGCAGGTGAGTGAACCCCGGGAGTTGTACGAGCGGCCGGCAGACCTGTTTGTCGCGTCGTTTATCGGCGATCCGCCGATGAACCTGCTGCAAATGGAGCTCCGTTCCGTGGGAGGGGCTCATTGGCTTGCCAACGCGGATATGTCCGTCGAGCTGCCTGCTGGGGCATATGCGGCGATACGGCAGGCCGAGACCGGCCAGGTGGTGCTGGGCATTCGTCCGGAGGATGTGCGGCTCGTCCCAAGGCCCCTCGAGGGGGCGCCTGCGGGGGAGGTGTTTATGATCGAGCCGCTTGGCCGGGATACGCTGGTGGACGTGCGAGTGGGCCGGCAAGCGATCCGGGCCCTTTTGCCGGGTGGCGCCGCTGTGAGCGTGGGGGACCAGGTCTCGCTCCAGTGGAATCCGAACCGGTTGCACCTGTTTGACGCCCAGACGGAGAGGAGGTTGTCGTTCGACGCCGTTGTGGACCAGGGGTGGCGTCTCATGCCGTCAAGGTAAAGAGGAGGGTGACCTGGCGTCAAGGTAAGGGGAGGACGAGCCGGTATCGTATACGGCTCGGCGGATGGGCTGGG